>Ga0302324_100000219_pt1 | contig 151054 bp, 133 predicted proteins | sample Palsa_T0_1_FD_201949 | JGI IMG/M metagenome (GOLD analysis project Ga0302324, IMG submission 201949) | Peat permafrost microbial communities from Stordalen Mire near Abisko, Sweden - Palsa_T0_1 | ecosystem: Environmental > Terrestrial > Soil > Palsa > Peat permafrost | place: Sweden: Abisko...
GATCACCACCGGCAATTTGAATGCGCCCACCATCATGCTCGCCGAGAAAGCGGCCGATCACATTCTCGGCCGGGGCATGCTGCCCGCGGACGATGCGCCGTTCTATCGATCCGCCAACTGGCAAAGCTCGCAGCGCTGAGCGCAGCGGCGTGCGGTCGGGTACGCGTTCTTTTTCTTCCGTGCTCACGCTGCCCGCCGTCCCGGTTGATCCCCGACGATTTGCGTCCGACCCTGCTGTAACACGACTGGCTGCCTGAGCCGACCTGCCCCCGCGTGCACTGCGCTGCGCGGCGGTTTGACCGAAAATGGTCCTTGTTATACACTCGTTCAACAAGTCAACTTGATTGCGGGCGGCCGGAGAGCCGCCTCGCCCGCCAGAAGGAGAAGGACGTGATCGAATCGAGCGGTCGAGCTGAGGTATCCGGACCAGCCCTGCTTGCGGGAGCCCGGCTGGTCGGGGGAGAGGTTGAGGTGTCCTGGGTCGGACAGGACTTGCCCGGCCGGTTCTCGCCCTTCTGGCTGCGTGATCATTGCCACGCGCGCGAGAGCCTGCACCCCGACACCCTGCAACGCCAGGTCGACACCTTCGCCATCCCTGCGGATATCGCGCCGGAGCGGATCGATGTGGACGCGCGGGGCGGGGTTCTGCGCATCGTCTGGAAACACGACGGCAGCGCGAGCGTGTGGCCTGCGGAATTTCTCTGGAGCGTCGCTCGAGACCGGACACAGGCGCCGCGACGACGCCTATGGGATCGGGAGTCGCTTGCGGGCGGCCTGCCCTCCATGAGCCACGAAGAGATCATGTCCGGCGACGGCGCCTTGCTGAAATGGCTCACGAAAGTGGAGGAGTACGGCTTTGCGTTGGCGACGGGCGTCCCCGTCAGCGTCGAGGCGACCCGCGAGCTCGCCACGCGCGTCGGATACGTGCGCGAGACGATCTTCGGCGGAATGTGGGACTTCACCGCGAACCTCGCGTTCAAGGACACCGCCTATACTTCCCAGGCCATCGGTCCGCACACGGACGGCACGTACAGCTTCGATTCGCCCGGTTTCCAGATGTTTCACTGCCTGCAATTCGACGGAACGGGCGGAAATAGCACCCTGGTCGATGGATTCAAGGTCGCCGACGACATCCGCCGCAGTGATCGGGAAGCCTTCGAGGTGCTATCGAGCGTGAGAGTGCCGGCGCAGTACTTGGGTGACGGCGTGCATTTGCGTGCAGAGCATCCGATCATCGGGCTCGATGCTCATGGGGAGTCGGCTCAAATCGCCTACAATAACTATGACCGGGCCCCCTTCAGCTTGCCGAGCGGGCGGATGAGTTTATTTTATCGGGGATTGAAGATATTTAACGGCATGGTTAACGATCCCGCGAACGAAATAACGATGCGCCTGGCTCCAGGCACCGCCTTGTTGTTCGATAACTGGCGCCTGTTGCATGGACGCCGCTCCTATCAGGGCTATCGGCGCCTGTGCGGCGCTTACTTGAACAAGGAAGACTTTGACAGCAAGCTGCGGGTGTTGCGCGCGGTGAGGTAAGACGATGGCAGATGCTTTGACCCGCAATTTCGGCAGCGACAACGTATCTCCGGTGTGCGCGCCCATCCTCGCGGCGATTCAAGCGGCCAATGCCGGTCCATCGGGTTCCTACGGCGCCGATCCGTTCACCGAGCGCTTGACCGGCGTGGCGGCGAAACTGTTCGAGAAGGATCTCTGGATCTACCCCGTCGCGACCGGGACGGCGGCCAACGCCCTGGCCCTGTCGCAGATCTCGCCGCCATTCGGCGGCATCTATTGTCATGCCGGCGCGCACATCGTAACGGACGAGTGCGGCGCGCCCGAATTCTACACGGGAGGGGCGAAGCTTCTGGGACTGCCGTCGGCCACCGGGAAGATCGGGCCGCAGGCGCTCAACGCCGCCATCGCATTCGCCGAGGAGATGGGGGTGCATCACGTGCGTCCTTCCGCGGTGAGCGTCACACAGGCCACGGAGCTCGGTACGGTTTACGGTCTCGAGGAGCTGTCGGCGCTCACGGCAGCCGCGAAAGGGCACGGACTCAACGTGCACATGGACGGCGCGCGATTCGCGAACGCGTTGGTGCGCCTCGGCTGCACGCCGGCAGAGGCGACTTGGAAGCGCGGCATCGACGTTCTCTCGCTCGGCGCCTCGAAGAACGGCGCACTGTGCGCCGAGGCCGTGATCTTCTTCGATCGCGCGCAGGCCGAGGGGTTCGAGCGGCGGCGCAAGCAAGCGGGCCATCTGTGGTCGAAGCTGCGCTATCTGAGCTGCCAGCTGCTCGCCTATCTCGAGGATGGGTTGTGGTTGCGCAACGCAACCCAGGCGAATGCGATGGCGACGCGGCTTGCTCGGGGACTGGCCGAGCTGCCGTTCGCGGTGCTGTTACAGAACGTCGAGGCGAACGAGCTGTTCGTGGCGCTGCCGGAAAAGCTGATCGACCGGCTCGAGAAGGCGGATTTTCATTTCTATCGCTGGCCGCTCATCGAGGTTTCCGAGGGTGCGGCCGTTCGGCTCGTCACCTCCTACGCGACCTCGGAAGCCGACGTCGACGACTTCCTGCGAGAGACTCGCAGGCTCGCCTGAGGCGCAGGGTAAGTCCTACGACCTCAATAAGCTTTTGCCTGTCGGGGCGCCTCCTCCAGGGGAAGCGGCAGTCGGCTCAATCGGCTTCGCGGCGGCCGCGATTGCCACGCCGCTCGCTGGTGGCTCGGGAGCGCTGGCTCCCTCCGGCCTCTCCCGAGCGGCGCGGAGCGCCACGTCGGTCTTCGTGATGACGATACTTGCAGGTGCAAGCCGCGGCATCGCATGCCCGCAGTGGCAGGAGGGGCGCTTCGGTCGACAGGAAACGCCGCCCCTTGGCCGATTCCGCGGCCTTACAGGAACCCGCGCCCGGCACGATGGCGACCGCATGCCAGCGGTTGCGTGGCTGCTTGCCGGACTTGGTGGCCTTGCCCGCCGGCTCCTTGGGGGTATTTCCTCGTTCGATCAGCATGCCATCGGCAACTTATCTCAAGGTGCAGTGCGGCCGCGGCGGGAGTTCACATAATCAGCGTTAGGGTTTTCCATTCTGATGCGTGAATCACATTCTTGGGGGTACCCCGAACGGAAATCGCGGTTAACCCTGGAAGATCAGCAGTATGTAGGCGATGAACAAGATGAGGTGCACCGCGCCCTGCAGCACGTTCGTGCGCCCGCTCCCGAAGGTCAAGACGCTGACGGCCAGCGTCAACAGCAGCATCACGAAGCTCGTGCCCTGCAGGCCGAGAAAAATCGTAGCGCCCATCAGGTGTGCGACGACGATCATGAGCGGAATGGTGAGGCCGATGGTGGCGAGCAGCGATCCAAGGCAGATGTTGACGGAGCGTTGCAATTTATTCGCGAGCGCTGAGCGCACGGCGCCGATCCCCTCGGGCGTCGCAACGAGCGCGGCGATGATGACGCCGCCCAGGGCGGCCGGGGCATGCAGACGCGTAATCATATGCTCGATGGGCTCACCGAATTGCTCCGCCAGATACACGACGGGGATCATGTACGCGAGCAAGAGAAGTGCGTGGTGCCACGCCGAAGCGCCGGGCGCCGAAGCGCCGGGCGCGGCTGCGCCGCCCGCGAGCTCGTGCCCGTGGCCGTCCTCTTCGGCTTCGAGCGCAAAATATCCCCGATGCCGCCCGGTCTGTACGGCGAGAAACGCGGCGTACAACCCGACGCACATCACGGCGAGGAACTCCTGCTGATAAAAGGACAGCGTCGGGCCGGGAGTGGTCTGCGTGTAGTTCGGCATGATGAGGCTCATGACCGCGAGCGGAACGACCACGCTGAAATAGATGTTCGCGCCCTGCAGATTGTAGGACTGCTCACGGTGCCGCCAGGCGCCGACCAGGAGCGAGGTTCCGACCATGCCGTTGAGGATGATCATGATGACGGCGAATACCGTATCGCGCATCACCGTGGGCTGATCGGGCGAGTGGACCATGACCGCCGAGATGCTCGCGGCCTCGATGGCCGTGACTGCCAGTGTCAGGATGAGCGTGCCGAGAGGCTCGCCCAGGCGCTCGGCGAGATGCTCTGCGTGGCGCACGACGGACATGGCGGACCATAGAATCGCCACGAACAGCCAGATGAACACTGCGGATTGAACGGCGGCGTCCGCCGACCCGGCTTTCAGCCGATCGCCGAGCAGCAGAAACGCGAGACTCGTGAGGATGCTCACGGCCAGAAACCATTCGGAGCGGACCAGGCGGTGGTGGGTTGACACAGTCTTCCATGATAACCTCGGTCGGTCGAATTCATAAGGATCGCGGCCGCGCGGTTCACTTTCCGCCGGCCCTTCGCTCGAGGTGCCACTTGCCGTGCCGTAAGATTTTGATACGCGCCTTTTGCGCAGCGATCGTGTGCAACTCGGCCGGCACGCTCGTCGCAGTTGCGGGCGATGTCTCGGCGGCCGCAACCGCCCCGGCCGCGCCGGCGATGCCGGATATGCCGGGCATGTCAGGACATATGCACATGACGGAACTGAGGCCGAAGGCGCCCGGCGATCAACACAAAGCCGATGCCATCGTTGCCGCAGCCAGGGACGCGATGGTCCCGTACCAGGACTATCACAAGGCGATAGCGGACGGCTTCGAGATCTTTCTGCCGAACGTTCCGCAACCGCAATACCATTTCACCAATACGATGAATGCCCTGGCCGCCCGGTCGCACTTCGATCCATCGAAACCCACCTCGCTCCTGTACAAGAAGACGGCGGACGGCGAGTACCGGCTGGTGGGCGTCATGTACACCGACCGTGTCGACGCGTCCCTGGAGGAGATCGACGAGCGCATTCCTCTGAGCGTCGCCCGCTGGCATCAGCACGTTAACTTTTGCAAGGCACCCGCCGGCCACAAGGCCGAGTATTTCGGTGCCAACGCCAAGTATGGGCTCCTCGGATCGATCGACACGAAGGAGGCCTGTGACGCGGCGGGGGGCACGTTCTATCCGCACATCTTCGGGTGGATGGTGCATGTATATCCGTACGAGCAGGATCCCAGGATGATCTGGTCCACCTCGGACGACGACGCGGGGCACGACAACATGGACATGTCAGGTCAATTGCGACCCGAAGGCGGGGTATAGGTGTGTCGATTCGCTCGCGCCGGGCGGTGCACGCTTCATTTCTTCTGCGCCTCCGCACAGCCTGCTTGCCATCGTGGTACTTGGTTAGGTGTTGGCGCTGATCGCGAGCACACGACTAACACGATCCGTTGGCACTCATAGCGTGCCGGTGTTCCCGGCGCTAGGAGAGTGCCTAAATCTGCGGCGGCCAGTAGGCAGGGGGCCCCACTACTGTAGGCACCCGCGGCCATCCCGCCGTGCGGTGTGACGCTGAAGTCGGTGGCAAATAACAATAACCAGATTACTGTAGTACTCATTTCGTTCCTTCGCGGGCTCACCGCCAGCCGCGTATCTGGGCGCGATCCGGCAAAAACGCTCCGCGGCGAGCTATGGACCGCTGAAGTGCGTCAGCAGAAATTGCTCGACGTAGCCTATTACGCTGCTGACGTCGGGCGCCGTGATTTTCTCCCAGTTCGCGTGCATCGCGTAGTCGCGAATTTTCGGTATGGATTCAAGCAAAGTCTTTTGCGCGCCGGTTACTAGCCTCTTCGATTTCAACGCATTCACGGTGTCCTGCATCGAATTGGCCTCAACCGTCACACCGTTAGCTAAGGCGTAACGTTTCAAAGTATCTTCCAAAGCGGCACACGCAAGCACAGCCCCCACGTCTTTGTGCCCCTCCGACAACGCGTGTTTTGCCATTGCGACAAAATCACCGAACAATTCGCCGGACACCGTCAGTTCAACATCGAAGACATATCCGCCGTCGAAGGCTTCCTTCGCGCTATTGAAAATGACCTTGAGTGATTCAAGCTTCACATGGCTGACCACGGATTCCTTAAGGGAACGGACAAAATTCTCATGCTGCGGCGAATTCTCCCCAAACACCGCGCGGATTAAATCCTGTGCGCTGGTAGCCCAGCCTATGTAGTGGGCGGGGTCATAAAATGGCGCATCGCCGCCTGGCAGTCGCTCTTTGCTGGGTGGCATTTGCGCTTCTAGTTCAGCGAATCGAGCTTTGAATTTCTCTCTTAGCATCGCATTTCTCCGCCGCTCACTTCGTAGGAAGCAGCTGGGCCATTTGGTCAATGCCTTGGGCCAGCACGCCGAGAAGTGCAGCGGACACGCCCATCGGGCACAGTTTGAAAATTACTGCCTAGTTGTGATCGGGCCAGCGTATTGCAGTGAGTAGCCGTTGGACCCATCAAGCCAGACATGCGTCGGTCCCTGTGCTTGAGCATCACTGATCAGCGGAGACTTTTGGATAACTAGCAGAAACAAACACACGGCGATAACCGTTAGAACTGCTTTGGTATACAAGTCGATTTTCATGACATCCCCTTATTTGGATTCTTTGTTCGGTTTTCGCTCGCCATTATAGGCGCGACTAGCCCACCCAAAAGTGTGCGGTCCGTGCCGGAACTCGGCCGCAGTTTTTTATAAAATCGGGCACATGAGCATCATCCGCGGCCTACCTCGCTGGACCGGTGAGCGCACGCTAGTCGTCCGCGGCCAGCTTGAAACGTTGACGTGGCGTCAGTACAGGAAGCGCTGCGGCGAGATTCGGCGGATATGGATCAAGGTCGTTTCGGACGACGGCACGGTGGCCTTCGGCGAGGATCAGTTGAGCTTGGAGTGGGAGGAGGCGGCCCACGTGGTGCAGCAATGACTGCCACAATTTGGTTTCTCATCCTCACATCTTTGAACGGTGGACAGCCAATCGCGGTCAAGATGTTCGACAGTCAGGCAGCGTGCGTAATCGCCCGCATCACCATGCAACAGGACATCGATGAGCGGGAAGCATCGGGCAACTATCCCGGGACATCGCCCGGCGATATCACCGCCCGTTGCGAATCGAGGGAGGTCAAGTGATGAGCATCATCCGCGGCCTACCGCGCTGGACCGGGAGCTTAACTGTTCCGGGTGAAACAGTTGACCCACGTATTACTACACAACACAGGGAGTGTTTACGATGAAAACCGTAATGGCAATTGCTTTGATGATGGTCGCTACTGTGGCCCTAGCCGGCGCTTTGGTGCGCCAAGAGATACGCGGCGACAAGAAGATTTGCTCCTACACCGACGGTTTCTATGTCGTTGTCAGCGCTTACACCAGTTGCCCCGTTCAGGATTGAGCGGAGGGCGCGGCGGGGGCGAAGCCAGCCGGGCGGCGCTCTTATGGACGCCTTGCAGGGGTATCAAGAGTAGAAGGGTAGGAGCCGCGCCGCTCTGAGAGCGTTTACGGCGGTTTGGCGGCAGACAGGCGTTTAGTCTGGGCGCACCGCGCCCGCGGGTCAACGGTGCGGCACAGCGGCCCGGGGCGTGTATGATGGTCTCGCGTTATGTAACGCACGCGGTGTTCCGGTGCCGACGTTCCTAGATTTCAGGTGCGCGCGTTCCGATGGGATCAAATAGGCGCCCGAGTATCCTCGAAGGTAAATAGAGCAATCGAGACGCGTAAATAGGGCAATCGAGACGCCGATGGAACGGCGCATCGGTCACTAGCCCCCATGAGCTTAGATGGGGTTTGCCTGAATAGGTTAGGCAGGGGCCCGGTCTCTCCGGGCCTCTTTCGTTTGGGGGATGGTAGGGCTGATTGATTGTGTATACACGATCGCTGCCTAGGCAGTGATCTTAAGTCGTCACCCCTTCATAGCGAATCGTCCACATCGTCCATACCTTCACATCGCTGCCCTGTCGCCATCGATGGATCCATTTAGCCCCTTAATGGATCCTGTCCCGCTTGTCCTGCTTCACAGCGATGCCAAGCACGCGCGCGTAGGGGGTATGGCGTACCGCAGGAGGCCGGCGCAGTCGATACCTGCACACCTTGTCAGGTTCCCAAGCTGTCACCGATTGATCGCCGCCCATTCCTTAGCCGCTATCCGCTTATCGCTGGTATCGAGGCGCGTCTGTCCGTCGTGCTTCCAGAAAAGCACAAGCTCGGCCGTCGCGTATTCAACGACGACCTTGGTCAGCATGGTACGCAGCGCCACGTTGATAGCTGCCCGGTTGAGCGTATCCGCAGAAAGCGCCGCCTTAAGGTTCGCCGCGCGCTGCTTGAGCACACGACTGTCCGACTCCCCGGCCTGGCGCTGTAGGTCGGCAAGCTCTGCCGTCACGCGCTCTAGCCGCGCCTCGTACTCTGCCAGGCGCTTGGAGAGGGCCGCGGAGGGCCGGCGCGCAATGCTGTTGACCAAGTTATAGATATCGAACTCGAGGGCGCCTTTGTCCGTCTCCGTGGCTTTGATGCTGGCGTCTAGGGTTGCGTCCCGGCGCGGTATCTTGCAATCCCACCTGCGGAATGCCTCCTCAATCTCGGTAAGGTCCACGGTGACATAGTCACACTTGCCGCCATGGTCGGCGCGCGAGCAGACGAGCTTGACCCGGCCGGCCTTCTTACCACTGCCGCGGTTCTTCCTGCGCATGTGCGTTCCGCATTTCGGGCACACGCCGAGCTGGCTCAAGATGTTCATCACAAGCCGGGAGGAGCGCGGCGCGTGTCCCTGGCGTGACTCGATGAGAGCTTGGGCTTGGTCGAAAGTCTCGGTATCGACCGCCCTCGGAAAGTAACCCTTGATGACGCCTTGCGGCTCGCCCGCTTTGCATGGGTCGAACTCACCCAAGACAGCACGCCAGCGGAGCACCTTGAAAACATATTTCGGGTTCCATTCCGCGGCGGCGCCGAACGTGGGGACACGGTCCGCGGTAAGAGAGCGGGCGATTTTGCCGCACCCTGCGCCCGCGTTGAACTCGCGGAATATGCGCTTCAAGATTTTGACGCGATCGGGGATAAGCGAAAGCTTGGCATTGTGGCCCGCGTCCTTGGTCGCGGCGCCCGTCACCTTGAGCCACTTAGGGGCTTGGCTGGTCATGATCTCGCCGCGCTCTTTGGCGCGCTCCCGCTTGGACGCCTGCGCGGCTGCGTTGCGCTTAGACTTGGTGCTCGACTCCTCATGCGCTCGGAAGAGGACAGCGAATGCGAGCATGAAGTCAAAACCATTGATCGCTTCCAAGTTCCAGCGCTTGCCGTCATTGAGTGTGACCACGTCGACCCCGGCCTCTACAATCTCTTCGAGGATACGCAGCCCCTTGCGCTGGTTCTGGCGCGAGATGCGGTCAAGGGACTCAACCAGGAGGACAGAGCCGGGCTCGACCATGCCATCCTCAATGCCGCGCCGGAACGCGCCGAGGGCCGCCGTCTCTTCAAGGTTTTTACCCTTGAACGCTGACACGCCGAGGTCACGCATGTTTAGCTCGATATCGAGGGTGAGTCCGTGCCGCTTGACGTAGTCGGCGGCGAGGTCGGTCTGTCGGCGCCGGCTATCGCCCGCGGCCTGCTCAGCCGTCGAAAATCTCACATAAGAGTATGCTTTCGGGGTGCTCATCGTCATGCGCTCCTGCCAGGGTACGGAGTGTACCGGAGTCGCTAGGGTAACGATAGGGACGGCTCGAGCATGCCGGCCATGAAAATGAACTGAAGGGATGCACCGCAAACGCCGTCGCGGAACTCGTCAGTCCTCGTTGTTGAAGGCCTGCCCCTTGCCGAACCGATAGGTCAACCTGGCTCCGAACACTCGCGGCTCGTTCACGGTCTGCCGCAGGTCGAAGTTGCCCTCATTGGTGTAGATCACGGCGTTCTTGTTCGCAAGATTGGTGATGTAGAGCTCCGTGGTCCAACCCTGATCGGCGCGAGTGAGACCGAAGCGCAGATTCATGATGGAGTAGCCTGGTTGCAGCACGTAGGGCAACCCATTGCTTCCGGAGGCCTGCAAGTTGTTGAACATGTCGCCCTTGTGGGCGATGTCGTACTGGGCGTACCAGTGCAATTCGTCCTTGACCGGCGCTTCGTAACGAACGTTGCCGCTCCAGTCGAAGTAAGGGACGTAGGGGAGCCGCTCGCCCGGTCTGACGTCGAACCCCGCCCCTGCTGATCCGCCGGCGTAGTAAATATCGCTGATGATGCGCGAGTCGTTGTAGCTCAACGAGACATCCATGCTGAGACGTGAATTCGGCGAGTACTTGATGTCGGTCTCGGTGCCGTAAATCTTGGCGTTGCCGATGTTCGCGTCGAAGCTGGAGGTGGCGCACGCATTCGGATCGAAGAGCAGCGATTGGTAATTTTTCCAGGGCATCAAGTAAAAGGCCCCGTTCCACTGCAGATGTTTGTCGAACAGGGCCGATTTCCAACCCACTTCATAGTTCGTCAACGTGTCCGGCTTGTACGTCGCGGGCACGCCGTTCTTCGTGCATTGAGGAGGCAGTCCCGGGTTGACGCCGCCATCCCTGAACCCCTGCGCGGCGTCGATGTACAGCAACAGATCGTCCGTCACCTTGTAGCTCAAGTCTACCTTGCTGTCCCATTTTTCAGAGCCTCCGGGCCCCTGACTCACTACATTCTCCGGGGCGTAGGAAAAGTAACCGCCGTGCGTGAACTCATTGAAGTGCGATTGGAAGTGTACGGTTCCGACGTCGAGTTTCAGCCGCTTGGTGAGATCGAAGGTCACGTTGAGGAATTCGGTCATCTGCAGATAATCGTAGCGCTCAGTGTATTCGTACCACGCGCCCGGTCGCGTGGGTGTTGTGCCGCCGTACATTGACGAGTAGTACTGAAATGCGTCACCACCGGGTTTCAGGGCTGGGATTGCGTAATAATCGCTGGTGTCATCGCGTGTCCTCTCCCAGTAGGCGCCGACCAGCCATTGGAGCGGCAATCCGTTGTCCGCTTTCGACTGCAACCGCAGCTCATTCGACCAACGGTAAATCTTCGTGGTGTAGTTGTAGTATTGCGTTGGCACGCCGCAGCCGGTAAAGGGCGCGACCGTATCACCCGGCGGGACAGCCGACCAACTCGGACCGGTTTGGCACGTGAAACCCTGGCGGTTGACTGCCGTGTAGTCGTTCGGCGGCCCGGTGTTCACGTATTGCATGTACTCCGAGTATTCGTTTACCCAAGTGTCGTCCTGTGCCCAGTAGGTATTCGCGTACACCAGATCGCCAATACCTACGTCGCCCTCGAGATGGAAGTCCAGCGTCTTGGCGTAGTACTGCTTCAATTCCGGACCGAAGCGAGCCACGTTCCTCTGGCCGAAGGAGCGTTGCGGGCCGTCGGGGAGAGTCGGGTTGCCCGTCACCGGATCTACGCCCACCGCTCCTCCGATGGTCGGGTTCTCATCCCAGGCGCCGTGCGTAAGTTGTTTCTGGTAGCTGCCGGTGAGGGTGGCTTTCCAGCCGTCCGCAATTTTTTGACCGAGTGCGAGCCGGCCGCCGGTCACACGCTCGACATTGTAGTTCTGACCGGCCCACTCCGAATTGTTGGACACAGTCCCGTTGACCCAATTACGGGTCGTGTTGATGTTGTCGATGTACCCGCCGTGATAGTCCCGATAGGCGGAAAAGCGCAGCGCTGTCCAGTCGGGGATCAGCGGAATGTTCATGAAGCCCTCGACGGTGCCGTTCTTGGTCCCGCCCTCGATCTTGCCGCCGTCGAGATCCGCGCCCGCGCTGAAACCGCTGGGATCGGGCTTGTTGGTGATGAAGCGCAGCGCACCGGCCATCGCGCTCGCCCCGAACGTGGTGCCCTGCGGTCCGTTCAGGATTTCGATGCGCTCGATGTCATAGAGATGCAGATCCGGCGTGGTTCCGGCGAAGTTCATCGACATATCGTCGACCAGGAACGCCGTGGTCGCCGTATTCGCGTAGTTCGGATTGCTGCCGTCCGAGACGCCGCGCATGACGAAAGTCTGAGTGCCGGGGCCTGCGCTCACGAAGGAGATGGAAGGGGTCATGGTCGCGTAGTCTTCGAACTGCGAGATCCCGAGATTCTGTAGATCCTTGGACGTGTACACGTCGATGCTGATGGGCACGTCCTGAAGATTTTCCGTGCGCTTGCGAGCCGTCACGATGACCTCTTCGAGGGTGGATGTGGAAGACTCCGCCGATGTGTCCGCGGCGAGTGCGGGAGCCATGTGCACCGTTGCGGCTCCGGAGAGGGTCGCCGCGATCGCGAGGCTCAACCGCGTAGGCGAGGGGAACGGACGCCCCGCAAGCACACGAGTTCGGTTTCCCACGGAACGCACTTTCGTCATGCGCATCGCATCATCCCCTTAATCTTGTGTTGTATTCCAGGCACACTGCGATGTGTGACCCGTCGAGGATCATGTCCCGCTATGGCGCTGCCTGTCAATGACCGGCACGCAATGGACGCTGATCGATCGTTCAGTAGTGTGAAGTTGCTAATCGACCTCGGAGAAACGCGCCAGTGATGCACCGAGCGCGCGCCGCAGCGGTGCGAGCTGTGCCTCGAAATGGCGCCAATAGCCGACGCCGGACGTGTATAGAGGCTGGCGCACCTGCTCGGCGCTCGCGGTGCGCACCGGCCGCTTGGTCTCGTGGAACGACAGGCACGCCGGCTCGAACGGCAGGGAGCAATGGCTCAAGAGACGGCGGATCTGCGCTTCGGGCTCGCGGATCAGTTGCTCGTATTGTAGATGCAACACCTTGCCGGGCAATACCTTATCCCAATGGTCCATGAGGCTCAGATAGCAGCGATAATAGCGTCCCAGATCCTCCAGGTCGTAACTGAAGGACTGGCCTTCCGCGAAATGCTGCTTGTAGGTGCTGAAGCAGGCATCCATCGGGTGGCGGCGCACATCTATGATGACCGCCCGCGGCAGAATCGTCTGGATCAGGCCCACGTGGCTGAAGTTGTTCGGCATCTTGTCGATGAAGTACGACCGGGCGCCCCGCAGCAACGCGGTTTCCTCGATATAGCGCCGCCCGAGATCGCCGAGATATTCGAACGGTGCGGTGCACACCCTCTCCGGATAGGAATCGTGCGCCGCGTCGGCGTGATCGAACTCCCGAACGATGGTGAGCAGGTTCGGCAGCTCGAAAGTGCCCTCGACAGAGGAGTGACTGGCCAGTATTTGCTCCACCAGCGTCGAGCCGGATCTTGGTAAGCCGACGATGAATATGGGAGCTGGGTCCGGATACCCGCAGCCCGATCGCGCGGTGAAAAAGGCAGGGCCGAAGCATTCACGCACGCGGCGTGTCTTGTTCTCGAAGGCTTCGATGTCGAACGGAACGGTCTTGCGCCGTCGCTGATTGCCGGTCGCGTAGTGATCGAACGCCCTGGGGTAGTCCTGCTTGTGCTCGAAGGCCCGCCCGAGCGCGAAATGTAAGTGCGCCTGGTCCTCGTCGGTGCCGTCTTCCCCCTTGAGAAGGGCCCGCATGGAGGCGATTTCAGCGTCCGAGAAGACGTAGTTCTTGAGGTCCGCGAGGCTCCAGTACGCTTCGCCGAAGTCCGGGCTCATCTCCAGGCACCGCTTGTAAGCCTGTTCGCACTCGCTGCGGCGGCCGAGCGTTTTGTTGAGGTGCCCGATCGACAGCCGCAGCCGGACTTCGGTGGGATTCAGGCGCGCTGCCTCCTCGAAGGCGGTGAGCGCGTCTTCCTGACGCATGAGCCGCGTGTACGCGGTCGCGAGCAGCACCCAATTATTGGGGTTCTCGCCCTCCATTTTGAGCAGGCCGCGCAGGGTCGATTCGGCCTCGGGAAGAGCGCCCAGCGCAAGCAGTGCTTGCGAAAGACCGCGCCGGGCAAGCGGCAAATGGGTCGACTGTTTCAGCGCGTGCTTGAGTAAGCGCACGGCGTCCTGCGGCCGGCTCGCAGTGAGCGACACCGCGGCGAGCCCGCAGAGTGCGCCCACATGAGCCGGGTCAGTGCGCAAGACCTCTCGGAAGATCGCCTCCGCCGTCTTATGGTCGTCCGTGGCGAGCGCCTCACGTGCCTGGTCGATGCGGCGAACTTGCGGGTCCGCCAGTCGGGCACGCTCGTACGCATATTTCGCGTCCGGGTACTTCTCCAGTTCGACGAGTACATCGCCATACGCAAGCCAGGCGCTCTCGAGCGCCGGTGCCGCGGCGACGACGCGCTTGAGCTCCGCGCGGGCCTCTTGCCGCCGTCCGGCAGCGCGATAGGCGCGGGCCAAGTCGGTGCGTGCCAGCCAGAAGTCGGGGCGTGAAGCGACTGCGCGCTCCAGAACCTCGATCGACTCGGCCAGCTTGTCCTGGTAAAGGAGCGCCGCGCCCAGCAGATGCAGACTCTTCACTTCTCCGGGTCCCGCGGCCTGGAGGGCGCGCAGCCTCTGCTCCGCGGTAGCGGCGCGGCCGGTCTTGAGCATGGCGAATGCTTCGGAGTAGACCGCCTGCGACTGTGCTTGTGATTGCTCCTGCCTCATGATGTGCCAGGCGAGCTTAAAAGCTAAACGCTGACAAAGCGAGGGGCGACTTAAGCGGGATGGAACTCCCGAGCAATCTCGCAGAGCAGTCCGCCCACATAGCCCGCAAACGAGCGCCAGACCTCCAGGTGGAACGTATCTTCCCGGGTGCGCCACAAGGTTATGTCCGCCTTTGAGAGCAGCGTGCGCGTGCACATGCCGACCGGAAATTGGCTGATGTGCAAATCAAGCGGGCATGCGCCCCGCAGAATGACCTCGGCGTGCGGCCCGCTGACTTCGAGGGCGAATTGCCGATGGCTCACGTCGACGAGCGCATGCGGCGTATCGCCGAGCGCATCTTCGATTGCGGCCGCCGCCGCGAGCGGGCTTTTCCCAGGCGCGGCGAAATCGAGCAACAAGTATTCATCGGGACCGAGCCAGAGCGTCGCGCGCTCCGCGCTGCGCATGGCTCGGCATGCGGCCTCGGAAAAGCCGACGCCCCAGGCGGGTGCGGCCAATGCCCGCGCCCGCGCGTCGCCATGCAGCACCCAGCGCGCCGCCGGCGGCAGCGTGCTGAGCCAATCGGCCGCGCTCGATTGCGGCGGCCGGCGCAGGGTTGCTTCAGCCATTGAGCCTTTCTCCCTTCGGGTCGTAGAAGATCGGCGACGTGACCTCGACCGCGATATCTCCTCCGGGCATGGGTACGTGCAACGTCTGACCCAAGCGCGCACGGCCTGCGGCTATGAGCGCGAGCGCGATCGGTGCCTTGAGGGCACTACTCGCGTAAGACGAGGTCACGTGACCGATCAGCTCCATGGGCGGCTTTTGTCCCGGCTTGGCGGCCACCTGCGCGCCTTCCTCGAGCAGCTCGCCGCCACGCGTCTTGAGCCCCACCAGCTGCTTGCGGTCCGGTGCCTTCATGGAAGGACGGTCGAGCGAGCGCTTGCCGACGAAATCCGCTTTGTTCTTGCCGATTGCCCAGGTCAGGCCCGCATCGTCCGGCGTGACGGTGCCGTCGGTGTCCTGGCCCACGATGATGTAGCCCTTTTCCGCGCGCAGCACGTGCATGGTCTCGGTGCCGTAGGCGACCATGCCGTGCGCCTGGCCGGCGGCATGCACACCCTCCCACACGGCCGCGCCGTAATCCGCCGGCACATTGATCTCGAACCCGAGCTCGCCCGTGAAGCTCACGCGAAACAAGAGCATCGGCACTCCGAGGATCTTGCCGCGCGCGACGCCCATGTGGGGTAGGGCGCCAGCGCTTATGTCGACTTCGGAGACGAGCGGCTCGAGCACGCGTCGTGCGTTTGGTCCCTGCACCGCGATCACAGCCCACTGCTCGGTGGTGGAGGTGAGCCACACCTTGAGATCGGGCCATTCGGTTTGTCGGTAATCTTCCATGAGCGCGAGCACGCGCGGCGCCCCGCCGGTGGTGGTGGTGACATGGAATCGATCCGCCGCGAGGCGCGCCACGACACCGTCGTCGTAAATGAAGCCGTCCTCGCGGCACAGGATGCCGTAGCGCGCGCGCCCCGGCGCGAGCCCCGACCAGCTATTTACGTAGAGGCGATTCATGAATTCCGCGGCATCCGGGCCCACGACCTCGATCTTGCCGAGGGTCGAGGCGTCGAAAATGCCGCAGGCATTGCGCACCGCGAGGCATTCGCGGGCGACCGCGGCATGCAGACCCTCGCCGGCGCGCGGAAAATAGCGGGCGCGCTTCCAAAGTGCGACGTTCTCGAACACCGCGCCTTGGGCTTGCGCCCACGGGTGTGTGGGCGTCGCGCGCACGGGATCGAACAGATCGCCGCGCGAGATGCCGGCGAAGGCGCCGAATGTCGTCGGGGTGTACGGCGCGCGAAAGGTCGTGAGGCCCACCCGCGGAATCGGGCTCGAGAGGTCTTGCGAGACGATCGCGAGCGCGTTCATGTTCGAGGTCTTGCCCTGGTCGGTCGCCATGCCGGTGGTCGTGTAGCGCTTGACGTGCTCGATCGATTGAAAGCCTTCGCGAGCCGCGAGCTGCACATCCTTGAGGGTCACGTCGTGCTGCCAATCGACGAACGATTTCTGGCGGGCCGGTGTGCCGCCCGCGGGCAGCGGGCCCAAGTAAGAGCCCGGCTCGCGGCGCGCGGCCTCGACCGCGAACTGAGAGGCAGGCCTCTCTGTGAGGCCGCTCGATGCCGATGCCGCCGCCGTGCCCGCGCTCGCCCCGTCCGCCAGGACCTCTGCAAGGTCGGAGATACCGCGGCAAGCGCCCGCCGAGCGCTCGTGCTCGGCGGATTCGCCCGGCACGAACGCATTGAGGGCCTCATTCCAGGCGAGTTTGCCGCGCGACTGGGAGAACAGATGCACGCTCGGCGTGAAGCCGCCCGACATCAACAAGGCATCGCAGTCGAATTGCCGAAGGACGCCGGCCGTGTCGCCCAGCGAGACGGCGCGCACGCGCAAGCCCCCTTCGGTGCCGAGCACCGTCGATCCCGGTAGCACCAGGAGATGGGCGCGGCGGGCGGCCTGCGGCAACTCGCCCGCCGGCTCCGCGCGTAGATCGGCGATGGCGACGATGACCGTTCCGGCGGCGTGCAGGTCGAGTGCGGCCTGGTAGGCCGCATCGTCTGCGGTCACGATCACGACGCGCTCTCCGACCCGGGCCCCGTAGCGATTGAGATAGGTCTGTGCGGCGCCTGCGAGAAGGATGCCGGGGCGATCATTGCCCGGGAACACCAGCGGCCGCTCGATGGCGCCGGTCGCGAGCACCACGCGGCGCGCCCGCACTTGCCAGAGCCGTTCGCGCGGCAGATGGGCGGACGGGGACGACAGATGATCGGTGAGGCGCTCGCTCAAGCCGATCAGATTGTGGGGGAAGTAGCCGAAGGCGGTGGTGCGCGTCAGCACGGTCACGTGAGCGGATGAGCGCAACTCGGCGAGCGCGCCCTGCACCCAATCGGGCCCGCTCAAGCCGTCGATGCGGGCAGCGGCATCGCCGAGCAGACTCCCGCCGAGCTCGGAAGATTCATCGCACAGCATGACGCGCACGCCCATTCGGGCGGCGGCGAGCGCTGCGGCGAGCCCCGCGGGGCCGCCGCCGACCACGAGCACGTCGCAATGGGCATAGCGCTGCGCGTAGCGATCGGGATCAGGGCGTGTGGGCGCGACCCCGAGTCCGGCGGCGCGCCGGATCAACGGCTCATATAAACTCTTCCAGGCCTTGCGCGGCCACATGAACGTTTTGTAGTAGAACCCGGCAGGAAAGAACCGGGACAGCCAATCGTTCACCCGTCCCACATCGAAGGCGAGGCTCGGCCAGCGGTTCTGGCTGTGAGCTACGAGGCCGTCGTAGAGCTCCACCTGCGTGGCGCGGAGATTCGGGGTCTTGCGCGCGTCGTCGCGAACCACGGTCACCAGAGCGTTCGGCTCCTCCGACCCCGCGGCGAGAATGCCGCGTGGGCGGTGATACTTGAACGAGCGTCCCATGAGGTGCACGCCGTTCGCGAGCAACGCCGAAGCGAGCGTGTCGCCCGTGAAGCCCTGGTAGTCGCGGCCGTCGAAGCTGAACCGTAGCGACCGGCTGCGATCGATCCGTCCGCGCGTGGCGTCGCGCAAGCTCACGGGGCGAGTTCCCGCGTGGCGCCGAGATCGGGCCGCGGCTTACCAGTCTCGTAGGTCGCGAGAATTCGGTCGGTGGCGGTGTCGCGCAGGGCGTTGAAGAAGCGTCCGCAACCGTGGCTGTGTCGCCAGCGCTCGGCGTGGACGCCCTTGGTGTTGTCGCGCATGTACAGGAATTCGGTCCATGCCGCGTCGTCGAGCTCCGCCGGCCGCGCGGGGCGCGCAATGTGCGCCTGACCGCCGTACGAGAACTCGATCTCGGGGCGTTCGCCGCAGTAGGGACAGGCGATGAGCAGCATGGGCCAGCCGAAGGCTAGTGCGCCACGGCCGCCGCCGCGGCCTCGTCGATCAGGTAGCCATCCCGGAAGCGCTCGATGGTGAAGGGTGCGTTGATCGGATGCGGCTCATCGCGCGCGATGGTCCATGCGAAGAGGTGAGCCGAGCCTGGAGTCGCCTTGAATCCGCCCGTGCCCCAGCCGCAATTGACGTAGAGGCCCGGGACGGGGGTCTTGGCGATGATGGGTGAACGGTCCGGCGTGACGTCGACTATGCCGCCCCAATTGCGCAGCATGCGCAGGCGCCGGAATTGCGGGAACAGCTCGCAGATGGCATCGAGCGTATGCGTATTGATGTGCAATGCGCCGCGCTGCGTGTACGAGGTGTACGCATCGGTGCCCGCGCCGATCACGAGCTCGCCCTTGTCGGATTGGCTGATGTAAGCGTGGATGGTGTTCGACATCACGACGCACGGGAAGATCGGTTTCACCGGCTCGGAGACGAGCGCCTGCAGCGGATAGCTCTCGAGCGGCAAGCGCACGCCCGCGAGCTTCATGACGACGCTGGTCGATCCCGCCGCGGATACTCCGACCTTGCGGGCGCCGATCAGGCCGCGGGTCGTCTCCAGCGCCTCGACCGCGCCGCGCGCATCCTTGCGGATGCCCGTGACCTCGCAATTCTCGATGATGTCGACGCCGAGCGCATCGGCGGCGCGGGCGTAGCCCCAGGCGACGGCGTCATGTCGCGCGGTGCCGCCGCGGCGCTGCAGCGCGGCGCCCAGCACCGGATAGCGAATATTGTCCGAGATGTTGAGCGGCGGACAGAACGCCTTCGCTTCCTCCGGCTCGAGCCACTCGTTGTCGACGCCGTTGCAGCGATTGGCATGAATGTGCCGTTTGGAGCTTTGCACGTCGTGCACGGTGTGCGCGAGCATCATCACGCCGCGCGGCGAGAACATGACGTTGTAGTTGAGGACCTGCGAGAGGTCCTCCCACATCTTGACCGCGTGGTCGTAGAGCGCCGCGCTTTCGGCGAAGAGATAATTGGAGCGGATGATGGTGGTGTTGCGGCCGGTGTTGCCGCCGCCGATCCAGCCTTTCTCGAGCACGGCAACGCGGCCGAGCTTGTGCTCCTTCGCCAGGTAATAAGCGGCACCCAGGCCGTGGCCGCCGCCGCCGACGATGACGGCGTCGTAGGCAGGTTGCGGCGAGGCCTTGCGCCATTGCGGCAGCCAGCCGCGATGTCCCGATAGACCGCGGCGGATGAGCGCGAGGGCGGAGAACCTTTGCCGGCTCATGGCGCGATCAGGCTCGCAGCTCCTTGTTCTCCGGGTCGTAGGGAGAGTCGATGAGCACCGTGACCGGCTTACGCTCCCCCAGGATCTCGATCGAGAGCTCGGTGCCTACCGCGGCGAACTCGGGTTTCACATACCCCAACCCCAGGCTCTTGCGCAGCGCGTGTCCATAGTAGCCCGCCGTCGCGCGCCCGACGATACGGCCGCCGCGGTCGAAGAGGGGCTCATTGCCGAGCGCGTCGGCGTCTGTGACCCCATGCACTTCGAACGTGACGAAGCGGTTCGGCACTCCGCGGGCGAGCTGCTGCTCGAGCGCTTCTTTGCCGATGAACGCTCCCTTGTTGAGGCGCACGAAGCGGTCGAGTCCCGCCTCGTAGGGCGTGTAATCGGGCGTCAAGTCGCTGCCCCACATGCGGTAGGACTTCTCCAGCCGCAGCGATTCCATGGCCCGCATGCCCGCCATGGCGATGCGGTGCTCGGCGCCCGCCTCGAAGATGGCATCGAACAAGTGGTGGGCGTACTCGATGGGGAAGTGCAGTTCCCAGCCGAGCGCGCCGACGAAGTTGACGCGCAGCAAGTAGACATCGGTCGCGAGCCCGACTTCCGTCACCTGGCCCGTGAGCCAGGGGAATGCCGCGTTGTCGAGCGGCGCATCCACGAGTTTCGACAGCACGTCGCGCGAGCGCGGCCCCGCCACCACGAAGCAGCCGCGGCTCGAGGTGATGTTGCGCAGGGTCACCCCCGCAGGCGGCAGCATGGTCTGCAGATAATCGCTGTCGTAGCGCTCCGCCGCTCCCGCGCTCACCACGTAGAAATGCTCATCGGCGATCTTGGTGATGGTGAATTCCGAGCGAACGCCGCCGCGGCGCGTGAGCGCATGCGAGAGCGCCATGCGGCCGATTTTGGCGGGGACTTTGTTGGCGACCAGGCCGTCGAGCCAGGCTTCGGCACCGGGGCCGGTGACCTCATGCTTGGTGAAGGGCGTGAGATCGATGACGCCCACGTGCCGGCGCAGATTCACGGCTTCGCGGCCGACGTGCTCGAAATAATTCGAGCGGCGGAAGCTCCACTTGTCCTTGGGCTCGACGCCGTGCGGCGCGAACCAGTTGGCGCGCTCCCAGCCGTAGCGCTGGCCGAACACCGCGCCCATGCGCTTGAGCTTGTCGTACACCGGGCTCGTCTTGGCCGGCCGCGCGTCGGAGCGCTCCTCGTCCGGGAAATGGATCACGAAGACGTTGCGGTAGGTTTCCTCGTTCTTCTGAACGACGTAGCGCTTGCTCGTGTACGGACCGTAGCGGCGCGGATCGACCGCCATCATGTCGATGCCCGGCTCGCCCTCGACGATCCACTCGGCAAGCTGCCAGCCCGATCCGCCTGCCGCGGTGATGCCGAAGCTGTGCGCCTCGTTGAGCCACACATTGCGCATCCCCCACGCCGGGCCGATGAGCGGGCTGCCGTCGGGGGAGTAGGGGATGGGGCCGTTGACGATGTCCTTGATGCCGCATGTGGCGAGGGAGGGCACGCGGCGCTGCGCCGCCTCGACGTGTGGCAGCAGGCGCTCGAGATCGCCCTCGAACAGGCTCTTGCCGAACCAGTCGGGCACGCCGTCGGCGAAGCGCGCGGGCGCGCCGGCCTCGTACGGTCCCAAGATCCAGCCCATGCGCTCTTCGCGCAGGTAGTAGGACTGATCGGACTCGCGCAGCACCGCGAGCTCGCGTCCGCCGCCCTTGCGATACGCCTTGAGGTCGGGGGCCTCGTCGTAAACGATGTACTGGTGCTCCACGGGAATGGAGGGCACGTTCAAGCCGAACAGCCGACCGGTCTGACGCGCGTAGTTTCCCGTGGCACACACCACGTGCTCGGCGGTGATCTCGCCCTTGTTGGTGATCAGCTGCCACTCGCCCGAGGAGGTGCGCTTGACGCCGGTCACCTCGGTCTGCTCGTGGATCTCGGCGCCCAGCCCCCGGGCACCCTTGCGCAGCGCCATGGTGAGGTCGGCCGGTGCGATGTGACCGTCGTCGGGATGATAGAGCGCGCCGATGATGTTCGGCGTATCACCGCCGTTGCCGAGCTCGGCCAGCGGCCAGAGCTTCTTGACCTCTTGCGGCGTGATGATCTGAAACGGCACGCCGATGGTGTTCGCCGTCCCGCAATACTTCTGATATTCGTCCATGCGCTCACGGCAGGTGGCGAGGCGTAAATTGCCGGTGACGTGGAAACTCACGTCCTGTCCCGTCTCGGCGGGTAAGCGTTTGTACAGGTCCACCGAGTACTTGTGGAGTTGCCCGACCGTGTAGCTCATGTTGAAGAGCGGCAAGAGGCCCGCCGCGTGCCAGGTCGAGCCGGCGGTGAGTTCGGAGCGCTCGAGAAGCACGGCGTCCGACCAGCCTTTGTGAGCCAGATGATAGAGAGTGCTGACGCCGACCACGCCGCCACCGATCACCACGACGCGGGCATGAGTTTTCATTTTGAGGATCCCCGAGTGAATGCGCATCGCAGTGTAACGAGCGGCGAGCCAAACAAGACGCTAATAGCGACAATCACTTGTGCAAATGCGCCACTCCCGCTCGGTGCCGCTCGCCCGTCCGGCCTCGCGCCGAGTGCGGGCGCCGTGCCGGGTCCCGGACGCCGTGTCGGGGTCAGGCGCCGTGCCGGTGGGCAGCCGCGCAGGCGCGGCTGTCCGAAAAACGACAGGATATGTCGGAAATAGGCAGTTTGCTTGGCTTGGGTGCATAATGCGCGAGGCCGGGCGTGGGTCCCGGTTGGAGAAGCTCCGTGGAATCGCCGGCGGTTTTACGCAAGTGCAAATACGCGTTTCTGACGCTCGCGAACTATTCCCTCATCGCCGTCGCCAATGCCATCGAGCCTCTGCGCATGGCGAATCGTCTGGTCGGCAAGGAGGTCTACGAGTGGTCGGTGATCAGCCTCGACGGTGCGCCGAGCGAGTCGAGCTCGGGCCTCGAGCTCTCGCCCACCGCAACGCTCGATAAGCTCGAGCCGCTCGATATCCTTTTCGTATGCGGCGGCATCAATATTCGCGAGGCGGTTTCGCCTGCGCTGCTCGTGGCGCTGCGCCGTTTCGCGGACCGACGCATCGCGCTCGGCGCGCTGTGCACCGGCGGCTACGCACTCGCGCGCGCGGGACTGCTCGACAATTATCATGCGACCATTCACTGGGAGAACATCTCGGCGCTGCGCGAGGAATTTCCGCGCGTGCTCATCAGCGATCAGCTGTTTACCATCGACCGTAACCGCTTCACTTGCTCGGGCGGGACGGCTCCGCTCGATTTGATGCTGAACCTCATCGAGGCGAAGCTCGGCTCGCGGGTCTCGCAGCGGGTCTCGGAGCAGTTCATCGTCGATCGCGTGCGCAAGGACAAGGACCGGCAGTACATTCCGCTACGCGCGCGCGTCGGTGTCTCGCACCGCGGACTCATTCGCGTGGCGCAGCTCATGGAGGAGAATATCGAGAAGCCGCTTTCGCTCGAGAAGATTGCGCGCACCACGGGCCTTTCGCGCCGGCAGATCGAGCGGCTCTTCAAGCGCGACCTCAACTGCGTGCCGAAACGCTATTATCTCGAGATGCGCCTGCGCCGCGCGCGCGAGCTCTTGCTGCAGACCGCGATGCCCATCATGGACATCACGGCGGCCTGCGGATTTCAGTCCCCGCCGCACTTCTCAAAGTGCTATCGCAATCAATATGGCTATCCGCCGAGCGCGGAGCGCAAGATCGGCGGGCCCCGCGAGCTCGCCGAGAAGGTCGAGTTCGCCGAGGGCAATACCGCAGGTCTCTCCGGCGCCCTGCCCGCGGCCCCTCCGGGCGTGTAGGCGGACCCGCGGCTCAAGGTGCCGGCATCCGCGCGGCGACGCGCGCACCGCCGAGGATGCCGTGAATGTCCGCAGCGGCCTGGGGCGCATCGTCGCTCCAGACCACTTCCACGCTTCCGGCGACCGTGCCGGAGAGTCGCAGACGCCCGCGCACTTGGCCTTGGCCGCCAAGCGTTTTCTCGAGTGTCCCCGATACGGCGAGATCCTCGGTCCAGTGCACGGCGTCCAGCCGGACCAGCTGCGCGCCATTGCGCTTGACGATGGTGAATCGGCCGCCGCGAAGGCCCACGCCATGGCCGCTCGAGTTTCCGTGGAGTCGCGTAACGACGTCGCCCGCGGTGAGCACGGCGGCGCTCAGGAATCGCAGCTGCACATCGGACGCCTGGTTCGAGGCGAGACCTTCGGCCGGCTCGAGCTCCGCGGCGTGGCGCGCGAAGCTGCCGACCAGGCGAACCGGCGCCGCCGCGGCTGCGCAACGCGTATCTCCGACCTCGAGCGTCTCGAGGAAACGCCGCACGAGTTCAGCACCACAGGGGCTGCGGGCCCGCGGCAGGGCGTTGACGTGGAAGCCGTTGGCGATGACGACTTGGCGGCCGTGCGGGAACGCGCGCGCCACGGCCGCGCCGTCGGCGACCGTGGTCATGTTGTCGAGCTCGCCCGACACCACCAGCGCCGGCACCTCGGGATACGCGGCGTTCCTCGCCACAACCTGCGAGGCCGGGTGGCTCGCGGGGACGACCGGCCAATCGAGGCATTGATCGAGAAAGCTGTAGTCGAGGGGCATGCCTCGATACTCATCGATGGTAAAGGGGGCGTAGGTGTCGGGGAATGAGCGCCGCCGCTCGGCGAGGACGCGATCGCGTTCGGCGGCGCGCTGCGCCGGGGCCAAGCGCATGTCAAAGATCTGCGGCGGGTCCTGACACATGACCGCGGCGGCAAGCCCCGCGCTCCATTTGGCCGGATCGGCGTCGGGATCGCGGGAATCGACGCCGCTCAAGGTCTCGGCGATGAGCCGCAGGAGCGGCGCGCGATCGCCGGCGTGGAACGCGCGGGCCGCGGCGTCGACCTCCTTGACGCTCGCCAGGGCCGGCGCGCTGCCGAACATGACGATGGCGAGCCGCGATGCATCGGCCTGAAAGGAGCGCTCGCGGCCGTCTGCGTCGAAGGCATGCGCGGCGAAGGGTGCGCGGCGCAGCTCCTCGAGCACGGGCGCCACGTGGTCGAGCGAGCTGCCGGGCAATTGCGCGCAGGACGCGGAGCGGCGGCACGCGAGATCGAATTTCGCGCGCATCGCGGGCGCGTACGTGGGGTACCAGGGATAGTCGAGACCATCGAGCGGATAGGCTCCGTCGAGGACCACGCAGCGCAGGGCGCGTGGATGGCGCAGCACGAACACCTGCTCGAAATAAGTGCCGTAAGAGTCTCCGTACAGATCGATGGGAACCACCTCGAGCGCCTCGATGATGGCGGCGAGATCGTCGGCGGCATAGGCCGTGCTGAAGAGTGCCGCGCGCTCGCCGAGCGAGGCGCCGCAGGCTCCGACCAGCTCCACCGTCCAGCGCTCTGCAGTCTGCAGCGCGGGGCAGTCGATGGCGCCCGATTTCCCCGTGCCGCGATTGTCCATGAGCAGGACATCGCGAGTTGCGCGGAGCGGCCGGAACAGCGCGAGGTAGTCCTCGCGCGACTCCGTGGCCGGATAACCCGGACCCCCTTCCGTCGCGACGAGCGTCCCGGCCGAGGGACCGGCACCGGTGTGCGGGTAAAACTCGAAATAGACCGAGATTCGGCCGCCGATCGCGCCGGTCGGATCGAGCGGCCGGTCGATGCGGCCGCAGTAGGCGGGTCCCTTTGCGCAATGCTCGAGAGTCATGCGGCCGACGCGTCTCATGGGGGCGGAAGCGGCATCCGGCCGCGCGGACGCGGCGAGAACTCCCGCGCAGGGGGCGAGCAGCCCCGCGCATGCGAAGCCCGCTACCAGCCGGCCGAGCATGTTGCTGCGTGACGCGCCCTTCATCATGGGATATTACCCAGATATCGCCGTGTCCGCGCCGGGTCGATGCGTGTCCCGGTGGCCGTCGTTTCCGAGTTGGAACACGTCGCGCGGAGCCATGCTGCCCCGGATGGTCATGCTGCTAGACTAAAGTCTTCACCTTCGGAACACCCACCCCCATGCGAGAGACACCATGAGCGCGCGCGACGTCATACTCGATCGATTGCGGCGACGCAAGCACGAGACCGCCCTCGAGCGTGAGTTTTATTGCGGGGAAGAGGAGTACCGGCTCGATCTCGAGATGATCTGGTATCGGGATTGGCTGTTCGTCGGTCACGATTGTGAGGCGCCGAATCCCGGCGACTACCTGACGGTGCAGATCGGCGAGTACCCCGTGGTCGTGGTCCGCGACCGCAACGGCGAGCTGCATGCCTTTCACAACGCGTGCCGGCATCGCGGCTCGCGAATCTGCTCGCAGGAGCGCGGCTCGGTGACGCGGCTCGTGTGCCCGTATCATCAATGGACTTATCACCTCGACGGGCGCTTGTTCGCGGCGCGCGACATGGGTCCGGGATTCGACCGCTCGCAATATGGCCTGCATGTCGTGCACTGCGCCAGCGTCGGCGGCTACATCTTCGTGTGCCTCGCCAAGGTCGCGCCGGATTTCGGGCCGATCCGCCGCCACATCGAGCCGTATTTCCTGCCGCACAATCTGCACCGGAGCAAGGTGGCGTTCGAGACCACCATCGTCGAGCGCGCAAACTGGAAGCTCGTCTGGGAGAACAATCGCGAGTGCTATCACTGCTCCGCCAACCATCCGGAGCTGATCCGCACTTTTCCGGAGACCCCGACCATTACCGGCGTTGCAGGCGCCGAAAGCAATCCGCTCATCACCCAGAAGTGGTCGCATTGGGAATCGATCGGATTGCCGAGCCGGTTCCATCTGGCCGAGAACGGTCAGTACCGCACCACGCGGATGCCCCTGGTCGAGGGCGCCGTGAGCTTCACCATGGATGGCAAGGCGGCGGTGCGCCGGCCCCTCATCGACAGTCTCGCCGAGCCAGACCTCGGCACGTTGCTCCTGTTTCACTATCCGAGCATCTGGAATCACGTGCTCGCCGATCATGCGATCTCGTTTCGGCTGCTGCCCGTGAGTCCGAACGAGACCCTGCTCACCACGAAGTGGCTGGTGCACAAGGATGCCGTCGAAGGGGTCGACTATGACCTCAAGCGCATGACGGAGGTCTGGCTCGCCACCAACGAGGCCGACCGGCGGGTGTGCCAGGAAAATCAGATCGGGGTGAGCTCGCCCGCCTACGATCCCGCGCCTTATTCGCCCGTGCACGAGGGCGGCGTCATCCAGTTCGTGGACTGGTATTGCGCGGAGCTCGAGGACCGGCTGGAGCAGGCTGCGCTGTAGCAGCTCTCGCGCGGGCCTTCCCAGGCCCCGTCCATTACATTCCCACCGAGCATTCGGCGTACCATACGGTCCGGAAGCGAAAGAAGGAACACGCGCATGCAATCCGTCTACGCGCCGGCGAACCGGGGCCTGATCGACCGCGGCAAGAACATCCTGACGACGCCGAAGACCGAGTGGCCGATCATCAAGGCCGAGACCACCGGCGTTGCGCAGCTCTACACGGGATACGTGATTCCGCTGGCGGCATTCTCGGCTGTGATGTCCTTCATTCGCATGTCGGTGATCGGGGTCGGCTATTGGCACATGCCGGTGCTCACGGGGCTCGTGTATGGGCTCGCGAACTTCGGTTTTGCCTTGCTCGGTATCTACCTCTTCGGCCTGATCATCGATGGTCTCGCGCCGAGCTTTGCAGGCCAACGCAATCAGCGTCAGGCTCTGAAGGCGGCGGCCTATGCGTTCACGCCCGCTGCTTTGGGCGCCGTGTTCACTCTATTGCCCACACTCGGGCCGCTCCTGCAGCTCATCGCCTGCCTCTACGGCATCTATCTTTTGTATCTCGGCTTGCCCGTCCTGATGCAGAGCCCGCAAGAGAAGGTGCCTGGATATACCGCAGCCGTCGTGGTTTGCATCATCCTGCTGGGCGTAGTGCTCGGCGTCTTGTTGTCGGCCATCGTGCGCATGACGGGCTACAGTCCCTATCCAGGCGCTTATGGTATTCACGGCGGCTGAGCACGCGGCGATGCAGGGCATCAATCTCGCGGGGAAATTGGCGACTTTTTCCGAGCACTTTCGGCCGCAGACCGTCGGCCAGTTCAATGGCCACGACCTCATGGTCGTAAAGATCAAGGGCCCGTTCACCTGGCATAAGCATGACGATACCGATGACTTCTTCCTCGTCTTGAAGGGGCGCCTTACCATTCAGATGCGAGATGGAGACGTAGTCCTCGGTCCGGGCGAGCTCTTCGTCGTGCCCCGCGGCGTGGAGCACTGCCCGGTGGCCGAGGAAGAGACCCACGTGCTGCTCATCGAGCCAACGGGAACACCGAACACGGGCGACCCCGGGACCGCCGCTCCGCGTTCGGTGATCTAGGCCGATATTAGAACTTGTAGCCTATGCGCACGCCCGCGGTGCGCGGCCGGTTCACGGTCTGCGCGTCGACGAACTGGTTCGGATTCTCGTACAGGATCGCCCGTGTATCGCTCAGGTTTTCACAGTACCCAGTGACTGTCCACTGATCCCTCGAGGCCCCCACCGAGGCGTCGTAGGTCGAGAAGCCCGGCTCATCGTAGGCGTATCCCGGTTGATTGGGGACGCTGGTACGGCTGGTCGCCGAGATCGAATGCGCCTGATGCTGTCCGCCCACTTGCACGAACGCGTTGTAGGTGCCGATCGGGAACTCGTAGCGCACGCGCAAGGTGCCCTGGAAGGGCGGCGATTGCGCAAGCGGCGAACCGACCGCACCGAATGGCTGACCGATGCGCGGGTCGGTGATCGGGTGCCCGCTTGCATCGAGGATGGGCGGCTCGCTCAGCAGATCACTCGAGTTCCAGACCGCAGCGGCCGTGACCTGGAGGCCGTGCAAAGGCCGTGCTACGAACTGGGTCTCGACGCCGCGCACCCGATAAGTGGGTCCATTGATCACGAAGCTCAGGTTGCCAAAGCAGCAGGACTCGAACAGCTCTTCTTGTACGTTCTTCCAGTTCTCCTGGTAGATGGCGCCGTTGAATTCCACGCGGTGATCGAGCCATTGCGTCTTCCAGCCGACCTCGTTGTTGGTCAACGTGTCGGGCGCAAAGCTTTGCGGCTCCTTGAATACGTAATTGGCTCCGTCCGGCGGCGTCCGCTCGAGCGCGCCGCGGTTGAAGCCGCCGGGCCGGTATCCTTGCGACCAGGTGTAGTACACAAGGATGTCATCCGTGATCTTCCAGGAAAGGTTGGCGCGGCTGCGAAATCCCGAGTAGGTCTGATTGAGATTGTCCGAGGTCTCATTGTTGGAGAAATCGTAGCGCGGACTGAAGGGCGGCTGATTGCCCACGCAGGGCGGTGCGTACGGCGTCGTGCCGCCGTAGGTGCCGTTCGGTGCGATCAGGCAGCCGAAGCTACCCCCCGAGAAGCCGACCTCGGTCGTGTTCAATCGGTAGTACCGTGTACCCAAGGTCAGGGTCAGCGTTTTCGGGACGATTTCCCAGTCAGCCGACCCGAATATCGCTTTCTGGCGGAAGCCGCGGATGATGTCGTCGAAATAGGACTCATTGTCGGGGCGCACCGCGGAATTATTCACCTGCGTGTAGGGGTAGGTCACCACGCCCACGTCGCTCGCATTGGGCGGGCCCACATTGACGAAACAATCGGTGGTCAAGGCCGAAGAGCAAGAGGGTACGTTGCGGTAGAACCAATCGACGTTTTCGTTGATGAGGTATTGCTCCCAGAAGAGGCCGAGCAGCCCACGCACGCGCCACGTGTCCGGCGTGCTGATGCGAAATTCCTGGCTGTCGTGCGTGTTGCGCTCCCGGTCGCGCCAGAACGATACGGGCGAGTAGCATTGACCCTTGGCTTTGCCGCTCTCGTAGGGGCTGATGCACTGGTAGTAGTCTGCATAGACGCCGCGCGAATAGTTCGTATAGTCGCCCTGGTTGATGATGTTGCGCGTCAGGTATCCGCCGGTGTACACCAGCTTAAGATCGCCCACGCGGCCATTCACGGTCAGAGCGGTGTTCGAGAACTTATCCTTGTCGTAATTCGGCGTGTATGTCTGCACCGATAGGTCGGGCAGTGCGGCACCGTTATAACCTGAGGCATGCGGCGTCTGGTAGAACACACCTTCCGCGTCCATGTTCTGGTAACTCTCGGTGAGCAGTGCGTTCCAGTCCTCGTTGAACTTGTATAGCGCCGAAAACCGCGCACCCGTATAGGTGACCGGATTGATGGCGTTCCCGACCAACGCGGAATTGTTGGCCGAGCCCTGCGGGGTCACCGGGATGGTTGTGGTTGGAGTCGGGCAGTTGTAGCCCGAATAGTGGATGCCCGTGTCGGAGCACTGGCGCACGAATGTGCCCGGCACGTTGTTGATGTACCCGCCGCGCCGATCGCTGTAGATCACCCCGCGCACCGCGAGCGTGTCCTCAATCAGAGGTATGTTGATCACCGCGGTGACGTTGCTCGAGGGGTCGCCGTGAGCAGTGACTTCGTAAGCCGCGGTCACATTGCCTTCGGTCACGTCGAGCTTCGGCTTGTTGGTGATGTAGCGCAGCACGCCCGATTCGGCGCCCGATCCGAACAGGGTGCCCTGAGGCCCCTCGAGCACCTCGATGCGCTCGAGGTCGGCCGCATAGACGTCGAGGTTGTGTCCCGGCAGGGCGCCGGACTGGTCGTCGAGATACACCGCGACGTTCGGGAAGCTGCCGATGCCGCCGGATCCTTCATTGCCGGGGAGCGTCGTCGAGAGGCCACGCATGTAAATTGACGCTTGCCCGGGTCCCATGCTCGCCGTAGTCACGTTCGGCACGTAACGCAGGTAGTCGTCGAGCGTGGTCGCGTTCAGCTGGGCCAAGGTTTCGCCGGTGAGCGCCTGGATCGTGATCGGCACGTCCTGCATGTTCTCCACGCGGCGCTGCGCGGTGACGGTGATCTCTTGAATCGTGTCAGTGCTCGTATCCGTATCGGATGTGGTCGCGGCTTGCACCACTCCGGCGCTGCTGCCGCCTAGAATGGCCGCGATCGCGCACGATAGCCTTGAACTACCATTCATAAATTGATCCCCTTATCGGCTTTTTTTTGAAACGTAACCGGCGTCAATCCGGCCCCGCAGCGCATGAAGCGCCTACGGTCCACCTCAACCTACGTGTCATTCCTGCAGGACGCCTGCTGAAATGCGTCGTAGTCATGTCGAAAAGCGTCATTATCCCGTCGATTCGCTGCGAGCGCGGTCTTCAGCGGCTCGAGCCAGGGCTCGAACTTGCGCCACTGATCCACGCCCTCCTTGAAGATCGGCTGGCGCACCTGCTCGGAGCTCGCGGTGCGCACGCTTCGCTCGGTCTTGTAGAACTCGAGACACGCCGGCTCGAATTCGAGGCCGCAGAACTCGAGGATACGGCGCACGTTGGCGTCGAGGTCTTCGACCACATCCTCGTGATTCACGCGCAAGATCTTGCCGGGGAGCGCCTCGTTCCAGTGGTCCATGAGCTCGACGTAGCAGCGATAGTAGCGCGCAATATTGTCGAGACCATACGTGAACTCCTGACCGGAGGCGAACAATTGCTTGAAATTGCTGAAGCAGCACGCCATGGGATCGCGCCGCGCATCGATGATCTTCGCGTTTGGCAGGATCAGATGGATGAGTCCGATGTGCCGGAAGTTGTTCGGCATCTTGTCGATGAAGAACGGCTTCCCGGTCCGATAGATTTGCGTATCGAAAAGGTATTTCTCGCCGAGCCGGGCACAGTGCGCAGCGTCGAGGCTCGCGAGCACGCCGGGATAGGGGGGATTCGACTCGTCATAGCCGCGGCCTTGCAGCGTGTTCACGAGTCGTGGAATATCCGAGAGCTCGAGCGTGCCTTCCACCTTGGAGTGCGATGCCAGGATCTGCTCGAGCAGCGTCGAGCCCGCGCGCGGCAATCCGACGATGAAGATGGGGTCGGGCTGGGGGCAGCCGAAGCCCGCGCGCGCCGCGAAGAACGGGCGCGTGCACAGTGAAATCTGAGTTCGCGCGGTTCGCTCGATCGGCTCGAGCCTGAATCGCAGTTCTTTCAGCTTGAGCTCGTTGCCGCGTTCGTAGAACTCGAACGATCGCCGGTACTCGCCGCGGTCCTCGAGGGCTTTACCGAGCGCGAAGCACAGATGGTAGCGATCGACCGGTGTCGTAGTCTCGAGCGCCGCATGGCGGTGCATCTCCTCGAGCTCGGCATCGGTGAACCGGTAGGTCTTGAGGTTGGCAAGGCTCCAGTAGGCATCTCCGAAGCCGGGGGCAGCCGCGGCGGCCGCGCGATACGACTCGACGGCTTCCGATTGCAGCCCGACGGTCTTGAGCGCATGCGCGATCGACAGATGCAGCCCCGCGGCTCGCGGGGCCTCGTCCAGGAGCTTGCGATAGACAGCAAGCGCCTCATCATACGATCCGAGAGCGACGCAAGCAGTCGCGTAGATAGTGCGGTAGTTGCGGTTCTCGGGCTCGTGGTCCAACAGCGCTCGGGCTTCCTCGAGCGCCGTCTGGGACTTGTGGCGCGCCAGCAGGGCTTGCACATACTCGTAGCGCGCGGCGTGATAGCCGGGAGCGAACACCAGCACGCTCTCGAGCAGGAACTCGGCGTCGTCGTAGATCTCGAGCTTCATGCCGATCTGCGCGAGCAGACGCATGCCTTCCACGTGATCGGGATTGCTCAGCAAGAAATCGCGGATCACACGCTCCGCCGCGATGATCTCGCCGTCCGCGAACAAGCCGCTCGCGGTGATCACGGCAGCCGGCAATCTCTCGAGCTCGGCCAGATGTGCAGCGGCGTTGCGGGCATCGTCGCTGCGTCCCGCGGATCGAAACAGCACCAGGATCGCCTTCCAGCTGGCAGGAAGGGCCGGGTTGATGCGTACGGCGGCAAGATACGCCTCGAGCGCCTGGCCAGGATTGCGCGCCGCGATGTAGCAGTGGCCGCGCTCCTGATAGAGCCGGCTGTAGCCGGGATGCAGGCGCGCGCACCGCTCGAGCGCTCCCAGCGCTTCGGGGATGCGGTTCAGGTACCGGCGGTTCACGGCGATGAGGTAGAGCACGTCGCGGTTCTCGGGCACCCGCTCGAGCAGCGCCTCGGCGCCCGCCAGCGCCGCGGCGAACTGACCCTTCTCCATGAGGGCGCGCAGGCGCAGAACCTCCGCTTCGACCGGGGACAAGGTCCGGGTAACGTCTGCGGTCCCGGCGGAGAGCAGACCACTCCGAGGCGGTGCGGCGGTCGCCGCCGCGCTCTCGATTTGTCGTGACTCGGCAGTCATGGAAGATCACTATGCACGGCGCACCGCGTTTTGTGAAATTTTTACCGCATCGACCGGGCATCATGCCGAATTTCCATCCGGGTATGCCAAAATTCGATGCGCTTCGAGCGCCGTCGGGGCTCAGGAATGCTCAGGGCCGAGACGGGCGGGAAAGCCGGGGGCGCGCAACGGCGTATCCATGGCATCCTCGAGGAGCTTTACGATCTGGGACGACCAGGCCGCTCCGCCATAGCGCGCGCGGCCCTCGATGAACGTCTGTTCCATCACCGCCGCGAGTCGCAGCGGCACGCCGAAACGGCGTGCGAATTCGAGTGCGAAGCCCGCGTCCTTGCAGGCGAGATCCATCGTAAAACCAATGTCATAGCTGCCGTTCAGGATCACCTGGCTCTCGGTCTCGTGCACGAAGCTGTTGCCCGAGCTGGCGGCGATGGCCTCGTAAGCGTCGCGCAAGTCGACGCCGCCCTTGGCACAGAGCATCAGGGCCTCGCCGGCGGCGATGAGATGGATGAACGCCAGCATGTTGGTCACCACTTTGGTGACCGCCGCTTGCTCGATACCCCCGAGATGAATCACGCGTCCGCCCATGGCGCGGAGCGCTGCGGCATGGGCGTCGAATAGCTGTTGCGGACCGCCTACAAGCACGGTGATGTCGCCCGCTTCGGCCCGATGCACGCCGCCGGTCACCGGGCAGGCCAGGGTGCAGATACCGCCTGCCGTGGCGCGGCTCGCGAGGCGCTCGATCTGCGCGAAGTCGTTGGTGCTCATCTCGATCCAGGCGCTGCCTGCAGCCATGACCGGCAGGGCCTGATCGAGGACCGCTGCGGTTGCAGCAGGCGAGGGCAGACAGGTGATGAGGGCATCGCTCGCGCGAGCGAGCTCGGCAACGGAGGGCACCCAGGTGGCGCCGGCGTCGAGCGGGGTCTGCGCCGCCGAGCGATCGAGATCGAACACGCCGAGCTCGAAGCCGCCCCGCGCCAGGTTTGCGGCGAGATGCCGGCCCAGATGACCCAACCCGACGAAGCCGTAGCGCATGGTTCTCCTTCAAAACCGCCGGTGGTCAGCCGAGCGGACGATTTGCCATCTCGAGGTGCAGCCCATCGCCCGCATATGGATGGGCGAGGGCGACCGCCTCGTCGAGCTCGACGCCGAGCCCGGGCGTGGTCGGCGGAATCACGAAGCCTGACTCCCAGCGGATCGGCGTCTTGAGGATTTTCGCGTGAAAGCCGCCCCACTGCTGGATGCTCTCCAGGATCAAGAAGTTCGGTGAGCACGTCGCGATCTGGATGTTGGCGGCGCCGACCACCGGACCGCAGTACAGGTGCGGGGCGATCTGCGCGTAATGCACCTCGGCGAGCGCCGCGACCTTCTTCGCCTCGAGCAGGCCCCCGACGCGCCCGAGATTCATCTGCAGGATATTGGCGGCGCCTGCGCCGAGCACGCGTGCGAACTCGTACTTGGTGGTAAGCCGCTCGCCGGTCGCGATCGGAATGGAGGTTGCGCGTGCGACGATGGCCATTTGCTCCGGCATCTCGGGCGGTACGGGCTCTTCGAACCACAACGGGTCGAAGGGCTCGAGATGCTTGGCCAATCGGATGGCGCCGGAGGTCGTGAATTGCCCGTGCGTCCCCACCAAGAGGTCCGCTCCCACGCCGACGGCCTCACGGACCAGCCGCACGAGGCGCACCGTTCGCTCGATCTGCTCCTGCGTCGGCTGCCGCGGGTCATAAGCCGAGTACCCGCCGGTGGGATCGAACTTGACGCCCGTGAATCCCTGCTTCAAGTATTCCGCCGCGCGCGACGCCGAGCGCTCGGCGTCGTGATAGAAGTCCTCGCCCTCGCCGTCCGCCGGATAGAGATAGCTGTAGGTGCGCAAGCGCTCGTGCACGCGGCCCCCGAGCAGCTGATAGACCGGCTGACCGACCGCCTTGCCAATGATGTCCCAGCAGGCCATTTCCAATCCGCTCACCACGCTCATGAGCGACAGATCCGGCCGCAGGGTGAAGCCCGTTCCGTGACACTCGCGCCACAGGGCCTCGATGTGAAACGGATCGCGGCCCAGAAAGTGGCGCGCAAACAGATCCTCGACCATGGCGGCGATGATTTTAGGGCCGAACGTCGCGGCGTAGACCTCGCCCACGCCCTCGATGCCGCACGCGGTCTTGAGCTTGAGGAAAACGAAATAACGACCGCCGTAGCCTGGCGGCGGATTGCCGACCACGAATACCTTCACGTTCTCGAGTTTCATCGGTACCGTCCTTGCGAGTGGGCAGGCCTCATCCCGCCGCCATGAGATGGGCCGCCTTTTGTGCGACCATGAGCGTGGGCGCGTTGGTGTTGGCGGAAGTGACCGTCGGAAAGACCGATGCATCGACGATGCGCAAGCGCTCCATTCCGTGCACGCGCAGCGAGGGATCGACCACGAAACCTTGCGGACTTCGGCCCTGGGCGCTCGGACCCATGCGGCAGGTGCCGACCGGGTGATAGACCGTCGCGGCGCGCGCGCGAAAGTCGGCGACGAGATCGGCATCGCTCATGCGCAAGAGGTCGGGCGCGAGCGGCTCGCGTATGAGGCTCTGGATGGCGCGCGTGCGGGCGATGGCTTGCAGCAAGCGGCCCCCGTGTACGACGTCGGCGATGTCCTTGTCGGTGGACAGATAATCGGGCGCGATCGCAGGCGGCGTGCGGAAGTCGGGGCCTGCAAGATCGATGCGGCCGGTGCTGGTCGGGCGTGTCGGCTGGAAGCACAGATAGAACCCGGAAAATGCATCGACCTGGATGCGCGCGCGCGTCGCATCGCCCGCCTGATAGGTGACCGGATTGAAATAGAGCTGCACATCGGGCCGCGAGGCTTCTGGGTTCGCGCGCACGAATCCGCCGAAGTGATTGACGCTGAGGCTCACCGGACCCGAGCGGGTCAACAGGTACCGAATTCCGGCCATCGTGCGGCCGACGCGCGAATGCAGCTCATCGTTCAGGGTAGGGAGCGATGCCTTGAATGAATAGACGACGGCCAGGTGATCCTGCAGATTCCCGCCGACCGCCGGATTGTCGAGGACCGTCTCGATACCGTGCTCGCGGAGCAGCGGGCCCGGCCCGATCCCGGATAGCTGCAGCAGCTGCGGCGAGCTCACCGTCCCCGCGCATACGATGACCTCGCGCTCCGCGCGCGCGAAGCGGCGCTCGTTGTTGCGGAAGAATTCGACGCCGGTCACGCGCCGGCCCTCGCAGCGCAGCTTGCTCGCCCAGGCGCGGGTCTCGAGCTTCAGGTTGGCGCGCTTCAAGGCGGGACGCAGGAACGCATCTGCGGCCGACCAGCGGCGCCCGTTGCGGATTGAGACCTGGTAGGAGCCGAACCCTTCGGGCCGCGGGCCGTTGAAGTCATCGGTCACCGGAAGCTTGAGCTCGGCCGCGGCCTCGAGCCACTCTTGGCGCATCGGATGCAGGTAGGGCGTTACGTCCTTGACGTCGAGCGGACCGTCCGTGAGCGCCCGCCCGTCGGGAGCGACGCGGCGCTCGGACAGCTCGAAGTACGGACGCACCTCGTCCCAGCCCCAGCCGGAATTACCGAGCGCGCGCCAGTCGTCGAAATCAGCCGGCATGCCGCGGCAATACACCATGGCGTTGATCGAGCTCGATCCGCCCACCACCCGGCCGCGCGGCCAGTACATACCGCGGCCGTTGAGGCCGGGACTGCTGCGAGCCTGAAATTTCCAGTTCACTCGAGCATCGGCGAACGTGATGCCATAGCCGATCGGTGCCTTGATCCAGAAGCGCGCATCGGAGCCGCCGGCCTCGAGGATCAGCACACGATTGCGGCCGCTGGCGGACAGCCGATCGGCGAGCACGCATCCCGCGGTGCCCGCACCGACGATGACGTAGTCGAAGGTCTCCACGCCGGGCAGCTTAATCCCCCCGCCGATACGCGTTATGCAATTTCGCGATTTGCCCATGACATTTCTAGGCGCGGCGGCGCCCGGCGCGGCTGCACCCGGCGCAGCGGCGCGCCCGCCAGGCAGTGAGCCGAGCTCGGGGACGTTGGCGGATGCCGCGGGAGGCCCGCGCCGTCGCATATCGCGGTCGAACCATGTATGGTGCGAAAGATCACACGCACGGGGTGTCCGGGTTTGAGCAGCACCACCATCGACCTCACACAAGCGCGCTCACCGCCGTCGATCCTGCGCTGGTACGTGCTGATCCTCACCTGTCTCATCTATGCCATCAACATCGCCGATCGTTATGTCGTGTCGACGGTACTCGAGCCGATCCGACTGGAGCTGCATCTAAACGACAAGGGTGTCGCGTTCCTCACCGGCACGCCCCTCGCGCTCTTCTACGTGGCTTTCGGCATCCCGATTTCCTGGTGCGCCGACCGAATGAATCGGCGCAATATCCTCGCGATGTCGCTGATCGTGTGGTCGGCGTTCACGATCTTGTGCGGACGCTCGCGCAACTACCTGGAATTTCTGCTCGGGCGCGTCGGCGTCGGCGTGGGCGAAGCCGGCGGCACGCCGCCCTCGACGGCCATCGTGTCGGATTACTTTCCGGCAGACCGGCGGCCGATGGCGATGACGGTGCTCGCGCTGGGCGCGCCGATCGGGGCTTACCTCGGCGCGGATTTTGCGGGCAAGGTCGCCCATCTATACAACTGGCGCGCCGCCTTCATCGCACTCGGCCTGCCCGGTCTCGTCATGGGAGTCCTCGTTTACCTCACGGTGCGCGAGCCGGTTCGCGGGCGTCTCGACGGTGTGCTCGATGAACTGCGGCCCTCGCTGCGGCAGTCGCTCAAGTTTCTGTGGGAGCAAAAGGCGGCCTTCCATGTGGTGGTGGGCGGCGGACTCTGCGCGCTCTGGGGCTGGGGCCTCATCTGGTGGACGCCCACCTTCCTGCAGCGCGCCTACAATCTCGACGTCGGTCAGGCGGGCGCGGTCACGGGCAATATTCATCTCATCGGCGGCTCCCTCGCGACCATCGGCACCGCCTGGATTTTGTCGCGTCCCCCCATGGCCGATCCGCGCCGCGTCGTGTGGCTGCTCGCCGGCGGCATCGCCTTCGCCACCATCCCCTCGATCGTCGCGTACTGGACCCATTCGCTGTTTGTCTGCAAGCTCATGTTCTGGCTTTTCATTCCCGCGATTTATTTCTACATCGGACCCTGCTTCGGACTTTTGAACAATTTGTCGCCGTGCCACATGCGCAACATGTTCATTGCCATCTCGCTGCTGGTGGCCAATATCTTGAACATCGTCGTTGCGCCGCAAATGGTCGGTGCGCTGAGCGACTGGTTCGCCGGCCCGGGTGGGGTCGATGCCGCGTCCTTGCGCTCGGCGCTGTTGATTCTGGCCCCCAGCGGATTCTGGGCCGCGTATCATTTGTGGCTCGCCTCGCGCACCATCATCGAGGATCAGAAGCGCGCGATCGGCTACACCAAGGCGTGGTCGCCCTGAGGCTGTAGGTTATGGGCAGGACTTCGATGGATCGACGCTGGCTGCCGTTGAACGCGCTGCGCGCGTTCGAGGGTGTCGCGCAACATCTGAGCTTCACGGCAGCGGCGAACGCCCTGCTGATCTCGCAGAGCGCGCTGTCGCGGCACGTGATCGCGCTCGAGAAGCTGATCGGCGTGCAGCTCTTCGAGCGCCGTCCCCATGCGCTCGTGCTGACCAAGGCCGGCCAGCATTTGCTCGCGGCGGTGATGAAGTCCTTCGACCGGCTGGAGTACGCCCTCGATGACATCCGCAACGAGGGCGTCAGCCCGGTGCGGACTCTGCGCGTGCAGATGCCGCCCACGTTCGCCGCGCATCTCGCAGTGCCCATTCTGCGGGACTTCCGCCATGCGGCTCCCGACGTGGAGATCGATTTGGTGAGCCCGCACGGGGTCGGTCCGCCGCTCAACGAGGTCGACGTGGCGGTGGTGTACTCGAAGCCTGCCGTGACGGATCTGGTGCGCGATCTCTTGTGGCCCGTGCGCCAGAGCCTGCTCTGTCACCCCACGGTCGCCGAGCGGGACAAAGGGAAGAGCCTCGCGGAGTTCATCGAATCGAACGAGTTGATTCACGTACGCATCTCGGACCTGCCGCGGCACTACTTGTGGACGCAATTCGCCCGGCAGGCGGGACTCAACGCCGTGAACGTCGAGCGCGGATTGGTGTTCGACACCGCGCTGCTCGCCGTCCAGTATGCGCTGAGCGGCGAGGGCATCGCACTCATCGACAACTACCTGTTCGACGATTACATCCGGTCGGGGCGGCTGATCCGGCCATTCGACAACATTCTGGACGACGGCTTCGGCTATTACCTGGTCACTCATCCGGAAGGACTCGGCGATACGGCAATCGCGCTATTCCGTTCGTGGCTGATCGAGCGCTTCGGCAACACGACCGACGCGGCCGCACCCAACCTGCACCTGGCGGTGTCCAATGAATGAGCCTCGAACCGCGTATAATGAGGCGGCTCCGCGGATGACGCGGGGAGGAGGATTGATGTCCAACCTGGAGACTACCGCGCCGGGCTACACCGGTCTCACCGAGCTGACCGAAGGTCTGCCGGCCGAGGCCTATTTCGATGCGCAGAGGTACGAGCGGGAGTTGCAGCGCATCTGGTACCGCAACTGGATTTACGTCGGCCGTTCGAGCGAAATCGCCGCGAAGCGTGCCTTTCGCACCTTCCAGATCGGCGATCAAAAACTCCTCCTGGTGCGGGATGATGCGGGCCAATTGCGGGCCTTTCACAATACCTGCCGTCACCGCGGCGCGGAGCTATGTCGCGAAAGCGCGGGTGCGCTGCGCACGGGCTCCATCATCTGTCCCTATCACGCCTGGGTGTACGACCTCCAGGGCGAGTTGCTGCGCACCTCCTCCAAGGTGCTCCCGGAGGGGTTCGATCTCGCCGACTACCCGCTCTACGGGGTGCGGCTGCTCGAGTGGCGCGGCTTCGTGTTCGTGTGCCTGGCGCGGAATCCGCCGCCGCTCGAGAGGCAGTTCGATTTACCCCTGAATCGGTTGGACGCGTGGCCCTTGGACGATCTCGTGATCGGCCACGTGCTCTCGAAGAGCATCGAGAGCAACTGGAAAATCTTCTGGGAGAACTATAACGAGTGTCTGCACTGTCCTTCCGTGCACCCGAAACTCTCGAGCCTCGTGCCGATCTTCGGACGGGGGCTGCTCGAGGAGCGAGACGATCCGGACTGGAGCCGGCACGCCGCGGATCTCGATCCCAAGTACAAGGGGGGGCTGCGCGCGGGCGCGGCTACCTGGTCGACGGACGGCCAAGCCGCGGGCGCGCAATTTCCCGGGTTGACGGAGGAGGATCGCAAGATCGGTCATGTCTACCTCACCGGGTTGCCGTCGATGTTCATCGTCGGCCACGTCGATTACGTACGTGTGGTGCGCCTGCTGCCCCTCGGCCCGGAACGCAGCGAGCTGCGCGTGGAATACCTGTTCTCACGCGAGACATTGGCCGATCCCACATTCGACATGCGCAAGGTGGTCGATTTCACGAATCAGGTGATGACCGAGGATGCCGAGGTTTGCGAGCTCAACCAGCGGGGACTGCGTGCGCGCGATCATGTGCGCGGCGTGGTGATGCCGGAGGAGTACGTCGTTCGACAGTTTCATGAGTGGGTCGCCCTAGAACTGGCGCGTGCCTAAGCTTCTCTGCGCGATAGCCGCCGCGCTCCTCACATGCGCGTGCGGCCGTTCCGGCCCGCCGGCTCCCGCGTCGCAGGAGCCAGTCCTCAATATCTATAACTGGGCCGATTACATCGGCTATCGCACCATCGCCGAGTTCGAGCGGGCGACGCATATCAAGGTGGTCTATCAGACCTACGATTCCAACGAAACGCTGGAGGCGGTACTCATGGCCGGGCATTCCGGCTTCGACATCGTCAGTACCACCACTGCTTTTTACGGCCGCCAGATTCGCGCCGGCGCCTATTTGCCCCTGAACAAGAGCAAGCTGCCGAACTTCGCCAACATCGATCCGCAAGTGCTCGCGATCCAGGCGCAGGCCGATCCCGGCAATCGCTTCGCCGTACCCTACCTGCACGCAATGAACGGCTTCGTCTACAACGTCGACGAGATCAAGAAGCGCCTGCCCAATGCCCCGACCGACAGCCTCGCCATGCTGTTCGATCCCGCGGTGATCTCGAAATTCGCCGATTGCGGCGTGACGTTTCTGGACTCCCCACCGGACGTCATCCAGCTGGCCCTGTCCTATCTGCATCTCGACCCGAACTCGCAGAGTCTCGAGGACTTGAACGCCGCCGAGCGCGTGGTGATGGCGGTTCGGCCCTATATCCGCACGTTCGATTCGAACGACTACTGGCATCAGCTCGCCGCGAAGGATGTGTGTCTTTCGATTGCGTGGTCGAGCGACTACTACGTCGCCCAGGCGCGCGCCCGGGAGGACGGCACGGGCGTGCATCTCGCCTTTACGCTGCCCAAGGAAGGGTCGAACATCACCTACAATGCTTTCCTCATTCCCGCCTCGGCGCCGCATCCCGAGGCGGCCCTCAAGTTCCTCAATTTCATTTTGGACCCGAAGGTGATTGCCGAGATCACCAACGACATCCACTACGGCAACGACAACGTCGCGGCGGGTCCGTACGTCGACAGGTCGATACTCGAGGATCCATCGGTATACCCGCCGGCGGCCTTGCGCGCACGCCTTTACTTGCCGGCCGAGCTGCGCCCGGACTACGAACGGGCGCGTACGCGCGTCTGGACGCGCATCAAAACGGGGCAGTGAAGGGTCCTTCGGCGTCTCCGCGCAGGGGCGGTTCCGCAGGGCGGATTCCGGCGCACTGAAAGGGCGCGCGCGACCCATTTTCCAGGCTTTTCCAGCGATTATGCGACCTGGAGCAATCTTCCAGAAAACTGGAAATGTTAACTTCCGGCCCCATATAAATGGTCCCCTCGCACGGTGCGATGGGGATACATGGAGTAGGAGAGGTCAATGCTCAATCTGATCGCCCGTTGGGGCCACAACGTGCTGCTGGTGGGGTCCAGTTTCCTGGTTCTCGCGGTTCTTTTGTCCGTCACGCGCTGAGTTTGCGATAGCCGGCGAGACCTCCAGGTCCGCCGAGGTGATGTGCCGCGATTTCCACAGCACCCAGCTGTAGTAGCACACGTAATAACCGATCAATACGAAGAAGATTCCTGCCGTCAGCGGGCTTTGCATCGCTGCCTGCGGCCCCGCCGCGGGCGCGGTGTCGCCCGCACTGCCTGGCGTCGCCAGCGCGCCGCTCGTCTGTGCCAATCGATAGATCAACCGGGCGACGAACAGTAACGAGACCGCTATGCCCGTCTGGGTGTGCGGTACGTAGTAGCGCTGCCCGTTCTCGGTCGCAAAGCGCGTGCGGCTCGCTCCCCAAAGTGCGAGTGCGGCGCCGATGAGCACCCCGCCGATCTCTCCGAGAGCGAAGTCGCGCGAGCGCCGTGTGAGCACGGCGGCGAGGAGCAGGAAAATCGCGATACGCACGATCATCCGACCGGGCCGCAGCAGTTGGCGCCCGAAGGTCCGCCGGAATCGCCGGTACAGGACGAGCGGAATGAGGATCGCAAAGACCCAGGGCAAAATTCGCAAGTAGTCGGGCGCCATTTCCCCGATACTACACCGGGATGGCTCAACAAAGCTCGGCAGCGGCGGCTCCTCAGCTGATTCGAGGGGTGGGGATGTGGGCGGCGATTTCCGTCAACGTCTCGAACATGATCGGCGCGGGGGTCTTCTTGAAGACGCGCGTCATGACCTGCAACGTCGGTAGCGCGAAGGTCGTGATGCTGGTGTGGATCGCCGCGGGGCTGCTCTCGCTCGCCGGCACGTTCTGCTATTCGGAAGTCGCCGCGCTCATGCCGGAGGCGGGCGGCGATTACGTTTACCTGCGTCGTGCCTACGGGCGCATCGTCGGTTATCTCTTCGGATGGATGGCGTTCACCGTTTTTCGCACGGGCTCTCAGGCCGCTCTGGCCGTGGGGCTCGCGATTTTCATGAACGTGGCGCTCGGCGGCGCACTCGAGGGTTGGCACGCCGACCTGCATATCCTCGGCCTGCACGCGCGCGTGGGCGGCACCACGCTCGTCGCGGTCGCGACGATCTGGGTCGTCACTCTGGTCAACTGCGCGAGCGTGTCGACGGGCGGGCGTACCGCGCTGGTTGTCACGATCGCCAAGGTGTTTCTCGTGCTCGCAGTGGGAGTCGGCGCCTTCTTGCTTGCGCCGGGCGCTTTCAGTCATTTCAGCGAATCCGGATTCGGCGGCACCTGCGAGGACGTGGCGGCGAGCGCGCGCGGCGGCATCGCAGGATTCGGCGCGGCCATGCTGGGCGCTCTTTGGGCGTACGACGGCTGGAACAACGTGGCGCCTCTCGCTGGGGAGATTCGCGATCCGCAACGCAATCTGCCTCGAGCTTTCATCGGCGGCACCCTGCTTGTCGCAGCTTTGTATCTATTCGTGAATGCCGCCTATTACTACGTGCTGACGCCGCTGCAAATAGCCAGCATTCCCCAGATCTCCTCGGTGGCCACCGAGGTCAGCAAGCGGTTTCTGGGGCCGACCGCCGTCGCGTTCATGGCGGTCGCCATGGTGATTTCCTCGTTTGGCTCGCTGCATGCGAGCGTTCTTTCCAACTCCCGCATTCCATTCGCAATGGCGCGTGAAGGCTTGTTCTTCAGGGGGCTCGCGCGGTTGTCGCCCCGCTCGAGCGTCCCGGTGCGCGCGCTCCTCGCGCAGGGGACATGGGCGAGCCTCCTCGCGATCTCAGGTACATACGACACGCTCACGGACTCGGTGATATTTGCCTCCTGGCTGTTCTATGGACTCGTGGCCGGCGCTCTATTCGTCTTTCGTCACACCCTGCGGGATGCGCCGCGGACGTACCGCACGCCCGGTTATCCGTTCATCCCGATTGTTTTCATGCTGGCGACGCTCGCGCTCATCATCAACACCTTCATCGCGACGCCGCGGCAGGCGCTGTATGCCGCGGCCACGCTCATCCTCGGTCTGCCGTTCTACTGGTACTGGGCGCGGCGCCGTCCCGAGTCCGAGCCGCGCGGGTAGGAGACCCCCTACACCGGGTATCGAAGGCGCCCGGCTGTCGCGGCAGAGCGACGGGCATAGTCTTGAGACAGGGTTCGACCTACATGGTCTTCGCGTCGAACGCTCGGTCGGAATCAACACGTTTGGTTTGGGAGATAACAGATGTCAATAAGTACGATCCTACTCATCGTCTTGGTTCTTTTGCTCGTCGGCGCATTGCCCGCATGGCCGTACAGCACCGGCTGGGGCTACTACCCCTCCGGCGGCCTCGGCTTGGTGGTCATCATTCTCTTGGTGCTGGTGGTCGCGGGGCGGATTTAGCTGCTGACAGGATAGGGAGGTCGAATGGGGCAGGGCATTTGCGGCCGTCCCGCCGCGCTCTTGACGATGTGTTTCCTCGGGATATTCCCGCCGGCCTTTGCAACGGATAGGCAGGCCGGCGGGAACCCCCCCTGTCCCACGCGCTTCGATTATGTGGTCCTCGCAAGCTTCGCCGACGCGTCCAACCTGTTGAGTCTTTCCACTTATCACTTTCGAAGTGAGGTCAGTTTTAGCAGCCCTCCTCTCACCGGTTGGCAGCAAGTCGATTTCAAGGTCGTGGAGCCGGCGGGAGTCGTGGAGCCGGCGGGAGGGGATTGCCGCTCTCGCCCGGTCTCCCCTCGACAGCAAACTGGGTAACCCGGTCAGGGAGGGGGGCTCGCCGTGATGAGGGCGAGGTCCGCCGAGCGCCGCTCGTCCCAGATTATGTAAGTGCCGCTCGCGACCACGACGGCCGCCCCGGCAATCAGGCTCATGGACGGCGACGCCGACCAGAAAATCCAGTCGATGGCGAAGGCCCACAGGAGCGAGGTGTACTCGAACGGACCCACGACCGAAGGCGGCGCGCGCCGAAACGCATCGGTGATCCAGTACTGACCGAGACCGCCTGCGACACCGACGGCGCCGAGCCAGGGCCATTCGGCCGGCGGCACGGGACGCCAGTCGAACACGGCGAGGGCCCCGGACCCCAATCCCACGAGCGTGAAGTTCCAGAAGATGGTCCCGATGTTGGAATTGCGGCGACCGAGGGATCGCACCGTCAACGCCGAGAGCGAGTAGCACACCGTCGCCGCCGCAGCGGCTGCCGCCGCGGTCAGGGACGCGAAGCCTTTGCTCCAGGGATGCAGAATGATGAGCACGCCGCCCATGCCTGCCGCGATGACCCACCAGCGCCGCGCGGTCACCACCTCGCCATGCATCGGCACCGACAGAGCGGTCATGAGGAGGGGGGCGACCATGAACAACGAATAGGTCTGCGCCATGGTGAGGCGGTGCACGGCGAACACGAAGCAGCCGAGCATGCCGACGCCGAGCGCGCCTCGGAGCAAGTGCAACAGCGGCTGGCCGCCGCGCAGCTGCGGCCACGCTTTCTGAAACGCGATGGTGCACGTCAGCAGCACGAGCGAGGAGAGGCAGCGCAGGCAGGCGAGCTGCATCGGCCCATAATGCGAGGACAGCCGCTTGAGCAACGAGTCCATGATGGCAAACAGGAACACCGCGGCGATCATGGACATGATGCCGCGCAGGCGCTCGGACGGCGCGAGCGCCGCAGTCGCGGAAAGAATGGGGTTGCGCATGGTTACGCAGCGATTGTAGTTGATCGCGCGCCCCGCGGGCGCAAGTCGTGCTGCGCGGCGCCGCGTCGGCGTGCGGCGACTCCGCGCGCCGCGCTCGCTAGGCGGTTCCGATCGGCACGCGCGCGGGCTGCAGCCCGAGAGCGCGGCGGCGCACATCCATGAGCTTGAGGATCATGGGCGTCAGGATGAGCTGCATCGCGAGCTCCATCTTCCCGCCGGGACACACGATGATGTTCGGCCGCGACATGAACGAGTCGTGAATCATGGACAGAAGATACTGAAAATCGATCCCCTTCGGATTCTTGAAGCGGATCACCACGAAGCTTTCGTCCGCGGTTGGAATGTACCGCGCAGTGAAGGGATTGGAGGTATCGACCGTGGGCACGCGCTGGAAGTTGATGTGGGTCTGCGAGAATTGCGGGCAGATGTAATTCACGTAGTCGGGCATGCGGCGCAGCACCGTGTCCACCACCGCCTCGGTCGAGTAACCGCGCGTCTCGCGGTCGCGGTGCAGCTTCTGGATCCACTCGAGGTTGATGATGGGCACCACGCCGATGATGAGATCGGCGTGCTGGGCGACGTTCACGTCCGGGGTGAGAACCGCGCCGTGCAGCCCTTCGTAGAACAGCAGGTCGGTGCCCTCGGCAATGTCTTCCCAGGGTGTGAAAGTGCCGGGTTCCTGCCGGTACGGTGCCGCCTCCTTCTCGTTATGCAGGTACCGGCGGATCTTGCCGCGTCCGGCTTCGCCATAGCCGCGAAACAGCGCCTCGAGCTCCTCGAACAGGTTGTTGGCCGGTCCGAAGTGACTGAAGTTCTGATCACCGCGCGCGCTCGCTTCGGCCATCCTCTCCTTCATCTCGAGGCGGTCATAGCGGTGAAACGAATCGCCCTCGACCAGCACGGCTTTGATGCGCTCCCGGCGGAAGATCCAATTGAACGTGCGCGTCACCGACGTCGTGCCCGCGCCGGAGGAGCCGGTCACGGCGATGATGGGATGCTTGGCTGACATGATCGGCCCTCTAGGTCCATTCACTCTGAATGAAGAGCGAGCGCTCCTTGAACAGCGGCGAGCTGTAGATGCGGTCCAGCCCCTGGTCGTGCTCCAGATGATAGCGCTCGATGCGCTCGACTTCCGAGCGGCAACCGAGAATCAGGGGGACGCGCTGGTGCAGCTCGTCGGGTACGCAATCGAGGACGCGGCCACGGCCCCAAGAGGCGGCACCGCCCGCCTGCTCGACGATCATCGCCATGGGATTGGCCTCGTACAACAGCCGTAGGCGGCCCGGCTTGCTGGGGACTTTGGTATCGCGCGGGTACATGAACAGACCGCCGCGGATCAAGATCCGATGCACCTCGGCGACCAGCGAGGCGATCCAGCGCATGTTGAAGTCCTTGCCGCGCAAGCCCGCGTGGCCCTGCAGACACTCGACCACGTAGCGCTTCACGGGCGGTTCCCAGAAGCGCTCGTTCGAGGCGTTGATGGCGAATTCGCTCGTGTCTGCGGGGATGGTCATGTTCGGGTGGGTGAGGACGAATTCGCCGAACCCGCGGTCCAGTGTGAATCCGTGCACGCCGCGTCCGAGGGTGAGCACCAGCATGGTCGTCGCGCCGTAGATTGCATACCCCGCGCACAGCTGCCGCGCTCCGGGCTGCAGGAAGTCCGCGGCGCTCGCCGGCTCGCCTTTACGCGGCGCCTCGAGCACCGAGAAGATGCTGCCGACCGGGGCGTTCACGTCGAGGTTGCTCGAGCCGTCGAGTGGATCGAAGGCGAGCAGGTACTTGCCGAGCGGATATTCCGGCGGAATGGGGTAGGGTGCCTCGAGCTCCTCGGACACCATGCCCGCCAGATGTCCGCCATACTCACTGGTGCGCAGAAAGATATCGTTGGCGATGACGTCGAGCTTCATCTGCCTCTCGCCCTGGACATTGATCGCCTCGGCGTCGCCCTGCACGGCGCCGAGCGCTCCGCGGCCGACGATGAAGCTGATGCGCTTACAGGCGAGACGCACGTGATTGAGTACCGCCGTGAAGTCGCCGGTCGCCTCGGGGAAGCGCCGTTGCTCCTCGATCATGAATTCCGTGATGGTCTTTTTTTCTCTTGTACTCATGCTTCCCTCCCAGCAGCGTATCGCGGGCGCCGGCCCAATTTGGTGGCAAAGGCATACTCGAGCTCCAGGAAAGGCCTATCGCACGAATCCCAGGAACTCAGCAATAGATCCGCGGCGGAAAAGTCCTCTCCGAGAGTCCAATCGCTGGGCGTGATCACGGTGAAGAGTCCCGCGCGTTTCGCGGCCGTGAGCCCCTGACCCGAATCCTCGACGGCGACGCAGTCGGCGGCCGATTCGCCCAGCTCGCGCAGCACGAACCGATAGATGTCCGGTGCGGGCTTTTTTTGCTCAACCGCATCGCCCGCGCCGATGACGCTGAAGCGTCCGGCTGCGCCCTCGCCGAAATGCACGCCGAGCAGCGCGTCGATGTTCTCTCGCGTCGTGGTGGAGGCAATGGCGAGCGCCACGCCGGCGCTGGCAGCCTCCTTGAGCAGCCGCTTGATCCCGGCGCGCAACGGCACGCGGCCCATGCGGACGAGCCGTGCGTAATGGTCGCTCTTCGTGCGGTGAATGGCGGGAATGCGCGCCTCGAGCGCTGCGCGTTGCCCCACCGGAAGGGGGAGTGAATCGACGAATGCCGCCAGCCGCTCCTTGCCCCCGGTAACGGCGAGCCAGCGGGCGTAGTCCGACGTGCTCCAATGCCAGTCGAGGCGATGCTCCTCGAAGGCGCAATTGAAGGACTCCCGATGCGCTTCCTCGGTATCGGCGAGCGTGCCGTCGACATCGAAGATGAGGGCTTTGATCTTCAAGAGAACACCCGGCTGCCCCGCAGGTCCTCGCCCTCGATGGTCATGAGCTCCTCGCGCGTGAGCTCGCGGTCGGCGCTCGCGAACAGCCGGTTCGCCTGCCGCAGCCGGGCGCGGTCGAGGGCATTGCGAATCGAGCGTGCATTGGCGAAGTGCGGCTTTAGCATGCGCAGCGGGATGTACTCGCGCAGGGCCTCGAGGCCGCCCGCGCTCAGCCGGTATTGCATGGAGCCGAGCATGCGTTGCGCGATCGCCTCGAGCTCCTCCGCGCCATAGTCGGGAAAGTCCAGATGATGGGCGATGCGCGACGAGAGTCCCGGATTCGAGCGAAAAAAGACCTGCATGCGCTCGCGGTAGCCGGCGAGGATCACCACCAGATCCTCGCGCTGGTTCTCCATGACCTGCAGCAGGATCTCGATCGCCTCCTGCCCGTAGTCGCGCTCGTTCTCGGGGCGATAAAGGTAGTACGCCTCGTCGATGAACAGCACGCCGCCCATCGCCTTTTTCAGCACTTCCTTGGTCTTCGGGGCCGTATGGCCGATGTATTGACCGACCAGATCGTCGCGCGTCACCGCCGTCACGTGGCCTTTGCGCACGTAGCCGAGGCGACGCAGGATCTGCGCCATGCGCAGCGCCACCGTGGTCTTGCCCGTCCCCGGATTGCCGGTGAAGGACATGTGCAGGGAGGGCGATCCGGCGACCAGGCCGAGCTGGGCGCGGGCGCGCTCGATGAGGAGGAGCGAGGCGATATCGCGGACGCGGGCCTTCAAGGGCTTGAGTCCGATGAGCTCGCGGTCGAGCTCATCCAGCACCTCGTTCACCTGCGAGCTCGCGAGCAGCGCGCGCAGGTCGATACGCTCGGGCGTGCCGTCGAGCCCGGCGGCCTGCATCGCGTTCCCGCTTGCCTGATTCACATCATGTCCTACTCGTAGCGTCGTCCCGCGGGAGCCTGCACAGCGTAGCTCTCGAGGGTGTACTGAATGTGCCTGCCTTCCATCTCGTGGCGCTTGAGGAGAAAGCCGGGCTCGTCTGCGGGCCGGTTGACGATGAACGACAGGCGCGTCGTCTCGAAGCCGCGCGTCGAGTCGAAGGCGTTCACGCGCACGTAGCACCGGCGGTGCTGCTCGCGGCAGGCGAGCACTTCGCGCAGGGCGCCCGCGGCGTCGAGCAGGTCGAACATCGGATTCCCCCACATCTCCCAGTAGCAATTACGAGGGTGCGGATCGTCGGTGTACTCGATGCCGATGGCCCAGCCGTGCTCGATCGCGTAATCGATCTGAGCGCGGATCTCGTCATCGGTCAGATCGGGGAGAAAGGAGAATGTGCCCTGGGTGATGCGCATGATGCCTCTCAGGCAACGGTTGCCGTCGGCACGAAGTCCGCGGTGTCCGTCGATTGATAATTGAACGTCACGTCCTTCCAGGTCTCGAGCGCGGCGCGCAGCGGTGTGCACCAGCGAGCGGCGGCAGCGAGAATGTCGGGCCCTTCATTCCAGATGTCGCGCCCCTCGTTGCGGGCCTTGATCATGGCCTCGAGGGCCACCCGGTTGGCGGTCGCTCCCGCCTGGATACCCTGGGGGTGACCGATGGTGCCTCCCCCGAACTGCAGCACCACATCCTCGCCGAGGTAGCTGATGAGCTGATGCATTTGCCCGGCGTGAATGCCGCCCGATGCGACCGGCATGACTTTGCGTAATCCCGCCCAGTCCTGGTCGAAGAACACGCCGTGCTCGAGATTCTTGTGCGTGATGCTATCTCTGCAATTCGAATATATCCCCTTGATAACGTTGGGATCGCCTTCGAGCTTGCCGACGACGGTGCCGGCATGGATGTGATCTACGCCGGCCATGCGCATCCACTTTGCGATGACCCGGAAGGACACGCCGTGAGTCTTCTGGCGCGTGTAAGTGCCATGACCCGCGCGATGTAAATGCAGGATCATGTCGTTGCGACGCGCCCATTTCGCCATGGATTGAATCGCCGTGTAGCCGATCACGAGGTCGATCATTACGATGCAGGAACCGAGTTTTTTCGCGAAGTCCGCGCGCTCGTACATATCCTCCATGGTGGCGGCGGTGACGTTGAGATAGTGGCCCTTCACCTCGCCGGTCGCGGCAGCGGCTTTGTTGACCGCTTCCATGCAATAGAGAAAACGGTCGCGCCAGTGCATGAAGGGCTGCGAGTTGATGTTCTCGTCATCCTTGACGAAATCGAGGCCGCCCTTCAAGGCTTCGTAGACCACGCGGCCGTAATTCTTGCCGGACAGGCCGAGCTTGGGCTTGGTGGTGGCGCCGAGCAGGGGACGGCCGAACTTGTCGAGGCGTTCGCGCTCGACGACGATGCCCGTGGGCGGTCCTTGAAAGGTCTTGAGATAGGCGACGGGGATGCGCATGTCTTCGAGGCGCAACGCCTTTAGGGGCTTGAAGCCGAAGACGTTGCCGATGATCGATGCCGTCAAGTTGGCGATCGAGCCTTCTTCAAATAGATCAAGGTTATACGCGATATAGCTAAAGTATTGCCCAGTAGCTCCGGGCACGGGTTCGACGCGATAGGCCTTGGCGCGGTAGCGATCGCAGGCAGTCAGCCGATCGGTCCAGACGACGGTCCAGGTCGCGGTCGAAGATTCCCCCGCAACGGCGGCGGCGGCCTCCACGGGGTCGACGCCGGTTTGGGGCGTGATCCGGAAAAGGGCGATGACGTCCGTGTCCTGCGGCTCGTAGTCCGGATCCCAGTACCCCATCTGGGCGTAGGGCATGACGCCTGCCTGGTATCGCTCGCGCTGCTCGGCCATGTCGCCTCCTGGAGCGGGCACCGACGCCCGGGACACGTCAGACTGTAGTCCGGCCGATCCATCAGTGATAATCAATATTGGTTGGTAGTCAATAAGCTTTCACTGATGCGGCTCGTACCGGCCCGCGCGGTGCTTTGGGGGATGCCATGTCCATACAACGCGCGTCGCTGCGGCAGCTGAAGGTGTTCGAAGCCGCGGCGAGCCACCGCTCGTTCTCCAAGGCGGCGCAGCTTCTGCATCTCACGCAGCCCGGCGTATCCATGCACATCAAGGAGCTCGAGAGCAACGCGGGCCTGCCGCTGTTCGAGCGCATCGGCAAGAAGCTGCACGTTACCGAGGCAGGGCAGGAGCTGCTCGCGCGCGTGCGCGAGATCCTGCGCTCGCTCAAGGATGCCGAGGAGGCGCTCGACGGCCTGAAGGGACTCAAGCGCGGGCGCATCAATCTGGCGGTGGTGAGCACGGCGAAGTACTTCGCGCCGCGGCTGCTCGCGCGCTTCGGCAAGGACTTTCCGCAGCTCGACATCCGCCTCGCGGTGAACAACCGCGACTCGGTCATCGAGCAGCTGATTGCGAACGAGGTGGATCTCGCCATCATGGGCCGCTCGCCCCAGACGCTCGACACGGTCGCCGAGCCATTCGCGCCGAATCCGCACGTGATCATCGCGGCCCCCGACCATCCGCTTGCCGGGGTGCGCCGCGTGTCCATCGATCGGGTAGCCCGCGAGACCTTCATCGTGCGCGAGCCGGGGTCCGGCACACGCCTCGCCATGCAGCAGTTCTTCGACGAGCGGCGCTTTGCCTTTCGAGTGGCAATGGAGATGGCGAGCAACGAGACCATCAAGCAAGCGGTCATGGCGGGCATGGGGGTGAGCTTCATCTCGAGGCACACGCTCGATCTCGAGCTGCAAACGGGACGACTGGTGATTCTCGATGTCAGCGGCACGCCCGTGATCCGGCAGTGGCATGTCGCGCACCTGGCGAAGAAGCGGCTGTCGCCCACCGCCGCGGCGTTCAAGCGCTTTGTGCTCACACAGGGACGCTACTTGCTACGCGCCCAGGGTTCGCCATAAGGACCCGGTCGCCCATCAACAATGGAGACACGATGAATTCTCCTAGCCGCCGGCGAGCAAGTGCTCGAGATCCTCGGCCGACATCGATCCGGCACGCACGCGGCCGTCCGCGAACACGATCGTCGGCGTCCCGTCGATGTGCAGCTTCTCGCCCAGGGCGAGATTGCGATCGATGGGATTGGCACACTTCGCCGTGGGGGGATCGATCCCCTTCAGCATCTTGTCCGCCCAGGTCTTTTGCCGGTCCTTCGAACACCACACGCTCTGCGCGTGCTCGTAGGCGTGCGGGTGAATGGTCGTGAGCGGGTACAGGAAAACGTGCAGCGTCACGTTGTTGATCTTCGGCAGCTGTTCCTCGAATTTCTTGCAGTACGGACAGTCGGGGTCCTCGAAGAGATAAAGCTGCCGCTTGCCGTCGCCGCGCACGACGTCGAAGGCGTCGGCGAGCGGCAATTGTTTTACGTCGATGCGCGTGAGGCCCTCGATCCGCCGTTCGGTGAGATCCTCGTGGGCGTCGATATCGAACAAATGTCCATTGAAGAGATGCTTGCCCGAGGTATCGGTATAGACGATGCGGTTGCCTTCCATGAGAACTTCCAAGATGCCGTCCACGCCGCTCGGGGCGATGTGCTCGATGGTGTACTCCGGTAGCGTTTTTGCGAGCTTGCGGGCGAGCTCCGCATATTGAGGTGCAATCGTGGGGGCCGCGTGCTGATCGGCGGCGGCAGCGCCGGAAGCGGGTGCAGCGGCGGGCGTGGGTGCAGCGGCGGGCGGCGCGGCGCCGGCGGTCACCGCAGCGGTCGCGGTCGGGGCGTTCGCTGCCCGTGCGAAGGAAGCGGCGGCGAGCACGGCGAGCAGAGTCCAGTGGGCGGATGATTTGAAGTCGTGCATGCAGGAGCCTTGTGACATCGGGAGCGGGGTGTTTTACCACGATTGATCGCCCTGCGCTGACTCATGGCTTTCGCCGGGCATTTCGGCATATATTTCGCGTGCCACACACACGGGATGAGGTGCATCGTGAGCCTATTCGGTAAGGGAAACGATCTGAACCGGCAGTTCATCGCACGTCCCGATGAGGCGAAGGGCGCGATCCTTTACAAGTGGCCGGATCTCACCATCCGAAAGTTCACACAGGTCACGGTCGAGCCCGACGAGACGGCGCTCTTCATCAAGGAAGGCAAGGTGGTGGGCGCGCTGCCCCAGGGGCGCTCGACGCTCGACGGCGCGTTGATCCCGTTCCTCGGCGACATCGTGGACTGGGCGAGCGGCGACAACATGTATCGCGCGGAGCTCTACTTCGTGAGCTCTCGCGAGTTCGTGAGTTTGCCCTTCGGCGGTCCCATCGACAACATCGAGGATCCCGAGACCGGCCTCGCCGTGGGATTACGCGTCTTCGGAGAGTACGCGCTCAAGGTCAACGATCCGGCAACGTTGATTCTGACGCTGATCGGCACGCGGCAAGCCTCCAACGATCTCGTCACCGACTGGTCCCGCGAGCAGATCATGAAGTCGTTGCGCACGGGCGTGGTGCGCAAGCTGACCGCCGAGAAATGGCCGGTGCTCGGCATTGCCGGGCGCACGGCCGAGATCGAAGCGGCTCTGCTCACCGACGTGCAGGCGGCGCTGTCGCCCTATGGTGTGAAGATCACCCGCTTGGGCAACGTCACCATCAGTCTCACGCCCGACGATGAGCAAACGCTCAAAGGGCTGCGCAAGGACAGCGCGTACACGCGCCTCGCCGGGGGCTTTCGCGAATACGGCGTCGGAGCCGCCTTGAAGGGAATCGGCGAGGGCGCGGCGAGCGGCGGCGGCGGCGGCAGCCCCGCGGTCCTCGGTGTCGGGCTGGGACTCGGTGGTCTGGTGGCGGGCATCGGCGGCGCCCCGGCAGGTCCGGCCTCCGGCTACGGCGGCGGAGCTGCGGCGCGGGCGTCGCCCGCGGGCGGCGCGGGACCAGCGGCGGCGGCGGGTGCGGGGGGTGTCGAGTGCTCCAATTGTCACGCGACGAATCCGCCCGGCGCAAAATTCTGCTCGAGCTGCGGTACGGCGATCACCGTTCCCAAGGTCCTTCATTGCACGCAATGCGGCTCGGCGGCCTCGCCGAGTGCGAAGTTCTGTGCCAACTGCGGAAGCGCGCTCTCGGCATGAGGCGCGCCGCCCGTGCCGGCGCGGCCGTGACCGCCGCGCTGAGCGGTGCAGAGGATGCGCTGGCGCGTGCCGGCGGCGGCGGGCATGGCGGCGGCGGCGGCTCCTCGGGCGGGGGTCACTCGTTTCACGGTGGAGGCTCGGGCGGCGGCGGCGGATTCATCGCCGTGCTGATCATCGTGCTGGTGATCTATATGTTCTATCGACGCTCGCAGCGCGGCGGACCCGCGGCCTCTGCCAATCCTGCGCCCACGGCGCAAGCGGCCGTGATGAGCGTGCTTGGCGCGACGCTCGGTCAGGGCGCCGCGATGGCCGCTGCCGCGGGAAGCATGGGGCAGCGATCGCTGCCCGCCGCGGCGTTCGCGACGACGCTGCGGCCCGTGGTCGATCGGATCCGCGCGCAGGATCCGGGATTCGAGCTGGAAGTGTTCCTGCAGCGCGCGGAGATGACTTTCTTTCTGGTCAAGCGCGGCATTCAGCAAAACGACGCCGCGGCAGTGCGTCCTTTCTTGAGTGATGCGGTCTTCGAGCAGGTCGCGCGCGGCATCGCCGCGTCATCTGCACAGCATCGACACGCCTTGCTGGAGAGCCTGAACGTGCGCGCCGTGCACATGCAGAACGCGCAGTGCGACGAAGCGGGGCAGCGGCTGCAGGTTCATTTCGACCTGGTCTATCGGGCGAAGGTCCTGGACGATGCCAATCGAGTACTCGCCGACGAGCAAGCCGATCACCGGCACGGCGAGCGCTGGACGTTCTCGCGCAAGACGGGTGCCGTCACGCCGACCAACGGCGGGGTAACCGCCGCGCGCTGCCCTGCCTGCGGTGCGGAGCTTCGCCTCAATCTCGACGGCACGTGTGCGCACTGCCGAGCGAGCGTCACCAACGGCACCGTCGATTGGATGGTCGCAGCCGTCGAGCAGGCGCCCTTCGTCGGATACCCGAACGACTCCTCCCTGGCGGTGGCCGCCCCGAGCGTCGGGCAGGGGATCGCGGCACTCCAGGCCGCTGATCCCGTTTTCTCGCCGGACGCTTTTCGGGTACGCGTCGGCACCGCTTTCCTCGCCCTGCAGGATGCCTGGTGCAAGCAGAATCTGGATGCGGGACGCGCGTTCCTGAGCCCGGGCGCCTACTTCACCTGGCGCGCGCAGCTCGAGACCTTGGCTCTGGAGGGCCGCCGCAACGTGATGGAGCACACCTCGGTGCAACACATCGAACCCGTCCTCATCGTGCACGGCCGTGTGTTCGACGACATTACCGTACGGATCTCGGCCTCGGCCGCGGACTTCGAGATCGACAAGGACAACCGCATCGTCTTCGGCGACAGAATGGTGCGGCCTTTCGTCGAGGACTGGACCTTCCAGCGCTCGGTGGGCGTCGCCACCAGCCAGAAACCGGGGACGCTCGAGAACACCTGCCCCAATTGCGGTGCGCCGGTCTCGCTCACGCAGATCGGCGAGTGTCGCTACTGCAAGGCGGCGGTGACGAGCGGAAAATTCGACTGGGTGGTATCGCGAATCGCACAGGACGACGTATTCGGCGGGGATGCGAGGCCATTGGAAAATCCCGGTGCGCAGATCGCGCTCCAGGTCGGCGGCGCCATCGTCGGAGGCCTGCTCGCGAGCTTGCTTTCGAACAGCTCGTCAGGCCGGCCGAACGACTGGAATTGACGGGACTCGCTCGTGGCCGCAGCCACTTCGCTCGTGGCCGCTGCGTTACGGCCGTGCGGGTCGCGCCTGCGGATGATTGCCGCGATGAGCCGGGTGATCGCGACGCCGGCGGTCGTGCACAACGACGACTGGTGTGCCGCTGTAGACCGGATAATTGGCATCCGAGTCGTCGGGCGGCGCCTCGCCCGCGACCTCGGGCTGCGGATAATACCCTGGGCTCGGGCCATGGGGCCGCGGCGGGACACGCGCATATGCCGTGCTCGAATCGATCACGTTGAGCTCGCTCAGCTGGCGCACCGTGGCATGAGCGCCGCACTGTGTGTCGGAAAAAACTCGCTGCCCGCCGAGCTCGCATTCCCACACCTGGCCCGGCGGCAGTTGCGCTCGAGCGGCCGGCGATACGACGACGGGCGATAGGTCGACGTGCGCGGCAGGAGCAGCGGTGGTTTCGCTCGGCGCCACCTGCTTGGTGCTCACCGCCGCCGCGACAACGGGTGCGGTCGGCGGACTGGTCGGATCCGACAAACCCACGGCGGTTGCGGCTACCGCCCCCAGCGCGAGCGCACCGCCCAGGATCCAAGGCAACAGATCGATGTCCTCAGCCATGTGTCATTGTACGACGCTGGGCGCTGGCGGGAGGAACGCGGCATGAATAATTGCGGCCCGGATTCGCATGCCCGCATTAAGTGAAACCCCGCGGCTGTGACCGCGTTCGTCGTTTTTCGCCGCTCGCTCGGTCAATCTGCGCCCGATGCACTCCCACCCTGCCGTTGCCCAAGCGCGCTTCAATCCGATCGCGATCGCCGCGCTGTCCTGCCGCGATCTCGAGAGGCTGATCGGCGAGGCGTTCCAAGAGAGGGGATTTCAAGTGACGGGCTTCGGAAGCCGTGCCGCCGGCGGCGCGGCGGATCTCGCGCTGGTCAAGACGGGCGAGCGCTTTCTGGTGCAATTCAAGCACTGGCGAAAGCAGGAGGTCGGCGTGCTCGCGATCCGTGAATTGAAAACCGCGCTCGATGCGGTTCGAGCGCAGGGCGATGTGCTAACTGCGGGCGAGTTCACGCGCGAGGCCCGCGAGTTTGTCCGCCGCACACGCATCGAGCTCATCGGCGGCCGCACGCTCATCGCTTGGCTTCGAAGCGCCGGTAAGCAGCAGCGGCCCCGTGCTGCGAAGGCGCCCGCGAGAGCGGTGCGCAAATCGCCTGATTGGCCCCGAAGGACTGCGTTCCGATGAACCGCGCGCGTCTAGATAAAGCGCGTAAGATTATGATAAGTAATGGGTTAAGATTGTCCGCGAAGGCGGTCAATCCGCGCCGGCGCGCACACCGTCAACCAACGCCGCCCGCAGCCGTTAGTGGCTGCAACGAGCTCGAATTGGGGAGGATCATCTATGTCGACCAACGAATCTATGTCGACCAACGAATCTATGTCGACCAACGAATCTATGTCGACTAACGAATCTATGTCGACTAACGAATTTGCCGGGCAGGAAAGGTCGTGCTCTGTCTCACGGCCGCTGCTGCGCGGCTGTGCGCTCCTCGTCACCCTACCGCTGTTTGCGAGCTGTCACGACGACGATTGGTGCGGGAACTGCAACGTCGTCTCGCCGCCGAGCGAGGCCTCGTATGGTCTGGTCGCGGGCAATTTCAGTCAGAACGGCCATACCTCGGTGATCGCCACGAGTACGGTCTATTACTATCCGCACGACAATCCCGGCAACCTCAAAATCTATCCATCGACCGGGGCAGGGACCTTCGGTGCTCCCGTGCTGACCCCCGACGGCGACGATCCGCTTTATCTCGCGAGCGCGAATCTCACGGGTACGGCCTCGCTCGACGTCGTATCGGCGAGCTTCGATGACGGCACGCTCACCGTGTTCTACAACAATGCGCAGACGCCCGGCACGTTCGGCGCGCCGCTGATCCTGTCTTCCCCCGGGGCCTCGCAAGTGGCGATCGGCGACATGAACAAGGACGGGCTGCAGGATCTCGTGTCCGCCGATTTCAACGTCTCGCTATTCATCCAGACCGCGCCGGGCACATTTGCAAAGCCGGTGAGCCTGTATTCGGGGGGCGCCAACTGGGTCGCTGTCGGCGACTTGAATAACGACGGCATTCCCGATGTCGCGCTCACGGACTCGGTCGGAGTGAAAGTGCTGCTGCACACCGGTGCCGCCAGTAGCGTCACCTATGCCGCGCCCGTCGCCGTGTTCACGCAGAGCGTGAATCCGGGTATCACGGGCGCCAATTTGATTGCCATTGCCGACGTCAACGGCGACGGGCTCAATGATCTGGTGATTACCGACCCGGGTCCGGTCGGCAGTCCGCCCACGGTCAACATCTTGCTGCAGAACGCGAGCGCACCCGGTACCTTCCTCGCGCCGGTGAGCTATTCGTTGTCGGGCAACAGCATTCCGCAATCGATCGTGGTGGCGGACGTCAACGGCGACGGTCATCTCGACATCATCATCGGCGGGTCTGCCGCAGTCGACGTGCTGCTGCAAGATGCGTCCACACCGGGCACATTCCTCGCCGCCGTGAGCTATGCCACGGCCAATGCGACGCAAGTCGCGATCGCCGATGTAAACGGCGATGGCTTGCTCGATATCGTGGTGCCGGTGGGAGTGTCGCATCCGCTGGTCAGCGGCGTGTACTCCAATAATCCGGGCGTGCTCTTGCAGGTCGCCGGAAAGCCGGGCACCTTCGCCGCCGAGCAAGACCTGCTCTAGGCGCGGCCGGCGCGGCCGGCGCGGCGCGGCCGGCCAGGCCATCGCCCCCAGCAGACATCGCTTCAGGCCCACCCCATCAGGGCCGGACCGCGGACCCTCGCACGCGGATTGCAAATGCGAATAGTTATCGATAGCATTCGCAATAGTATTAGAAGGCGCTCGTCGTGAGCCGGCCAAACGGATCGAAGCGATGCATCGCGTGGGATGGTTCATCAACTGGGGCGGCCTCCTGGCTGCCATCGCGCTCGCGAGCTGCGGCAGCGGCAGCAGCGATCAGACGGGCGCGGCGCCGCCGCCCGCTAGCCAGAGCTCGGCTTCCGCGGCCGGCAAGGCGATTTTTTTCGACACGAGCTTGTCCGCGTCGGGCAGACAATCCTGCGGCACGTGCCACGTGCCGACTCGCGCGTTTACCGCGAATCCGGCCACGGACCACGGCCTGCCGGTGCCGCTGGGCGGTCCGAACATGGACCAGACCGGATTTCGCAATGCGCCTTCGCTCATGTATGCCTCGTTCACTCCGCCTTTTTCACTGACCAACGGTCCGACCGGCGGCTTCTTCCGGGACGGCCGTGCGTCGTCGCTCGCGACGCAAGCAGAGCAGCCTTTCGTGACGCCGTTCGAGATGGCGAATCAAGACGCTGCGGAAGTGGTGAGCCGCCTGCGCAATTCTCCTGCGACGCTGCAGGCGTTCACCGCCGTCTATGGCGAGGCGGCGCTCGACGATCCGGACACCGCGCTCAAGGACATGGGGCTCGCGCTCGCGGCCTTTGAGACCGAGGATCCGTCGTTTCATCCCTTCAGCAGCAAGTACGACTATTGGTTGCAGGGACAGGCGCAGCTCACCGCGCAGGAGCAGAGCGGGCTCAATCTCTTCAATAATCCCGTGAAGGGCAATTGTACCGCCTGCCATCCGAGCCAGCCGCAGGGCTATGACAGCCATGCGCTGTTCACCGACTTTACGTTCGACAACATCGGCATTCCGCGCAACTGGCAGATACCTGTTCGGCTGGATCAGCGCGCGGCACGTACTGCGCTGGTGGGCCGGAAAGCTACGGCGCTCGAGCGGCGGCGCGCTCGCCTCGATCATGGCGCTGTTGACCGCAACGGGTTTTGCACTCTTTTTCGTGAGTAGCGACGCGTGGCAGCGCTATGCCGCCGGAGCGCACGACGTGCTCGGGATCGGGGTCACCTTGTTCGCGATCCAGCACTGGTTCTTCGGCAGAGGAGCGCTTCAGAAGGACTCGCGGTAGGGACGAAGGTCGAGCTCGTGCGTCCAGGCGCTGCGATGCTGCCGATGCAATTGCCAGTAGGTCTCGGCGATGGCATCGGGACTCAACAGACGGTCGGCCGCCGCGTCCGTGGCGCGCTCGGGAGCGTTGCGCCGCAACTGCTCGCCGTCGATACCGCCGTCGATGACGATGTGGGCGACGTGCACGCCCCGGGGACCGTACTCCCGGGCAAAACTTTGCGCGACCGAGCGCAGTCCCGCTTTGGCCGCGGCAAAAGCGACGAACGGACCGCGTCCGCGAAGCGATGCGGTCGCGCCGGTGAACAATAGCGATCCCCCACCCGCGGACAGCAAACGGGGGAGCGCGCTACGTGCGAACAGAAATCCGGCGTAGGTGCTGCCCCGCCAGGTCGACTCGAATTCGGCGGGCGTGAGCTCGAGCGGCGTTCCCCGCACGGCGTTGCCTGCGTTGAATACCGCGCTTCGCAGCAGGCCCAGCGACTCGAGCGCCTGCGACAGGCGCTCGGTGTCGCGTTCCGAGCTGACATCGCCCGGCAGTGCATGCGCCTGGCCGCCGGCGGCGACGATGGCGGCGGCCAGTGCCTGCACGCGCTCGGCATGTCGACCGGTCACGGCGACCAACAGCCCGCCCGCAGCAAAACGCCGCGCGAGGGCTGCGCCGAGGCCGCCCGATGCGCCGACGCCGGCGATCCACGCCACTGGCGGAAGGGACGCCATCAGGGGGTAGGATCGACCGCCGGTGCGGAGGACGAAGCGGCTCCGGTCGGGGTCTCTGCGAGCGGCGGGCGAGAGACCAGGCCGATCGCCACGACGAGCAGCAAGAGCGCGAACCAGCAGTACTCGCGGTAGATCCGCGGCGTCAGTGCTTCGTCGATCGCTGGGTGCCTCGCGTTCATCGTTTGCTGCCTCGAATGCGGCCGTACTCGCCGGCTACCCAAGCTTAGGCTTGCGCCGGAGGCCCGGAAACTAAGCAATCCGAATCTGCTTAGACCGACCCGGCATGGGGCTTGCCGCGCACCGCTGGGTGCTACCATGGCCCGATGCGGATGCTCGTCGTGGGCGCCGGGTCGACCGGCGGATTCTTCGGCACGCGGTTGGTGCAAGCCGGGCGCGACGTTACCTTCTTGGTGCGGCCGGAGCGTGCCGCGAAGCTGCGCGAGCGGGGCTTGCGCCTGAAGAGCCCCTACGGCAATGCCTTGGTGCAGCCGAAGCTCGCGACGGCAGGCGAGATCGACGGGAGCTACGAAGCGGTGCTGCTCACCGTGAAATCCTTTGCGCTCGAGGCCGCGCTCGAGGATTTTGCCCCGGCCGTCGGCGAGGGAACGATCATCTTGCCGGTGCTCAATGGCATGAGACACATGGATCGGCTCGCGGCGCGGTTCGGGCGCAATGCGGTCGGCGGCTGCGCCGCCAAGGTGGCCGCGACGCTCGACGAGGAGGGCTGCATCGTCCAGCTCGCGCCCTTTCAGGATATCGCTTACGGTGAAATGGACGGCAGCCGCTCCTCGCGAATCATGGCTGTCGATGAGTTCATGCGGGGCGCGAACTTCGAGGCGCGGCTGTCGGCCAATATCGCACTCGAGATGTGGGAAAAGTGGGCGCTGCTCGCGACGCTCGGTGGTGTGACCTGTCTCATGCGCGGCAACCTCGGTGAGATCGAGGCCTCGCCCGGCGGGCCGGAGTTTCTCATGCGCTTTTTCGAGGAAGTGGCATCCGTCATCGGTGCCGTCGGCATGCGTCTCGAGCCGGCGTTTCTCGCGCAGACCCGAACGCTGCTTGCGGCGGCGAAGGGATCGTCGTTGACTTCCTCCATGTACCGCGACTTGTTGGCGAAGCGTCCGATCGAGGCCGATCAGATCGTGGGTGACCTGCTCGCTCGCGCCCGCGGCGCATCGCTGTCGACGCCGCTGCTCGCCGCCGCTTATACGACTCTTTGCATCTATCAGCGGCGACTGGTTAGTGCGCAATCGCGGAGCAGCGACTAGAATCCTCGCGACAAGAGCAAAAATGCCTGGAGCTTAAGGGGGGACGCTTGACGACCTGTGTACGGAGCAATGAGAGTGCTTCGAGAGTCTCTGCGATCGGCGCGATCCTGTGGATGTTTGCGAGCGGAGCCGCGCTCGCCTATCCACCGACGAGCCCCGCACCGCCCGCGGCCGCTCCACCCGCGTCCGCCGCGGACGCTGGGCCCGATTGGAATTCCATGCCCCAGGACGGCCTGTTCTCCTCCATCACGCAAAATCTTCGAGAGAGCGAGCAAGAAGTGGTGCGCGGGCACTTCGACCTCGGAGAGCCGCCCAACGTACACCGGTACTACTGCCTGGTGAACCCGAAAACCGGCCGGCGAGAGCCCAACGGCGTCTCCGGCCAACCCCTGACGCGACCGGATGGAATGACTGGGATCAAGATCGAGGCGGTGTCCCTGTACACCTGCGCCAGGGCGGAGCAGAAAGGGTTTCTCGTCTCGGCGGGTTACGTGCTGAGCGGGCGCGCGCGGGCGCGCGCCGCGCGCGCCGCCGCTGCCGCGGCAGCGCCCCCGGCAGCCCCGGCGGAATCTGCCGCGGCAACCGGTTCTGCCGCCGCGTCCGCACCTGCCGCCGGGCCCGCGCCCGCGCCAGCCGCCGCGGCCGGGGAGTCTCCTGCCCGTGTCGCCGCGACTCCCGTGCCCGCGCCGACGGTGCGCATGGCGGCCGACCGGATCGATGTGGCCGGGGTCAAGCTCGGGATGTCGCCGGATGCGGTGCGCACCGTGCTCAAGTCCAAGAACTTGCGCCACTACAAGGAGTGGACCGAGACGCTCAGCTTCCTGGGCAGCAACGGCACCAGCCAGCCGATTCCGAACGGACGCTTCGCGAACGTCATCGCGGCCTGGACGCCTTCGGCCTCCGGCGGTGAGGACTTCGAGAGCGACGGCGAGTCGTTCGAAGTCATGTTCACGCCGGTGCCCGGCGAGGAGCGCGCCATGGCCATCGTCCACACGCAAGGCTTCTCGCGCCAAGACGCGATTCACGAGACGGCGCTCGATGACGGCCTGGTCAAGAAATACGGCGGTTATGTCGCTGCCGGCGCACTACCGGAGTCGGTCACCTGGCGCTTTCAGGGCGACGGTAGCGTGCAGGTTGGCGACGCATGCGGGCGGCGCGGCACCTTCGGGGGGCTCGGGGGCCTGAGCGTTGCCAACGCGCCGCGCGAGAATCTCGCGCTGCGCAGGACGCCGCAGGAGCTGCAATCGCAAGTGGAGCGCTGCGGCGATGCGACGGTGACGGCGGATCATTTCACGCCGAACGGCGGCGCGCTGCCGCCGGATCGGCTCGTGACTCGTTTCACCGTGACGGCGTTCAGCCCTGCATTGGGCCTCGAGGGTGCGCGCAAAGCCGCCCAGCTCGTGCAGGCGGCGGGATCCTCGCCCCAGGTTCGGTCAAAGGACAGCAAGGCCCCCGACTTGTAGTAGAGCGCATCCGGAAATGCTGTCGCATCGCTCGGAGCCGGCGCATCAGCAGAGCCGGTCAGGCGCGGCGCACCGTGCTGCGGAGGCTGCGCAAATCCTCGTGCCGGCTGGCAATGTCTGAACGCGGTGCGGCGATGCGCAAGTCGCGCAGTATCTCGAGCGAGCGCAGCAGCACCGGCAGCGGAGGGCCGCTTGCGGTGATGCCTTGCAAGCCCTCATCGTCCAGCGCGGCTGCGGGGGCGGCGATGAAGCGCTGCACCAGCCCGTCGTGATGCTGAGCTGCGTAGCGGCCGAACAGGGCGCATACCTCGAGGTAAGCGGCGGCATTCTGCTGAAACCAGCCGGCCCCGGCGTACTCGCTCGCGAGCGCGAGCAGCTCATCGAGCAAGCTGGTGCGGGTCATGCACTCGCGCAGACGCTGCTGGTCGGCGGGAATCATGAAGAGCATCTTGTCGACCAGGAGCTGCGCGTAGTAGGGGTCGTTCGCGCGGCACACGCCGAGGAGCAGATCAATCTCATTGATGCCGGAAAAATCGCCCGCATTCGCGCCCCGGTATTCCTGGCGCCCCACGCGGTAAGGCTTGTAGTACGGCCGCACGCAGTAGAAGAACCGGTCGACGTCGAGCTCGCGCATCAGCCGGTCGTTGAACCGGATGACCTCGCGCAGCGCCGCCTTCGCCTCCTCGAACAAGACGTCGGCCACCGGACTCGAGACCCCCAGCTGTACGATCCTGCCGAGCGCGTCGGCGGCGCGCTGCAGGCAGAGGATGCCGCGCGTGTTCTCATCGATGAACAGGAACTCGTCGGGGAGCGAGGTGAAGCTCTTGCGGATGCCCGCGCGTGCCCGGTTGTGAGTCGAGAGGTGGGCGGTGGAGAACCGCGGCGCCATGCCGAGCGAGGCGCCGATGTGCAGCGCTAGAGAGGACGCCTCCACGAAGGGCGAGCGCTCCTCGCGCATCGGATTCGTGAGCTCGTGGCGGCGCAGCGCCGCGAGGTACATGCCGACGCTTCCGAGCACCCCGAATGCGCTGTCGAAGCCGTCGCCGGTATTGCCCTCGGCGAGCAGCTGCGCGACGTAGACGCGGCCTTCATCGCGCAGCGCCGTCTTGATGGGGTCGCCGCAGCCGCCGACGGCGGCGCGATCGGATTGTGCGAAATAGAGCTCTTCGAGCTCGGTGTTCATCTCGACGAACGACGTGCGAATCCATTGCTCGAATGCTTCGGCTCGGCTGGCCATTCCGGGAAGTATACGAGTGCGTCCGTATTTGCGCGATTCGCGGGGCTGCGCGATCTTCAGTTGATGGCGATCGACTGGGGTCCGGCGCCCGCGGGAACGGAGACTGGGGCGGCCGGCGTCAGCACGCCCGCATTGATCGTGTACACGAAGACGTTGTTGGTGCCCGCGCACACCACGTAGGCAAAATCGCCGGAAGGATCGATGACCACGTCGACCGGCGAGGTCCCCGATTGAGTCGCTCCGGCAAGGCTCAGCACGCCGGTGCCCGCGATGGAGAATGTCGCCACCTCGTTTGCTTGGGTGACGTCGGCGACGATCAGGGATCCGCCGCTCGGGTCTACGACCAAGGACATCGGCGCCGATTGTGTCGCCAGCGGAGATGCCGAGACCGCCGTCAACGCGCCCGTGGACGAATCGACCGAATACTCGGAAATGGTCGCGGCCACTTGATTCGCTACATAGGCGAAGCCGGTTCCACTGACTGCAATCGAGATCGGGCCGCGGCCGGCCGCGAAGGGGGAACCCGCGACCGCGCTGAGCGAGCCGTTCGCGGAGTCTATGAGCAGGGCGGAGACAGTGCCGCTGCCGTAGTTGGCGATGTACAGGAACTTGCCGCTCGGATCCGTCGTGAGCGAGGTGGGCGCGATGCCGACGGGGAACGGGGAGCCGGAGATTTCGGTCAGCGTGCCGCCCGATGCGGCGATGGCATAGGCGGAGACATCGTTCGACGAGTTATTGGACACATACAGATAACCGCCGGCGGGATCAACGGCGATGCCATAGGGCGTGTCACCGGTGGGAACCGTCGCTACCGGACTCAAGACACCGGTGTCCGAGTCGACGGAGAAAACGCTCAGATCGTTCGATGCGCTGTTCGTGACATACAGGAAGTTGCCGCCGGGACCCACGCTCACGGATTCGGGCCCGCTGCCGGTGGAAACGAAGGGCGAACCGGCGATGGGCGTCAACGCACCGGTGGTGGTATTGACCGTGTAGGCGGATATGTTGTTCGACAGCTTGTTCGCCACGTAGGCGAACCGCGCGCTCTGCCCGCAGCTGACCGTCACGTTCGTGACGTCGGATCCCGCGAGAGTTCCGGAGCCATTGCTGACCGTGCAAACCTGTGCCGGGTTGACGGGCTGCGATTGGATGGTGATGGAATAAGTGGTGCCGTTCGCGACGCGCGGTGCGAACGCGAAGCTGCCATTTGCGGAAATGGCGAGGGAGATGCTCTCGGTGTTGCCCGAGAGATCTCGCAGCACCAGGCCCGAGCCCGACAGACCGGACACCGTGCCTCCGACCGTATAGGTCGTCGAGGACAAGGCCAAATCGGAATCGCATGCCGTAGCAAGACAGGCGGCGATGATACAAGTCAATGCGGCTACTCTCACCGGAGACTCCATCTCGGCGAATCAGATGTGCGGGGCCTACCTGGGAGGCGTTCAGCGAAATCAGCCGCAATTATATATCGCGCGCACGCACCTCGCGCGGCTCTGCGCGCGCATGCTGCTGCGAGATTAAGTCAAAGTCTCCGCCGCGCGGCGACATCCTCGGGAGTCACGCTGCCAGGCTTGCCGCCGAAATGGGCCACGACGTAGTTGGCGAGAGCCGCGATTTCCGTATTCGAATAGGCATCGGCGAATGCGGGCATGAACACGTCGGTGTCGCCGACGCGCATTTTCGCGCCTTCGAGGATTACCTCGGTCACGTTCTTGGCGCTCGGATCGTTCACGGTCCGCGTCCCCTGAAGCGAGGCGTAGGGCGTCTCGCGTCCCGGCCCGTTCCACTGATGACACGCCGCGCACGCGCCCTCGAAGAGAGCGAGTCCCTGGGACTCGCTGCGCAGCTCCTCCGCAGCAGGCAACGTCGCGGTCGATGCGGCGACCGCGGGCGGCTCGGCATCGACGGTGATGGGATGCTTGCCCTCATGAGCTGGCACGGTTCTGAGATAGGCCACCAAGGCGGCCGCATCGCCGGGGTTCAAGAATTGCAGACTGTGCGACACGGCCTCGAGCATGGGACCGCCGGCCGAGGCGTGCGAGGGTGCGTGCCCCGTCGCGAAGTAGGCGAGAATCTGATCGTCCGCCCAGGTGCCGATTCCGTGGCGGGGGTCGGAAGTGATGTTATAGGCGCGCCAGCCCTGCAGTTCCTCGCCCGAAAGCTCGCGGCGGTGCTCGAGCCCGAAGCCCAAGTTGCGCGGCGTGTGGCACTCGCCGCAGTGTCCGAGAGCGGTCGCGAGATAGGCGCCGCTGTTCCATTGCGCGGATTTCGCGGGATCGGCGGCGAACCGGCTGCTCTTGAAGAAGGCGGCATTCCAGAACGCCATGGCCCAGCGCTGATTGAATGGAAACCCGAGCTCGTTCACGTGATTGGGCTGCGCCGCCGGGGGCAGCGTCCAGAGATACGCCTTGATCGCGAGCACATCGTCGCGGCTCAGTTGCGTGTACGAGGTGTACGGGAAGGCCGGATAGAGATGCTGCCCGTCGCGGCGCACGCCCTCGCGCACCGCCCGCACGAACTCGTCGTCGGTGTAGCTCGCGATGCCGTAGGTCGGATCGGAGGTGATGTTGGTCGAATAGATGGTGCCCATGGGAAGCTTGAAAGCGACGCCGCCGGCGAACGGTTTGCCCGTTTCCCCGACCGTATGACAGGCGACGCAATCGGCCGCCTTGGTCAAGTATTCGCCGCGCGCCACGGTCGCGGCGCTCGCCGGCGCGCCGGCGATGGCGGGCGCGCTACCCGCGGAGCGGTCGGTGCGGCTGAGCAGCGCGAGCGCGGCGGCTCCGAGGATCACGAGTACGACGATGACGATGAGCAATCGTTTCATGCCAGTCTCTTTTCCGTGCGGAGGGTGGGCCGCTCGGCGACGACCGACTTGAGCGCCCCGGAATCTTGAACCAGGAGTTTGGGATCGATGGGCAACTCGCGCAGACGTACACCGGTTGCTGCGAATACGGCATTGGCGAGCGCCGGTGCCGCGATGGCGGTGCCGACCTCGCCGAGTCCGCCGGGCGACTCGTTATTTTGGATGCGATACACCTCGACGAGCGGCGCCTCGTTGATCCGCAAAATGCGATAATCGTGAAAGTTGCTCTGCTCGATGGCGCCGTTCTTGAGCGTGATGCCGCTGTAGAGCGCGGCGCTCAGACCGAAGATCACACCGCCTTGAATTTGTGCTTCGACCGAGCTCGGATTGACCGCGATACCGCAATCGAGCGCGGCGACCACGCGGCGTAACCGCACCTCGCCCTGGGGGCTGACCTGTACTTCCACGATCACGCAGACGCGGCTGCCGAAGGGCGATCCCAGCGCAACGCCGCGCCCGACGCGCGCCGGCAGCGCTCCCGAGCCCCAGCCGATTTTGCCGGCGGCCAGATCGAGAAGCGCCAGCGAGCGCGGGTTGTTGCCGAGCAAGGTGCGCCGATAGTCGACCGGATCCTTGCCGGCTGCGTGGGCGAGCTCGTCCATGAAGCTTTCGATCACGAACAGGTTATGCGTAGCACCGACGCCGCGCCACCATCCGATATTGAGACCCGCCGGCATGTCGTGTCGCGCCCAATCGACGTGCAGGTTCGCGATATCGTAGGGTGTATCGGCAGCGCATTCGATGAGATCGTCATCCATGCCGTCCTTGCCCATGGCCGGCGGTGCCCAGCGGGCGAGCACGCTCGCGCCGGTGATGTGATCCTCGTACCACACGGGTCGGCCGTCGGAGCCGAGCACCGCCGAGATGCGGTCGTAGTACATCGGGCGCGGGATGTCGTGCCGAATGTCTTGCTCGCGCGTCCAGATGACCTTGAGCGGATAGCTCACCTGCTTGGCGAACGCTACGGCTTGCTCGACCGAGTCGGCCTCCAGACGCCGCCCGAAACCGCCGCCGATGTAATGATTGTTGACTACGATCTTGCTTTCGGGGAGGCCGGTGACCTTGACGGCGGCGGCAACACAGCGCGTCGGGACCTGCGTTCCCACCCAGATCTCGCACTTGTCGCCGGTCACGTGCACCATCGCGTTGAGCGGCTCCATGGGTGCGTGCGCCAGCAGCGGCAGCTGATACAGGGCCTCGATCGTGCGCCCCGTCGCCGGCTTCTCGCCCTGCTTGCGCCCGAGAATGGCCGGCGCGCTGCGCGAGGCTTGCGCCAGACCCTCCATGAGCTCTGCGGTCGTGAGGTGGGCGTTCGCGCCCGGGTCCCACTCGATGTCGAGCGCATCGAGACCTTGCTTGGCCGCCCAAAAATGCTCGCCGACGACGGCGACCGCGTTGTCGAGCTTGAGCACCTCGACGAAGCCGGGAACCTGGCGTGCGCGCTCATCTTGCACCGACTTCAACTTGCCGCCGAGGGTGGGGCAGCCTCGCACGGTCGCAATTTTCATGCCCGGCGAGCGGGCATCGATGCCGAATTGCGTGGCGCCGACGACCTTGTCCAGCGAATCGACGCGCCGCAGCGGCTTGCCGATCAAGCTGAAAGCTGCGGGATCCTTGAGCGTCACCTTGGCCGGAATAGGCAGTGCGGCCGCGGCCGTCACAAGCGCGCCGTAGGCGAGTTTCCGTCCCGACTTGTCGTGCGATACCACGCCCCGGTGCACCGCGCAGTCGGCGGGATCGACGTGCCAGCGGTTCGCTGCGGCAGTGACGAGCATGGTGCGTGCGATCGCGGCCGCTTCGCGCAGCACGCCCCACTGGGTACGGATACTGGTCGAGCCGCCCGTGGCCTGTCCGCCGAGCGCCGGGATGCCGTAGAGCTCGTCGCTCGGCGGCGCATGCTCGATCTTTATCTGATCCATGCCGATGTCGAGCTCTTCGGCCAACAACGCACACGCGCCGGTATAGATTCCCTGGCCCATCTCGACCTGAGGCATGACCAGACGGACCGGTCCTTCGGCGTCGATCCGGATGAAGGCGTTCGGGGCGAATGCGGGGTGGCCGTCGGCGAGCGCCATTGCGCGGTCGCCGGGCTGCGGCCGCGCGCTCATGAAGGCCTGGGCCTTGCCGGCCCCGAGCCAAACGAAGGCGAGCGAGAATCCGCTGAGCTTCAGGGCCTTGCGTCGCCCGAGATCGACGGCGCCGGAGCTCATGGGATACCCGCGCCGATCGTCTGCGGCCCCTGCGGCTTGCCGCTGGCGGCTTGCTTGATGGCCGCACGGATGCGCACATAGGTTCCGCAACGGCAGATGTTGCCCGACATCGCGGCATCGATCTCCTGGTCCGTGGGATTCGGCGTGTGCGCGAGCAGCGCGGACGCGGACATGATCTGTCCCGACTGGCAATAACCGCACTGCACGACGTCCACGTCGAGCCACGCTTGTTGGATGGCCTTGCCGGCGGGTGTGCTGCCGACGCCCTCGATGGTGAGGATGGGTCTATCACCGATGTTGCCCACGGGCAGTACGCAAGACCGTACGGGCTCGCCCGCCAACTGCACGGTGCATGCCCCGCACTGTGCGATGCCACAGCCGAATTTGGTTCCCATGAGCCCGACGATGTCCCGCAGCACCCATAGCAACGGCATGTCGGCAGGCGCGTCAACGGAATGCTGCTCGCCATTCACCGTCAGTTGAAACATTTTTCTGTCTCCGGTCACCCGGCGAGGGCGAGGTACGCGCAATTCTGCGCCAAGCTCGGCAAAATGCGAAGGGGGTGTCCCGCGTCGTGCGCCCAGGCATGGCATGATGCGCCGTCATGGACGTCGCACCCGACCCTCTGGCGGTCTCCGCCGTGCCGCGCGCGCCGCAACGGTCCTCGAGCCGTGTCGCTCACGTCGATGCCCCGGACCTGCGGTGGTTCGTGTTCGCACTCTTCTTCATCTTCGGCGGCATCACCAGCTTGAACGATGTGGTCATCCCCAAGCTCAAGGGGTTGTTCACGCTCACCAACGGTGAAGTCATGCTGGTGCAATCGGCGTTCTTTGCGGCGTATTTCATGTTCTCCATCCCCGCGGCGGTGCTGGTGAGACGCGTGGGGTACATGCGCGGGGCGGTTATCGGTCTTTTGCTCATGGCCGCCGGGTGCCTTTTGTTCGTGCCCGCATCGGCGGCCAGCCTGTTCGCGGCGTTTCTCGCCGCGCTGTTCGTGCTCGCCGCGGGCATCACGGTCATTCAAGTGGTCGCGAACCCACTCATCTCGCTGCTCGGGCCGCCCGCGACCGCCCACAGCCGGCTCACGTTCGCGCAGGCATTCAACTCGCTCGGCACCACGATTTTTCCCTATGTGGGATCGGTGCTCATCCTGGGTTCGATCTCGAACATCGACTCCAGCCGGCTGCCCGAGGCCGCCCGGGCGGTTTTCAGGATGCATGAAAGCCATCTCATCGTGCGGGTGTACCTCGGGCTCGCGGCCGCGATCCTCGTGGTCGCGGCGGTGGTGTGGACGCGCCGCCGGCGCCTGCAGGAGATTCCGGACGAGGACCCTTCGGCCCTGGGCCATCCGCGGGCGTTGCTGCGCCGGCCGCGGTTCGCGTTCGGTGTGCTTTGCATCTTTCTGTATGTGGGGGCCGAGGTGTCGATCGGCTCGCTGATCGTCTTCTACCTCGAACAACAGAGCGTCCTCGGCTTGAGCGCCGTCGACGCCGGCAAGCACGTCCCTTTCTATTGGGGCGGCGCCATGGTGGGGCGCTTCATCGGCGCTTATCTGCTGCGGCTGGTCTCTCCGGGCAAGGTGCTCGCCTGCAACGCGGCTGCGGTGCTCGTCTTGCTGTTCACCTCGGCGCACACCAGCGGGCTCGTTGCGGCGTGGTCGCTGCTTGCCGTGGGGCTCTTCAATTCAATCATGTTTCCCACTATTTTCTCGCTGGCGAGCGAGGGATTGGGGCCGCGCGCCAAACAGGGCTCGGGTCTCCTCAGCATGGCCATTGTGGGCGGTGCAATCGTGCCGTTCATCGCGGGACACCTCGCGGATTGGCGCGGACTGCAATTCGCGCTCGTGGCCCCGGCGGTGTGCTATGTGGGCATCCTAAGCTACGGTGTGTATGCGCGCCGCGCTGCGGCGGACGCCTAGTGCGGGCTGCGGCCATGCCAGAAATACATGTCGCTATAGAAAGGTGTAATTTGTAAGATCGAGGCTGCACCCCAGATCGGGGAGCAGTCTTGAGCGAGGGAGTGCGACAGCCAGGAAGCGCGGCGCTCGAGACGCGGGCCGGTGTTCGCCACCCGAGAACTAACGATCAAAGGAAGGGGGTCGAGTGTCCGGAAAGATTCATAGGTCCGTCGCGGCCCCAATGGTATTGACGGCGTTCATCGCCGGCTGCGGCCTCGCCGGCTGCGGACGGTCCGGCGGTGCTGCGCAGGGACCGCCCCCGCCGCCGCAAGTGAGCGTCGCCGCGGTCGTCGAGAAGCGCGTCAAGGACTGGGATGAGTTCACCGGCCGATTTCAGGCGGTGGAGACGGTGGAGATCCGTCCGCGCGTTTCGGGATATATCGACAAGGTCGCCTTCAAGGAGGGCGGCCTGGTCAAACAGGGCGATCTCTTGTTCGTCATCGATCCGCGGCCCTACCAAGCCGACTACGATCGCGCTGCGGCCGATCTCAAGCGCTACAAGACCGCACTCGAGCTCGCGCGCATCGAATCGACCCGCGTGCAGCGATTGCGCGAAAGCGGCGCGGTTTCGCAGGAGGAGCTCGATGAGCGCACCAGCACGGTGGCGCAGGCCGAAGCCAACGTGGCGAACGCGCAGGCAGCGCTCGAATTCGCCAGCCTCAATCTGGGGTGGACGCGCGTCACGAGCCCCATCACCGGACGCGTGAGCCGCGCGGAGATCACACGCGGCAACCTCGTCACGGGCGGCAACAACGGCGGGACATTGCTCTCGTCGGTGGTGTCGATGGATCCGATTTACCTCTATTTCGACGGCGACGAGCAAGCCTATCTGCGCTACACGCAGATGGCGCGCTCGGGCGAGCGGACCAGCTCGCGCGATGCGCCGAATCCGGTGCACATCGGCCTTGCCAACGAGGAGGGCTTTCCGCACTCGGGCACGATGGATTTTGTCGACAACCAACTCAATCCGCAGACCGGGACCATCAGGGCGCGCGCCGTCTTCGAAAACAAGAACGGCGTCTTTACGCCCGGGCTATTCGCCCGCGTGCAGCTCGTGGGCAGCGACGACTACGACGCGATCCTGATCGACGATCGCGCAGTCAACACCGATCAGAGCCAGAAATACGTGCTTCTGCTCGGACCCGACAACAAAATCGAGTATCGCAAGATCAAGCTCGGACGAGTGATCGACGGTTTGCGCATCGTGCGCGAGGGCCTGAAGCCGGGCGATGTCATCGTCGTCAACGGCGCGCAGCGCGTGCATCCCGGCGTCACCGTGACGCCGCAGCGGGTGACGATGGGCGGCGACCTGCCGGCGCCGGGCGTGTCGTAGCAACGTCATGAACATTTCCTCGTTCTTCATCGAGCGTCCGATTTTTGCGTCGGTGCTCGCGATCCTCATCACGGTCGCGGGTCTGTTGTCGATACCCGCGCTTCCCATCAGCGAGTATCCCGAGATCGTGCCCCCGACCGTCGTCGTGAGCGGGCAGTATCCGGGCGCCTCGCCCAAGACCATCGCGGAGACCGTGATCACGCCGCTCGAGCAGCAGATCAACGGCGTCGAGAACGCGATCTACACCAACTCCACCGCGACTCCGGACGGCAGCTTCTCGATCACGGTGACGTTCCGGCTGGGCACCAATCTCGACATCGCGCAGGTGCAGACGCAAAATCGCGTCTCGCAGGCCGAGCCGCGCCTGCCGGACGTGGTGCGCCAAGTCGGCCTGGTGACGCAAAAGCGCTCTCCCGATCTCACCATGGTGGTGTTCTTGCGCTCCGCCGACGGGCGCTACGATTCGCTATACCTGCGCAACTACGCCGTCATTCAGATCAGGGACGTGCTCGCGCGCCTGCAGGGCGCGGGTGACGTCGAGGTGTTCGGCTCGGGCGACTACGCCATGCGGCTATGGCTCGATCCTGCCAAGCTTGCCGCTCGCAGCATCGACGCAGACGAGGTGCTGGCCGCCGTACGCGAGCAGAACGTGCAAGTCGCGGCCGGCCAGATCGGCGGCCAGCCGGCGCTGCCGGGGACGCAGTTCCAGTACATAGTCAATGCGCAGGGCCGTCTGCAGACCGAGCAAGAGTTCGAAAACATCGTCATCAAGAACGGTGCGAACGGCGAAACGACCTATTTGCGCGACGTCGCCCGGCTCGAGCTCGGTCCGGAGACCTACGCCCTGCGCAGCATGCTCGACGGCAAACCGGCGGTGGCAATCCCGGTGTTCCAGCTGCCGGGCGCGAACGCGCTCGACCTGTCGACCGCGGTGCGCGCCACCATGAAGGATCTTGCCAAGAACTTTCCCGAGGGCGTGAGCTACGAGATCGACTACGATCCGACGGTATTCGTGCGCAGCTCCATCCACGCCGTCGTGCACACCCTGTTCGAGGCGGTTATGCTGGTGGTGCTGGTGGTGGTCGTGTTCCTGCAGACTTGGCGCGCCAGCGTCATTCCCTTGGTCGCCGTGCCCGTCGCGATCATCGGCACCATGGCGGCGTTGCTGCTCGCGGGATTTTCCGTCAACTCCCTGACCTTGTTCGGCCTCGTGCTCGCGACCGGCATCGTAGTCGACGATGCCATCGTGGTTGTGGAGAACATCGAGCGTAAGATCGAGGACGGCTTGAACCCGCGAGCCGCGGCGCACGCGGCCATGGCCGAGGTCACCCGTCCGATCATTTCCATCATGCTGGTGCTGTGCGCGGTGTTCATCCCGGTCGCCTTCGTGAGCGGGCTCACCGGCCAGTTCTACCGTCAGTTCGGCATCACGATCGCCGCCAGCACCATCATCTCGACGTTCAACTCCTTGACACTCTCGCCCGCGCTGGCGGCGCTCCTCTTGAAGCCGCGCAACGCGCCGCCGGATGCCTTCCAGCGCGGCATCAACAAAGTGCTGGGGTGGTTCTTCGGCCGGTTCAACCGCGTGTTCGAGCGCGCGTCGGAGCGCTACGGCCATGGCGTATCGCGTCTCACCGCGCTGCGCGGCCTCGTGCTCGCGGTGTTCGCGGTGCTGCTGGTGTGCACGTGGGGTGTGTTCCATGTGGTTCCCGGCGGCTTCATTCCGTCGCAGGACAAGCAATATCTGGTCGGCATCGTGCAGCTGCCCGATGCGGCCTCGCTGGATCGAACCGAGAGCGTGGTGAAGCAGATCTCGGAGATCGCCGACCACACGCCCGGCGTCGATCACACCATCGGCTTCTCGGGCCTTTCCGTGCAAGGCTTCGTGAACCTGAGCAACGCGGCCGTATGCTTCTTCCCCTTGAAGCCGTTCGAGGAGCGCACGACCAAGAATCTGTCCGCCGGCGCCATCGCGGCCGCGCTCAACAAGAAGTTCGGCGCCATTCAGGATGCCGTGATTTTCGCCGTGCCGCCGCCGCCCGTGCAGGGTCTCGGCAACACGGGCGGATTCAAGCTGTTCATTCAGGATCGGGGCGCACACGGCTACGACGAGCTTGCCCGGGTCACCAACGAGGTCATGAGCAAGGCGCGCGAGCAGCATGAGCTCAACCCCTACGCGACGTACACGACCTTCCAGAACAGCGTTCCGCAGCTATATGCCGACGTCGACCGCGTGAAGGCGAAGCAGCAATCGGTGCCGCTGTCGAGCGTATTCGACACGCTGCAGACCTACCTCGGCTCGACCTACGTGAATGACTTCAACCGCTTCGGACGCACCTATCGTGTGTACGCGCAGGCCGAGCCGCAGTTTCGCGCTCAGCCCGAGGACATCGCGAACCTGAAGATGCGCAACCTCCATGGCGACATGGTGCCCATGGGTGCGGTGGCGGACGTGCGCTTCGAATCGGGACCCGATCGGGTCTCACACTACAACGTCTATCTGGCGGCCGACGTCAACAGTCAAGGCGCCCCGGGTGTCTCCTCCGGTCAAGCCACCGCCGCAATCGAGCGGGTTCTCAAGGACACGCTGCCGAACGGCTTCGGCTACGAATGGACCGATCTCACGTACCAGCAAAAGACGGCCGGCAATACGGCGCTTATCGTGTTTCCGATCTGCGTCATGCTGGTGTTCCTGATTCTCTCGGCGCAGTACGAGAGCTGGGCGCTGCCGCTCGCCGTGATCCTCATCGTCCCCATGTGTTTGCTCTCCGCCATGGTGGGGGTGTGGCTCAAGGGATCGGATAACAATGTGCTCACGCAGATCGGCTTCATCGTGCTCGTCGGTCTTGCCTGCAAGAACGCGATATTGATCGTGGAGTTTGCGCGCGAGCGCGTCGTGGCCGGATTGAGCCCGGTGGATGCGGCCGTGGAGGCGTGCCGGCTCAGGCTCCGGCCGATTCTCATGACCTCGTTCGCCTTCATCATGGGCGTGATTCCCCTGGTCATTGCCGCGGGCGCGGGCAGCGAAATGCGGCAGGCGATCGGCATCGCGGTGTTTGCCGGCATGCTGGGGGTGACTTCGTTCGGCCTGTTCCTGACACCGGTGTTCTTCGTGACCATAGAGCTCTTTCTGGCGCGTCATTGGCCTTCCGGCGTGGAAAGGCATCTCGGCCACGCTGCGGTCGAGACCGAGGAGCCGCACCGTGCGTGAAGCAAGAGGGTACGCGGCCGCGATTGCGATCTTCGTCGCTGCGCTGCTGGCAGGGTGCGGTGCGCTGCTGGCAGGGTGCGCCGTGGGCCCCAACTATCACCGGCCGCACGAGACCGTGGATTCGAACTTCGTGAACGCGTCGGAACCCGGCCTCGCCGAAGGCGATCCCGAGGAACGCTACTGGACCAGCTTCGGCGATCCCATGCTCACGCAACTCGTCGAGGACGCGGTCGTGCACAACACGGACTTGCAGGCGGCCACGGCGAATCTGCAGGCGGCCCGGGCGGCACGCCGCCTCGCGGGCTTCGATCAGTTTCCGACGGTCACCGCGACGGCGGAATACGCGAAGGTGCTCGAGTCGGGCCAGGAACTGCCGGGCTACACGTTCAATCAGCGCGAGTTCGATACCGCGCAAGCCGGGTTCGACGGACTGTGGGAGCTCGATCTGTTCGGCCGGGTCCGGCGCAACGTCGAGGCGGCGCGCGCGGATGTGGGCGCCAGCGAGGCAACGCTGCGCGATGCCCGAGTGAGCGTCATCGCCGAGGTCGCGCGCGACTACTTCATTTTGCGGGGCCTGCAAGATCAGCTCTCCCTCACGCACCGCAATGCCGACAATCAGGCGGCTACCGTGAAGCTCACCTACACGCGCCTCGAGGCGGGCCGCGGCAATGAGCTCGATACCTCGCGCGCCGTGGCGGAATATCAAACCACGCTGTCGACGATTCCCACGCTCGAGGCATCCATCGCCACAACCGTTTATCGCATCAGCGTGCTCACCGGCCGCGCGCCGACGGCGCTGCGTGAGCAGCTGTCCGCCGCCGCACCGATGCCGGCGCTGCCCGCCTTCAGCGCAATCGGCACGCCGCAGCGGCTGTTGCGCCGGCGGCCCGATGTGCGGGTGGCGGAGCGGCAGCTCGCGGCCGCCACCGCGCGCGTCGGCGTCGCCATGGGGGATCTGTTTCCGAAGGTCACGCTGGTGGGAGAGGTGGGATACTCGGCCGCGTCCTTCGGCCAATTCGGCCAGAGCCAGTCGCGGTTCTTTCAGGCCGGCCCGAGCATCTCGTGGGCGGCATTCGACATGGGGCGCGTGCTCGCGCGAATCGGCGAGTCCCGAGCGCTAACCGATGCGGCGGTCGCGAGCTACCAGAGTGCCGTGCTGAACGCTCTTGCGGATGCCGAAGGAACCATGATCACCTACGGCCGCTCCCAGAGCCGCCGGCAGGCTCTGCAGATCGCGGCGGCTGCGAGCGACAAGGCGGCCGATCTTGCGGAGCAGCGCTTCGAAGGCGGATTGATCGATTTTCTCGAGGTGCTCGATGCACAGCGCACGGCGTTGAGCGCCGAGCTGCTCCTCTCGCAGAGCCGCACCGATTCGGCGACCGCGCTCATCGCCGTCTACAAGGCGCTGGGGGCAGGCTGGGCGATCCCCGAGTCGAGCGCGCCCGTCGCAACGAACCGCTGAAGACCGCTTGCAGCGGCCTCGAGGCCGCTTACAACCTCTGGTTATGAGCCTATAACACATGTGAACTGGCGGGGCCCGTCGCGCAGGCTATGATCATGAAATGAGCGCAGGATTGAAAGCGACGCTTAAGCGCTGGTTCGGGGCCGCCGGGGAGTCCGTCGAGGAGTGCGCGCTCGACGACATCAACCGCGGGTTCGCCTCTTTATCGGCGCCGCAGCGCATCGAGCAGGCGGCGGAGCTCTTGCCGGCCGAGTACGTGCTCACCTCGAGCTTCGGTGCGCAGGCGGCCGTCATGCTGCATTTGACGAACACGGTGATTCCCAGCATTCCGGTGATACTCATCGACACCGGCTATCTGTTCCCGGAGACCTACCAATTCATCGATGAGCTCACCGGCCGGCTGAATCTCAACTTGAAGGTGTTCCGTTCCGACGCCTCGCCGGCATGGCAGGAGTCGCGCTTCGGCAAGCTCTGGAATCAGGGCCTGACCGGCATCGAGAAATACAATCGATTGAACAAGCAGGAGCCTCTGGATCACGCCTTGGGAGCACTCGGCGCCGAGACCTGGTTCGCGGGCTTGCGGCGCGATCAGGCGCACACGCGCGCCCACATCGTGCCGCTCGAGCGCAAACGTGGGCGATACAAGGTGCATCCGATATTCGACTGGACGGACCGCGACGTCGGGGAGTATCTCGAAAAGCATGGGCTGCCTTACCACCCCTTGTGGGAAAAGGGGTACCCCTCCATCGGCGATTGGCACACGACTCGCTCGCTCGCCGAGGTGGACCGGGTCGAGGATCTGCGCTTCTTCGGCCTGAAGCGCGAGTGCGGCTTGCACGAGGGCTGAGGCGGCGCGGCTCGGCTCGCCGCGGCCCGCTCAGGCCGCAAACAGCAAGCGCTCGCTGACCACTGCGAGCATGAGGGCGATGAGCGTGCGCGTGAACGCGGCGGGCAGACGGATGGTCAGCCGCGATGCGAGCAATATTCCCGGAATCGAGCCCACCAGCAGGCACGCAAGCACACGCAGATCGGGGTGCCCCAGCAGGGCGTGGCCTGCGGCGGCGATGGCGGTCATCGGCAGTGCATGGGCGATGTCGGTTGCCACCAGCCGTTCCGGCGTGAGCCGCAGGGGATAAAGAGCCAATATCGCGACGACACCGAGCGCGCCGGCGCCCACGGAAGTCAAACCGACGCCCGCGCCGAGCAGCGCGCCGGCAGCCACCGTGAACGACAACTTGTGGCGCTGGGTGCGGTCGAGCCACGCCGCGGTGATCGAGAGGCCGAGACGCCGCAGCCACGGCTGCAACAGCAACGCGAGCGCCGCGACGGCAAGGATAACCGACAGGCAGCGCGAAACCACCGCATCCAGCGCGAGCGGAGTTCGGTGCGACATCCAGAGCCAGGCGAGGACCGCGGTGCAGGCGGGGACACTGCCGAGCGCAAGTCGCCCGACGATGCGCCAGTCGACCCGCCGGCTGAAACCCGACGAGGCGGTCGCCGCGAGCTTCGTGGTCGCCGAGAACAGCAGGTCCGTTCCCACCGCCACCGCGGGTGGCTGGCCGAAGCCGAGCACGAGCAGCGGTGTCATCAAAGAGCCTCCCCCGACGCCGGTCAGCCCGATGAGCAGGCCCACCGACCCTCCGCACAAGACATAGAGAAGAGGTTGTGGATTCATGCAGCAGGGCATCATCCCGAGGCGCCCGCCGCTTGTCCTCTGCTTGCGCGGCATAAGCTTGTGCGCATCGCGCATCGCCCGCACCGCCGGCCCATCTATTCTGCTTAAATAATACTCCGTAAGTAATTGTAATATAAACGATATGATTATCACGGCGCCGAATCGGGCCGCGCCCAATTGCGCGGCGCCCCATTGCGCGAGGTGCAGCGTCTGCGGAGCGAACGCCGGGCGGTGCGCTGCGCGTGAGGCGCCGCGCCGGATGTCAGTGTGCGCCTACCGGGCGTGCTGCTTTTTTTGCATTGCGCGCGCGCGGCTTGCGCCCGTAGCGTACCCGCTGTCAGGCTTTCAAGGAGTAGTACCCTATGACGAGCAGCACTCCCAAGGTGCCTCCGAGCGACCGAGGACCGAGTCACACGGACAAGCACCCGGACAAGAACGAAAGAAAAGCGATTCACGAGAGTCTGAAACCAACCGCGTCGAAACCGGGAGGATTTCAGAACGACCCCGATGATCCAACCAATCCCAATGAGGCCATCGAAAGACACCGAAGAAAACTGCGGCCCTGACGTTCCGCTGCGGGAAAAGCTCCGGGACATCGGCGGGATCTTCGTCAAGTCCGCGACTGCATGGATGGATCACAGCGCCTCGAGCATGGGCGCGGCCCTGGCTTTCTACACGCTGTTCTCGGTGGCGCCGATCTTGATCATCGCGCTTTCGCTGGCCGGCTACTTTTTCGGGGCGCACACGGCGGAGACCGAGCTGCTCGCGCAGCTGCGCGATCTCACCGGTAACGCGGGCGCCGACGCATTGAAGAGCGTCCTCGCGAGCGCTCAATCCAGCGACAAGAAAGGGATGGCGGCCGTGGTTGGCGTCGTGACCTTGATCATCGGCGCGACCAGCGTCTTCGGTGAGCTGCAGCACTCGCTCGATGTGGTCTGGAGCTCGACCCGCAAGCCTGATTCGGGCTGGTGGGGAATGGTTCGGCAGCGCCTGCTATCCTTCGGCATGGTTCTCGGGGTGGGATTCTTGCTGCTGGTCTCGCTCATCGCGAGCGCCGTGCTTGCAGGCTTCGGCAGCTGGATGCAGGAGCGCCTGCCCGGATTCGCGATCACCTTGCCGATTCTGGACGTGATCCTCAGCTTCGCAATGACCGTGCTGTTGTTCGCGATGATCTACAAATACGTGCCCCGCGAGACCATCGCGTGGCGCGATGTGTGGGTGGGCGCCGCGGTGACGGCTTTTCTGTTCACCGTGGGCAAGTCGCTCATCGGACTGTATCTCGGCCGCAGCTCCTTCAGCGGCGCATACGGCGCCGCGGGCTCGCTCGTCGTGCTGCTCATGTGGGTGTACTACTCGGCGCAGATTTTTCTGTTGGGCGCCGAATTCACCCGCGCGTTCGCGTATTCGCGCGGCTCGCACGTGTCGCCATTGGGAGCGCTGAATGCCGCTGCCGATTGAGCGGTACGCGCTCATCGGCGATTGCCACACGGCGGCGCTGGTGGGGTCGGACGGCTCGATCGATTGGCTCTGCGTTCCGCGGTTCGACTCGGGCGCTTGCTTCGCGGCGTTACTTGGCGGCCCCGAGCATGGACGCTGGCGCATCGGCCCCAGCGGCAAGATCACCGCCGTGCGCCGCAAGTACCGGGGAGGGACTCTGATTCTCGAGACGGAGTTCGAGACCGCCGAGGGACGTGCGCGGCTCACCGACTTCATGCCGGCCTCCCGGACTCGTTTCGATGTGGTGCGCATCGTCGAGGGTCTAAGCGGCCGGGTCGCCATGAGCCTGGAGCTCATCGTGCGATTCGACTACGGCTCGATCGTTCCGTGGGTGCGCCGCTGCGGGGACGTCCTGCTCATGACTGCGGGGCCCGACACCCTCGAGCTGACCGGCTCGATCGCGGTGGAGGGCAAGGACATGAAGACCGTGGCCGAGTTCAGCATCGGCGCCGGCGAGCGTCAGTGGCTCACGCTCAACTACCGCTACTCGCACGTCGATACCTTGCCGCCGGTCGATCCCTTCCAGGAGCTCGAAGAGGCCGACAAGCTCTGGCACAAGTGGTCGGGGCGCAGCAGCCTGCACCCGCGCTGGCAAGAACCGGTCGAGCGCTCGTTGATCACTCTCAAGGCGCTGCAGTACCGGCCGAGCGGCGGCATCATCGCGTCCCCCACCACCTCGCTCCCCGAAAAACTGGGCGGTGTGCGCAACTGGGACTATCGATTCTGCTGGTTGCGCGATGCCGCCTTCGCCTTGAATGCCTTGCTGCTGGCAGGCTACATCGAGGAAGCCACGCAATGGCGCGAGTGGCTGCTGCGGGCGGTGGCCGGATCGGCCAAGGATCTGCAAATTCTGTACGGCATCACGGGAGTCCGCCGCCTCGACGAATACGAGATCTCCTGGCTGCCGGGCTATCAGGGCGCAGCCCCCGTGCGCGTGGGCAATGCGGCCTCCAAGCAGTGCCAGCTCGACGTGTACGGCGAGGTGATGGACACCTTGCACCTCGCGCGGGTCTCCGGTCTCGATCCCGAGCCTGCGGCGTGGGATCTGCAGGTGGCGCTGATCGAGTTCCTCGAATCTCATTGGCAGTCTCCCGACGAGGGCATCTGGGAAGTACGCGGCCCGCGACAACACTTCACGCACTCGAAGGTCATGGCCTGGGTGGCCTTCGATCGCGTCATCAAGGACGCCGAGCGCGACGGGCTCGCTGCGCCGCTCGAGCAATGGAAGCGCACACGCGATGCGATTCATGCGGAAGTCTGCGCACGGGGATTCGATGCGAAGCGCGGCGCCTTCGTCCAGTCGTATGAATCGCCCTACCTGGATGCCAGTCTTTTGTTGTTGGTGCAGGTGGGCTTCCTGCCGCCCGAGGATGCGCGCGTGTGCGGCACCATCGCGGCGATCGAGCGCGAGCTGATTGTCGAGGGGCTGGTGATGCGATACTCCACCGACACGGGCGTGGATGCGTTGCCGGCGGGCGAGGGCGCATTCCTGCCGTGCTCGTTCTGGCTCGCGGATGCCTACGCGCTGACGGGTCGGCGCCCGGAAGCCGAGGCGTTATTCGAGCGATTGCTCGCCCTGCGCAACGATGTCGGCTTGCTCGCCGAGGAGTACGACCCGCGCAGCAGGCGCATGCTCGGCAATTTTCCACAGGCTCTGACGCACATGGCGCTCGTCAATACCGCACGATTGCTGTCGATGCCGGAGGCCGAGGCGAAGTCGGCGGTCCGACAAGGCGAGCGGCCCGCCGCGGCCGCCGTCGAGCCTGCCGTCGCGGGTGCTGCCGGGGATCACGCCCCGGGCTGAAGCGCGCAAAGGCGCCGTTCCCCCGCGCGAAGGATTCCTTTAAACTTCGACCCCTGCAATCAAAGCGGTCATGGCAATCGGCTCGAGTCTCCACCGATAGGATTACAACGATGCAACACAAAAAAATCTCTCGTCGTGCGATGGTCAAGAGCGGCCTCATTGCGGGTGCGCTGGTTCCGGCCATTGGACTCCTAGGTAGCGCGGCCCGCGCTCAGGCGCCTACGCCTCTGGATCCGAACGATCCCACCGCGAAGTCGCTCAGCTTCGTAACCGATGCGAGCAAGGTCGATGCCGCGGCGAATCCGACCTACAAGGCCGGTCAGCGCTGCGGCACGTGTGCGCAGTACACGGGTAAGGCCGGCTCGACGAGCGGCGGCTGCAACATCTTCGTCGGACACACCGTACCGGCGGGCGGGTGGTGCAAAGTGTGGGCGCCGAAGTCCTGAGTTGAGCGCAGAGCGGGCGATCGCATCGCTCCATCAGACCGTGCGCGACGTCTGCCTGTGGCTTCCCGAGGCGGAGGAATTTCTATCGCACGGCTCGCCCAATTTTCGGGTCGCCGGCAAGACGTTCGCGACGTACACCGTCAATCATCACGGCGACGGGCGCGTCGCGCTGTGGCTGCCTGCCCCTCCAGGGGCGCAGGAGCATCACCTGCGTGCCTCTCCGGCACACTTTTTCGTGCCTCCGTACGTCGGTGTGCGCGGCTGGCTAGGCGTGCACCTCGATCGAGGTCTGGCGTGGAAGCGCGTGGCCGAGCTGGTCCGCGAGGCCTATCTGCACGTGGCGCCGCGGCGTCTGCAGGCGAGCGTGGGCGCGATCCCATCGATCGCCGCCCCTGGAAAGATGCCGGCACTGCGCGACATCGATCCGTTCCAGTCGCGGCGCGGGAAGGCCGTTCTCGGAGTCCTACGGGGCACGTGCCTCGAGCTGCCCGAAACGAGCGAGGGCAGCCAGTTCGGCCATCCGGTGTGGAAGGTGGGAGTGCGCTCGTTCGCCATTGCGCGCTATGAAGGCGCGACGCTGACTGCGTGCTTTTGGGTGGGCGCATCCCAGCAAGGCCTGTTGACCGCCGATCCGCGCTTTCGCATTCCGCCCTACTTCGGTCACCGCGGCTGGATCGCACTCGACGTGAGCGAGCATTGCGATCGGTCCGAGATCGCGGCACTCGCGCTGCAAAGCTATCGGCACTTCGCGCTTAAGCGCATGCTCAAGGCGCTCGACGGCGCCCTGGCCCAGGGCGGCTAATGGCGAGTTTCGTCCTGGTACACGGCGGCGGCCACGGTGGATGGTGCTGGTCGCGCGTGGCGGCGCTCCTGCGAGCGGCGGGGCACGAGGTCTACACACCGACCTTGACCGGTCTCGGCGAGCGATCGCATTTGGCGAGTCCCGGCACCAACCTGGACACGCACATCGCCGATGTGGTCGGAGTGCTCAAGTTCGAGGATCTCACGAACGCCATTCTGGTCGGACACAGTTACGGCGGCATGGTGATCACGGGGGCGGCGGACCGCGCGCTGTCGCGCGTGGGCCACCTCGTCTTTCTCGATGCCTCTCATCCTCGAGACGGAGAATCCCTGGCGAGCGAATCCCCGGCACTGATGGAATTTGCGCGCAAGTCATCCCGCGTGGTCAACGGTGTCGAGCTCGCGTTGTGGCCGAGTGCGGAGATCGTGGACATCATGGGAGTGGTGAGCCCGGAAGATGTCGCATGGCTGGCGGGGAAACTCACGCCGCACCCCTGGAAATGTTTCGAGCAGCCGTTGCGATTGGCGAACGAGCCCGCGGTGAGGCGCATCCCGTTCACCAACATCAACGCCTCGTGGTCGTTCAAAGTGCGCCCGCCCGAATCCGCACGACGGGCCTCGGAGGGGGATCGCGTGTGGGAGATCGATGCCGGTCATGACCTCATGATCACCGAGCCGAAGGCAGTGGCGGAGATGCTGTTGCGGGTCGCTGCACTACTGAAAGGCTAAACGATGCATCCTACATACCCGCGCATCTTCAGCCCCATCAAGCTCGGCCCCATTCTGCTACCGAACCGCTTCTATATGTCGCCGCATTCTGTGCCGATGACGGTGGGCACGAAGCCCTCGGACGACTTCATCCATTACTACGTGGCGCGCGTCAAAGGCGGCTGCGGCCTGGTCATGCTGGCGGCGACGTTGCATGGCCGCGCCAGGATCTTCCAGCCTTCTCCGCATCCCAGGGAGAACATCGCTGCGTTCCGTGCCCTCGCGGACGCCGTGCACGCGGCGGGCGGGAGAATTTTTGCGGAACCGTACTACCAATGGGCCGTTTCCGGGCAATGGCAGCCCTTGAGCCCGCCGGCGCCTGCCTTCGGCCCCTCACCGGTGCAGTACCGCAGTCATGAAAAGGGCTTCGTCACCCGCGAGATCACCCGGCGCGAGATCGGCATCATGCAGGGCGCATTGCGCCAATCGATCGAGCACCTGCGCGAGGCGGGCTTCGACGGCGTCATGGTCCACTGCGCGCACGGGGCGCTGGCGGAGCAGTTCCTATCGCCCTATTTCAACCGCCGCACCGATGAATACGGCGGGCCGTTGGAGAACCGCATGCGATTCCTCATCGAGTCGCTGCAAGTGGCCCGGGAAGCGGCCGGCGATCGGATGGCCGTGGGAATGCGCTTCAATTGCGACGAGCTGCTTTCAGGCGGGTATGACTCGACGGAAGCCTACCGAGTCCTGGAGTCGATATCGCAGGCGGGGTTGATCGACTACGCCGATCTCGACGTGGCCACCGAGCCACAGCAGTATTACATCGGCATGCCCTCGGTGTTCATGGAGCCGCATCTCTACCGTCCTTACGTAGAGGCCGTGCGCGGCGCGGCAGGAAAGATCCCGGTGCTCAGCGTGCTCGGACGAATGACTTCGATCGCCGATGCCGAAGCGATGATCGCCGCCGGCGTTTGCGACATGGTGGGTGCGGCGCGCGGGCTCATTGCCGAACCTGATCTGGTACGAAACGCCTTCGAGGGGAAAGAGGAGCAGAGCCGCACTTGCATTGCCTGCAATTGGTGCATGGCGGGCATTCCCGACGGCTCGGCCGGCTGCGCCATCAATCCGGTGAGCTATCGCGAACGCCTCTGGGGAGCGGATGCGCCGGCGCCCGCGCGGCGCAGATCGAAAGTCATCGTGGTAGGCGCCGGCCCCGGCGGGCTCGAGGCAGCGCGTACCAGCGCGTTGCGGGGCCACGACGTTACCTTGATCGAGGCGCGGACCCGGGTGGGCGGCGCCTTTGCGCTGTGGGCGGGGTTGCCCGGTCGGTCGGCGTATCAGCTCGCGATCGATTGGTGGGAGCGTGAGCTCGAGCGCCTGGGCGTTATTTTCCGGCTTGGAACGCGGGCAACCGCCGCCGAGATCCTCCAGGACAAGCCCGATGCCGTTATCGTGGCGACCGGCGCCGCCTACCATCGCAGCGGCCGCGGCTTTCATAGCGAGCAGGATATTCCCGGCTACGATCGGGACTTTGTGTACCGTCCGGAGGAAATCTTGTCGGGCGCCGATCTTCCGAGTGGGAAGGTCTTGGTGCTCGATGACGAAGGGCTGCAAACGGGCATGGGCATTGCCGAGCTCCTCGCCGGGAAGGGCGCCGAGGTCGAGTTTCTGACACCGAACTTCCTGCCCTTGTCCTCGCGCGTGATGGCGGCTCAGGAAGGACGCCCGATGGTGCGGCGCCTGCGCGCGCTCGGCGGAAGGATTTCAACGATGTCCTTCATCAAGGAAATCCGCGATCACGAGGTGGTGGTGGAAGATGTGCACTCCGCGGAGGTGCGGGTGGTCACGGGCGTCGATGCTTTGGTTCTGACGACCGGACGTGTGCCCGTGAACGATCTCGAGAAGGATTTGGACGGTCAGGTGGCGCAGCTCTTCATCATTGGGGACGCGCTCGCTCCGAGGATGTGGGGAGCGGCGACTTTCGAGGCGCACAAGTTCGCACGGCTCATCGGCGAACCGGGCGCCCCGCGCTCGATCGCCGACGCCTATTTCTCCGACGATGATCCGGCGCTGATGCCAATCCCGGGAGACATGCAGAGAGGCGCCCGTGCATGAGGCTCAGGCCTGCCAGGGGTGTGGGATTCCCGGATTGCTCGCCTCGACGATTTTCGCAAGAAGCTGGCGCAACACCAGCGATTCGCTCGGATCCAGCGTCTGTTCCGCGTCGGTACTGGCGGCCTCCGCGACGGCAAGCAACTCAACCACTGCGCGTCGACCGGCCGCCGTCAGCAGCAATCGGCCGGCGCCCGGATCAGCCCCGTCGCACTCGACGTACCCCAGCTCGGCCAGCCGTTCTGCAACGCCATGGGTGAGCCGCGTACCGGTGTATGCCACCAGGGCGTCGAGCTCGTGGACGCTGCGGCCGTCGCGGACTCCCAGCAGCGTCAGCGCGAGATACTCCGCGTCGCCGAGCGTACGCCGCGCGATTTCCGGCTTCATGCGATGGTAGATCTGGTGATAGGCGCGACCGAGCAGATATAAAAGAAAGTCCTCGCCGAATGCCCCATCCGCGGCTGCGGCCAGCGAGGTGACGGTGCCGGAGGAGGCGGGCGTTTTGCCGACGGCGAGAGCGAAGCGGCCGCGCTTGAACACGAGCGGTTCATGCTCGCAGTGCTCGAAGTTCAGAACCTCGCCGACGAAGATGACATGATCGCCCCCCTCGTACTGAAAGGCGGTCCTGCACTCGAAGCGTGCGGCGCAGCCCTCGAGCAATGCAATGTCATCGATGCCCCTGCCAACGCGGAGTCCCGCGAATCGATCGGTACCCCTTTGCGAGAAGCGCGTGGCGAGCGCCTGCTGATCGCTTGCCAGAATGTGCACGGCGAAGTGGCGCGCCGCGAGAAACGCGCCGATGTTGGTGGACGTGCGCGCCAGGCTCCAGAGCACCATGGGTGGTGCCAGCGACACCGAATTGAAACTGTTCGCGGTGACCCCGACCGGGTTGCCGGCGGCATCGACGGTGGTCACGATGGTGACGCCGGTGGTGAACGCACCGAGCGCCTGCCTGAAGCGATTGGAATCAAAGCTCTGTTGCATGCACTACCTCTCCGTCCTGCCGGCTCGCTGGATCATAGCTGATGACTCGCACGCAGCTTGCAGGACCGCGGCCAAATTGCTATTGATCGATACGCAAAGGGCAACCACGAGCGTCCCGGGAGCGTCCATGGCCAAAGTCTATTTCGTCAGTGTATATCGGCAGATCAAGGACCCGGACAAGCTCGCGGCCTATGCAAAGCTGGCGGGACCGGCCATCGAGGCGGGCGGCGGGCGCTTCCTGGCAAGAGGCGTGGCGGCGAAGGCCTATGAAGCCGGCCAGCTGGAGCGTACGGTGATCATCGAGTTCGACTCCCTCGCGCAGGTCGCCGCGATGTACGATGGCCCCGCTTATCAGCGCGCCCTCGAGGCGCTCGGCGACGGCGCTGTGCGAGATGTTCGAATCGTCGGAGGCGTTTGAAGCACCGGCGCATCGCGCGAGCCGGGTCTGCGGTGGCCCGCAGTTTCGGCTAGACTAACTGCTTTCATCGCGAGGCAATGACGTGGACGTCCCCGCCGACTCTGCCGTTCCGAGCTCCGCGGCGCGTGCTCTGCTCGAGCGCCTGATTGCGTTTCAGACCGTGTCGCGCGACTCCAATCTCGGGTTGATCGAGTGGGCGCGGGATCACCTGGCCGGTCTCGGCGCAACGGCGCGGCTTACCTACGACGCCGGCGGCAAGAAGGCCAACTTGTTCGCTACCCTGGGCGAGGAACGGCAGCCCGGACTCATTCTGTCCGGTCATACGGACGTCGTGCCCGTCGACGGGCAGAGCTGGGATACGGATCCGTTCAGCGCGGTCGAGCGCGACGGCAAGCTCTACGCCAGAGGGTCGGCGGATATGAAGGGATTCATCGCGGTGGCGCTCGCACAGGCACCGAAGTTCGCCGATGCCCTGAACGCCGGACGTCTCGAACGTCCGATTCACTATGCGCTGAGCTACGACGAGGAAGTGGGCTGCATCGGCGTGCGCGGCCTCATTCGCGATCTTCAGCAGCATGGGATCAAACCGGCCGGCTGCGTGGTCGGCGAACCCACTTCGATGCAGCCCATCATCGCTCACAAGGGGATGAATCGCTTCCGCTGCACGGTGCGCGGGCGAGAAGCGCACTCGAGCTACGTGACGCACGGCGTGAACGCGATCGAGTTCGCCGCGCGCCTCATCGTGTACATCCGCCAGATCGCGGATCGCCTCGCGCAGTTCGAGCAGCGCGATTGCGGCTTCACCGTTCCCTATACCACGCTGTCGACGGGCCTCATCCGCGGCGGCATTGCCGCGAACGTCGTGCCGAAGGAATGCGAGTTTCAGTTCGATCTGCGGACTTTGCCGCACGCGTCCGCGGATGCGCTCTATCAGGAGATTCGTGCTCAGGCGGACCTCCTTGCCCGCGAGATGCGAGCCATCGAGCCGCAAGCGGGCATCGACCTGGAATGGGCGAGCCAGACGCTGGGCCTCGAGTCGGCCGAAAGCGATGCGATCGTGCAATGGGCGATGAAGCAAAGCCGGCGCAACTCGACCGGCAAGGTTTCCTACGGCACGGAGGCGGGCCTGTTCAAGCAGATGGGCGTGCCCACCGTGATCCTGGGGCCGGGGGACATCGCCGAGGCACATCGGCCGAACGAGTTCGTCGCGCTCGAGCAGCTGGCGCAATGCGAGGCGTTCATGGGACGCATCCTCGAGGGTGGGTTCCCGGTGTGACGGAGAAGGGCGGCACCGCGGTGCAGATCGTGAAGGGCGCGTGCCCGCACGATTGCCCCGATACCTGCGCGCTCGAAGTCCACGTAAAGGACGGGGTCGCCTTGAAAGTTGCAGGCGCAGGGGAGCATGGCCCGACGGCGGGCGTGCTCTGCACCAAGGTGGCCCGCTACACCGAGCGAACCTATCATCGGGATCGCCTGCTGCATCCCTTGCGGCGTGTGGGCGGGAAAGGGGAAGGGCGCTTCGAGCGAATTTCGTGGGACGCTGCGATCGCGACCATCGCCGAGCGGCTGGGACGCATTGCCGCCGAGAATCCTGAAGGGATCCTGCCTTACAGCTATGCCGGCACCATGGGGCTCGTGCAAGGCGAGTCGATGTCCCAACGGTTCTTCCATCGGCTGGGCGCGAGCCTTCTCGACCGCACCATCTGCGCCGCCGCGGGCTCCGCGGGGCACCGGATCACCCTCGGCGCGAGCATCGGCATGGACGTCGAGGTCGCGGAGCAGGCGAAGCTCATCATTTTCTGGGGCTGCAATGCGATCACTTCCAGCGTGCATTTCTGGGCGCGCGCGCAAGAGGCGAAGCGCCGCGGCGCGCGCCTGGTCGCAATCGATCCTTATCGCTCGCTCACGGCCGAGAAATGTCACGAGCACATCGCGTTATTGCCGGGAACCGACGGCGCGCTCGCGCTCGGGCTCATGCACGTGCTCATCCGCGACGATCTCATCGACCCCGATTACATCGAGCGCTACACGCTGGGGTTCGACGAGCTCGCCGAGCGGGTGCGCGGCTACGATCCGGGGCGCGTCGCCGCGCTTTGCGGCATCACGGCCGGCGCCATCGAATCCCTCGCGCATGCCTACGCCACGGTCCGGCCGGCGCTGATCCGCGCGAATTACGGATTGCAGCGCGTCCGCGGCGGCGGCATGGCGATGCGCAACATTGCCTGCCTACCTGCGCTCGTGGGTGGATTCCGCGACGCGGCGGGCGGCCTGCTGCTCTCCACCAGCGGCAACTTCCCGATAGACTATGCGGCGCTGTCGCGCCCCGACTTACTCGGCACGCGCAGGCCGCGCACCATCAACATGTCGCGCATCGGCGCTGCTCTCGCCGATACGCGGGATCCGATCCGAGCGCTCCTCGTGTACAACTCCAATCCCGTGGCCGTCGCCCCGGACTCCAGGCGGGTCGCAGCCGGGTTCGCGCGCGAGGATTTGTTCACAGTGGTGCTCGAGCACTTCCTGACGGACACGGCGGATTTTGCGGACATCGTCTTGCCGGCCACGACGCAGCTCGAGCACCTCGATGTGGTGCGGCCCTACGGCCACTATTACCTGGTCGCGAACAACCCGGCCATTCGTCCGCTCGGCGAGAGCAAGCCCAACACGGAAATATTCCGTCTGATCGCCCGTGCCATGGGATTCACCGAATCCTGCTTCGAGGAATCCGATGACGAGATCGCGCAGTCGGCGTTGGGCGCAGACTGGGATTTCGCGGCGGTGCGGGCGGCGGGCTGGAAACGTATCGGTGGGCCTGCCGGCGTTGCACGCTTTGCAAACGGCGGTTTTCCCACACCTTCAGGCAAGGTCGAATTCTATTCGCAGGCCGCGATCGCCCTCGGGCTCGATCCGCTGCCCGATTACATCGCGCCGCTCGAAGATACGCGGAGCGAGCTCGCGCGGCGCTTTCCGCTCGCCATGATCTCGCCGCCTGCGCGGCATTTTTTGAACTCGAGCTTCGTCAACGTGGCGAGTCTGCGGGCGGTGGAAGGCGAGCCCTGGCTCGATATTCATCCCCAGGACGCGCAGCGCCGCGGGGTGATCGACGGCGGCTACGTGCGCGTCTTCAACGACCGCGGGTCTCTCGAGCTCCGCGCACGCGTGAGCGATCGAGCCAGGCCCGGGGTGGTGGTGGCGCTTTCGGTGTGGTGGAAGAAGCTCACCCGCGACGGCAAGAACGCGAACGAGCTCACCGAGGGCGACGCACTCACCGACATGGGCAGGGCGCCCCTTTTCTACGATTGTCTGGTCGAAGTGGAACCGGCTGCAACCTAGCCATCGGGAGGACATCATGACGACGAGACGGACCTTTCTCATGGGAGTCGGAGCGCTGAGCGCGGGCGTTGCAGCCGTAAGGGCGGAGGACCTGTGCGCCGTCTACACCAAGGCCCTGCAGAGCGCTACCACGGCGACGCAGGCGCTCGATCGATTGAAGGAAGGCAATGCCCGTTTTGTCGCCGGCCGCCCGATTCATTGCAATCCTCAAACACAGGTAAAGCTCACGGCCGCGGGGCAGGCGCCCTTCGCCGCGGTGCTGGGCTGCATGGATAGCCGGGTGTCGCCGGAGCTCGTATTCGACCAGCGCATCGGCGACATCTTTGCCGTGCGCGTTGCGGGAAACTTCGTGAACACCGACATCCTCGGGAGCCTCGAATACGCGACCGAAGTGGCCGGAGCCAAGCTGATCGTCGTCCTGGGTCATTCGGATTGCGGTGCGGTCAAGGGCGCCATCGACCACGTGCAGTTGGGGAACTTGACGGCGGCGCTCGAAAATATTCGCCCCGCGGTGGCGGAGGTGACCGCGGCGGACGGTGGCGCAAACTCGAAAGACAAGAAGTTCGTACAGAAGGTCAGCGAGCGCAACGCAAAGGACGCTGCCGGACAGTTGGTTTCCCGTAGCAAGGTGCTGGCGAGCTTGGTCGACGATCAGAAGCTCACCATCGTGGCGGCGATGCATGATGTGAGCACCGGCATGGTCACGTGGCTGACTTGACGCTGTCGAGCCGGCAACGGCTCGTGCAGTCGTGCTACCAGCCCGGTGGTCCGTAAATCGGACCTAGCGGGCCCCACGGACCCCAAGCATCCCAGTTCCAGGCGGCGTCGTAGTACGACAGGGCAGCTAGCTTCTCTTGCCCGTACAAATCGAGCTGCTGATTGGACACGTAGCGATCGAAGGCCTGTTGATTCCCGACATATAAGCAGCTGCAGGCGTTCGGATCGGCGTAGACGTAGAGCGTGACGTCGCCCCTTTCGCGCCGCACGAACTGATTGGCCGGCAAGCGATGCAGCATGGCCTGCCGGTCGGCTGTGTTCGCAAGCTGAACCACAAATCCCGCAGCCGACAGATTGTCCTCGTGCTGAATGATCGCTTGCTGCTGCAGCTGGCAGCCAGCCATCGATCCGGCGATCAGCAGGAGAAATATCCGTGATCTCATGTGGGCTCCTACGCAAGACGCAGCACCGCAGCTCCGAGGGCAATCGTACAGGCCGCCGCAAACCGTGCGGGACCGACATGCTCCTTGAGCAGTAATCCCGAAATGATGACCCCAAACAGGATGGAAGTCTCCCTCAAGGCGGCAACCACGGCGATAGGCGCAATGGTCATCGCCCAGAGCGCCAGGCCGTAAGAAGCGACGGTTCCCACTCCACCGATCAGCCCAAAATGCCAGTTGCGGCGCGCGTATTCCGAGAGCGCGGCTCTGCCCCGCGTGCGCACCGCCCAAGCGGCAAGCGGTACTCCAGTCACGAGAAAGATCCACAGTGTATAGGCGGCCGGCGCCCCTGAATGGCGCACGCCTAAACCGTCAATCACCGTGTAGCCGGCAATCACCACGGCATTGAGGAGGGCGAGCGCAATGCCCCTACGGTTCCTTTGACGATCCGCTGCGGCCATGCCGAGGATTCCCAAGCAAATCACCCCGACGCCGGTCCACATCGTGAGCGTGAGGTGCGCGCCCAGGACAAGCACGCTCACGATGCCCACCAGTAGCGGGGCCGTGCCGCGCATCAAGGGATAGGTCTGGCTCATGTCCGCGATGTGATAAGTGCGCGCGAGCAGCACGAAGTAAGCGACTTGGAGCAAAGCAGAGGCCAGGATGAAGGGCCAGCTTCCGGCGTTCGGCTGGCGCAGCGCTGGCAGGGAGAGGGCCGCGAGGAGGGCTGCCGATGTAGTGACCAGCACCGTGGTGAGGAGCTTGTCGCCGGCTCCTTTCACGATGGCATTCCAGCTCGCATGCAGCAGAGCGGCGAACAACACTATGGCAAATACACCAAGCGGCATGTACGGCCTCCCGATAATGCGGTACCCGAATCGCTCCTGAATCAGTAGGTTATGTGCGCCGGTTGCCCTATCTTCTCGGCACGCCGCGAGTATCATAGTTGAACGTGGCGACAAGAGATGAGCAGGAGAGCGGCATGGCGGGTATCAAGGTTCGCAATTTGAGGGATGATCTTGCATTCGGTTCGATCGTGGAAGGCGTGAACCGGGAGGCGTTGGCCGACAACGACGTGCGCGGCGAGCTCAACGCATTGTTCGAGAGTCGCGGCTTCATGGTGTTCAAGAATGTCGAGCCCACTGCGAAGATGCAGGTGGAGCTCAGCAAGGTCTTCGGGCCGCTCAAGGATCATCCGACCAAGTCAACTCCGCGTGATGCCGCTTCAGAGGATCTCGCCGAGGGCGTGATCGACATGCACTATGTGCCCAGCAATGACCCGGACAATGTCGGGGGCTTGGTGGAAGTCGGCGGCCGGCGGCTGGCGCGCTTCTCGCCGTGGCATTTCGACCATTGCTACAACAACGAATTGAACCGCGCCGGCGTGTTGCGCGCGCCGATCAACGCACCCGTGGGCGGGCGTACGGGGTTCACCGACGGAATCGAGCTCTACAAGAGATTCCCGAAAGAGATGCTCGCCAAGCTCGAGAAAATGAACATCATCTACACGCTGGACGTCAGGCTCACGAAAATGCGCTTCGGCGTGAACTTCGTGCCGCTCGGCGATGCGCCGCAGAGCAAAGCGCTGCTCAAAGAGGTCGCCATCTTCCCGCGGGCCATGCACCCCGCGGTTTGGACGAGACGCACCGGCGAGAAAGTACTGCACATCGGTCCTTGGATGAGCGTCGGCATCGAACACCACGAGACTCCGGAAGGCGACGCCTTCCTCGACGAGGTATGCCACACCGTCAACCGCCTGGCCGCCGGTTCCAGCGGCTACTGGCACGACTGGACGGAGACCGACATGGTCATCTGGGACAATTGGCGGATGCTGCACGCCGTCGAAGGCTGCGATGCCAAATACGAGCGCCGCACGCTGCGCACGACGATCAAGGGCGACTATGGCCTCGGCTATTTCGAGGACGGCAAGAAGATCGGCGAAGTCCATCGCGTCATTGCGGATTAGGGCGCCCCGCCCACGCAACCGTGCGCCCGCCGACGCACCCGCTTCACTCTGGCAGTTCCTCGCGTAGCCGCGTACGCTCGCGTAGTTGCGGAAGCCCGCGAGCGCAGAGCCGCGATAGTTTCGATCAAATAACAGCATGTATGTGAAAGACGCCGAGATGCCCTGCGGGCATGATCAGCTACGAGGACCGCAGACTCGGTGGCTGTCGTCGAGCTCACCGACGGCGGGCTCGCCGGGATTCGCGAAGGCAACCTCGAGGGGTTGGATCGCGACAGCGAAAGCATGAGCGTACAAGCCCCGCGCGTTTAGTCCTGGAATACTGTTTCCCACGGACCCTCGACGGTCCGCCGCGAAGCGAAACCAGCTCCCCCCGCTCCCAGCGCTTCGTGGGTTGCCGGCGGATCGTCCATCGATCCGCCGGCTCTTTAACCATGATAATCTCGCCCCTCGCGCGATCTCGGCTCCCCGATCTCAAGGAAGTATCGACATGAGTGAACATCTCCACCATAAGCTCGCCGTGCTTCGGCAGAATTTGTTGCAGGGCAAACTACCCCGCGACGTGCGCTGGGATGACGCGCTCGAGCTCATCGAGCACCTGGGCCGCGTCGAGGCGCATGGCGGCGAGGAGTTCGCGTTCGTCCTCGGCACCCATCGGGAGCTTTTCAAGCGACCTCACGGACAAGATCTCGGCATCGACGAGGTCTCGCGGCTGCGCAAATTTCTCAAGGCGGCCGACGCCGAGCCTCTCGCCGCCGAGCAGGCACAGCCCAGAACGGTGGTGGTCATCGATCATCACTCGGCACGCGTTTTTGGCAAGCCGGATGTCGTCGTCAAGCCGTATGATCCTCATCACTTTCACCACCATTTGATTCACCGGAAAGAGGCGCATTACGAGGGCGACCGGGTTCCTGAGGAAACATCGTTCTACGAGGAGGTCGCCGCGGCGCTCGTCTCGGCCCAGGAAATCGTCCTCGTTGGCCACGGAGTGGGGAAAAGCAGCGCCGTCGAGGTGCTGCTCAACTATCTGAAGTCGCACCACGCCGATGTTGCGCGGCGAGTCAAGAAAGTCGACGTCGTGGATCTCTCCGCGTTGAGCGAGGCAGAGATCGAGGCCATCGTGAAACGGAGCTTCAACGCCGCTGCGTGAGCCCGCTGCTCGCAAAGGAAACGCTCATGTCACGCACCATCAGGTTCGCGAAAGCCGGTGGACCGGAGGTCCTGGAGATCATCGAGACGCAAGTTCCTGCGCCCGCACCGTCGGAGCTGCGCATCAAGGTCAAGGCGATCGGTATCAATCGCGCCGAGTCCATGTGGCGCAACGACGCCTATATCGAGCCGGTCACGTTTCCGGCGGGACTGGGCTACGAGGCCGCCGGCATCGTCGATGCCGTCGGCAAGGATGTCAAAGGCTTCGCGCCGGGGGATGCGGTCAACGTCATCCCGTCTTTCTCGATGAACCAGTTCACCACTTATGGCGAGGTGATCATCGCGCCGGACTACGCCGTCGTGAAGCACCCGAAATCGCTGTCGTTCGCCGAGGCTGCGTCGATCTGGATGATGTTCATGACGCCCTATGGCGCACTCGTCGAGGATGCGAAGGTCGCCAAGGGCGATTTCGTCATCATTCCTGCGGCTTCCAGCAGCGTGGGACTTGCGGCAATCCAGCTCACCAACTACCTGGGAGCGGTCTCCATTGCGCTCACGCGCACATCGGAGAAAAGGCGGCAGCTCCTCGCGGCGGGCGCGGCGCACGTGATTGCCACCGAGGAGCTCGATCTGGTGAGTGAAGTGAAGCGCATCACGGACGGCAAGGGTGCCCGGGTTGCCTTCGACCCGGTCGGCGGGCCGAATTTTCCGAAGCTGATCTCGGCGCTCTCATTTCAAGGCATCGCCTACATCTACGGTGCCCTGAGCGACGGCATCACCCCGCTGCCGGTGCTCGACATGATTGCCAAGATGATAACCGTCAAGGCGCATAACATCTGGCTCACCAGCGGCGACAAGGCTCGCCAAAAGGCCGCGGTGGATTTTGTGCTCAAGGGTATCGACAGCGGGGCGCTCAAGCCCATCATCGATCGTGTGTTCAGCTTCGACGAGATGATCCAGGCTCACCGCTACCTCGAGACCAACGTGCAGTTCGGCAAGATCGTGGTCACGGTTTGAAAGCGATCTTAGCGCTACGGCCCCGCCGGGTCAGGCCGCCGCGCGCCCGTATTGCGCCAGATACCATTGGTGGAAGGTGACGACGCGACGCTCGTGCTCGGAGTAGCGCCCGGGCTCGTAACGGGTCGATTCGATGCCGGCCTGATTGTTCTCGGTGATGATCTTGTCCTGACGGGTGGTGCGGTCCCAGCCCCAGATCATCTTCGGCACATCGACCTGCCCGGCTTTGCCGTCGACCAGCCAGTACAGGTCGACGTCCGTGCTCGCGCTACCGCGCGGCGTGAACAGAAACAGCACGGCGAAATCGTTCGTCGCCACGAGCTGCGTGAACGGGCTGAACGACAGATACATGCGCCCTTGATCGAACTGGGTGCGCTTGCCCATGAGCGGCGCGGCCGGGATGCCGTCCTCGGTCTCGCTCTCGAAACCCTCGCGAATGGTCCGCTGCAGGAGGAGCCGCAGATGCGAGGACTCGGGGCCGTCGTCGACGGTGCCGATGGGCCGGCCGAGTGCGCCCGCGCGCGCCTCCCACGCCCTGAGCACCGGTAGGTATGCGTCCACGGCGTCGCGCGGACCCGAGCTCGGACCTGCGCCGAAGGCGATGAGCGCCTGCGGGGGATGCATGGAGCAGAATTCCGGGTGCGAGGGGGCGCAGTGATAGCACTCGACGAAATTCTCCACCACGAGCTTCCAGTTGGCGCTCGTCGGGTAGGACTCGGCATGGGCGATCTTCGCGTCGGCGAAGCCGTGAAAGTCGAGGTAGGGTCCGAGATCGGCGAACGTGGCGTCGAAATCGACCGGCGCACCCTCGGACAGATTGACGAAGATGAAGCCGTGAAACACGCGCACGTGGCAGCGGTGCAGCCCGTTGTCCGCCTTGGAGAAATCGGCCGGCATGAGCCGCGCTTGCATGAGCGCGCCGTCCAGACCGTACGACCAGGCGTGATAGGGACAGGTGAGGCGAGCGACGTGTCCTTGGGGCTCGGTGCAGATCACCGACCCGCGATGTCGGCACACGTTGTAGAAGGCGTTGATGGTGTGCTCGTCGCTGCGCACGACGATGATGGAATCCTTGCCGACCTTGAATAGGAAGTAATCGCCCCTGCGGCGCACCCGATCGATGTGTCCCGCCACGATCCACTTGCGCGCGACGATCGTGCGCATGTCCGCTTGGTAAACCTCGTCGTCGCAGTAAAAGCGCTGATCCAGGCTGTAGCCCAAGCGGTGTTTCGCGGCCAAGGCTGCGGTCAGGCTCGATTGCGTAACGGCTCTATGTTGATTCTGCGTGGCTGCTTGATTGTGCATGGTCATCTCCGGAGAAAGCACGCCGCCTAGCGGCGGATACGCTCATTCTTGGGGTCGTAAAGGGGACGCAAGGAGGCGAGGGCGGCATGGCGCACGCCCGCCACCTCGATCTGGTAAGCGTCGGCGTCGATGCCGCCGGCGGCATCCGTCACGTAGCCCAAGCCGACGGCGGCCCCGAGGGTGTGTGCGTACATGCCGGAGCGGACGAAGCCGACGATGGCAGCGCCGCGCCAGATGGGCTCGTTGTGGTAGAGCAGGGGCTCGGGGGAGCGCAGCTGGAATTGCACCAGCCGTTTCGCAATACCGGCCTCGCGCTGGCGCAACAGCGCCTCGCGCCCGATGAATCCGCCCGGCTTGTCGAGCTTGACCGCGAAGCCGAGGCCCGCCTCCCACGGGGTGTCCTCGTCCGTGATGTCGTGGCCGAAGTGGCGATAGGCCTTCTCGATGCGCAGCGAGTTCAGGGCGTGGTAGCCCGCGTGCACGAGTCCGTGCGGGACACCGGCCGCGACGATCTCATCGTAGACGCCCATCATGAATTCGGTCGGCACATACAGCTCCCAGCCGAGCTCGCCCACGTAGGTGATGCGCGCTGCGCGCACCAGCGCGTAGCCGAGCTCGATCTCCTTGCTGGAGGCGAACGGGAACGCGGCATCCGACAGATCCTCGGGCGTGAGCGGCTGCAGGAGATCTCGCGCGAGCGGCCCCATCACGGACAAAACGCCCATGCCGGAGGTCACGTTGGTGAGGACGCAATGCTTGCCCGAATCGATGTGCCGCTTCAGCCAGTTGAAATCCTTGGTTTCGGTTTCCGCGCCCGTGACGATCAGGAACGCGGACTCCGACAGGCGTGTGACCGTGAGATCCGCCTCGATGCCTGCGCGCTCGTTGAGCCACTGGGTGTACACCATCTTGCCCGGGGCGACGTCGACGTCGTTGGCGCACACGCGGTTGAGGGCGTGCGCGGCATCGGGGCCCTCGAGGCGAAACTTGGCGAACGAGGATTGGTCGAAGAGGCCCACGGCGGTGCGCACGGCGCGGTGCTCGTGGGCGCTCGCCTCGAACCAGTTCTGCCGCCCGTAGCTGTATTCGTAGACCGGCGCGACTCCGGCGGGCGCGTACCAGTTCGCGCGCTCCCAGCCGAACGCCTCGCCGAAGCAGGCGCCCGCCTGCGCGAGGCGGTCGTGTACGGCGGAGCGGCGCACGCCGCGCGCGGTCTGGTATTGCCGGAACGGCCAGTGGGTCGCGTACAGAAGTCCGAGGCTCTCGCGCACGCGCGCCTGCAGGTACTTGCGGTTCATTTGAAACGGCATGTTGCGCCGCACGTCCACTTCCCACAGATCGAGCGGCGGATGGCCGTCGCGGATCCATTCGGACACGACCTTGCCGATGCCGCCGGCGGATTGCAGACCGATGGAGTTCAAGCCTGCGGCCACGAAGCAGTTCTCGAGCTCCGCGGATTCGCCCAAGTGATAGCGCACGTCCGGCGTGAAGCTCTCCGGACCGCAAAAGAATTTCTGGATGCCCGCGTGCTCGAGCGCCGGCACGCGCCGCATGGCATCCATGAGCACGGGCTCGAAGTGCGCGAAATCACCCTCGATCTCGCCGAACGAAAAGTCCTCGGGGATGCCTCGCGTACCCCACGGCCGGGCATTCGGCTCGAAAGCGCCCACGAGGAGCTTGCCCGCGTCGTACTTGAAGTAGCTGCAATGATCGTAATCGCGCAGCACCGGCATCTGCGCATCGAGTCCGGGCACGTCCTGGAAGAGCACGTAGTAGTGTTCGCATGCCTGCAGCGGCACGGTGACGCCGATGCTGGCCGCGAGATCGCGCGTCCACATGCCCGCGCAGAGCACGACGTACTGCGCATCGACCGCGCCTTGCTCGGTGTCGATGCCGGTGACGCGCCGCCCGTCGTGACGGATGCGGGTCACCTTCAAGTCCTGAAAAATCTTCACGCCTCGTGAACGCGCACCCTTGGCGAGCGCTTGCGTGATGTCGACGGCGTTCGCGTAGCCGTCGCTCGGAATGTGGATGCCGCCGAGCACATCGTCGAGATTGGCGAGCGGATACAGCTCGTGAATCTCGCGAGGAGAGACGACGTGGACGGGCAAGCCGAAGACTTTCGCCATGGAAGCGTTGCGCTCGAGCTCCTCCATCCGCCCCCGCGTCGTCGCGAGCGAGATGGAGCCGCATTGGCGATAACCCGTCGCCTGGCCGGTCTCGGCCTCGAGACCGCGATAGAGCTCCGCCGTGTAGCGCGCGAGGCGCGTCATGTTCATGCTCTGGCGCAGCTGCCCGACCAGTCCCGCCGCATGCCAGGTCGTGCCGCTGGTGAGCTGCTTGCGCTCGATGAGCATGACGTCGTTCCAGCCGAGTTTCCCGAGGTGATAGGCGATGGAGCAGCCGATGACGCCGCCGCCGACGATCACGACCCGAGCGTGCTTGGGAAGATCGGCCATCGCTCAGACTCTCATGCGCGCGTTGTCGGGATCGAAGGCGGGGGCGGGGAGGACGCGCGCGCGGCGAGCCTCCCCTTGCAGCAGGATGTCGAACACGCGGCCCGGCGCGGCGAAATCGGGGTGGACGCACGCGAACGCGAGGCTCTTGCGCACTCGATGGCCGTACGCGCCCGAGGTGGTCACGCCGATGGAGCGATCGCCCACGAGCACCGGCTCGCCGCCGCGGACATCGGTGTCTGCGGCATCGACTTCCGCATAGACGATCTTGAAAGGTCGTTGCACCGCGGCCAGGGTCGCCGCCTTGCCGACGAAATCGTCCTTCTTGGCGGCGAAGAAGCGTGACATATCCGCCTCGGGCATGTTGAGTTCATTGGTGAGCTCGCTCGACCACGCCTTGTAGCCCTTCTCGATGCGCATGCTGTTGACCGCATAGAGACCGTAGTTGGCGATGCCGAGCGCTCGGCCGCGTTCCCACAGCGCCTCGTAGAGCTTGGGCAGCGCCTCGATGGGCGGATGCAGCTCCCAGCCGAGCTCGCCCACGTAACTCACGCGCAGCGCCCGCACATCGCCTCCCAGCAGCGGGATCTCGCGCCCTGTCAGCCAGGGAAAATCCTCATTGCCGAGCGGCGCGTCCGTGAGTCCCTGCAGCAGCTCCCGCGACTTCGGTCCCGACAGCACGAGCACGCCGCGATCCTCGGTGACGTTGTCGATCTGCACGCGCTCGCCTTGCCGCAGGCTTTGGGTGAGCCAATCCCGATCGCGCAGCTCCGCGGCCGCCGCCGACAGGGCGTAAAACCGCTCATCGGCCAGGCGCGTCACCGTCATCTCGCCGAGAATCCTCCCCTGGGGAGAGAGCAGGTGGACGAGCGCGATACCGCCGCTCTTTCTGGGAATGCGGTTCGCACATACCCGGTTCAAGAACGCTTCGGCATCGGCGCCTTTGATGTCGAACTTGGCGAATCCGGTGAGATCGAGCATGCCCACGCGCTGATGCACGGCGGCCACCTCATCGCGCACCACCTCGAACACGTTCGTGCGGGCATAGCCGGCCTCTTCGGTGCGGCCGTCGAGCGAGAACCACTTCGGGCGCTCCCAGCCGAACGTCTCGGTGTACACGCAACCTCGAGCTTTCAGCCGTTCGTACAGCGGGCTGGTCTTGCTCGGGCGGCCTGCGGGCTCTTCCTCGCCGGGCAGGCGCGTGGTGAAGGTGAGCCGGTAATCCTGGAAAACCTTGTCGTGCACGTAGGCTTTGTCCGCGAACTTGCCGAAGCGGCGCGGATCGAATTCCGTCATGTTGATCTCGGCATCGCCGTGGAGCATCCATTGCGCGAGGTACTTGCCGCATCCCCCGCCCTGGGCGATGCCGAAGGAGGATCCGCAGCACATCCAGTAGTTCTGGATCCCGGGCGCGGGACCCAACAGTGGCGCGCCGTCCGGGGTGTGGGGAATGGCGCCGTTGATCACCCGGCGGATGCCCACCTCGCCGAAAATTGGCATGCGCTCGATGGCGCGCTCGAGCCAGGGCGCGATGCGATCCAGATCGTCCGCGAACAGCTCGTTGGAGGTTTCCCACTCGGGGTGGCCCTTCGGGGCCCAGGCCTCGGTGAGCCCCGCGCTCTCGTAAATCCCCATGAGCCCCGATTTCTGCTCTTGCCGCAGGTATCCCGAGGTGTAGGAGTCGCGGATCACCGGAATCTCCTCGCGCCGTTCCTGGAACGCCGGGATCGGGTGGGTGATCATGTAGTGATGCTGCATGTTGGTGATGGGTGCATCCGCGCCCACCATGGCCGCGACCTCGCGTGCGTAGCAGCCCGCTGCGTTCACCACCATTTCCGCAACGATGGCACCTTGTTCGGTGATCACTTCCCATTCGCCGCTCGCGCGCCGGCGCACATCGGTCACACGATTGTGCCGCACGATGGTTGCGCCCAGATCGCGAGCGGCCTTGGCGAGCGCGTTGCAGATCCCGGAGGGGTCGCCATGACCATCATCCTGAGTCCACGCAGCGGCGAGCACACCCTCCGTGGTGAGAAACGGATTCAAGCGCCGGATCTCGTCGAGGCCGACGATTTCCATGCGGAAGCCGATGCTCTTCGAGTAGCCCAGAATGTACTCGAGCCAGGCGAGCTCCTGAGGGTTGTTGGCAAAGCGCAGGCCCCCGCTCGCATGCCAGCTGGTGTATTGGCCGGTGAGCGCTTCGAGCCGTGGATAGAGGGCGTTGCTATAGGCGTGGATTTTGGTGAGGTTATAGCTGCCGGTAATGCTCGGGCACTGGCCGGCGGCGTGCCAGGTCGAGCCCGAGGTGAGCTCATCTTTCTCGACCAGGACGGTGTCGCTGCAGCCCTCGAGGGCGAGGTGATACAGCAGGCTTGCGCCCATCATCCCGCCGCCGATGACGACGACGCGTGCGTGTGTTTTCATCAAAATCCCGTCCCGGAGCGGTAAGGCCACAATAAATTGCCCCTCGCGGCCGCACAAGCGAGTATTTTACTCTCAATGGCCACATTTTTTTGAAAGCTAGCCGTGAACAAACCCCGCCCCCTGGTGGGCCTGCCCACCCTGACCTGGCTGCGCGCCTTCGAAGCAGCCGCCCGGACCTCGAGCTTCAGCGCCGCGGCTGAGGAGCTGCGCCTCACTTCGGGGGCGATCAGCTACCAGATCCGGGCACTCGAGGCGCATCTGGGCTTCGCACTGTTCGAGCGGCTGCCGCGCGGCGTGAAGCTCACGGCCATGGGCGTTGCGTATCTGCCGCCCGTGCGCAAGGCATTCGAGCAGCTCGCCGACTCGACCGTGGGTCTCTTCGGCAGGTCCGAGCGCGGGGAGATCAGCATACATGCACCGGTGTCGCTGGCCTCGCTCTGGCTTGCTCCGAAGCTGCCGGCATTCAGCGCGCTCGCTCCCGGGATCGACGTACGTCTTTCGTCGGTGATCTGGGACCATCCGGCGCCTGCCGAAAGCACGGATCTCGAGATTCGCTACGGCGCAGGACAGTGGCTCGGCTATAGCTCCCTACTCCTGTTCAACCAGCGCATCGTCGCCGTAAGCAGCGCAGGGCTCCTCGAGCAGGCTCGAGCGAGCGGCAATGTGTCCGCATGGCTCCTGGGTCATCTCATCCGCATCATGGGACATGAGAACCACAGCGCCCAGGTGCGACAGGCCTTGCAGCTCGCCGATGCCGAGGAGCCGCCCGGACCCGCGGTCGATACCACGATTGCGGCGCTCGAGCTCGCGGCGAGCGGGGCGGGCTGCGCGCTCGCGCATCGCGTGTTCCTGAGTCCCTATCTCGCGACCGGTCGGCTCGTGGTCGCGCTCGAGGACGACTTTGCCGACGACAGCTCCTACTTCGTGGTCGCACCGGAGCGGCCGCAGCGAGTGCGCCGCGAGGTACAGCAGTTTCGAGACTGGCTGCTCGCGCAAGCCGCGGCAGCCTAAGCTGCGGCGCCCAAAGCCGCGGCGCCCAAAGACGCAGCAGTCTCTCAGACGGGGCGCGGGGCCGCCCCCGGCGCGAGCGATCGCGCTTGCAACGCCATCGAGATCAGAGTCGAGCCGCCGAACACCATGTTGATGCCGACCAAGAGGCCGATGGCCCAGGCCGCGGTGCCCGGGAGCCCCAGAAAAATCATCGCCGCGAGAATCAGGTCGATCACGCCGCTCACCAGCAGGAGCGCCCAGCGTGCGGAAAAGCCGTGCCGGTGACTCAATGCGATCATGATCGAGGCAACGCCCTCGATCGTCAGGAACGCAGTCAGGATCAAGGTCAGCGACAGCACGCCCGACAAGGGCCACGCGAGCAATACCACGCCCGCCGCGATGGCGACGACCGCCGACAGCAGCGACCAGCCGAAGCCCGGCGCTCCGCGCATGCGAAATGTGCTGATCAAGCCCACCACGCCGCTGAGCACGAGTACCCAGCCTACGAACACTTCGACGGCGATCGTTGCCACGACGGGAATCAAGATGGCAAAGAACCCGAGAATGAGCAGCACGATGCCTTCGATGAGAAACGCCCGCCAGTGCGAACGCAGTGAAGCCGCTACCGCAGCCTGGACGTTGCGGACTGGATCGATTGCCATGAACATATCCCTCGCAGATGGGACGCTCATGCTACTCCGAGTTGGCCGGCGGGGCACCTGCGGCGCAGCGTCTCAGCGTACGTTCGCGGTCACAGTCACGTTGTTGTTGGCTTCGAGCGCGCCGTCGCCCAGCTTGAGCTTGCCGTCGGGGAGGGGAACCACGATGGGAGCAACCACGACTTCCGTCACGCCCGTCCGCCGGTCGAGTCCGATCCGGCGGGCAGTGGCGGGCGATAGATCGACGATGCGGCCGTCGACATACGGACCGCGATCGCGGATGGTGACGACGGCGGTCTTGCCGGTCTCGAGGTTGGTCACCTGGGCGGTGGTGCCGAGCGGCAGGGTGAGGCTCGCCGCGTTGTCGCCCGTGGGCCGCATCGGAGTACCGTCCGCCATTTTTCGGCCAGCGAACATGCGCGCATAGAACGAGGCCTTGCCGAAGCGCTTGCGTCCCGAGCGGTCGATATTCGGCTTCACCTGCGGGGAGATGCGCCGCGACGATTTCGAGCGCGCACTCTTCGGCGGCGTGACGGCTTCGCGCGGCGATAGTGCCTCGTCGGTAGGAGCGACCGAGGCACCGGTGGGAGTGGCGATGCCTGCGATCCCCATCAGGGAGAGGGCGGCGGCCGCGATGACGCCCACGACAACGGCGGGCTCGCTGCGCTTGATGTCCACGCTGCGTCCGAGCTCTTCGTCCGGTTTGGTTTCCATGCGCGAAAGTATCCGCCGCGCCGCGTAGCGCCGCTGTCAGGACCCGGCGGCAAAGACCGCGTCGATGGCGGATTCCGCACCCCGACTCGGCGAGCCTTCGGTGTCGGCGCTCTCTGACGCGCACATCATGCGGCGCCACAAAATCGCGCGTTTCGCGCGTAAACTCCCGCCCTGGAATAGCCGGCGAGGGGACTTGGAATCATGGCAAGAGGGGTGGGAAGCGGATTCGGGTTGGGCGACTTGCCGCGCATATCGCACGGCAAAGGGTCCTACCTTTATGACCAAGCGGGGAAGGCCTATCTGGACGGTTCCGGCGGTCCCGCCGTGTTCTGCCTGGGGCACGCCCATCCGGAGGTGAACTCAGCCATTTCTGCGCAGCTCGATTCCATCGCCTACGCGTACCGATACCTCTTCACGAGCTCTGCGCTCGAGTCGCTGAGCGAGGCGGTGTTGCGTCTCGCGGGCGGTGGCTTCAAGGATGTGCTGTACAGCGCAGACGGATCCGAAGCGGTGGAATCGGCGCTCAAGGTCGCCTTGCAGTATTTCGCCGCCCGCGGATTGATGAAGAAACGGCGGTTCATCGCCCGGCGCCGCTCCTGGCACGGCAACACCTTGGGTGCATTGTCAGTATCCGGATTCGCGGCCCGGCGGCGCGCGTTCGAGGGCAGCCTTCTCGATGTGATTTTCGTCTCTGCGGCGAATGCCTACCGGCCGCCGCGGGACTGCGAGCCGGGCGCGCTCGTCGAGCACCTGGCGGCGGAGCTGGAGAAGTCCATTCTCGAAGCCGGACCGGAGACGGTCGCCGCCTTCATTTACGAGCCCATCGTGGGCGCCGCGGGCGGCGTGGTGCCTGCGCCGCCGGGCTACGCCGCGGCCGTGGCCGCGGTGTGCCGCAAGTACGAGGTCCTGGTGATCGCGGACGAAGTCATGTGCGGGGCGGGCCGCAGCGGCACCTGGCGTGCACTGGAGCACGATGCCGTGGCGCCCGACATCATGACCGTTGCCAAGGGGCTCGCGGGCGGCTACATCCCGCTCGGGGCGACGCTAGTCGCGCCCCAGGTGGCGGGTCCCATCGCGAGCGAACATGGGGCGTACATGACCGGGCACACCTTCTCCGGTCATACGGCGGCCTGCGCTGCCGGGCTCGCCGTGCAGCGGATCATCGAACGCGATCGGCTGCTCGAGCGCGTGCGCCGCGTGGGCGCATCCTTTCAAGAGAGCGTGCGGCGCTCGCTCACCCGGTTCGAGGAGGTCGGCGACGTTCGCGGGCGCGGCTTTTTCATCGGCGTCGAGCTGGTGCGCGATTCCAAAACGCGCGCCCCGTATCCGGCCGACCGCGGGTTGAGCTTCGACATCGGACAGCGGGCGTTCGCCGACGGTCTCATCTGCTATCCCTGCTCGGGCAACGTCGACGGCATCACCGGCGACACCATCATCCTCGCACCTCCGTACAACGCGAGCGATGCCGAGCTCGAGGAGATCATCGTGAAATTGACGCGGGCCGTGAGCGGGGCACTCGCGGCGGGTTGAGAAAGGCGGCCATGAGCGAAATCAAAGTCGGCGAGCATGATCTGTTGTCCTTCATCAGCCCGAGCTCGTTCGTCGGGGCGCTCGCCTATTTCCTTTTGTTCGTGCTCGCCGCGCTGGTGCTGTCGCGGTTGCTGCGCACCGCCGTGCACGCATCGATGACGCGCGCCGGCCACATCGACCGCACGACCATCAGCTTTCTGCAGCAGATCCTGACCGCGCTCATCTGGGTGGTGACGCTCATCGTGTACGCGCACCGCCTCGGAGACACGCTGCAAGTCGCGGCTCCCACCGGCACCGAGATCGGGGTCGTGGAGCTCATCTCGCTGGGATACACGACCTTGCGCGCACCTGCCGGCCATCTGATCGTGGTGCCCAACAACGTGGCCGCGAGCCAGGTGACCATTAACCTCAATACGAATCCCAACTTCGCGCCTTGGCCGCTGGTCATCAGCATTCGGCTCAGCCGCACGGTCGACGTCGAAGCGGCGCGGGAGCTCGCGGTGAAGGTGGCGAACGAGAAGCGCGATCCCCGCACGGTGCTCGGGTGCTACTTGACCAAGGTCGAGGCCGATGCGGTTACTCTCGAGCTGCGGCTTGTCGCCAAGGATGCCCCGGATCGCGACAAGTTGCGCTCCACGTTGCTCACCGAGCTGTCGCAGCGCTTTGCCGAGGCGCACCTCGGCGGCAGCGGCGGGGCGCCGGCTACCTTTTCGTAGGCGCATTGACCAATCACGCCTCGCTTATAATTCGCGTATGAGAATCGCCTGCCTTGTCCTGTTACTCACTCTGTGCGCCCCCGCGGCCAAGGCGCAGACTCTCCCGAGCTCGGGCGGCGGGCCTGCGCCTGCGGCCCTCGATGTGGCGACGGCAGGCCGCTTCGCGGCTCTGGCGCTCAAGTGCCTGCACCAGGAATATCCGAACCACATCTTGCACACGCTCACCAGCGATGCGGACGTGCGGGCTCCGCGCGAGCTCACGCCGGCCTTTTACGGGTGCTACGACTGGCACTCGGATGTGCACGCGCATTGGCTGCTCGTGCGCCTCACCCGGCTTTTTCCGGATGCGGACTTCGCGCGCGCGGCGCGCAGCGCCGTGGCGCAGAGCCTGACGGCGGAGAACATCGCGGGCGAGCTGGCCTATATGCGCCGCGAGGATCGAGCCTCCTTCGAGCGGCCGTACGGGCTCGCGTGGCTTCTCGAGCTGTGCGCGGAGCTGCGCGCCTGGGACGATCCCGAGGCCGCGCAATGGTCCAATGTGCTGAAACCGCTCGAGAGCGAAGCTGCCACGCGGCTCGAGAATTGGGCCGGGAAGCTGCGCTATCCCATCCGCGTGGGTGAGCACGATCAGACTGCGGCTGCATTCAGTCTGGTGTGGGATTGGGCAGGGGTCGCGGGCGATCCGCAGATGCGCAGCGTCCTCACCTACGCCGCGCGCCGCTTCTATCTCGCCGACCGAGACTGCCCGCTGAGCTACGAGCCGTCGGGCGAGGATTTTTATTCGCCTTGTCTGGGGGAGGCCGATTTCATGCGCCGCGTGCTCGGCCCCGACACCTTCGCACATTGGCTCGGGGATTTTCTGCCGGACATTCCCACGCGCCTGGGCAAACCTTGGCTCGAGCCCGCAATCGTCATCGATCGGGCAGATCCGAAGCTTGCGCACACGGACGGACTGAATTTGAGCCGGGCGTGGATGCTCGAGGGCATTGCCGACGGGTTGCCCGCGCGCGATCACCGCGTGGCCGTGCTGCGCGCCGTCGGGCAGCTGCACCGGGACGCGGCGTTGCCGGCGGTAACCGGAGAGCACTACGAGGGCGGCCATTGGCTCGCGGCATTCGCCGTGTATCTCACCAGCGGCGCGGGCCTCAAGTAGGCGCGCGGCGCGCGATGGCGAGCTCCGCGGCCGCGAGATCCTCGAGCGCCGTTCCCACGCTTTTGAACAGGGTGATCGCCGCGGGGTGGGACCGCTTGAAACGACCGGACGCAAGCTCCGTGAGCTCCGCGCGCACGGCCTGCGGACCGATGACGCCGCGTGCAATGGCGCCGACGATCTCGCCGGATTCGACGAGCGCACCGACGCGGGTGTCCACATAGAGCTCGGCTCGCGCGAGAGCCTCGTCGTCGGCCTCGCACATTTCTGAGTTGAAGGCGCCGACCAGATCGAGGTGCTGGCCCGCGCGCAGCCACGCGCCGCGCACCAGCGGTTGTTGCGACAGAGTGGCGCAGCTCACGATGTCGGCCCAGCGGACGGCGGCTTCGAGATCATCGACGGCCTCGACGCGCAGCTGCGGGCCGCTCAAGGACGCCGCCAGGGCGGCTGCGCGTTCCGGGCGCCGCCCCCAGATGCGCACCTGCCGGATGGGGCGCACCCGGGCATGGCTTTCGATGAGATGGGGCGCAAGCTGCCCGGTGCCGACCATGGCCAAGCGCGCGGCGTCCGGTGCGGACAGATAGCGCGAGGCGAGCGCCGATGCCGCGCCCGTGCGTCGCAAGGTGAGCTCCTCGCCGTCGAGCAAGGCTCGCGGTACGCCCGTCGCGGCGTCGAGCAATAGATAGGTGGCCGCGACCGCCGGCAAGCCTTTCTGCGCATTGTCGGGATACACGGTTACCAGCTTGATGCCGAGCGACGCACCGGCTCTCCACGCCGGCATCACGAGGAGCGTGCCGCCGCGCGCACCTGGCTGCGCGGGCTCGATGGCGTACCGCTGGCGCCCGGGCGCCGTGACGGGTGCGCGAAAGGCGGCGTCGAGCGCATCGATCAGCGCTTCTCGATCGAGGCTGACCGCGAGCGCCTCAGCGTCGAGTTGCAGCATTCGCCCGCGTCCCCTCAAATGATGTTGAGCTCGCGCAGCGGCGCATTCGCGAGGTAGCGTGCGTAGGAGAGCGGCGAGAGATCGATGGTGCGGAATTCGCCATAACAGATGTGCTCCGCGAGCCCCCGGCCGATGGCGGGCGATTGCTGGATGCCGTGGCCGCTGAACCCGCTTGCGAGCAGCAAATTGCCGATGCCGGGCACGGGACCGATGAAGGCATTCTGATCGAATGTATTGTAGTCGTAGTGTCCGGCCCACGCGGAGGTCATGCGCACCGCCTCGAAGGCGGGCACGCGGTGTGCGAGCAGCGGCCACGCACGCGTCTCGAAGGCCGCCAGATCCACTTCGAAGTCCTGCGGCGAGACGTCCGGATCCGGATCCTCGGGCGGCCCGCACAGAAACCGGTTGCCCTCGGGACGAAACCAGAGCCCGGATGGGTCGATGACCAGAGGACAATGCGGGATGGACACCGGACACGTGAAGACGAACACGTTGCGCTTGCGGGCAAAGACCGGCAGCTCGATCCCCACCGTGGCGGCGAGCGCGCGGGAGCGGGTGCCGGTCGCATTCACGGCGTAATCGCAGGGCAGGCGCCCGCGCTTCTCGAGTAGCGAGGCTTCGATGCGCCCGCTCCCCGAATGCTCGAAGCCGAGCACCCGATCGCGCAGGTAATGCACGCCGAGCCGCTCACCGGCGCGGCGCAGCGCCGCGAGCAGCGCCTGGCCGTCGAACCAGCCCTCGCCGCGCAGCGTATCGCAGCCCGCCGCGAGGTCGGCGGTATTCAGCCAGGGATAACGCGCAGCGAGCGCCGGCCGATCGTGCAGCCGGACTGTGACCGCGTGCGTGCGCTGAATCGCGGCGCGCTGCTCGAGCGTGTGCCGTCCCTGGGGAGTCGCGAGATAGAGATAGCTCGATTCGACCAGAGCGAGGTCGAGTTGCGCGTCCGCGAGGCGCCGCGGCGCATCGCGCAAGAACTCCATGCCGAAGCGCGAGATGTCGATGTTGAGGGGCGTCGAAAATTGCTGGCGTATCGAGCTCGCCGAGCGTGTGCTGGCCGCTTCGCGGTACGTAGGGTCGGGCTCGATCACCAGCACCTCTCCGGAAAAATCCTGACAAGACGCCAGAAAATAAGCGCACGCGGAGCCGATGGCGCCGCCACCCGCGATGACGACCCTCCCGGTCAGGCACGCACCCGCTGAGATTTCGGATCGTACAGCGGCACGAGGGACGCCCGCGCCGGTACTTTGGCGGCCGCCGTTTCAATCTCGTAGCGCCCGGCCGCGATGAAGGTATCGCTCGCGCCTTCGGCGTGCGCGACATAACCCAGGGCGACGGCCCCACCCAGCGTATGGCCGTACATGGCGGAGGTCACGAAGCCGACGCGCTCGCCGTCCCGATAGATGGGCTCGTCGTGGTAGAGCAGGGGCTCGGGATCCTCGAGCAGAAATTGCACCAGGCGCCGCTCCACCACACCCCTCTCGCGCTGCGCAAGCAGCGCCTCGCGTCCCACGAATCCGTCGGGCTTGCGCCAGTCGCAGGTGAATGCCAGTCCGGCCTCGAGCGGGGTGTCCGAGGGGCCGATGTCGTGCGGCCAATCGCGGTAGGCTTTCTCGATGCGCAGAGAGTTCAGCGTGTGGTAGCCGCAGTGACGCAGTCCCTGCGTCCGTCCCGACTCGATGAGGGCGTCGTAGACGCTCTGGGCGAAGGAGGTCGGGATATAGAGTTCCCAGCCGAGCTCGCCCACATAGGTGAGGCGCAGCGCGAGCACGGTCTGGTAGCCGATGCGCACCTCGCGGCACGTGGCGAAGGGGAAAGCGGACGCCGAGAAATCATCGCTCGATATCGATTGCAGCAGCGCACGCGAGGCGGGACCCTGCACGTTGAGCATGGCATAGGCGTCGGATAAATCGGCGATGATGCAGAGCGCGGTCTCGGGGATGGAGTTCTTGATCCAGGCCTCGACATGCGTCTGCGTGAACGCCGCCGTGACCACCATGAAACGGTCTGCGGCGAGCCGCGTCACGGTGAGATCGGCCTCGATGCCGCCCGCGGTGTTCAGGAACTGGGTATAGACGCAGCGTCCGAGCTCGACGTCGACGTTCGCAGTCGAGAGGCGATTGAGGACGCGCACGGCATCGCGACCCATCACCATGAGCTTCGCGAAGGAGGATTGCTCGAACACTCCGACGCGCTCGCGCACCGCCGCGTGCTCTTCTGCGTTGTTGGCGAACCAGTTCTGCCGGACCCAGCCGTACGCATAGGCCGGGCGCTCGCCCGGCCGTGCATACCAATTCGGCCGTTCCCAGCCGGCGGACTCGCCGAAGCAGGCGCCGGCGGCGGCGAGCCGATCGTGCAGGACGCCTTTTTTGACGCCCCGCGCCGTCGCGGCCTGTCGAAACGGATAATGATCCTGGTAGCCGATCCCCAGCGTCTCGACCACGCGATCTTGCAGGTATCGGTCGTTATCCTGCCAGGCATGGGCGCGGCGCAGATTCACGCTCCATACATCCATCGGCGGCCGCCCATCGACGATCCAGCGTGCCATCACCATGCCGACGCCGCCGCCCGAGAGAATGCCGAGGGAGTTGAAGCCCGCGGCGACGAACAAGCGCTCGAGGTTCGGTGCCTCGCCCATGAGATAGTTGTGGTCGGCGGTGAAGGACTCGGGCCCACAGAAGAGCAGCTTGATGCCGGTATCCAGCAAGCACGGCACCCGGCCCATGGCCTTTTCGATGAAGGGCGCCATGCGCTCCCAATCGGGAGGTATGTCGCCGAAGGTGAAGTCCCCGGGGACGCCGCCGAGACTCCACGGCTTGGCCTGCGGCTCGAACAAGCCCAGCATGATCTTGCCCGCCTCTTCGCGGATGTAGGCGCAATTACCCGGATCCCGAAGAATCGGCAGCATCGGATGCACGCCCGCCACCGGCTCGGAGATGAGGTAGTAGTGCTCGGCGGCCTGCAAGGGCACGTTCACGCCCGCCGTGCGCCCCACCTCGCGCGACCACATACCGGCACAGAGGACCACGAAGTCCGCACGCACCTCGCCCACGGCCGTGCGTACTCCGACCGCGCGGCCGCTCTCGCGCAGGATGGCGGTCACCGGTGCGTGCTCGAAGATCTGCGCACCGCGCAGGCGCGCGCCCTTGGCGAGCGCTTGCGTCACATCGGTGGGATTGACGCGTCCGTCGTCGGGAAAATAGAAGGCAGCGGTCAAATCCTCCACTCGAGCGAGCGGCCATAAGCGCTTCACTTCGGCGGGAGTGATCTCGTGAGCCTGCACTCCGAACGTCGCAGCCATGTGCATCCCGCGGCGCATCTCCTCGGCCTTGTCCCGGGTCATCGCGAGCTGAATCGAGCCGCAGCCGATGAGGCCGGTCGCCTGGCCCGTCTCGGCCTCGAGCCGTCGATATAGCCCCTGGGAATATTTGGCGAGCCGCGTCTGGGTTTCGGTGTCACGGAGCGAGGTCAGAAGTCCCGCCGCGTGCCAGGTGGTCCCCGACGTGAGCTGCGCACGCTCGAGCAGGACCACGTCGCGCCAGCCCAGCTCCGTCAGATGATAGGCGACCGAGCAGCCGATGACGCCGCCTCCGATGATGACGACGCGTGCGTGCGTGGGCGGCGCTTTATCGATCATGCGTTCGACCTACCTCTCCGGGCGCTGAAGGCCAGGGCGCGCATAGTACCGAAATTCGAAAACGCCGACTTGCTGTCAAGGCAGGTGCCGACGCAAATGACGCCGCGCTCCTACAGCGATCGGGCGAAGGAGCGAGCGTAATGACGCTCAATCTGCGGTGGCCGGAGCAGGGCCGTGCAGCGACAGCTACATCGTCACATCATCGGAGGGTTTCAAAATGGCTTCAAAGAATACAGCCGTGTTCGGCATTTACCGCACGCCCGAGGACGCGGAGCGCGCCGTGGACGCGTTGATGGGTGCAGGGTTTGCCAGCGGCGCGATCTCAGTGCTGTTGCCGGACAACGAGAGTACCCGGGCCTTTGCGCATCACAAGGACACCAAGGCGCCCGAAGGCACCACGGCGGGCGTGACCACGGGCGGGGTCATCGGCGGAGCGCTGGGCGTGCTCGCCGGCATCGGGGCGCTGGCGATTCCGGGCGTCGGGCCTTTGATCGCGGCCGGCCCCATCGTCGCGGGCTTGGCGGGCTTGGGTGTCGGCGGCGCCGTGGGCGGCCTGGTCGGCGCGCTCATCGGCATGGGCATTCCCGAGTACGAGGCGAAGCGCTACGAGGGGCGAGTCAAGGATGGCGGCACGCTCCTTTCCGTGCATTGCGACACCTCGGATCAAGTGAAGCGTGCCAAGGAGCTGCTGCAGTCGAGCGGCGCCCAGGACATCTCCTCGACATCGGAAGCCGCCGCGGCGAAACCGGATGAGCGGCGCGATGTCGAGCCGCCCTCTGCGGTAGACCCGCGCGCCGTCAATCAGCCGCGCGTCGCGAGCTTCACGCCGGACCCGACTGTGTTGACGGAGCCCGGGTACGCGGCCGATACAGCGGCGGCGCGGGAAGCGCGCGCGGCGCGCATCGGCGCCGGACAGCCGCCGGTCGAGCCGGCCGATCCGACCGCGCCGCGTATCTATCGATAAGTTGCGCCGAGTCGAGTGCGAGACCGCGGTTCGCCGCGGTCTCGCACCTTTGGCTCCTCAGCCCGACGGGGTCGATCCGGCTGGGGGGGTCGAGACCGGTGGGTCCACCTCATAACCCCGCTGCTTGAGCTCGTCGAGCAAACCGCCCTTCTCGAGCAATAAATCCATGTTGACCACGGCGATCGTGGTGCCGGCGCTGTCCAGGGATTTCAGCAGGGCTTGAAGCCAGGTACGGCGTATGCGCGCGAGGAGATCGCCGGAGGCGGCGCCCGAGTCGAGCGCTTTCAGGCACGCATCCACTTGCGCGGGCTCGGGATGGCCCTGAATGCTCTCGATGTCGCCGGTGGCCCACGCCCGCGCTCGATCGATGAGCTGCGGCAATCCGCTCTCCACCGTGACGAGCGAGGCGTCGACGCAGGTGTTCTCGGTCGAGGCCGGCATGGACTTGAGGGCATCGACCAGATCGCCGACTCCGGCGATTTTCACTTCCTCCACGCGAACGTCCCGCTTCTTCGCCAGTGCCCGGACTGCTGCGCCGAGATCCAGGCGCGCCGAGAGGCCCACGCTGTGAAAGGCCTGCTGCTCCAGAAAGGCGGAGGCGATGATGGGCCGAAAACGTTCCCATTTCTCGGCGTCGTTCGTGAACCGCGCCCGATCCTTGCCGAAACGAGCATACAAGTCGGGCGGCATCACGTCCTTGAGGCGCTTGCCGCCGTGGACCATGAGCGCGCTGCGCTCAGTGATCAACAGCCACAGGATGCGCACGATGCCGATCTCCAGCGGCTTCGGCACCAGAACCTCGCTGGTGGAGGCGAGTAGCCGCTCCACTTGAGTGGAGCGCCACGTGATGCCCTTCGGCAGCGGCGATATGCTGCCGAGGATCCAGAGGTGCGATGCGCCTTTGTGGACGTGCCAAAGACCGGGGCCGGTGCGCTCGCCGGTCACCACGAGCTCTTGCAGCTGATCGGGCGGCACGGCCACCGCGGCGGAGCCGGGTTCCGCGCACACGGCGGTCGACGAGGCCGCCAGCCATGCCACGAGGAGAGCAGTGAGCCATTTCATCGCGCTCATGATACCGAACGCCTCGTGGCTCCGCTGCGCGGGCCTTCAGTCGCGCACGCGCCGCGCAAGTCGACGCAGCTTCTGCTCGCGCGCCACGACTTCCTTGTTGGGGCCCAGGAACTCCAGCAGCGCCGCGCCGCGCGCCGAGTGCGCTGCGACGACTTTGATGGCGACGAGCGTCGGGGTCGCGAGGACGATGCCGGCAATCCCCCAGAAAAGGCCGCCGAACCACAAGGACAGAAACACGACGAGAGGATTGACCGCGAGGCGTCGGCCCACCAGGAGCGGCTGCACGATCTGTCCCTCGAGGGTCACGAGGACGACGAAGCTTCCCGCGATGCCGGCGACACGGCCGAGATCGGTAAACGATACGATCGCGACGACGGTGATCACCAGGAGCGTGGCCCCGGGCCCCACGTAGGGGAAGTAATTCAGCGCCGCCGCGAGAACCCCCCAGAGATACGGGTTCGGCATGCCCCACACCATCATCAGGGCTGCCGTCGCGATTCCCAGACCAATGTTGATCGCGGTGGCGGTGATATAGAACCGACCGACCTCGGCGCGCACCTTGTCGATGACCTCAAGCACGTGTCCGGCATGCAGGTCATCGACGAACGCCACGGTCATGCGCGCGAGCATGGGCGGGCCGCCTGCGAGGAGGAACAACGTCAGGATCGCGAACGTGAGCAAGCCGACGACCGCATTGCGCGTCACGTCGAGCAGCAGCTGCGGGCCGCTCGTGGGCGATTCCACCACGGCCGGGCGCGCGACGCCCGCCGCGGGACGCACACCTGCCAGGTTATCCGCCGAGCCGCGCAGGTCGTCGACGTGTCTCATGAAACGGGCGAGCGGCGTGATGCGCTGCTTGATGGTTTGCAGCGTGTCGGGCGCGGTGGCAAACCAGTGCTGCGCGGGTTTCCAGACCAGGTCGATGGCCCCCCCCGCTAATGCCAGGCTCAGGATCAAGATCAGCAGCGCGCTCACACCGCGCGGGACACGCCAGCGATGCAATGCCTCGACCGGGCTCGACAGGATCAGCGCAAACAGCAATGCGAGGGCGATCGGCGTGAACGCCGCGTGGGCCTCGTAGAGCAAGAGGCCGAGGGCACCGAAAACCAGCATTTTGCTTGCCGTCATCGCTCGGCCCGGGCGACGAGTGCCCGAGACTGGGGCGTGCTCGAGGTCACTGTCAGCATCAGCTGACATGCGAACGGTGTCTTGGGTAGGTGGGCGCAATCGCTTGATACGTTACTGTGTTTTGGCGGGCAGGATGACGATGCGGTTCGCATTAAGGATGCAGCGCCTCGGCGAACTCCTATCCGCGGGGCGGATTATTTCATCTAACGTCACCCAGTTCCAATTGGGATGGAGATCGAAACATGCTGCACTATGCCATCGTCTTCCTGATCATCGCCTTGATCGCCGCCGTTTTCGGCTTTGGCGGAATCGCAGCCGGCGCCGCCGGGGTCGCGAAAATCCTGTTCGTCATTTTCCTCATCGGCGCGGTCGTCTCTTTCATCATGCACAGCGGGCGGCGCATTTAGCGTTCCAACAGCGAGTGACCGGGTCGCCGCGTTAGCGGCGGGCCGATTATTCTCTCCGGGCGCCGTGCGAGTACACTCTCGGCATGGCGCACGAGACGCTAGTCCCCGCGAGCCGGATTTCGAGAGCCCTACGATGAGTAAGGGATCGGATCTGCTCGTCGCGGCGCTCGAGAACGAGGGGGTTGAGGGCATCTTCGGCGTGCCCGGGGAGGAGAACCTCGACGTCGTCGAGTCGCTGCGCAAGTCGCGCATCGAGCTCATCGTCACACGCCACGAGCAAGCGGCCGCCTTCATGGCCGCGACCCACGGTCGCCTCACCGGCCGCCCCGGGGTGTGCCTGTCGACGCTCGGGCCCGGGGCGCTCAACTTCACGACCGGCGCGGCCTACGCGCATCTCGGCGCGATGCCTATGCTCATGCTCACCGGCCAGAAGCCCATCAAGAATCCGCGGCAGGCGCGCTTTCAAATGGTCGATATCGTCGGCACCATGCGCCCGCTCACCAAGATGACCCGGCAGATCGTCGCGGCCGCCTCGATCCCTTCACTGGTGCGCGATGCCTTTCGCGTCGCCATGGAGGAGCGCCCAGGCCCCGTGCACCTCGAGCTGCCCGAAGACATTGCCGCCGAGGAAGCGGAGGCGCCGCTGGTACCGCCGCATCCCATCGACTGGCCGATTGCCTCGCCGCACGCCGTCGCGCGCGTCGCCGAGCTCATCCGCGCCGCTCGCCGGCCGCTCATCATGATCGGCGCCGCGGGCAATCGGCCGCGCCTCGTCGATTCTCTATCGGATTTCGTACGGCGGGCGCGCATCCCGTTCTTCAATACGCAAATGGGTAAGGGTGCAGTGACCGGCAGCTCCGATCTCTACATGGGCACCGCGGCGCTCACCGAGCGAGATTACGTGCACGATGCCATCGATCAGGCCGATCTGATCATCGCCATCGGGCACGATACGGTCGAAAAACCGCCCTTCTTGATGGATGGGCCCGGGGGTGCCCGGAGGCTCGTGTACGTCGGATTCTTGCCCGCGAACGTCGAGCAGGTGTTCTATCCGGACGCCGAGCTCATCGGGGATATCGGGGCCAACGTGGTCGCCCTGGCGGATCACCTCGAGGGGCACACCGCGGCCAACTCGACGTTCGAGGCGTTGCGTCCCAAGATCCTCGCGCACGTCAACGAGCGCTCCGAGTCGAGCCAATTCCCCATCATCCCGCAGCGCCTGGTGCACGATGTGCGCGCGGTGGTTCCCGAGGAGGGCATCGTCTGCCTCGACAACGGGATGTACAAAATCTGGTTCGCCCGTAATTACCGCACGCGGGTGGCGAACACGCTGCTGCTCGACAACGCGCTCGCCACCATGGGGGCAGGGCTTCCGTCTGCCATCATGGCGAAGCTCCTCAATCCGGACCGCCCCGTGCTCGCGGTGTGCGGAGACGGGGGCTTCATGATGAACAGTCAGGAGCTCGAGACCGCCGTACGGCTCAAATTGAGCCTGGTGGTGCTCATCGTCGTCGACGGCGCGTACGGCATGATCCGCTGGAAGCAAGCCGTCGACCGGTTTCCCGACTACGGTATGACCTTCGGTAACCCTGATTTCGTGACTTACGCGGCCGCGTACGGAGCGCGGGGCCATCACGTCGGCTCGGCCGAAGCGCTCGCCCCGACGCTACGCGCGGCCTTCGACGCCGGCGGCGTTCATCTCGTGGCCGTGCCGGTCGATTACCGCGAAAACATCCGGGTGCTGGTCGAGGAGCTCGGGCGACGCGATCGGCCTAGTTGAGCGGTCAGCCCGGCCGGGGCCGACGGACAGCTCTGACTTTTCCGCTTTCTCCTCCCCCACAGAAGAACCGGTCGGCGCCATCGGACTCGAGCCCCGATACGCCCATGCCGGGCGGCATCTCGAGACTCTCCAGCACTTCTCCCGTTCGAGGGTCGATGCGCCGCAGCTCACTCTCATCGCCTTGCCAGGTGCCGTGCCAGAGCTCGCCGTCGACCCAGGTGACTCCAGTGACGAAGCGGTTGGATTCGATCGTGCGAAGAATCGCTCCGGTTTGGGGATCGATTTGATGGATCTTTCGATCGCGATACTCTCCCACCCAAAGCGTCCCTTCGGCCCAAGTGAGCCCCGAGTCCCGCCCGCCGCCGGGCGCCGGGATGGTGGCGAGCACCCGACCGGTCTTCGGATCGATCTTCTGGATGCGAGCCTCTGCGAGCTGATATAGATGCTGCCCATCGAAGGCGGTTCCGGCATGCGCGGCGACATCGATCGCGCGCTGCATCTTGCCACTCGCAGGATCGAAGGCGTTCAGCTTATCGCCCGCCGCAAACCAGACGTTCTGACCGTCGTAGGTCACTCCGTGCACCCGGTCGGCCCCCGCAAAGGGGCCATATTCACGGAGGATCTCGGCTTTCGATCGACTCATGGAGCCATCTTAGTCAATCGGTAGAGGGGCGGGGAGTAACAAGGCCGTCGTGAATCCGGGCATCGGCGCGGTCATCCAACGACGCGACCGCCCACGCCCGAACGCTTGAACTTTGCCTGCCGCGGCAAGCGAGTCGAGCGCGCGCTGCACGGTGCGCTGGCTCGCTGAGAGCGCGAGGGCAAGCGCCGAGCTCGACCACGATTCACCATCCGCGAGCAACGCGAGCACAGCCGCGTGCTGCTCTTCGACGGGCCGCGCCAGCACGACCACCTCACGCGCGCCGCGGGCCACCAGGGCGAATCCGCGCCGGGTTGCGCGCACATCGGCGAGCGTTCGCAGCGCCCTGCGCAGCCGCCCGATCTCGACTCGCAGTCGCGCGCGATGGGATTCATCGGCGAGCCTCAAGCGGAAGGTGCGCGCGATGAGCGCGTCGCGCGGTACGTCTCCCGGCCATGCTTCGCCGAGGAGCCGGGCGAGCGTGAACAGCACCGGACGGCGGGCGAGTGCGACCACTTGGCGCCCCTGACGCACGGCATGACGGCATGCGTCCACCACGAGGGCCTTCGACGAGAGCAATGCTTCGACCTCCTCGAGCAGGAGGAGGCGCTCCTGACCGCCCGCAATCAGGCGCGCAGCGGGCGTGTGCAGCAGCCGTCGGGCGTTCTCGACCTCCGCGCAGAGCGCCGGGATGCGTGCCTGGCGCGCCGCCCGCTCGGCCCGATCGAGCGCAGCGCGCGCTGCCGTCGTTCGCAGTCGCCGCATGGCGATCCCCGCGAGCATGAGCTCGTGGACCGTCTGCGATGCGGCTGGCAGGGGCGCGGGGTCGAGGTGCGCGAGCCTATGCTCCGCCTCGTCGAGGCGTCCTATGAGCAGCAGGCGCCGGATTTCGAGATAGCGGGCGTGCGCGGCGTTGACCCGATCGCCATGGGCTTCGAGCGTAGCTCGCGCCGCCTCGAGCGCCTGCGCAGCCCAGCGCAAGTCCCGGGCCGCGAGTGCCACTTCGACCTCGGCGACGATGCATCGAGCCCGAGCGAGGGCCTCTTTCGAGCCGAATGCGCGCGCAGCGGTTCGCAGCAGCGCTCTCGCTCGAACGAAATCGCCGAGCTGCGCCATCGCGATGCCCCGCAGCGCGAGCGCCGGCGCGTCGTCGCGCAGGGCGACCCGCTTCAATGCGCCGAGCGGATCGCCCGCCGCGAGTGCACGTGCCGCGGCAGTGATCAGCGAGTCCATAGGTTCCCGGAGGGATGAGGCGAGCCGGCCGCCATTTACGCATTGCTCTGCTGGAGAGATCTCAAGTTCCGACCAATGTCTGCCGCAATGTCGGGTGAAGCGCGGGCGGAAGCGGCCCCCGCGGCATCGCCGCGAGCCCAATCAGGGAGTTCGTTCAGTGCGCCGAGCGGCCTGCTGCGCCGAGGGCGCGTACGACCGCTGCCTGGAAGGTCCTCATCGACCACTCGCCGAGGTGCTCGCACGCGATCGCGATCGTCTCCGCCTCCTCGAGCGACACCTCGGTGACGCTGTAACAGGCGACGATCTCACCGTTCGTCAGTAGATAGCGCGCAACGCGCGTATTCAAATCATAAGTGTACTTGTGGCCGCAGAACCCCGGACGCAATTTTCGTTTCAGCGTCGCGCTGTTTCTCATCGGCGCGAGTAACTGATTCACTGCGGCGGCGTCATTGAGACGCGCGAGCACCGACAAAATTCTTTCCATAGCGTGCACCTCCGGTTTTTGGTGGTGGCTGCCCCCGGGCGAGCGGTGATTTTACGCCTCTCGCCGACGATCGGCGACACTAACCTCCCAAACTCGTCAGAAGTGAATTGGACGGCGCAAAGAAGGTGGAGCCTGTGATCGCAGTTGAAAAATCGAGGATGCGGTCATGATGGCCGGTGTTACCGCCTACGAACATGTTGTGCAGCATTTGCTCGATCACCCAAAGATTTCGAGCATAGCCGATGAAATAGGTACCGTACTCGGCATGCCCGGGCCGACCGAACGGCATGTTGTCGCGCAAAATATCGTGTTCCACACCGTGCTCGTCCACGATGGTGGTCAGACTCTTGTGGGATTCCCGACCGGGGGCGTCCTCCAGTTCCACATTGTCCAGTTTCGTTCGACCGATGATCGACTCTTGCGATCCGGTATCCAACGCCTGCCATCGATCGAGCCGATGAAAATATTTTTGCACGACGATGTAGCTGCCGCCCTCGAAGGAAGCATCGTCGGATTGAATCAGGGCCGATTCGCCGAGCGCGCTACCCGTTGGATTCTCGGTTCCATCGACGAATCCCAGTAGATCTCGGGAGTCGAAGTAGCGAAAACCTTGCACCTCGTCTTCGACGGTTACGGCGTCGCCGAGCGCCTGCAAGATCAACCGTTCGAGGTCGAAGCACATATCGGGCCGTTCGGCCCGGATGTGAAACAAAAGGTCGCCGGGCGTCGCCGGCGCGGTATGCACCGGCCCACGAATCTCGGCAAAGCGGCGCAATTGCGCCGGGCGCTGCGGCCGGCGGAGCCGATCCCAGGCATCGCTTCCGATCCCGACGTTGCACGACAGGCGGCCTTTCAAATCCCGGAAACCCACTGCCCGGGTGAGACCTCCAATATCGCTGATCACCTCGAGCACGCGGCCGAGAGCCCGCGGGGTCGGGTCGATCGTGAGAACCAGAAACACGGCCGCCCGCGACAGGGGAGTCACGATGCTTTGGGGCTCGATGGGGACGCGGTCGGTATAATCTGTCATCGCATGGACCTCACCGGGCGGACACGACCAAAGCATCTATGCATGGGTTTATATTATCGGAAGCAACATTTGGCGCGCTGGCTCGCGCAAGCCGATAGACTGAATACGGGCTCTGTTTTCCCGAGAGTTTTCCCTGGTGTTCCCCAAGTTCACCTGGATATATCACAGGGGACTCGGAGCCCTTCAAAAGGTCCTCCTCGCGGTTTGAAACTGTTGCACCGCACGCGAAAAGCGTGCTCGGTATGATCGCGAGGTCGCTGGCCGTCGTCGGGCAGACGCCCCTTGGAATGGGCCCTTTTATTGTGCGGTGATGAAGCTTGTCCCCCTCACAATGAGCGCAGGAAATTCAGAATATTCTGCTGCTCCTCGGGGTTCAGCGCACTGAACTGCTGGATGACCGCGTTGGCCTCGCTCCCCGGACTCGAGTGAGCCTCGATGGCCGCGAGCAAATTGGACGTGCGCCCGTCATGCAGGAAGTACACCCGCTCACCGATGCCCCAGAGAGGCGCCGTGCGAAACTCATCGGGACCCGCTTGGCCTTGGGTGATGCCATCGGCCAAGCCCTGTCCCATGTGATGGACGATGAGATCCGAATAAAGATTCGCGGTTTGACGCGACAAGGCGAAGCTGGGCGACCGGGCCGATCCGGTCGCGATCGCGGGCCCCGTAGTGAACGACGGAGTGTGGCAGGCCGCGCAGCCCACGCTCACGAACTCCGCTCTACCCGCGATGGTGGACGGCGTCGGGGTCGCGGGCGCGGGCGGCGCGAGCATCCGCATGAAATTGGCGAACGCCTCGATGTCGGAGAGTACCGCGGTGGCGGGATAGCCCACCGCCGTTATGAAAGTATCGGTGTCGTTGGGCGTGATGTTGTACGGCTGGCAGTTTGGCGTTTCGTCCCGCTCCTGCGGGAATAGTTGGTTGGAAATTCCCATTTCGACGTTGTAGGCCTCGCCGGCGAACATGAGCAGAGATTTGTTTTGCGCCTTCCAGCCGAAGCGCGTGATGGTTCCGTCATTGGCGCTGAGGTTGGTATTGCCGCCGAGAATCGCGTTCGCGTGGCCTTTCACGCCGAGTGCAGCGTTCTGCGACGCATTGCTGGCCATATTCGCGAGAATGGCGGAGTCCGGAATGGCCTCGATCAGGCCCGCTCCCAACAGCGGCGTGGGAATTCGAAACACGATATTCGGATTTCCGCCTTGTCCGCTCACGGCATTTCCGGCGGGCGTGAAGCTTGGCTGCTGAATGCTGCAGCTGCCCGCATCCGCGCGCCCGCTCACCACGAATAAATTGTGCACGCCGCCGTCGCGCGCACCGTTCGATTGCTGAAACCGGGGCTCGCGGATCGGCCCGGCGGCGGTGATGAACCAGGGAACCTGGTTCGATGCGCCGTCCGCGGTTGCGACCGCAATCAAGGGGTTTTGAGCGGGACTCGAGCCCCCCACGTAGGGCTGCGCGTGGCAGGAGACGCAGCTGTTCGAATTGAATCGCGGGCCGAGTCCGTTGCCTTGAGCAGAATTCGCCGCGCTCACCACTTCGACGGTCATGAATCGCGCCATGCCGTCCTCGAAAAAGCCGAGCTCATCCCGGCCGAGCCTTTGCAGCGGCACGGGCGGTCCGTCGTCGGTCGGCGCAGTGCGCACGCCCGGGTCGGCCGGCGCGGCGCCGGCGAACGCGCAGCATTGAGAGGCGGCGAATGCGGCGCACGGGATCAACAAGATCAAGCGGGCTGGTGATCGCATGAACTTCCCCCTGCATTGTCGAGGCGGCGGTCGCCTGACTTCGCGATCCGGTATAGGCGCGTGGAAATTCGCTGTCGAATGTCGCGCTCGCCGCACGTTAGCAATGAGAGACAGCATATGCAGCGGCGCACATCGGGAGGACCTCGCCTGAGCGCCTTGCCCGGGAAGCAGGTGCAGGGCCGGCCATATACCAAGGTCAGCTTGGTAGTTTACCTTCGGATCTGGTAGAGTAGGGAGGTGAAAAAAGCGTCAGATCGCGCCTCGGTCATGGCTCACGAGCTGCGGGTTGTTCTGGGCCAGCTCATGCGCCGCTTGCGCGCACAAGCCAACAAGGGTGATCTGTCGCTTTCGCAGCGCGCGGTGCTCGGCACGCTCGACCGTGAGGGCACCGCCACCGTGACCGCGCTCGCGCGCGCTGAAGGCGTACGATCCCAATCCATGGGAGCCACGGTGGCCGCGCTGCAGGAGGCCGGTCTGGTCGACGGAGCTCCCGATCCTGCCGATGGCAGGCAGGTCATGCTCTCGTTGACAGAGGCAGCACGCGGCTTGATCAAGGCCAATCGTGCCGCCCGCGAGGACTGGCTCTCTCAGGCCATCCGCTCGCATCTTACCTCGGTGGAGCAGCAAGAGCTTGCCGGGGCAGTGCGGCTGCTTCGGCGCATCGTCGACTGACACCCCAGTATCAAGGACATTCCCCATGGCAATCTCTCCGCTCGATGCCAACACCGCCCTCGTGATCATCGACCTGCAGAAAGGCCTGCTTTCCTACCCCACCGTTCACTCCATCGACGATGTGGCGCGGCACGCGGGCGAGCTCGCAGCAGCGTTCAGGCGCCACCATTTGCCCGTCGTGCTCGTAAACGCGAATGGCGGCGCTCCCGGCCGCACGCAGAATCCGGGCAATGCCGCTTCGCGCCCGGCAGATTGGCTCGAGTTCGTGGCGGCGCTCGACCGTCAGCCGCACGATCACATCGTTACCAAGAGGACTTGGGGCGCCTTCAGCCATACCGACCTCGAGGCGCACCTAAAGCGCCTGGGCGTCACTCAGATCGTGCTCGCCGGTGTGGCCACGAGCATCGGGGTCGAGTCGACTGCGCGGCATGCGCACGAGCTCGGCTTTCACGTCGCACTCGCCGTGGATGCGATGACCGATCTGAGCCTCGATGCCCACGAACACTCCGTGACGCGCATCTTCCCGCGGCTGGGGGAGAACGCGACCACGCACGAGATTCTCGAGCTTTTGAGGAAGCGGTTCGAATAGCGTGCTAGCCGCCTTTCGATCGCTGCGCAACTACAACTACCGCCTGTGGGCCGCGGGAGCGGTGGTCTCCAACGTAGGCACCTGGATGCAACGCACCGCCCAGGACTGGCTGGTGCTCGCCGAGCTCACGCACAAGAGCGCCACTGCGCTCGGCGTCGTCATGGCGTTGCAGTTCGGCCCGCTTGCCCTCATGCTGCCGTTCTCGGGCTTCGCGGCCGATTCCTTCGATCGCCGCAAGCTCCTGATTGCCACCCAGGCCATCATGGGAGTGCTGGCGCTCGGACTCAGCATTCTGACGCTGTCGGGCCTCGTCCGGTTATGGCATGTGTATGTGTTTGCGTTTCTCCTGGGATGCGTCAGCGCGTTCGACGCGACCGCCCGTCAAACGTTCGTCGCCGAGCTGGTGGGAGAAGAGGACCTCTCGAATGCGGTGGGTCTGAATTCGGCCTCGTTCAACGCGGCTCGCATGATCGGTCCGGCAATCGCGGGTTTCATGATCGCCGCCGTGGGAACCGGCTGGGTGTTCCTGATCAATGCCTTGTCCTTCGTGGGCGTGCTGTGCTCGCTGTTCGCCCTGCGCGTCGATCGTCTGCACCGTGAGGCACGCGCCGGCGGCGAGGGGGCCGGCGGGCTGCTCGAGGGCTGGCGCTACGTTTGGCGCCGGCCCGACATCAAAGCGATCCTGCTGATGCTGTTTTTGATCGGCACATTCGGCATCAACTTCCCGATTTTCATCTCGACCATGTCGGTCGGCGTGTTCCACACCGGGGCGAGCGAATTCGGCCTGCTGTCCTCGATGCTCGCGATCGGATCGGTGACGGGCGCGCTGCTGTCCGCCCGCCGCGAAAAGCCGGGGCTGCTGGTGATGACCGCCGCGGCCGGCCTGTTCGGGGCGGGTTTCTGCCTGGCGGCCGCCATGCCGACTTACGGACTCTTCGGTTGCGCGCTGATCATCATCGGCCTATCGGCGCAGACATTCACCACCACCTGCAACGTGAGCCTGCAGCTATCGACCGATCCGAATATGCGCGGACGGGTCATCGCCCTGTTCCTGGCCATCGCCGTGGGCGCGACTCCCGTCGGAGCCCCGCTCGTCGGATGGGTGGCAGACACGCTCGGCCCGCGCTGGGCGCTCGCCGTGGGCGCCGCGTCGGGCTTCGCCGCCGTCGCCGTAGCGCTTCGCTACCTGGCGAAGTATCGCGGCCTGAAGGTGCGGGTGGATCAGGGCCGCTTGAACTTCAGCCTGGAATCGGGAGTACCGCGCTAGGGCGACGGGCCCGGCGGGCCTTTGCCAATCGCGCGGACAAGCGCTATTGTGAGCTTCTGCTCACATTTCAGAGGCACGCCGACGCTCGATGCGCCATCAAGACAATCCCTTGCATAAATTTCTGCCGCGGCGGATGCCGCGCCAGAAGCGGTCGCGGCTGCTGGTCGACAAGATCCTCGCAACCGCGAAAACGCTGTTCGAGCAGGAAGGCTATGCCTACGTGACTACCAATCGGATTGCCGAGAAGGCCAACATCAGCATCGGCTCGCTGTATCAATATTTCAAGAATTCTGAATCGATCGCGCTCGCCGTGTACGAGAACGCGTGTGCGCGAGCAGCCTTGACCATGAAACGCATGGTCTTGGAGAACTTGGGCGTACCCTTGGAGGAGTCGGTGCGCATGCATGTCGAACGGCTGTTCGATATCTTCGAGAAAGATCACTATGCGCTTCTGCGTCTGGTTCTCGAGATCCCCGAGTTTCGCACCGCGGCGCGTCCGCTCTCATTCACCAATTTGATAGGCCACACGACCCAAATGGGGCTGCAGCAGCACTTCGCGGGTGTCGACCGGGCGACCATCGCCCGCAAATCCTATGTCATCGATCGATGCGCCCTCGGGATGATCAGCCGCTTTCTCGACGAGAAGCCGGATTTTTTCAGCAGAAAGGAAGCGATCGACGAGATCACGCAACTCGTTCGCCAGTATCTCGCGACTCTGCGCAGCCACGGCGTCCCGGCGCCGGCCGCCGGCGGATGAGGCCTCAGCCTGTGCCGTTGCACTTTGCCAACTTGTCCGCATCGAATGGGCGGTCCGGCACGCCGTAGGCGCTCAGCGCTCCGGCCTTCTGTTGAAGCGCATGGCAGGCACCGGTGGAATTGGGGTTCCTGGGCTCGGAAACCAGCGTGCAGGTAGTACCCGAGCAATACCAGAGATTATCGCCGGCAACGAATTCCTTGCTGCTGGCGAGCGGTTGCACGAGTGTGGCTGTGTAACGGACCTTCTGCGCTACGGCGGCAGCGCTCGCCAGAATCAATGATGCGCTGATCAACTGAACGGTGTTCACGGCTATCTCCCTATCTTCCTGGATGGGGAGATTCTAAATTGAGCTTTCGCTCACATTAAACTCGCGATTTTGACCTCGCGATTTTCCCGCACCCTGCGCTTGTCCGTAGCCGCAACTGTACTTACCTGTTGCGGGGCATCAGGTTGCGGCTCGCGCCAGCGTGTCTTATGGTCGAATCAACCAGAGGAAGGAATTCCCATGCGCGAGCCTACGCAGGTCGATCGATTTTGCGACCAGCGCGACGACAACCCCTACTGGAACGAAAGCTGCTGGTTTTCCTTCTCGATCCCCGAGCGAGGCATCCACGGCATGGTCTACTACTTCTTCCGTCCCAACATGAAGCTGATGATGGGAGGGCCGATCTTGTGGGACGGCTCGGGAGCCCATTCCTGGGACTGCCTCTACTTCGACTGGCATCACTTGCAGCCGATTCCGCCGAACGCCGAGAAATTCAACTTCACCGCATCCAATTCGCTCGACGTCAAGATCATCGAGCCCTTGAAGCAGTACCGGCTGCGCTACGACGCCAACGGCTTCAAGCTGGATCTTCTGTGGAAGGCGATCGAGGAGCCGCATCACTTCCTCGGCATGGAAATTGAGGCGACGGGCGCGTCGGCCGAGAATCGCATGCACCTGGAGCAACGCGGGCGGGCGCAGGGCCGGATCGAGCTCGACGGCAAGATCTTGGATGTCGACAGCTTCGCGCTGCGCGACACGTCCTGGGGCCGACGGCAGACCGACAGCGTGAAGCGCGGCAGCTACTTCTGGGCAATCGCATCCGAGGACACAGCCTTCCATGCGCAGACCATGGGCGAAGGCGACCTGCAGCGCGTGGTCGGCGGCTTCCTGACACGCGGCGGCAAGACAGCTACGCTCGCCGGCGGCGAACGGGTCGTAACCGAAATGGGCGGGCTGACTCCGCATACCTTCCGCATCACGCTCGAGGACCGGCTCGGACGCACGGCCGATATCACGGCGACGACTTGCAGCCACCTCATGTTCAACGGTTTCCCCCGCTGCCAAGTGGTCTGGTCGCTGCTCGAGGCGGATTTTGGCGCAGGCGTCAAGGGTTGGGGCGACATTCAGGAGTTTCAGCCGATGGAGCAGTTCCGCCGGATGGTTCGCGGCAACTCCGTGCGTTAGGGAGCGGCAACAATGAGTGGTCAAATCGTCGTGATTTCGGGCTCGTCCGGAGCGGGCAAGACGACCACCTGCAGCACGTTTGCCCGGCGCGCCGAGGAGCCTTACCTGATGTTCGGTATGGATCTGCTCGTCGGCACGCTCTTTCCGAGCAAATACACGATATTTGGCGAGAAAAAGGCCGAAGGCTACTACGGGTTGGGCTGGGGCCCCGTCGGCTGGAAGGCGATCGAAGCCATGCACGAAATGATCGCCGCCGCCGCGCGCAGCGGCCAGAACATGGTGGTCGACCACTTGATGTTCCTCGATCCGCCGATCCTGCAAGACTGCGTCTGGCGCATGACGGACGTCCCGGTCCTGTTCGTCAACCTGAAGCCCTCGCGGCAAGTGCTCGAAAGGCGTATCACCGGACGTAAGATCGAGCTGCCGCCGCCGATGGTGGAAGCGGTGGGCGGTCCCGATGGCGTGAAACGGCTTGGAGAGATGCTGGCCGCAATGACCCCCTGGTACTACGAACGTGCCTACCAGAACGATTGCGTGGACCTCGAGCTGGATTCGGAGGCTCAAACCTCGGACGAACTATGCGCACAGATCGAGGCCCGTCTCGCGCAAGGTCCGGGCACGGCATTCGCCGAATTGCGTAGGAGATATGCAAGACCGAGCGGCTGAAAAGGGCGGGCGATCGCGGGTAGTATGCATCTTCAGATAACCGGATGAGTCGAGCATGCAACCGCTGAGCAGTTACACCTTCCGTGATCCCAAGGTCATGCAGAACCCGTACCCCTATTACGGGCGTTTGCGCGCGGAGGATCCCGTGCACTTCGATGAGGGGATCCAGACCTGGCTGGTGACGCGCCACGACGATATCTTGGCGGTGGCTCGCAATACCGAGGCCTATTCTGACGAAATGCGGGTTTCCAAGGCAATCCGTTCCCCGTTCCAGGACGAGGTCGACGAGTACATGAAGCGCGAAGGCTTCATGGTGCTCGATCCTGCGGACAGCTTCAAGGTCGATGGCGAGCTGCACGCGCGCCGCCGCAAGCTGGTGGCGCATGCTTTCACCGGACCCATCGTGGCTGCCATGGAAGCGCGAGTGGCCGCGATCTGCCGCGACAAGGCGGCTGCGCTTCTCGGCCGGTCCGAGGTCGACTTGGTCAGGGAATATGCAATGCCGATTCCCATCCTGGTCATCTGCGATGCCCTGGGATTACCGATGGATCACGTCGACGAGATCAGCCGCGGCGCGGATTCCATGGTGGCGCAGGTCGGCGCGGGCGCGACACGGGAGGTCGCTTACCAGCGCGCACACGACGTCCTGCAGTTGCATCGCTTCGTGCGGCAGGCCATCGAGGAGCGGCGGCGCAAACCAGGGCCCGATCTCATATCGCAGATCGTGCATGCGCGGATCGATGACCCCGCTGCTCCGCACCTCACCGAGCGCGAATTGATGGCCATTGCAACGGTCGCACTTGCCGGAGGCGTGGATACCACGCGCAACGGCATCGCCTTTGGGCTGCATGCGCTCGCGACGCGGCCGGATCTGCTGGCACGCCTGCGGGCATCCAAGGAGCAAGACAAGGAGATTGGACGCTTCAACGATGAGACCTTACGGTTTTATTCGCCGGTCCCGCAGCTGCCCCGCATCGCCACGACGGAAACGGTGCTGCGCGGCAAGACAATTCCGAAGGGATCGTTCGTCCTTCTCTGCTGGGCCTCGGGCAATCGCGATCCGCTGCGCTTTGCCGATCCGGAGAGATTCGACATGGATCGAACCGGTCTGCACCAGCATCTCGCGTTCGGCACCGGCATTCACTACTGCCTGGGCGCGATGTTGGCACGCCAGGAGATGAAGTGCTCGATCCGAGGAATCGTCAACAACGTGGAATCGCTCGAGCTGGCCGTGCCGCCGGATCAACTCGACTTGAGCGACACCATGGTTATTCTTCGTGGCTTGAAGAGCCTGCCCGTGCGGTTGCGAGTCGCCCGAGCGAGATGAGCCTTGTCGCCAGCGCGCAGCGAGACAGAATGGCCGACGCTCGACGCGCGTCGCCTTATTCCTTTGGAGGGCGGCCGCAATTTTCGAGACCTAGGCGGCTATATCACGAGTGACGGGCGGCGCGTGAAATGGGGCAAGCTGTTTCGGTCCGGGAGCCTCGCGGGGCTGACCCCGGCCGACTACGACTCTCTGTCGAGGTTATCCATCAAAGCCGTATGCGACCTACGCACCGTCCAAGAATGCAACGCCGAGCCGAACCGGTGGTGCCAGGTCGCGAACATCGGATATTGGGCGCGTGAGCATTACGATAGTTTCGGTGAGCTGCGCAAGGTCATGGCAGCGGATGTGTCCACGTTCGAGATGGCGCGCGCCGCCATGATTGAAGGCTATCGACGCTTACCCTTCGAGCAGGCGCCTGCCCACCGGGAACTGTTCAGCAGGTTGGCTGCCGGGAAAGTCCCGCTGGTGTTCAATTGCTCGGCCGGTAAAGATCGCGCCGGTACGGCCGCCGCTGTGATCCTGAGCGCGCTCGGTGTCCCGAGAGAGATCGTCGTTGAAGATTATGTGCTTACTGACCGGGTGGTAGACCTCGAGCGCATCTACATGGCGACGGCCCACAGAAGCGTACTGATGAACCATGCACCGGGAGTTGTGGCCGCCGTTCTGAAGGCCGACGCCGGCTATCTTCATGCGGCACTCGATGCAGTTGAAGAGAAGCACGGAACTGTTGCAGCCTATCTACGGGACGCTCTTGGGATCACCGCAGAGGTCTCATCCGCAATCCGGCACAGCCTGCTCGAGTGAAGTCGAGGCCGAGACGAGTCCAGAGGCGAACGGTCTTGCCTGGGCTTGCAATGCGACATGAATGGCGCGGCAGATATCCATGCAAGTCTACGCCCGATCGGCGATAGTCCCCAATTGATTCTGGCGAGGAGGGGAGGAGGCGTGTCCGCACTGAGCGATCTGCGAGTCCTTGAGCTGTCGAGCGGTGTCGCGGCAGAGTACTGCGGAAAATTGCTTGCGGATTTCGGGGCGCGGGTCATCAAGGCGGAGCCGCCCGGCTGCGGCAGTCAGACCCGATCGATGGGACCGTCCGCAGCGGGCAGCGAGTCCCGCGAAAGTAGCGGCTTGTTCGCCTATCTCAACACCAACAAGCAATCCGTGATCCTGGATACGGCGAGTCCCCCCGGGCAGCAGGCGCTGCGCGACCTGATCGTTGGGATCGATGTGGTCCTCGACGATCATCCCAAGGGCTGGCTCGAGGATCTGGGGATCGATCCTGCAATCTGCACATCACAGCATCCCGGTCTCATCGTCTGCTCGATCACGCCGTTCGGCTATGACGCGCCGCCGACGCTGCAGATCGCACGCAGCGTGAATGTTCTGCACAGCAGCTGGGGATATCACTCGCCTTGCCAGGCAGATCCGGCGAAGCCGCCTCTCACCGGCGTGGGGCGCTTTCTTCCCGACTACGAGTCGGGGCTCAGTGCGGCGCTTGCCATGGCCGCAGCCTGGTATTGGCGGGAGAGCTCGGGCCGCGGACAGTTCATCGACGTTTCGCAACAGGCCTCGATGGCCAGCTTGGTCGATTACGTCCTCGGCCAGATGGTGGCGGGAACCATGGATGTCAGCGCCCGGCGACAGGCCTACGATCTCGGCGGACCCGCGACGTTCTTTCAGTGCCGCGACGGGTATGTCTACCTTTGGATGTCGGAGCCGGGACACTGGAACGGCATGTCGACCTTGATGGGTGGACCGGAATGGATGCGGGAGTATCCGCAGCGGTGGCTCGAGCTGCATCTCACGCCGGAGCGCATCGATCGCTGCCGCGCAGAGATCGCGCGTTGGATGAAGGACCAGGACAAGTCCGAAGTCGCATCGCGAGCACAAAAGCTCGGCGTGCCGCTCGTGCCGGTGAACACGATGGAAGATGTTTTCCATTCGCCGCAGATGCAGTTTCGCAAGTTTTTCACCGAAATCGAGCATCCGATTCTCGGCACGCTGCACTATCCGACAGTTCCGTATCGACTCGCTGCGACACCGGCTCGAATCGCGCAACCGGCGCCGCTCCTCGGGCAACACACCGATGAGGTGCTCGGCGAGTTCTCGCGGAGTAGTCGCGAGAGCGCTCCGCGTCAAAGGGCGGCATCCGATGCGCGCGGCCCGCGGAGCGACACTGGGCCGCGCAGCGACGCTGCGCCCCTCGGGGGTCCTCTACAAGGCGTGCGCGTCCTGGAAGTGACCAAGATCTGGGCGGGCCCCTATACCGGCAAACTCCTGGCATTTCTCGGCGCCGAAGTCATTCGAGTCGAGAGCTACGATTCGCTCGACGCAACGCGCGCCTTCGGCAACAAGGATATCAACGACGCACCGGGGTTTCAGGCCATCAACCCGGGCAAGTACAGCGTTCAGCTCAGCATGAAAAGCGAGGAAGGGCGCCGGCTCGTGCGCGAGCTGGCCAAGGTGTCGGACATCTTCATCGAGAATCTGCGCCCCGGCGCAGCCAAGCGCATGGGATTGGGCTATGAGGCGTTGCGCGAGATCAAGCGAGACATCATCGCGGTTTCGATGAGCATGTATGGGAACGAGGGGCCGTTGAGCTATCAGACGGGCTACGCACCCTGCTTCTCCGCCCTGGCCGGCATCTGTCACATGGCGGGCTACGAGGGCGGACCCCCGGTATTGCTCAACCAGCGCTATGGCGACAGCAGCTATGGCACCGCCGCAGCTTTTGCCGCGGTGGTTGCGCTCAACCATCGGCGCCGCACGGGCGAGGGACAGTTCGTCGACGTCTCTGCCGTGGAATCGCTGACGGCGATGCTCGGGGATTCCTTCATGGAATATTTCGTCACGGGCCATGTGCCCGAACGTCAGGGCGCGCGCCACGCGGAGCTGGCTCCGCATGGGCTGTATCCATGCGCCGATGGGGAATGGATCAGCATCGCAGTGCAAAGCGATGAGGAATGGCGGGCTCTGTGCGAGGCCATGGAGCAGCCGGCGCTCGCGGCCCGCTATGCCGATGTCCGCGCGCGCCGCCTGAATGTACACGAGCTGGACGATAGGCTCGCGGCATGGACGCGCACCCGGAGCGCTCGGGAACTCGGCAGCGAGCTGCAGCGAAGAGGTATTGCGGCATTCAAGAGTCTGAATGCGATCGATCTCGTCAGCGACGAGACGCTATGGGAACGCGGGTTCTACAGTCATGTCACCGATCACGCTCAGCGCTCGATACCGATCGTCGGCGCCTCGTGGCGGATGTCGGCCACCCCTGCGCCGATAGGGCGCGCCGCCCCGAATCTGGGCGAGCACAATGACTATGTGCTGGGGGAACTGCTCGGCTTGTCGCCCGAGCAGCGGCAGAGGCTGGTGGCGGATAAGGTCATTTACTAACAGCGGGGAGAGGTGAAATGGCGATCAAAGCCGAAGATCTCGTCAAAAAAGCGAAGGAATTCATCGATTACAAGAAGGACAAGAAAACCAAGATTGCGTATCTGACGCTCAATCGACCCGACCAGTACAACGCGACCACGGTCGGCATGCGGCTCTTGTACGGAGACCTCATTCACCGCGCGAACATCGACGATAACGTCAAGGTCCTGGTCATCCGCGGCGCGGGCGACCACTTCGGCACCGGCGGCGATCTTGACGAGCAGAATGACGCCTACACCGAGGGCGCCGACGTATCGCTCCTGCATGAGTTCGAGATCGACGATCCCGACGTGCAGTACCCGACGAAGGACGCGTTCCGGTACATCCATGGGCTGTGCGAGCACTATACGAAGGCGCGAGGCGGTTGCCGGAGCCTGCAGGAATTCAAGAAGATCAGCATCGTCGAGGCCAAGGGCTACTGCTACGGCTGGCACTTCTATCAGACCGGTGATGCGGACATCGTGGTGTCTTCCGAGGACGCGCTCTTCGGCCACCCTTCGTTTCGCTATGTCGGCGTTGCGCCGCGGCTGTGGACCTGGGTGGAAACGATGGGGTTGCGGAGATTTCAGGAAATGCTGTTCACCGGGCGGCCCTTTACCGCGCAGGAGATGAAAGAGTGCGGCTTCGTCAACAGCGTCGTGCCGCGCGAGAAACTGGAGGAGGAGACGCTCAAGTACGCGACGGCTTGCTCGCGAACTCGGCCGATCGACATGGTGGCGGCACAAAAAACCTTTCTGGAAATCTACAAGCAATACCGCGGCGAATACATGGGGAGCCTGCTGTCGGCCCAGTTGGAGGGACTCTGGCCGTACATGAAGCATGAACCCGGCGATCTGGATTTCGGCGCCGCCATGGGCAAAACCAATATCTCCAGCATCGTCAAGGATCTGGAGAACAGCTATCCGCCCGAGTGGCGCATGAGCCGCGGGGGGCGCAAGAAAAAATAGCCGTGCGCGGCATGTTCACGCCCGCAGAGACCAAGCTCACGCCCGCAGCGACGTGGACAAGCGGTTTGCGAACCAGACCGCATACGGGGTGTCGCTGACCCGCCGGCGGTTATAGTCCGGCGAGCCATCGTCCCACCAGACATCGCCACGCTCCCCGAGCGCGCGCTTGGCGGTGTCCACGCGCTGCCTAGCCGCCATGCGTTCCCGAGAATCCCCGGCCTCCCGGACCGCTCGACGCGCGCTCATGAGCTCGCGCACAAGTCTGCCGTGCTCCGCCGGCGCCAGAAACGGGTTGCTCAATCGCCACAGCCGACCGCGGATGATCATGTACCGCCGGTCCGGCGTACAGCAATCGTCGCGCGTCCTTATAGCGCTCATGGATCCATGCTAACGTGCCGGCAGCGACCAGGCAGCCTGAGAAGATCTCCTTTGAGCGCAGGCTTTGTCCGACACGAACGGCGCGCCGAGCGCCGAAGCGATAAGCATGTCACCGCTTGAGGGATGGGATAACTTCTACGTCATTCTTGGCTCGGCCGCCGCGGCCCTATTGGGGCTCACGTTCGTCGTCATCGCGCTGATATCCGAACGGCGCGCGAACCCGGCCGGACTGTCGGGCTACATCACACCGACCGTCGTGCATTTTGGGACCGTGCTCGGGCTGTCCTGCTTCGCGAGCGTGCCGCACCAGAATGTCATCGGGCTGAGCATAGGTTTCGGCTCGACGGCCATGGGCTTACTGATCTATACCGGCGTCATTGCCTCGAACATGCGCCGATTCGCACGGAACTACGTTCCCGTGCTTGAGGATTGGATTTGGCACGTGATCTTGCCGGCCGTCGTCTACTGTGTGCTGCTGGCCATGGCATTGCTCCTCTGGCGCGAACCGCGGGAGAGCATGTACGGCATCGCGTCGGCGCTGCTGCTGCTGCTTTTCGTCGGAATACATAACTCGTGGGATGTCGCGGTATCGGTCACCGTGCAAAACAAGAAAGACGAGGAGCGAGGGCGGGAGGATAAGACTCGATAGGCACGACCTCATGCGCGATATCAGAATTTATATCGGACGCCGATGGTGGGATTGATGTTGGTCGAATGGAGGTAGCCGCTCGCGGCGCCGTCGTGCACGCCGCTGTACATGGCGCCGAAGTAGGTGTCGAAGTGAACGTCGAAACGGTAATCGGCATCGAAGGCGAAGGCGTCCAGGCTGCCGCTGCACGTGCTGTGCGCGCTGGTCGTGCAGCCTGCCTGTGTCCCCGTGCCGTAGGCATTCTGGTTGTAACCATAGTAAGCCGCGGTCAGGTCGAGGTGGGGAATGACCGTATAGCGGACGCCGGTCCAATACACATTCACGGTCTTTGACTTGTTGTAGGCATTGTTGGTGACGAAGGCGAGCACATAGCCGCCGATGTCGTTGAAGCCGGCGCTCAAGGGCCGCGTGGGATTCTCGTACTTGATGTACTCGTAGCCGGCAAAGAACTTGAACGGGTCGAGCTTGTAAAACGCCATGAGTGAATAGGCGGTATTGTCCGAGATGGTCGCGGCCAGCGAGTTGGAGAGCGCATAACCCAACGCCGGAAGCTTCGCGACCTGAGCGGCGCTCAAATAGGTCGCCGTGATGGCGCTATTCTCCTTCGAATAATAGGCGTCAATCGACGCGCCCGCGTAATCGGCGCCCAGATTTGCCTGGTAAGCCGTATTGGCCGAGCCGCTCGAATTGTTGAATTTGTAGAAGGCGCCGAGGTGCACCAGATCGTTGAACCCAACGGTGTACTTCACCGTCGAATCGAGCCGGTTGTCCTCTTGAGCGCCGCCGCCGGAATAGGTGTTGGAGGCGCCCAGCAGGCCGAACGCCGTTGCATTGTAGTTGGGGTCGTACTCGATGATTCCCTGCATCAGGAGGGTCACCTGACGACCGTAGGTCAGGGTGCCGAATCGCTCCGATTTGAAGCCGACCCAGGCCGTCTGGAAGGCCTGCCCCGCCGAGCTGCCGTCGACGTTTACAGTCTGAGCAGTCAGGGATCGGCCGTTGTTCACAGCCAGCGACTTCAGAGAATCGGCAAGTTCGCCTGATTGCGGATTGAAGAAGGTCTCGAGTTGGAACACTGCCGACCAATCGGCGTTGAGGGGTTCGATTCCCTGCAATCCGACTCTCGACTGGCCCATGTTGCTCGGCGTGACACCGACCACGGACCCGTTGCTGTTCTGACGGACGATGTTTCCACTGGCGGCCGGCCGATAGGGAGTAAACGGCGCACTGTGGGTGTCGTATTGCACGCCGAGATCGATCACGCCGTAGAGCGTGATGCCATGCCAGGTCAGGCTGTCGTCGCCTATGATACCGGGACCGGTCTTTTGCTGGGCTAACGCCGGAAGGCAGGCGGCCAGGCCGGTAATCAAGAGCGAAGCGCACCAGGCGCGGTTCAGCCGAACTTGCGGCCCCGTTGGACGACCCATTGAATTCCACGCCCCCTTAACTTCTTGGATTAAATTTGAATGCGCTGCAAACTCCACGGGAATTTGTATGAATCGCCGGCATCCTGTCTAAGGCTGAGTGGGCATAAGAACATGCAGAAACGTGTCGGTTCTCGTCGGGAGGGAGGGCATATAGCACGCAAGCATTAGGGTATACGCACTTGCTATGCGACGCGGGAGTGGGGGTCCTTTAATCTCGGCGGGATCGAGGCCCAAGGGGACGGTTCATGGCGGATGTGGATTCACGCAGGCTTCCCTTGCCGGCTCGGGAATCGCTGTGGACTGAGCTCATCCGCAAGGAAGATTGGTGGGCTGTTTGGATCAGCCTCTTGCTGATCGGTGTTGCCATAGCGAGGTTTGCAAGCGGCGGGTCGATTGTATGGCTTGCGGTCGCCCCGCAGAAGTGGAGTAATCCAGCGGACTTGCTCGGCCAGCTCCAGCCCCAGGTAATCCAGTACGTGGCATTAGGCCTGTTATGGGCGGTATTGTTCGGCACCGGCGCCGCTGCATTGGGCATTAAGTTCTCGAGGTTCCTGCTGGCATTCGTTGCGCTCTTCTGCGTCGCGGCGGCCATCTATTGTCTCGGCCTGTGGGTACAGGCCGCGCACTACAACCTGGAACCGCCGCTGGTCGCTCTGGGCCTGGGTCTCCTGGTGTCGAATACGGTCGGAGCCCCTCGCTGGCTCGAACCTGCGCTGCGCGTAGAGTTTTACATCAAGACCGGCATCGTGCTGCTCGGTGCGAGCTTGCCGCTCATGCTGCTCGCCTGGGCAGGGCCGGTCGCCATCGTGCAAGCGGCGATCGTCAGTTTGGTCACTTTTGCCGCCATCTATTTCAGCGCGGCGCGGCTCGGTCTGGACCGGCGGTTTGCTGCGACCCTCGGAACGGGCGGCGCGGTCTGCGGCGTATCCGGCGCCATTGCGATCGGCGGGGCAGTGGGCGCCAAGAAACAGGACGTTTCGGTGGCGATTTCGCTGGTAGTCCTGTGGGCCGTAGTCATGATTTTTGCGCTGCCGCTGGTTTGCCGCAGTCTCGGCCTGTCGACCGGTGTGGCGGGCGCATGGATCGGTACATCCGAATTCGCGGATGCCGCCGGGCTGGCCGCGGCGCAGGCCTATGGCGGTTATGCGGGCCACGTGGCGGGCATCGCGGGGCGCCCCGAGGACGCCGTCGCGGCATTCACGTTGATGAAAGTGATCGGTCGCGACATCTGGATCGGCGTGTGGGCCTTCGTGCTCTCGCTCATCGCGGCTCACCGATGGGATCGGACCGGTGTGCAGAGTCGAGCGAGCACGCGGGATATTTGGCGCCGCTTTCCGAAGTTCGTCTTGGGTTTTCTGCTCGCCTCCGCAATCCTGACCGTGCTATCGCGAGGGTATACCTACGGAGACTACAAGAAGGAGCTGGTTCCCGCAGTGATAGCGCCGCTCCAAGTGCTGCGGACCTGGGCCTTTACCTTCGCCTTTCTGAGCATCGGACTCACCACGCGTGTGCGCGAGTTCAGGTCCGTCGGCGCCCGGCCGTTTTATGCCTTCGCCATCGGCGTAGCCGTCAATTTGGTGCTTGGTTTCGTGCTATCCACCCAAGTGTTTGCAAATTTCTGGACTCGGGTGGGGCAATGAGAGAGCCCGATCCGCGGGCTTGCCGGACGTGCCGACATTTCGATCCACGCGCACCGGTGCTCGAATCCATGCTGCCGGGACTCACCGCGCTAAGCTCTGCTTACGCCTCGGTTCGGGCGGGAGACGGCTTGTGCAAGCTGCGTGGGCGATATGCAGCCGATTCGAGTGTCTGCGATCTCCACGGCCTGTCGAATGGGTAATCTCACGGGAAAGACCGCCTTGGTCACCGGCGCATCGCGCGGCATCGGACGCTCTGGCGCTGGCCAGGGCCGGTGCGCATGTGCTCGTGCACTACTCCAGCGGCGAAAGAGAAGCCGAGACCGTTATCGCGCAGATTCGCGCCATCGGCGGCGAGGCTGCAGGACTACGCGCAGATCTGGATCAGCGGAGATATCGTGCGTATCGACGGCGGCTCGAAGCTCTGAGTCCCCTCAGATCTCCGCCATGCGGAAGACCATCTTTGCTTGATGGTGACGCGAAAGGAAGCGGCCGAAGAATGCCACGACTCGGTTAATTCGACCTGCAATGACGCTCGGCTTGCCCGCGAACATTGCCGCCAGGCCGATGTTGGCCACTTTGACGGGCGAGAGTCTGCGCCGTCGCGCCCAAGCCGGTGTCCGATATCCGGCCGCTTGAGAAAAATCCGTATCCATGAATCCCGGCGACAGTACGGTCACATTCACCTGAGAGCCCAATTCGACATGTAGGGCTTCGCCCAAGGACAGCACGAAAGCCTTGGCTGCTCCATAGACCGAGAGGATGGGAGTTGGCTGATAAGCGGCGATGCCTGCAACGAGCAGGATGTGTCCGTGTCCGCGTGCGACCATGCGTTTGCCGAAAACTTGGGCGAGTTCGGTGAACGTGACGACGTTCAGCTGCAGCATCGCTCGAAGATGAGCCGGGGCTTGATCGACGAAGGCGCTGCTCAAGCCGATTGCGGCATTGTTGACGAGAATGCCCACTTCGACGTGCCGCTCATCGAGCCGACGCAGTAGTGTCGCGGCGCTGTCCGGCATGGCGAGGTCGATGGCTTCCACGAGGACCTGAACCCCATACTGTCGTGTCAACCGCGCCGCAAGCTGCTGCATCGGTTCCTCACGCCGGGCCGCCAACACCAGGTTGACTCCGCGGATGGCCAGCGCGATGGCAAGCTCTCTTCCAAGTCCGCTGGATGCACCGGTCACCAAGGCCCAGTCAGTTCCCGGGTCACTCATTGCTGTGCTCGACTCGCGGCTGGGAGAGGGTGGCGGCTGGAGAGGGTGGCGGCTGGAGAAGAGTTCCGGCCGGGCGCGCCGGCAAGCTCCGAGGCGGTCGAATCGCTGCCCCACCACATGACCGCAAGCATAATCATGAATAAAAATATAGAGTTGTATAGGTATCTCATAAAACCCTGCATCAAAACTGATGTGCCGCTTGGACACTTGACTGCGCGGACGGGTCCCCCAACAATGGTGGTGAGTGACCGGTCAGTAACGTATTGTGATATGTTAGTTACTGGTAAGTAACGTGTCAACACCCAGCCTAGGTCAACAGCGAGGAATGATGCAATGACTACATCGGGTCGCAGAAGCGCAGCTCTTGAGACCGCTGAGTCTGTCGCTCCGGTGCCGGGCAAACCTCGCGTGCGGGATCGCATCTTTGAAACCGCCTGCGACCTCTTCTATCAGCACGGTATTCGCGACGTCGGCGTCGATCAGATTGCGACGGAAGCGGGCACGAACAAGATGAGCTTTTATCGCAGCTTCGCCTCGAAGGACGAGCTGATCGCGAAATATCTGGAGCAGAAGGCCAGCGAGCTGTGGAAATGGTGGGATGAGACGGTTCGACTGCACTCCGGCGATCCGCGCCGCCAGATCCTTGCTCTTTTTGAGGGGATTGCGAAGATCGTGTGCTCATCGACCTCGCGCGGCTGTGCCTTGGCCAATGCGGCCCTCGAGCTCGCGGAGGAGGATCACCCGGGCCGTCGGGTCGTTCTCGCGAAGAAACGCGAGATGCGCCGGCGCTTCCGCGAGCTCGCTGTCGCAGCGGGCGCTGACAATCCCGAGGAGCTTGGGGATGCTCTCATGCTGCTCATGGAGGGCGCCTACCTTTCGCGGTTGACGCTTTCATCGCAGGGGCCGGCACACCATGTGGGGCCCATCGCACTTCGATTGCTCGAGAGCTATACGCTCAGCAATCGGCGGGGCCCGGATAAGGCGAGATAGGCGGATCCCGGTCGAAGAACTCGGCCCAACCGAAAGAAGGGGAGCCCACGTGCACCACCGGCCATGGGCCACAGCGCACCCTTCAGTGTTCTCGGCGGATAGTGGCTGAAAGAAATTTGCTACCGTTCCCGGCGTGAACGCAAGGGAAATCTCGACGAATCGATGACCGGCAATCTCGGATAACCCCCCGTTCGACCGCAGGTCAGGGCACTCTTTGATGACGCGCCGTGCTGAAGCAGTTTCCCCTTCAGCTGTATAAGACGCCTCGCGCCCGGCGTGCGTCAAGCACTGATTCCGATGCGATCACACAAGTTATGGCGGGCTGCACCCGCGGCGCTCGCGTAATCCGCTTAGTAGCATTCGAGACGCACCCGGGACCGGATAAGATAGCGGTATGCCGCAACGCTCGGGCAGCGCCAACTTACCTTTGCACTCCGGACGCGTGCCCGCTTGGCTCTCCGGGCGAATGGCCAAGCTCGGGCGCGTCATCTGCGAAGCCATCGTGCACGAATATGGGCGCGCCGAGTTGTTGCGGCGGCTCGCGCATCCCTTTTGGTTTCAGTCCTTCGGTGCGGTGATGGGCATGGACTGGCATTCCTCGGGCATCACCACGAGCGTGGTGGGCGCCTTGAAGCGGGGTCTCGCCCCGATTGAGCGCGACCTCGGCATCTATGTGTGCGGCGGCAAGGGACTCAAGGCGCGGCAGACCCCCGCCGAGCTCGCGGCAGTCGGCGAGACCACCGGGATCGATGCAGAGGCTCTCGCGACGTGCAGCCGCTTGGTGGCGAAGATCGACGGAGCGGCTGTGCAAGATGGGTTCGGCCTATATTTGCACGCCTTTTTCGTGAGCGTCGACGGCGCCTGGTGTGTGGTCCAGCAGGGTATGAACGAGACGCTGAGGGAAGCCCGCCGCTATCACTGGCAATCGGAGAACCTCAACGGATTCTTCGATTCGCCGCACTCCGGGATCGAGGGGCGGAACGTCGGCGTCATCGTCAATCTGGCCGATGCGCGCGCGGAACGCAGCCGCCTGGCGGGACTCGATCTCGCGCGCACGAATCCGGATCGCACGGTGCAAGTGCTCCGGCGCTGGCGTGAGTCGGGCAACCTCGCGCTGCCGCTGTTCCCGGAGTTCGACGCCGCGCCGCCGGAGCTAGACGGCCCTCCGGGGGAGCCGGCGGCGACTCCCGAGCCGCATCTCGATTTGCCGCATCGTCATGAGATCTGCGCCACGGACATCTCGCTCAAGCGTCTGCACGCGACGCTCGCTGCCGCGGCCGAGCGGGGGCCACGGGATTTCGCGGAACTGCTGCTCCAGCCGGGCGTCGGTGCGCGCACCGTCGCGGCCCTCGCATTCGTCGCGGAGATTGTGCACGGTGCACCGTCGCGCTTCTCCGATCCCGCGCGCTTCGCGCTCGCCCACGGCGGCAAGGACGGTCATCCATTTCCGGTGCCGCTCAAGGTTTACGACGCCACCTTGAGCGTGCTCAAGCGCGCGGTCGAGCGCGCGCATCTCGGATCGAGCGAGACGCTCCGGGCTCTGCGCCGGCTCGATCAGCAGGCGCGCCTGCTCGAAGCGTGCGCAAGTGGACCGAGCTTCGAGGCGCACGTGGCCAAGGAGCGAATTCAATCAGACCTCTACGGCGGACGGCGCGTCGGCCATTAAGCGGAGGGCGTCACGAGCGCGAGATGCTATCTAAATAACTTCAATAAATACTTGTAGTGTTTTGATAAATAACAGGTTATGCGTATACGCAGGTCGCGACCCATTCGGCACTCTCTCGACTGCAGGACTCCGCCGACGACAAAATGGCCGGCTCAGCGCTATGGTGCGCACAGAGTTCCCCCTACACTGGCAGCTAGCGCAGTCGAAGGAGAAGAACATGCGACGGGAAGTATCCAGACGCGTCGCTCTGGGAGCGGCGGTGATGCTGTGTGCAGCGTTCGCGGGCTGTCACAAGGAGAAGCCCACGGCGACTGCTGCGGACCTCGTCGCGACGCAAGCGGACGCCCAGAAAGAAATAGACCAGGCGCACGTCGAGGCCAAGAAAGACGTGAAGAATGCCGCCAAGTTCGCGGGCGCCGATTCGAAAGACGTAGCACTCGCGCGGGTGACCGGCAGCTTCGACATCGCCATGGCGAATGCCGACGGAACACATAAAGTGGCAAGCGAGCGGTGCATGTTGCTGCCGCCGGCCGAGCAGCAGCCTTGCAAGGACCGCGCGGACGCCGATTACCAGACGGCGGCAGCCAACGCCAAAGCCATGCGCGTTGCGGAGCTGCACAAGACCTCGTAGGCCGGCTTCGACTTGGAGCCGGCATCGACGATTCTCAGCAACAACAACAGGGAAATACAATGCGAACTCACTTGCGATCATTATCCGCTCTGGCGCTGGGCGCCTTCCTGCTCGCCGCCTGCAATCAGGGCAAGTCGCCCGATCAGGTGGCCGCCGAAGTGGCGAAAGCACAGGACAAGGCAAATATGGAACTCGCGCGTGCCGAGCAGCACGCCGACAAGGATGTGGCCAATGCGGCCGGCAAGGTCGACGACAAGCTGACCGACCTCAACAACGATGCGGCCACCGATGCCTACAAGGTCGCCGTCGCCAGGGCGGACGGCGATCACAAGATCGCGCTCGCGCGATGCGACTCGATGAGCGGCGATGCCCAGAAAGCGTGCCGGACTCAGGCCGATGCCAATTACGATACGGCAAAGGCCAATGCGAAGACTGCGGAGCAGTCGCAGAAGCAATAATCGTCGAGAGGCGTGCCCCTCGTCCGGGAGGGGCACGCTCAGTCGCCGAGCATGTGCAGCGCGATGCGCCGCTCGTGCGGCCGGCGCCGGTGCTCGAACAGATAGATTGCCTGCCAGGTGCCGAGCGCCAGCCGGCCATCGATGACGGGAATGGAAAGAGTGACCTGGGTGAGGGCGGCGCGCAGATGGGCGGGCATATCGTCCGGTCCCTCATCGTCGTGCTCGTAGAGACTCGGATCCTCGGGTGCGAGGCGCTCGAAGAACGCCTCGAGATCCGAGCGCACGGCCGGTGAGGCGTTCTCCTGGATCAATATCGAAGCGCTCGTGTGCGTGCAAAACACCGTCACGAGGCCGGTGACGAGCGACTGCGCGTCGAGCCAGCGGCGCACCTCCTCGGTGATGTCGACCAGGCCGCGCCCGCGGGTGCGTACCGACAGAGAGCCGCTTGCTTGGCGCACGCGCGCTACTCGTCCGCGCCCGTCGCCGCATCGTGCCGCACGCGCGCAAGCGTTCGGCGTCCTGCGACCAGGAATTCCAGAAAGGAACGCGCTTCGGGGCTCGCATAGCGGCTGCTTGCGATCTCGGCGGCCGCGCGCTCGCGCACATTCCCACCTCGAGCGAGGGTCTCGCGAAAGGCCTGCTTGATCTCCGCGAGCACGCCGCGCTTGAATCCGCGGCGCTTCAGGCCGACGACATTCAGTCCGTACACGGTGTTGCGCTCAGTCGCCAGGCAAAAGGGCGCTACGTCGCTCGAGATACGCGCGCCGCCGCCGATCATCGCGCTCTCGCCGATGCGCACGAACTGGTGAATGACCGCTCCGCCGCCGAGAAAGACTCGGTCAGCGATGTGCACGTGACCACCCAGCAGCACCGCGTTCGCGATCACCACGCGATTTCCAATGCGGCAGTCGTGCGCGACGTGACATCCGGTCATGAGGAAGCAGTCCGCGCCGACCGTCGTCGACTCGCCGGGCTTGGTCGCGCGGTTGACGGTGACGTGCTCGCGGATCACGGTGCGCGTCCCGATGCGCACGCCGGAAGGCGTCTCGGGCTTGAAGCCCAGATCCTGCGGATCGCCGCCGAGGACGGCATAGGGATGCACGACCACGCCGTCCCCGAGGTGGCAGTGCCGGCCGATCATCGCCTGCGCGTGAATCACGCAGCCCTGACCGAGGCGGGCGCCTTCCTCGATGAGGGCGGTCGGATGAATGCTCGCGGCGGCGGTCACGATCGGAAGCCGAAAACGCCGTGCAAGTCGGCCTCATCGCTCATTTGAGTACACCCTGACGAGGCGATACAGAAAATTGTGTGTCGCCAGGAGGCAGGCGGCGGCGGGCACCAGGATCTTGAGCATGAGTTTCCCAGAGGACAAGCGCTGTTTTCGCAATGCCGCTCATCATAATTGCGTCGACGCCCCGGGGCGAGCCTCGCCCGGCACGTTCCCGCTGCCAATCGCCCAAAGCGTGGCCTGAGTATTGGCGCGGCAGGCGGTTGCGTGGTACCAAGACGGCCCATGGAAGACCCGCTGCGATCGATCCCGCGCGAGACCCAGGCTTCGAGCCTTCGAGACGTGCCGCCCGATGACCTCGGGGCGCTGCTGCGCTCGCGGGTCCCGATAGTCATCATCGAATCTCGCGATGAGCCGCAGGTGCTCAAGGCGCTGCTGCGCGCGTGCCCGTCGCAGGCGCTCGGCGGGAGCGATCTGCCGCTGTTCCAATGGACGGTCACGGACGGCGTGAAGCGCATCGACCGCGACGTGGGGGCGCCTCAGCGCACCATCGCCGAGCCGGCGGACGTCCTCCGGCACATCCGCGCAACCAATCTTCCGGGCATCTTCGCGCTCCTCGACTTTCACCCCTACCTGCATGATCCCACCCATGTGAGGCTGCTCAAGGACATCGCGCTCGATTACGAGCGCTGCGCGCGCACGGTCGTGCTCATCAGCTACGAGCTCGCCACTCCGCCCGAGATCGACCACATGACTGCGCGCTGCGCGCTCGCACTGCCGGACCGAAACGAGCGCCGGCAGCTGATCGAGGATGTGGCGCGCCAGTGGATGCACTGCAATCCGAAGCAGGCGCTACGCGTCGACAAGCACGCGCTCGCATTGCTGGTGGAGAACATGAGCGGCTTATCCGCCTCCGATACGCAGCGATTGGCGCGCAAGGCCATTTGCGATCACGGCGCCATCCTCGCTTCCGACGTGCCCATGGTGATGCGCGCGAAGTACGACCTGTTGAACCGACAGGGCATCCTGCGCTACGAGCACGAGACCGCGCGCTTCTCCGATGTCGGCGGGTTGTCGAACTTGAAAGGCTGGCTCGAGAAGCGCTGTCCGGCGTTCGATGGCTCGGCTCCGCAGCTCGATGCACCGAAGGGAATCCTGCTGCTCGGGGTGCAGGGCTGCGGCAAGAGCCTGGCGGCAAGCGCCTGCGCAGGGATTTTCAACGTGCCTCTCCTGCGGCTCGATTGCGCGGCGCTGTTCGACAAGTACGTCGGCGAATCCGAGCGCAACCTGCGCGAGTCGCTCGCCACGGCGGATCTGTTGGCGCCCTGCGTTCTTTGGATCGACGAGATCGAGAAGGGTTTCGGTACCGGGGACTCGGACGGCGGATCGTCGCGCCGCGTGCTCGGCGCCTTCCTCACGTGGCTTGCCGAAAAGCACAGCCGGGTGTTCGTGGTGGCCACCGCCAACGACATCACGGCATTGCCGCCGGAATTGATCCGCAAGGGCCGCTTCGACGAGATCTTCTTCGTGGACCTGCCCGATCAGAAGACGCGCGCGGACATCCTGCGCATTCACGCGGCACGCCGCGGCATCGCTCTCGATGCGGCCTCGCTCGATGCGCTCGCCCAAGCCTGCGAGGGCTTTGCCGGCGCCGAGATCGAGCAGGCAGTGGTGGCTGCGGTCTACAGCGCGAATGCGCAGCACCGCTCGCCCGATGCACAGATTCTGCGTGCGGAAATCTCCGCGACCCGGCCTCTCGCCGTGGTAATGGCCGAGAAAGTGGAGGCTTTGCGCGAATGGGCCGACGGACGCACCGTGTCTGCGGCGTGACGAAATATAGACCTATTTCGCACAGTTTTTCGCCCGCCCGGCCGATGATAATCGGGTGCTTCCCAAACACCGCCCCAAAAAGCCCCCGGTATCCAAGAAGTCGTTCGTGCTCGCCAAGGCGCCGAGCCTACCGCTCGCCATAGCGCCCCCGCCGGATTCGAGCCCCGGGCAAGCGGCGGCGTTCGCTTTTCTGCAAAAGCTCGGCGACGAGCTCGGTTCCGGACCGCTCAACTTGCCGTGCTTTCCGGATGTCGTGCCCCGGGTACGCCAGGCGCTGGCCGACCCGAGCAGCACCTCGGATGACATCGTGCGTATCGCGGGCACCGAGCCGCGCCTGGCTGCCCGCATCCTGCAGACCGCCAACTCGGCCGTTTTCAACCCCTCGGGCTCGGCGTTCTCGGATCTGCGCCACGCGGTGACGCGGCTCGGCCATCATCTCGTGCAGTCCGTGGCCATGGCCTTCGCCCTGCAGCAGCTCAGGGCCGAGCCATCGCTGCGTCCCGTCGCCAAGCAGCTGAACGCACTGTGGGAAAAGAGCATCGCCGTGGCCTCGATTTGCCAGGTCATCGCGGACCGGCTGCGTGTTCCGACCGACAAGGTGTTTTTGACCGGACTCCTGCACGGCATCGGCTATTTCTACGTCATGGTGAGAGCCGGCGAGCGCAGCAGCGGTATCGATCTCGACAGCGGGTTCGTGAGCTTCGTGGCCGAGCGGCATCCGGCGATGGGCCGGGCGGTGATGGAAAAGTGGGGCTTCGAGGTCGTGATGTGCGAAGCGGTCGGCCAGCAACACGACTACCAGCGGCAATCCAAGCGTGCCGCGGACATCACGGATGTATTGATCGCCAGCGTGATCCTTGCCGATGCGCTGCTCGAGCGCCAGGGGGATCTGGCGCGCTGCGCCGGCGTGAATGCGTTCGCCGCACTCGGCTTTCGCGAGCAGGAGCTCAAGGCCATCCTGCGGCACACGGAGCTCGTGGTCGAGTCGCTGCGCGACGCCCTCGGCCGCTGAGAGTCGTCGTTGGTCCTACGCGATTGGGGGCGCGCGGCGGACAGCGCGCTTCGGCCCGGACCCGTAGCTTGCGCCCATGCGCGGCGCCGCGCGCAACGACGGAGCGAACGTGGACAGGGCAGTGATCGAGAGCGACGTACCGGCCCGCATGGACCGGCTGCCTTGGTCACGCTGGCATCTGCGCATCGTGGTGGCGCTCGGCACCTCCTGGATCCTCGACGGATTGGAGGTCACCCTCGTCGGTTCCCTGTCCGGCGTGCTCGAGAGCAAGAACGGCCTCTCGCTCAGCGATCAGCAGGTGACCGGCGCGGCGACCGTCTATCTTGCGGGCGCCGTCATCGGCGCGCTGCTGTTCGGCAGACTCACCGACCGCTACGGACGCAGACGGCTGTTTCTCGCCACGGTCGCGACTTACTCGATCGCGACCCTGGGTACGGCGTTCTCCGTGAGTTACCTGACGTTTGCCCTTGCGCGCTTCTGCACCGGGCTCGGCATCGGCGGCGAGTACGCCGCGATCAATTCGGCGGTCGACGAGCTCATCCCCGGTAAGATTCGCGGCCGCGTGGATCTGTTCGTCAACGGCACGTTCTGGGTGGGCGCATCCTTGGGGGCGGTGGCGACGCTGCTGCTGCTGGGTCCACACGGGCCGCCGCACGCCTGGGGCTGGCGCCTGGCGTTCGGAATCGGCGGGGTGCTGGGGTTCGGCGTACTACTCCTGCGGCTCGCGGTTCCGGAGAGCCCGCGCTGGCTGATGTTGCGTGGGCGGGAAGAGGAGGCGCGCGCCGTGGTTGACGCCATCGAGCGCGAAGTTCGCAAGCACACCCCAGATCTTGCGCGCGTCGAGGAAAAGCCGCTCAGGCTCAGGACCCGCGACAACACACCCTGGGGGGAGATCTTCAAGTACATGCTCGGCCCGGGCCGCGGCCGCTCCCTCTTAGGGCTCGTGCTCATGGTGGGCCAGGCGTTCTTCTTCAACGCGATGTTCTTCACCTTCGGTCTGGTGGCCAAGCAGTTCTATCATCAGAGCGACGAGCGGTTGCCCCTGCAGCTCCTGCCGTTCGCCATCGCGAGTTTTCTGGGACCCGCGATCCTCGGACCGCTGTTCGATCGGATCGGACGCAAACCCATGATCAGCGGGTCCTATGCCTTTTCGGGCGTCGCCCTGGCCGCGATCGGCGGCCTGTTCGCCTTCGGAATGGTGGGCCTGCAGGCTCTCACCGCGAGCTTCGCGGTGATCTTTTTCGTTGCCTCGGCGGCGGCAAGCGCGGCATATCTCACCGTGAGCGAGATCTTTCCCCTGGAGATCAGAGCGCTTGCCATCGCGATCTTCTATGCGCTCGGCACGCTCATTGGCGGCGTCGGTGCGCCGCTTTTCTTCGGCAGCTTGATCGCCGGCGGCTCGCGAGCGTATCTGGCGATGGGCTACCTGCTCGGGGCCGCACTCATGCTGGCGGGCGCGCTCTGCGAGCATCTGATCGGCGTCGAGGCCGCCGGCAAGTCGCTCGAGTCGATCTCGCGGCCGCTGCAGAGCGTGGACTAGACCGGGTGCGCAATGTCGAGGCCGGATAGGCAGCGGACGTAAGTGCGTGTAGCCTCTGTGCATGGGGAACCTGCACGCCTCGCTGCTCGCGGCGCCACTCGCGTTGTGTTGCCTCGTCCTATCGGCCGCGGCAGATGCCGCGACCCCTTCAACCGTCGAACAAACCGCGATCGTCAAAGCGCCGCCCGCGGGAGCTCAAATTCCCAAGGTGCGCGCCATCACCGGATTCGTGCGCCTCGACCCGGCTCGCTATACCGAGGAGGTCGCCGCAGCCCTGGTCGTATTGCACGATGCGCAACGGGAATTCCAGAAGCGCGGATACGAGGTGGAGACCATACGCCTGGTGACCCAACCGCTCGCGGAACTGGTGCAAGGACAAACGGAGTCGCAAGCGCTCGAATTTCTCGCAAAGCTCGACGCTCTGTCCGCCCGCGAGGGATTCATGCCCGACGTCGGCCCCGCGATGCTGCGCGATGACGACGATCCGCGGACCCTGCATCTTCTCGGGAAGGCGCTTTCCACGCTCACGCATCTCAATGGCAACGCCATTCTGGCGGACGATCAGGGAATTCACTGGCGCGTGGTGCACGAGAGCGCTGCTCTTATCCGCTATCTGACGGAACACAGCCCGCACAGCCAGGGCAACTTCAATTTCACCGCGACCGCCATGCTCAAGCCCTACGGCCCGTTCTTTCCGGGGACGTATTACACGGGCAGTGCAAATGCGCTGTCGATCGGCTACGAGAGCGCAAACCTCGTGCAGTCGGTGTTCTCGCGCACGCATGGCGATTTCGCCGCCTCCGTGGCGGCCCTCACTGAGGTGCTCACGGTGCATGCGAAGGTGGCGGAGGAAGTGGGGCTGCACGTCGCGGCCGCGCACGAATGGACCTATATGGGCATGGATCCCACGCCCGCGCCGCTGGGCGATGTCTCGATCGGTGCAGCGATGGAGACATACTCGGGTGCGCCGTTCGGCTCGAGCGGCACGATGACGGCGGCGCTCGTGATCACCACGGCCGTGAAGGCGGTGCCCGTCAAGCAGATCGGCTATTCCGGGTTGATGGTCCCGGTGATGGAGGACAAGCTGCTCGCCCAGCGCTGGGCGCAAGGCAGGTATGGCGTGGATGCGCTGCTCGCTTATTCGGCAGTCTGCGGTACCGGGCTCGACACGGTGCCCCTGCCGGGCGACATCAGCGAGGAGCAGCTGACGCGCATTTTGGGCGACGTCGCTGCGCTCGCCTTCAAATGGCACAAGCCCCTGTCCGCGCGGTTGCTGCCGGTCAAGGATAGGAAGGCGGGCGATGAGACCGAGTTCGAGAGCCAATACTTGTTCAACACTCGCCTGCACGCTTCGCCGTGACATGAATTCACCGCAAGGCCGGTCTAATCATCACCAATAGCCACGGAGTGCTCATGAAAATACTGGTGGGATGGTTGATCGATTGGCCGCGCAGGGTGGCACACCATTTGATGTGGCTCGCGCCGCTCTTCGCACGCATTACGGTGGGGTGGGTGTTCTTGTGGAGCGGCTGGGGCAAGCTCCATAACCTGCCGCAGGTGACCCAGAATTTCATCGACTGGGGCATCCCACTGCCGCATCTCTTGACCCCGTTCACTTCGGGGGTCGAGTTCTTCGGCGGTCTGTTC
>Ga0302324_100000222_pt1 | contig 150196 bp, 124 predicted proteins | sample Palsa_T0_1_FD_201949 | JGI IMG/M metagenome (GOLD analysis project Ga0302324, IMG submission 201949) | Peat permafrost microbial communities from Stordalen Mire near Abisko, Sweden - Palsa_T0_1 | ecosystem: Environmental > Terrestrial > Soil > Palsa > Peat permafrost | place: Sweden: Abisko...
ACGTTGGCTTGAGGCAGAACGCCGTATCCACCATCGAGGCCGACCCGGGACGCTCCTCCGTAGGAAGATTGTTTAAGCTGCTATCTGCATTGGATCTGGAACTCGTAGTGCGCGACAAAGGCCAACGCAAAGGCGTGGGGGAAGGTTGGTAATCGAAATGGGCCGCCGGTCACACACACGCCGCTTGGCCGTATGGATGAACGGCGAGCTAACGGGCCAATGGAGTCTACCGTCGGGTAACGGTCCGATGGAATTTGCCTACGACGCGAGTTGGCTCAAGTCACCTTCGGCGCGGGCGATCTCGCTTTCGATGCCGCTCAGGCCGTCGAATGAGCCATACCGAGATCCTGTTAATGCATATTTCGACAACCTTCTTCCCGACAATCGGGCGATTCGCGAGCGACTACGGCGCCGTTTTCATGCCGGATCGACAGAGCCCTTTGATCTCCTTTCTGAGGTCGGCAGGGATTGTGTCGGAGCCATTCAAATCTTGCCCGAGGGCGCAGTGCCGCAGGATCTTCAACGCATCCAAGGAAGAGCAGTTACAGCTGACGAAATCGGTCAGCTACTTTCCGAAATGCTTGGCTCAACGTTTGGCCACCAAGATGTGCGGGACGACGACGCCTTTAGGATCTCACTAGCCGGCGCCCAGGAGAAGACGGCGTTTCTTCGGAATGGCGACACATGGATCGTCCCCCATGGCACGACTCCGACAACCCACATCTTCAAGCTTCCCATGGGTATCAGGATGGACGGGATCGACTTGAGCACCTCGGTCGAGAACGAGTGGCTATGTTCGGAAATTATTAGGGAATTCGGCATTGATGTCGCCCGATGCCGCATGGAATCGTATGGAAGCTATCGGGTTCTCGTCGTTGAAAGGTTTGACCGGCGCCTGTCATCTTCGGGCACATATTGGCTGAGACTTCCTCAGGAAGATTTTTGCCAGGCAACGGGAACGCCGCCTGGCCTAAAATATGAATCTGACGGAGGACCTGGGATTAGACGAATAATGGACGTTCTTCTCGGCTCGACTAATGCGGAAAAGGACCGCCTCACTTTTTTCCGAACGCAGATGCTATTCTGGGTCTTGGGAGCAATCGATGGCCACGCAAAGAATTTCAGCGTCTTTCTGGAGGCGGGTGGCAGCTATCGCTTGGCCCCGCTCTACGACATTCTTTCGGCCTACCCTATTATGGGAGGAGGGCATGGGCGTTTACCGATGCAGAAGATCAAGATGGCAATGGCCGTTTATGGCGCGAACCGGCACTTCGAATGGAGTCGCATAGAGCCACGGCACTGGGTGGAGACGGGTCGCAGATGCGGCATCGCAGAAGAAACGACCAGGGGCCTGATGAACGAAATTGGTGAGATCACCGAGAGCGTTTTGGAGCGCGTCGGGCAACGAATTCCAAGTTCGTTTCCGAACGAGTTGCAGGAAGCAATTCTTAGCGGGGTGAAATCCTCGGCGCGGCGCCTGGGCTCCTTTGCGAAGCAGCCGTAAGCCTCTATCGCACCTCTCGCTCGTTCAGAAAAAAAGGAAACCCTGAGGCTCCTGAGCCTTTTCAAAGAAATTGAAGGATTCTCCTGTCGTGAATTTTGCTACACTCGGCCCTATGTAGTGTATAAGTTATTCAATTATATTTGGTTATAATTGGAGGCGCGGGTCGGAATCGAACCGACGCATAGAGGTTTTGCAGACCTCGGCCTTACCACTTGGCTACCGCGCCCTTGCCCAATCGAACCGGCAAAGGGGTGCCATTACGGTTTGTCGAAAATGGGCTGACAAGCAATTTCGCCAAGTGATTGACGCCGCAAATGCGCCCAAACCACCGGCGGCGCTATGGGATTCCATTTAAACAACACCCGATGCGTAGTTATCGGCATCGGTCAGGCTTGCAATGGCCGCCGCGCCTTTCGTAGATCGGAGGCATGCCGAGACCCATCACTGCCCTTATCGTCGATGATGAGCCCCATGTGCACGTCTACCTTCGGATCCTTTTGAAGCAGCTTGGCGTAGAGACGGTCTGGGACGCCGCCGAGGGATACGCGGCTATCGAGCTGGCGGCGGCGCACAACCCCGATGTCGTGCTACTGGACGTCAACATACCGCACCTCAACGGCCTGGAGGTTCTCGCAAAGCTCAAGGCGGCGAATCCCAAGATGCACGTCATCGTTGTCTCCGTTGAGAGCAAGCCGGAGACGCTCGTCCAGGCCAACGAGCTGGGCGCGGACGGATACGTACTGAAGCACCTCCCGAGGGCCAAGGTGCTCGAGAAACTTTCCGAGGTGTTCGACCGGTTCGTCGAGGTTTCCAGTGGCGGGGCGGCCGGTGGCGGGGAAAAGCCGGCGCCGGCGCTCTGAAGGGCGCTGCTTTCCAGGGGTCGCAGCGCCCGCCTTCATGATGGCTTCATCCCGGCGTGGCCCGGGATGCGCCAATCCGATCTGTCAGACTAATGTGTGTAGGCCTCGAACAAGGCTATGCCCGAGTTGCCCTTTGCTGAGGTCACCTGGGCCGTGTAGGCCCCGGGCTGGAGCGTGATCAGGAGGGCCGAATCCGCGCTTGCGCCTGGGAGCGCAAAGGCTCCGACCTCGAGAGCGGCCGTGGAGATGGATGTGGGGTTCGAGTTGGTGCCCCATCCGGTGTTGGTGGCGACGACGGCCCCGCTGCTGTTGAAGACCGTGAGCACCGGGTCGGGCAGGGGGCTTGGAACGCTGAAGGTGCTCAGCACCGGGCCGTCGGCCCGGATGAGGACCGTCCGGGGCGCCGTGCCCTCGATGACGAATCCGCCGATGAAGGTCTGCGAGTTGCTCACATAACCGCGGGTGGAGACGTTTGCGAACACGGTCGGCGTGGAGCTTGAGGCAAGGATGGTCCCGCCCGTCCCGGTGACCACGAACCGCTGGAGCGTCTCCGAGTACGCCGCGCTCAGGAGAGTCGACGTGCTGAGCGCCGAGGGGCTGTCCCCGGAGAAGCGTTGCGTCCAGTTGATGCCGTTTGCCGAGGACAGGAGGGTGCCCTGGTCGCCGGCCGCCACCCAGAACCCGTTTCCGTAGGTGAGGCCTCGGTAGGCGACGTTCGGAACGCTGCTGAAGGTGGGGCCGGTCTGGCTGTAGCTGCCGGAGAGGATTATGCCGCCGTCGCCGACGGCGACCGTATTTGGGTTGAGGGCGGACTCATAAACCACGGCCTCCAACGGACTGGCCGTGGGAGGTATTGTCTCCGTGATCGCCGGTGACCCCGTGGGAGACAGCTGCAGCATGATCCCCCCCGAATAGTTCCCGTATGGCGAGGTGTTGGTTCCGGTCTCGGATCCGGTGATCAGGAACACATTGTTCACGGAGTCCCACGTGATGCCGTGCAGGAACCCGCTGATGCCGAGGGCCGCGGGCACGGCCTGCGCCGTCCAGGTGATGGCGTCGGGCGAAGTGAGGATCGTGTCGGCTTCGCCCACGGCGGCCCAGATGGTTCCATTGTAGAGGACTCCGTTCAGCTTGTTTGAGGTCACCGCCGTGGCGCTCACCCAGGTCTGGAGGTCGGACGAGACTAGGATCGCGCCGCCGGCTCCGACGGCCACCCACTTGCCGTTGCCATAGGCTATTGACACGAGCCACGTGCCCTGGGCGACCGTCTGGCTGCTCCATGTGAGGCCGTCGGTCGAGGTCAGGACCTTGCCCTGGCTGGTCGTCGCCGCGAAGGTGCCGTCGGCATAGGCCACGCACCAGACGTCGTCGGAAAGGCCGGAGGGGCTCTGGTTGCTCCAGTAGACCTGGGCAAAGCCGGGGGTCGCGACCGCCGACAGGAATAGGAAGAGCGCAGCAAGCAGGTATCTTGATTTCATGGGGTGGGTGTTTCCCCGCTACGACACGCGAGCGCATGAAAACCGCCACTCCCCCGCGCGATCGGCGCCGCAGCCCGCGCCGCATCCGCCCGCTATTTCGTGGGTGCCTCGCCCAGTGACTGCAGCGCGCCTATGTCCACTCGCCCCTCGGGAACCGGGGGAATGCGGACCATCCCGTGACTGTCCTGGCCGAAATACATCGACGCGACGCGCGCCATCTCAGGGAGCTCCTCCCCAAAGTCGTGGCGGCGCTCCGAAAGGCTGAACCGGGTCTCCCACAGAGCCGTGAGCGTCTTGTGCCTCCAAAGGGCCTGGAAGTCGTAGGCCCGCAGGATCACAAAGTAGCGGTCCACGGTGAGGGCGCCGAAAAAGTCCATCCGCGTCTGGCGGACCAGGGCCGGCTTGAGCATCGTCTGGAACCCGGCGAGACTCGTCGTGAAGGACATCTCATATCCGCCGGAGAGGTCGAAGCCCAGCAGCTGGGCGTTCCAGATGTCGATTGCGTCCACGGTCTCCCCGTCCGCGACATGGTTCGGGCGGCTCAGGCTCGCGGTGCCGGTGGTCCTTCCCCAGAAGACCATGATGAGCAGCTTCGTGTTCTCGGGCCCGCGCCCTGTGACGTAGTTCTGCTTCGCGAGGGGGGCCGCGATCTTGTGGGCTATGGCGCTGAAGCTCACGTCGTCGAGGGTCGGGTCGGCCACGACGATGAGCTCCGACGTGACCGGGCCGCCCTTGCCGAACGCAAAGGTCTCGGGTGCGTAGGACCCGTCGGAAAGCATGTCGCGGGAATACCCGTTGAACCGCTTTGCCGACACCGCCGTGAGCGTCTCGCTGTCGGAGATGAGGCTGAAGGGCCCGGCGCCGGCCGTGGAGGCCGAAAACAATCCCCAGCCAAGCAGGATGCAGGCCCTGACAAGCTGGCGCTCCGTTTTCATGCTTCGGGGGATTCGGTTCCTACTCCAGACTACGGCAGGAGGCGGCGTTTCGCAAGCCAGGAACCGGGGCGGGGGGCGCCCCGCCCCGGGCGGCTTGACTCCCAAATGGCCCTGGGCGAACTCTTTCGCGTGGACGACACCGCGAACTCCGAGCATATCCTGCTCGTCGACTGCCGGGACCGCCCTGGACTCGTCCATGCCATCACGGGGGTTCTCTTCAGGGCGGGGGCCAACGTGACCTCGAACCACGAGTTCGTCGACGCGGAGACCCAGCGGTTCTTCATGCGCACCGCCTGCGGGGGCGCCCTGGACGCAAGCGCCGTGAGGTCCGCCGTGCTCGCGACGCTCCCCGAGGGCGCAACCGTGCAGGTCCGCAGGGCGCTGCCGCGCCGCATCGTGGTCATGGCCTCCACGGAGCACCACTGCCTCGCGGACCTGCTTGTAAGGAGCGCCTACCGCGAGCTCGGCGCGGAGCTCCTGGCCGTCGTGAGCAACCACGCGAACCTGCGCCCGCTCGCCGACAAGTTCGGCGTGCCCTTCCACCACGTCCCGCACGAGAACGTGTCCAGGGAGGCCCACGAGGAGGCGCTCCTGGCGCTGATCGGGCCCATGGGGCCGGACTACATCGTCCTGGCCAAGTACATGAGGATCCTGAGCCCTAGGTTCGTCGCCGCGTGGCCCAGCCGGATCGTCAACATCCACCATTCCTTCCTTCCCGCCTTCAGCGGCGCGAGGCCCTACCACCAGGCGTTCCGCCGAGGGGTGAAGGTTATAGGCGCGACCTCCCACTTCGTCTCCGACCAGCTGGACGAGGGCCCTATCATCATGCAGCAGGTGATCCCGATGGACCACTCGTACACGCCGCACGACCTCGCGAGGGCGGGAAGGGACATCGAGCGCACCGTTCTCGCCAACTCGCTCAAGCTCCTGAACGAGGACCGCGTGTTCCTCTGTGACAACAGGACCATCATCTTCGACTGAGGCGTCCCCTTATTTTGGTGACAGGACCGCCGGGCGTGGCGAGCTTGGGCGGATGCAAAACCGGCTGATCGTCGCCCCCCCGGCGCTTGCCGCGGCCCTGCTCGCCCTCTCTTGCGCGACGGGGCTCCGGGCCCAGGTGACCGAGGTCCCCCAGACGATCGAGCCCGGCGGCGTCCTCATGCGCATGGACGCGATCTCGCTCGGGATCCAGCCGGACACGTCGGCGCCCAACCAGTACAAGGCGCTGGGGCTGGGCACGACGCTCGTCTCGGCCGGGCTGACGAGCTCCGTGGACCTCGAGGTCGGCACGCAGCTCTTCATAAGGGACACGTTCTCGGAGAGCGGAGCCGACCACACGGAGAGCGGGATCGGGGACGTGCTCATCCAGCCGAAATGGACGTTCTGGCGCGACGCGTCGTCGGGGCAGGCGGCGGCCGTCATCCCCTACGTCCTGCTGCCCACCGACTCAAAGGCGGTTGGCAACGATTCCCTGGAGTACGGGGTCATCGTTCCCTGGTCGATGGACATCGGGCCGGGGGTCAAGGCCGCCGCCATGGCGGAATGGGACGAGCTGCGCAACGTCGCCAACACGCGCTACGACACGCGCCTCTACGGGAGCGCCTACATCAAGTGGGACCTCCAGGGAAGGCTGAGCGCCTACGCCGAGGCGACGCTGAGCGACTCGACGGCGGGGTCCTCGACGTTCGCCGGCACGGTGGGCGCGGGCGCGACCCTCGCGACGTCCAAGTTCTTCGAGTGGGACTTCGAGGCCAGCAAGGTGCTCGGGCCGGGCCGCAGCGCGTGGGCCGAGGTCATCCGCTTCCGCTGGCGGATACTCTAGGGGGCCCCGGCTACCGCGGCCGGCTCCGTTCAGGCCTCCTCGAAGTCCGTCAGGATCGAGAAGCGGAAGGTCGAGCCCTCGTTGGCGTGGCTCTCGACGGAGATCGTGCCCCCCATGAGCTCGCACAGGCGCTTGGAGATGATGAGGCCGAGGCCCGTGCCGCCGCGCCGGCGGGTCGAGGAGGCGTCGACCTGGCTGAACGGCAGGAAGAGGTGGTCGAGCTTATCGGCGGGGATCCCGATCCCGGTGTCCTTGACGGCGAAGAAAAGGCGCGCGACCCGGCGGGGGGAGCCCGAGTCGATCTGCTCGCCCCGGGCGCAGGAGACCTCGAGCGACACCCCGCCGCGCTCGGTGAACTTGAGGGCGTTGCCGATGAGGTTGGTCAGGATCTGGCGGATCCGCGGCTCGTCGCTGTTCACGATCTCGGGCACGCCCGGGTCCACCTTGGAGTCGAGGCCCAGGGCGAGCGAGCGGGCCTTGAGCGCGAAGAAGGCGCAGATGTCCTGGACGCAGGCGCGCAGGGAGAACGGCGCGTGCTCGATGTCGATCGTGCCCGAGTCGATCTTAGAGAGGTTGAGGATGTCCGCGATGATCTTCTCCAGGGCGAGTCCGCTCGAGTTGATCATCTCCACCTGCTCGCGCTGGTCGAGGTTGAGCGTCGTCGACGAGAGCATCTTCGAGAACCCGATGATCGCGTTGATCGGCGTCCGGAGCTCGTGGCTCACGATCGCGAGGAACTCGGACTTGGCCCGGTCCGCGGCCTCCGCCGCCTCCTTCGCGCGCAGCAGGGCCGCCTCGGCCTCCTTGCGCTCCGTGATGTCGTGGCCGACCGCCTGGTACTCCATGGTGTTGCGCTCGTCGTCCTTGATCGCGCGCTGGGTCCAGCGGATCCAGAGGCGCCTGCCGTCGTTGAACACCATCTCCGACTCGAACGTGTACGGCTCGTCCGCGATCGCCGCGCCGGGGGCGAAGTAGGGGAAGTCGACGCCCACGAGCTCGTTGCGCTTGCGGTTCAGCGCGCGCGCGTAGGCGCCGTTCACGAACGTGATCTTGCCGTCGTTCTTGTAGCGGCAGATGAGGTCGGGCTGGTCCTCGACGATGCCCTTGTAGCTCGCCTCGACCTGCTGGAGCGAGCGCGCCATCCGCTCGATCTTCCTCGCCAGCCCTATGATCTCGTCGGAGTCCGACTCGTCGCCCGTGGACAGGGGGGCGTCCTCGATCTTCACGGAATCGGTCGTGTCGTGGAGAGACTTGAGCGACTTCGCCAGCGTCTGGTCCCAGACATAGCCCGCCAGGATAAGCAGCATGCACCCCGTGATCGCGAACCCGATGATGTAAAGGGTGCCCCCCAGGTGCTCCCGGACCTGCTCGTCCGTGATGATCAGCACCCAGGCCATTATCAGCGCAAATGCGAGTACCAGAACAAACGTAGTCTTACGTTTCATTGATAGGGGTCCGTTGATGCTGACTTTGCGGGAAGCGGTCATGTGAGTCGAGTACGGAACATACCCATGCGGCGTGCGTTAGGAAGCAAAGAACGGGTTGTGGCGCTTTTCCTGCGCCACCGTCGTCAGGGGCCCGTGGCCGCACGCCAGGACCGTGTTTCTGGGCAGCCGGAGGATCTTCTCAACGTCGTTCTTGTACTGGTCGGCGTAGTGCGCCTGGCTCCCCCCCATCGAGCAGGCGAAAAGGGAGTCGCCCACGATGGCGAGGGGGTAGCTCAGGCCCGTTACGTAGAACGTCGTCTGGCCCGGCGAGTGCCCCCACGTGGAGAGCGTCTTGATCGCGATCTCCCCGAGGTGGAAATGGGCGTTCTCCTTGAAGACCTTGGCGCCGGGCAGGGCGGCCGGCTCCCTCTCGCTAGCCCAGACCTCGGCGCCCGTCTCCCTCGCGAGCCTGGGGAGGTCCGCCACGTGGTCGTCGTGGGTGTGGGTGAGGAAGATCGTCTCGAGGCGCAGCTTCTCCGTGCGGATGAGGTCCAGCATGCCCCCGCAGTCGGCGCCCGTGTCGAACGCGGCCGCGGTGCGCGCGCGCGCATCCCAGACCAGGTAGCTGTTCACGGCCATGTCCCCGAACATCGTGTTGAAGATGGCGAACCCGTGAGGGAACACCGGGACCTCGGGGTACCAGCGCTTGTGCGCGAGCTCCTCAAGCGAGGCAGGCCCCAGCCGCAGGTGGCGGGCGACGCGCCGGATGACGGCGTCGATCGGATCTCCGGACTTCACCGCGGCCAGGTCGGCGGCCGTAACCTCCGCCCGCTTGCAGAGCTCGGCGTCGGATATCTTCAGGCCCCTCTGGGCCTTGGCTATGACGTCCGTGAAGTTGTCCTCGATGGGGATGCGTGGCATGGTCGGGTTTGTATCACTGAGGACGGCCCTGTGCGAGGCTTTGGGCGGCCTGCGAGGCCGCCCGGGCGTCGTCGGCCCGCCCGTTCCGCTCGAAGGTGGCCTGGATGGAGCGGTAGGCCGCCAGTCCCCGCCTCGGGTCCGCCTTGGCTATCTGGGCCGCGAGGGCCAGCGCCCGGCCGGCGTTCCCGAGGGGCCACGGGGCCTTGGCGTAGAAGCGCATGAGCCCCTCGCATGCCCCGAGGTCCCCGGGGTTGGCGGCGACCGCGCGCGCCATCGCGTCGCGGCCCTCGAGCGCGAGCGAGAACGAGCTGTCCCGGTCCGCCATCAGGAGGCAGACGCCCGCGTAGTCCGCCAGGTAGCCCTCGTTGTCCGGGGCGATCCTTAGGGCCCTTCCGAGCCAGAGGCGGGACGAGTCGAGCGAGGCCGGGCCGCCCAGGCGAAGGAAGGCCATGCCCAGGTAGTAGGACGCCTCGGCGTTCGACGGCTCGGAGGCGGCCAGCGGCTCGAGGATGGCCTTCGCCTCTGCGTAGCGCTTCTGCCCGAAGAGCGCCACGGCGTCGCCGATCGGCGTCGCCCCGAGCGCCGCGGCGGCCAGCGGCAGGCAGAGCCAGAGCGCCGCGGTCCGGCCCACCCTCATCTAGCGAACGCGTTGCGCAGGGCCGCGGCCACGTTCTGCGGCACGAAATGGCCGATCTGGCCGCCGTAGCGGGCGACCTGCTTGACCAGGGACGAGCTGGTGTAGCTGAACTGCTCGTTCGGCATCACGAAGATGGTCTCGATCATCGGCTGCAGGTGGCGGTTCATGAGCGCCATGTTGAACTCGAACTCGAAGTCGGACAGCGCGCGCAGGCCCCGGATGATCGCGTCGGCCTTCCGGTCCGCCGCGAAGTCGACCAGGAGCCCGCTGAACGTCGTCACCGTGACGTTCGGCAGGCCGGAGACATTGGGGAGGATCATCGCCACCCGCTCCTCCAGGGGGAACAGCGGTTTCTTGGCTGGGTTGTCGGCTATCGCCACGGTCACGCGCTCGAAGAGCCGCGCGGCCCGCGAAAGCACGTCGATGTGCCCGCAGGTGATCGGGTCGAAGGTGCCGGGATAGATGCAGTGGCGCATGGGGGCTCCAATAGCAGGATAGTCCCGGCCGCCCTGCTGGCGAGCGCGTTCCGATCCGATGTTGCCTTCAATCGCGGCGGGAACGATGTTCAACGCTGGGCATGAACCTCCCGAACACCATCACGCTGTCGCGGATACCGATGATGTTCATCATCGTGGGGCTCATGTTCTGCGCGTGGCCCGGGGCCGCGACGCTGGCCTTCGCCCTCTTCATCGCGGCGGCCCTCGGCGACTGGCTCGACGGCCACCTCGCCCGGACGAGGGGCCTGACCTCCAACTTCGGCAAGCTGATGGACGCCATGGCGGACAAGATCATGGTCATGGGGATTGTGATCGCGCTCGTAGAGAAGCACGAGATCCCGCTCATCTTGGCCCTGGTCACCCTGTGCCGCGAGTTCCTCATCACGGGAATGCGCATGGTGGCCGCGAGCAAGGGCGTCGTGGTGTCGGCGGACGGCGGAGGGAAGACGAAGACCGTCACGCTCCTGATCGCCCTCGGGTTCTTCCTCGGGGCGCCGATGCTGTTCCTGGACGGGGCCACCTTCTTCCACTGGGATGCGTCCGGAGCCGCGGGGTACATCGAACGCATTGGCGTCATTGTCTTCGCCGCCGGCACGGTGCTCTCCGTGTGGTCGGGCTACCGCTACATCGCGAGGAATGCCAAGCTTGTCTTCGGCGACGACGTCCGCTCCCCATGAATTTCGAGCAGCCCGCCTGGCCCAGGAGCCTCCCCGCGCAGACCGTGCTCAACGTGGCAACGCTCGGGCCCCTCGGCACGCGGATGCCGGCCCCGGGCACGTGGGGCTCGGCCGCCGGCGTGGTGTTCTTCTTCCTGTGCTTCACCCAGCTTGGCTACATCGAGTACCCGCTCATCTGCGCCGGCATGGCTTACCTCGCCGTGGGCATATGCGGCCAGGCGGAGATCCAGCTCGGGACGCACGATCCCGGCGAGGTGATCTTCGACGAGTTTGTCGCCATGCCCGTCTGCTTCTACGGCTGGCAGCAGATCACGGGCCTGCACCCGCTTCCCTTCCTCGGGCTGCTCCTCGCGGGCTTCCTCCTCTTCCGCTTCTTCGACATAAGGAAGCCCCTCGTTATCGACGCGCTGCAGCGCCTGCCGGGAGGGTGGGGGATCGTGCTCGACGACACTGCGGCGGCGCTTGCGACCTGCGCCACGCTACACATCGCGCACGCGGTGTGGGTCCTGGCCGGGCACGGCCAGGCCCCCCTCACGCCCTGAGCAGGAACCTGACGGCGGCGTGGTAGCCCTCGAGGCCGAGCCCGGTGATGACCGCCGTGCACGCCGGCGCGGTGAGGGAGACGTGCCTGAACTCCTCCCTCTTGTAGATGTTCGATATGTGCACCTCGACTGCCGGAATGTGGGCGCCGAGCAGGGCGTCGCGCAGGGCCACGCTCGTGTGCGTCAGCGCCCCGCCGTTTATCACGATCCCTGAGAACCTTGAGTCGGCTAGCTTCGCGATCCGGTCGATGAGCTCGCCCTCGTGGTTGGACTGGAAGAACTCGAGCTCGGCCTTGGCCCCGAACTCGGCGCGCAGGGCCTTCTCCAGGTCGGCCAGCGAGGCGCTCCCGTAGATCTCCGGCTCCCGCTTGCCGAGGCGGTCGAGGTTGGGCCCGTTGAGTATCGCGATCTTCTTCATGGTGGGGTTGGCCTAGAGGGGATTTTCGGTCGCAATGAACTCCCACGGCAACCCAAACTTTGCGGAGAGCTCCGCCGCGAGGGCCCTGACGGCGTGCACCTCCGTGGCGTAGTGCCCGCAGAGGTAGAGGTTGAGGAGGCGCTCCTGCGCCACGTTGAACCACTCCTCGCGCAGCTCGCCGGTCACGAGGGTGTCGACGCCGGCCCCTGCGAGCGCCGGGACCGCGCTGTTGCCGCTTCCGCTGCAGAAGGCCACCTCGGCGGGGCGGGCCGACCCGAACTCGATGGCGATGACCCGGGGGTACAGCGATTCCAGCCTCTTCCTGAGGGCCGGGCGCGCGAGTCGGCAGGGGGCGATCCGGCCGATGGGCCCTCCCTCGTTCGGCAGGAATCCGCGGCGGCCCCTGAGGCCGAGCCCGCGCGCGAGCAGCGCGTTGTTGCCGATCTCCGGGTGCGAGTCGAGCGGCAGGTGGCTCGAGTAGAGCGCGCAGTTTCCCCTCACCAGCTCCCCGATCCGGTCGCGGACCGGACCAGTGAGCGGGCGCGGCATGTCCCAGAACATGCCGTGGTGGACAATCATGAAGTCGACGCCGGCGTCGACAGCCTTGCGGAAGGGATGCAGGCCGGCGTCGACGGCCGCCCCGATCCTCGTCACCCGGCCGTCGTTGCCGAACTGCAGCCCGTTGAACGCCCTCGGGGCGTCCTTGAACGCCGCGAGTCGCGTGCGCTTGTCGCAGTAGGCGACCAGATCCTTCAGCTTCGTCATGGTCTATGCGCCGATTCGGCAGCTATGTGCGCTAAAGCCTGCCCCGAAACTCACGAGCCAAAAATCGCCGCCGGGCCCCGGCGCCGCGTCCCTCAGCGTCTCCTCGAGGGCGAAGAGGACGGAGGGGCTGCTCATGTTGCCGTTGTCGCGCAGCGTCCTGACGCTGGCCTCCAGGGAATGGGGCGCTACGACCCGCTCCAGCGCCTCGAGCACGTCGCGGCCGCCGGGATGCGTGACGACGCGCGCGACGGGCCGCGGGCCGCGCTCGGCCCAGAGGCGGCCCACGGCGCCCGCGGCGAGCTCGGGCACGCTCCGGTGGAGGAGGTTCCGCAGCTTCCCATCCCGCTGCTCGAACCGGAGCTTGTCGCGGTCCGCGGGCAGGTGGAGCGACCTGAAGTCGAAGGCCCGCAGCCCCGACGGGCCGGGCTCGGCGCTCCAGATGGTCGCGGCAGCCCCGTCGCTGAAGAGGCAGGCGCTGATGATCACGCCGGGGTCGTCGTCCAGGTAGAAGGCCGCCGAGCAGACCTCGACGGCCACGCAGGCCACCCTGGCGCCCGGCTGCGCGGCCAGCAGGTGGCTCGCGGCCCGCAGCATGGGGATCGCCGCGCCGCAGCCCAGGCCGACCAGGTCGTGCAGGACCGCGTTCGGCCGGACGCCGAGGTCCTCGGCCACGTAGCTCGTGAGGCCCGGGCAGAGGTATCCCGTGCAGGTGCAGATGAGGAGCGCGTCGAGCTCGCCCGCGCCCATCCCGGCCCTGGCGAGCGCCGCGGAGAGCGCCGTCGCGGCGAGCCTCGGCGCCTCGGTGCGGAAGCCGTGGTTGAGCTCGTCCGGCGTCAGGTCGAAGACGCGCGCGATCCCGGGCAGCGCGAAGTGCCGCGTCGCGATCCCGTGGTCGCTCCTCAGGATGCTGTGCATGATCAGCATGGAGCGCCTCTTCAGGCGCGCGCGCATCTCGGATTTCTGGACGATCTCCCAGCACTCGGGCTGCGTGTAGGCGGCTGCGGGGACGGCGGTGGCGAGCGCGTGGAGGAACATTGCTTCGGGTGTCTAGTGGAGCGCGGCGTAGAACGCGCGGAAGGGGATGAGCCGGCGGCCCGCGAGGGCCGCGAGCCAGCGCTGGCGTCGGCGCTCGAGGAAGAAGGGGTGCAGGAGGGAGGCCACCATGAGCCGGCGCCGGAACCGCAGCCTCTGGGCGCGGGCGACCGCCCGGACCGAACCGGCCCATCCGGCGGCGCCGGAGGCGTACGCGAGGAGCGGCGCAAGCGCCAGCTCGGCCCCCTGCAGCGCCATCGCGAGCCCGTTGCCCGTGAACGGCGGGATAGAGGCGCAGGCGTCGCCGATCCAGATCCGGTCGGGGCGCGCGACGCGGCGGTCGCCGAGCGGGGCGGCGGTCACGCAGCACGAGTCCGGGTCGAGGTCGGCGGCGCGGATCCTCTCGGCCAGCGCGTTCAGGCCCGCGGCCGAGAGGTACGCCTGCATCATGCCCGGGCCGCGCTCCGCGACCTCTCTCCCCTCGAAGATTCCGCAGACGTTGACCTCGCCTGTCTCCACCCGCGAGAGCCCGACATAGGCGCGCGCGCCCAGGTGGACCTCGAAGTCGTTGCACAGGGGCAGGCCGCGGGCGTGGACCTTGAGCCCCACCCAGAACGGCCCCCTGCGTTTCCTGCCGGCGGCGAAGATCCGGCCGGGGGGCGTCTCAGCGTCGGGCACCCGGGTGCGGGCGCGCAGGTCCCCGCCCGCGGCCACGAACGCGGCGGCGAGCCGCGCGTCCAGCGTGTGCCGGCTGATGCCCCAGGCCGTCGCCGGGAGCGAGAACGGGCGCAAAGGGCGGTCCCGCAGGTGGTAGGTGACCCCCCGGTGGGGGACGGCGTCCGCCATGTGCTCCCGGAGCCCGAGCCTGTCGACCGTCCCCGGGCCCAGGCCCGCGATGAATTCCCCGCAGACGCGGTGGCGGGGATAGTCGCCGGCCTCGTAGACCGTGACCGGGACGCCCGAGCGGCGCAGCGCGAGCCCCGCCGAGAGGCCGGCGAGGCCCCCCCCGACGATCTCGATCGGGAGCATGGGGCTCATGGGCGCCGCGCCGCGTCCATGGCGCCCTGCGGGATCCTCCGGCGCCGGGGCGCACATGCTCCATTCATCTACGAAAGATTGCCCGGGAGCCCCCACATGTCCAGAGTCCGCGGCGCAATCCATGAGAGCCGCGAAGAACAGCCCCGTCGACCTGATCGCCCAGGCTACCCGGAAGTTCCCGAACCGGCCCACGTGGGACGAGTATTTCATGGCGACGGCGGTCCTGATCGCCACCCGCTCCAACTGCGAGCGCCTGCACGTCGGCTGCGTGATCGTCGCCGGGGGCGAGCGCAAGAACCGACTCGTGGCCGCGGGCTACAACGGCTTCCTGCCGGGCACCCCGCACGTCTCCCGGGTGCGCGCGGGACACGAGCAGGCGACCGTCCATGCTGAGCAGAACGCGGTCGCCGACGCGGCGAGGCGCGGGAGCCCGGTCGGCGGCTGCGTCGCCTACGTCACCCATTTCCCCTGCGTGAACTGCGCGAAGATGCTCGCGGCGGCCGGCATCGCCGAGATAAGGTACCGTGCCGACTACCACAACGACCCGCTCGTCGGGCGGCTTATGACGGACGCCGGCGTCAAGATCCTGAAACTCTGAGGCAGCCATGCGCGACAGCATTCGCGGCACGACGGAATCGCTCGCGGGGTCGCTCCTCCTCGCGCACCCGGTGCTGCGCGACCCGAACTTCCGCCGCACGGCGGTCCTCATGTCGACGCACGGGCCCGAGGGCGCGATGGGCGTCGTGCTCAACCGGCCGCTCGGCAAGCGCCTCGGGGAGCTGAAGGGGGACTTCGCGCTAGGCCCGCTCTCCTCGACCCCCATCTTCACGGGCGGCCCGGTGCAGACCGAGCAGCTGATCCTCGCCGCCTGGCAGTCTCGCGAGGACGCGTTCCAGCTCCACTTCGGGATAGACCCCGACAAGGCGGTGCAGATGCTCTCGGACGAGTCGACGCGCCTGCGCGCCTACCTGGGGTACTCGGGGTGGTCGGCCGGGCAGCTTGAGAGCGAGCTGAAGAGCGGGACATGGATCGTCGCCAGCCCGCCTGCGGACCTGTTCGAGCGCCCCATGCAGGAGGCGCTATGGCGCTCGCTCCTGTCCGACGAGGGCGACGAGTGGCGCCTTATGGTGGACGAGCCCGACGAGCCCGGGAAGAACTGAGTTGACAGGGGGGGTGTCCGCTCTCTGTTTTGGTGCCTTTTATGAAAGTCGTTTCCTCCATCAAGTCGGCCAAGAAGCGTCACCCGGACTGCCAGGTGGTGCGCCGCCGCGGCAAGATATACGTCATCAACAAGACCGACCCGCGCTATAAGGCGCGCCAGGGCTGAACCTTAACCCACTTTCCACGTGAAACCCGAAGGCCACCCGACGCTCAACCCGGTCTGCTTCCTCGATGTCGCGACCGGCAAGCGATTCCTCACCCGCTCGACCATGAAGTCCTCCCGCAAGGAGTCGATCGACGGCCAGGAGTACTTCATCGTCCTGCGCGACGTGACGATGGACTCCCATCCCGCCTACACCGGCGAGAAGCGCCTGGTCGACACCGCGGGGCGCGTCGAGAAGTTCACGTCCAAGTTCAAGCGCAGCACGAAGAAATAGGCTCGAGGCTGTTGAAGCTGATCTGTTTTGACTGCGACAGCACGCTGAGCTCGCTCGAGGGCATCGACGAGCTCGCCCGCCTCCGGGGGCCCGAGATCTGCGCGCAGGTAGTCGCCCTCACCGAGGACGCGATGAACGGCAGGATCAAGCTCGAGGAGATCTTCGGCCTGCGCCTGGAGGCCATCCGGCCCACGAGCGACGACGCGGCCGCCGTCGGGAGGGGCTACGTGGCCGCGGTCGAGCCGACCGCGAGGGCCACGATCTCCGGCCTCAGGGGCCAGGGCTGGACGCCGGCCATCATAAGCGGGGGTTTCCGCCAGGCTATCCGGCCCCTGGCCGACTTCCTGGGCGTCGAGAGGGTGGAGGCCGTGGACCTCTTCTTTGCGACCGACGGGTCCTACGCGGGCTACGACTCGGCCTACCCGTCGACGCGCTCTGGCGGGAAGGTGCAGATCATCGAGAGCCTCCGGGCCGAGTTCCGCCCCGAGAGGGTCGTCATGGTGGGCGACGGCGTGAGCGACCTTGAGACGCGCCCCGCGGTCGACCTCTTCGTGGGCTACGGGGGCTTCGCCACGCGCGAGCGGGTGAGGCGCGAGGCCGCCGCCTTCGTGACGTCGCTTGCGGCCGTCCCCGCGCTCCTCCAGGGCTAGGGGAACAGCCCGCGCTTCTGCTTGGCCTCGGCGACGCGCCCGATCCCGAGCGTCAGCGCCGCCAGCCGCCGGCCGAACTTGAACTTGCGCTTCTGGTATTCCACGGACTCCTTCGCGCGGTCGAGTATCGCGTTCAGCTTCGCGAGGACCTCGTCGCGGGTCCAGTAGAAGCTCTGGAGGTTTTGCAGCCACTCGAAGTAGGACACGATGACGCCCCCGGAATTGCACAGGATGTCCGGGATGAGCTCGATGTCCCCGCGCTCCTCGATGATCCGGTCGGCCTCGTTCGTCGTGGGGCCGTTGGCCCCCTCGGCGAGCACCCGGCACCTGAGCCTCGGGGCGTTGTCCCCCGTGATGACCCGCTCCAGCGCCGCGGGGATGAGCACCGTGCACTCAAGCTCCAGGAGCTGCTCGTTCGACATCGGGCCGCCGCCGTCGAAGTCCTTGAGGACGCCGGCGTACTGGACGTAGGCCAGCGCCTTTTTGATATCGATCCCGGCGGGGTTGTGGATGCCGCCCGTGTAGTCTGAGACCGCGATGATCCTCGCCCCCATCGCCGACAGGGCGAGCGCGGTCTCGCTGCCGACGTTGCCGAATCCCTGGATGGCGACCGTCGCGCCCGCGACCGGGATTTTCAGGTCCTCGAGGTACCTGCCGACCAGGTAGGCGACCCCCGCGCCGGTCGCCTCCTTGCGGCCCTGCGACCCGCCCACCGCCAGCGGCTTGCCGGTCACGACCCCGGGCGAGATGTAGCCCACGTGGTTCGAGTAGGTGTCCATCATCCACGCCATGATCTGCTCGTTCGTGCCCATGTCTGGCGCCGGGATGTCGAGCTGGGGGCCCACGAAGGAGATGAGCTCCTGCATGTAGCGCCGGGAGAGGTGCTCGAGCTCCGTTGGCGACAGCTCGCGCGGGTTCACGATGACGCCACCCTTGGCGCCCCCGTAGGGCAGGCCGACAAGCGAGCACTTCCAGCTCATCCACATGGCGAGCGCGGCCACCTCGCCGAGGGTCACGCCCTCGTGGAACCTGACCCCCCCCTTGGACGGGCCGGTCGAGATGTTGTGCTGGACGCGGTAGCCCTCGAAGACCGTCACGCTCCCGTTGTCGCGCCTCACCGGCAGCGAGACGGCGATGCAGCGGCGGGGGTACTTTGTCCTGTCCCTAATCTCCTCCGGGAGGTTGATAGCGTCGGCAGCCTGGTCAAATTGCCGGCACGCCATGCGAAAGACGTCCGAATCATACAGCGTCGAGACAACTGCCTTTGACATGCGGGCACCCTGCCCGATGTCATAGGGATTGGCCATGCTTTTCAAGCTCACCTCCGACTACAGCCCGACGGGCGACCAGCCCCAGGCGATCGAGAAGCTGGTCGGCTCGATCGCGGCCGGCAACAGGTACCAGACGCTCCTCGGCGTCACGGGCTCGGGCAAGACCTTCACGATGGCGAACGTGATCGCCAGGTGCGAGCGGCCGGTGCTGATCATCTGCCACAACAAGACCCTCGCGGCGCAGCTCTTCTCCGAGTTCAAGGCCTTCTTCCCGGAGAACGCCGTCGAGTACTTCGTCAGCTACTACGACTTCTACCAGCCCGAGGCGTACATCCCCTCTAGCGACACCTACATCGAGAAGGACTCGTCGATCAACGAGGAGATCGAGCGCCTCAGGATGTCGGCGACGAGCTCGCTTGTCAGCCGCAGGGACGTCATCGTCGTCGCGAGCGTCTCCTGCATCTACGGCCTGGGCTCCCCGCAGGACTTCGCCGACCTCATGATCCCGATCCGCCGGGGGGGCGAGCTCGGGCGCAACGCCTTCCTCGAGCGCCTTGTCGACAACATCTACGAGCGGAACGACTACGAGCTGAAGCCGGGCCGGTTCCGCGTGCGCGGCGACGTGGTCGACGTCATGCCCGCCTACATGGAGCACGGCCTCAGGGTCGAGTTCTTCGGCGACACCGTCGAGGCGCTGAGCGAGTTCGAGCCCCTGACGGGGGAGTCCATCCGGGTGCTCGACAAGTTCGACCTGTACCCGGCGAACCAGTACGTTAGGAGCCGCGGGTCGCTCGCCCCTGCGATAGCGTCGATCAAGGCCGAGCTCGAGCAGAGGGTCGGTTGGTTCGTGGCCGAGGCCAAGTACCTGGAGGCGCAGCGCCTCAAGGCGCGCACGAACTACGACGTCGAGATGCTCTCCGAGATGGGGTTCTGCAACGGGATCGAGAACTACTCGCTCCATTTCGGGAGCCGCAAGCCGGGCGACCGCCCCTCGTGCCTTATCGACTTCTTCCCCAAGGACTTCCTGCTCATGGTCGACGAGAGCCACGCCACCGTGCCGCAGATAGGAGGGATGTACAACGGGGACCGGTCCCGCAAGCAGACGCTCGTCAACTTCGGGTTCCGCCTGCCGTCGGCCCTGGACAACAGGCCGCAGAGCATGGAGGAGTTCGACAGGATCACGGGCCAGACGCTCTACGTCTCGGCGACGCCCTCCCAGTTCGAGGTCGCGCGGTCGGCTGTGGTCGCGGAGCAGGTCATCCGGCCGACGGGGCTCCTGGATCCCGAGATCACGGTGCGGCCGATCAAGGGCCAGGTCGAGGACCTGATAGGCGAGATCAAGGCGGCCGCGTCGGCGGGCGAGCGCGTCCTCGTGACCACGCTCACGAAGCGCCTGTCGGAGGACCTGACCACCTATCTGCGCGAGGCCAAGGTCCGGGTCGAGTACCTGCACTCCGACATCGACACGATCGAGCGGATCGAGATCCTGCGCAACCTGCGGCTGGGCAACTTCGACGCCCTCATCGGGATCAACCTCCTCAGGGAGGGACTCGACCTGCCCGAGGTGGCGCTCGTCGCGATCCTGGACGCCGACAAGGAGGGGTTCCTGCGAAGCGAGACGAGCCTCATCCAGACCGCGGGACGGGCGGCCAGGCACGAGAAGGGCAGGGTCATCTTCTACGCGGACACCATCACGGGCTCGATCGCGCGCACGATCGAGGTCACGAACGCGCGCCGCAGGAGGCAGGTCGCCTACAACGAGGAGCACGGGATCGTGCCCCGGAGCGTTAGGCGCGGCGCCCAGGCGAGCCTGCAGGCGCCCGGCCAGGCGGGCGAGCGCGCCGCGGCGGCGGTCTCGGAGGATCCCGACGACATCGCGGCGGTCATCGACGAGCTCGAGGACGAGATGCGGGAGGCCGCCGACAGGCTTGAGTTCGAGAAGGCCGCGCTCATCCGCGACCAGATCGACTCGCTCAAGTCGGGAAGCTTCCGGAAGCTGGCCGGGCCCGCGGCCCGGCGCGTCAGGCCCACTCGGGCGGGTTCTGCATCTGGGGGTTGAGGACCCCGATGCAGGGCAGGTTCCGGTAGCGCTCCGCGAAGTCGAGGCCGTAGCCGACGACAAACTTGTCCGGGATCTTGAACCCGACGAAGTCCGCCTCGAAGGGCACCTCGCGCCGGCCCTGCTTGTCCAAGAGGACGCAGGTCCGCAGGCTAGCGGGGCCGAGCTTCTGGACGAGGCCGGCGACGAGCGTGATGGTCTTTCCGGTGTCGAGGATGTCGTCGATCAGGAGGACATGGCGCTTGGCGATGTCTATCGTGAGGCTGTGGACGATCTGGGGCGTGCCGACCGACTTCGTCCGGTTCGCGTAGCTCGAGATCCGGATGCAGTCCAGGCGCACCGGGTTGTCGATCTCGCGCATCAGGTCGGCGGTGAACATGACGGCCCCGTTGATGATCGAGACTATGGTGAACTCGCCGTCGCCGTAGGTCCGGCGGATCTCCCGGCCGAGCTCCCGCACCCGCTTTTTGATCTGCGCCTCGGTGTACATCACGCTCTCGAGGTCGGGGTGCGAGGCCGCTGGGCGCTTCTTGGTCGGCATTGGGGTGGCCAAGAGAGGAGGACCGCGGCGACGGAGGCAACCCGTAAGGTCGGCCCCCGGAAATCTCCCCGCGGTATTTCTTTTGACTTCGACTCGGGGCGCCCGCGCGCCGAAGCTCCCCATCTCCGCGGGAATGATCTCAATCCGGATAGAGAAACTGACCAAACGCTTCGGCGCCGTCACCGCGCTCCACAACCTGGACCTCGTGATCGGCCCGGGGGAGCTCTTCTTCCTGCTGGGGCCGAGCGGCTGCGGCAAGACGACGCTCCTGAGGTGCATGGCGGGGTTCTATATCCCCGAGGAGGGGCGCATCCTCTTCGGCGACGAGGACGTGACCCAGCTGGCGCCCCACAAGCGCAACACCGGGATGATGTTCCAGAGCTACGCCCTCTGGCCCCACATGACCGTGGCCGAGAACGTGGCCTTCGGCCTCGAGGAGCGCAGGCTGCCCCGCCCCGAGATCCGCACCAAGGTGGGCGAGGCGCTCGAGTCGGTCCACATGGGGGCCTACGCCGAGCGGCGGCCGAACCAGCTCTCCGGGGGCCAGCAGCAGCGGGTCGCGCTCGCGCGCGCCCTCGTCATCCGACCAAGGTGCCTCCTCCTGGACGAGCCCCTGTCGAACCTGGACGCCAGGCTGAGGCTCGAGATGCGCATGGAGATCCGCCGGGTCTGCAAGGAGTTCAAGCTGACGACGGTCTACGTGACCCACGACCAGAAGGAGGCGCTCTCCGTATCCGACCGGATGGCGGTCCTGGACAGCGGCAGGATCCTCCAGGTGGGCTCGCCCCAGGAGATCTACCGCCGGCCCGCGCGCAGGACCGTCGCCGAGTTCATAGGGGAGACGAACTTCCTGGCGGGCACGCTCAAGGCCTCGTCGCAGGGCCGCGCGAGGGTGGCCACGGCCATCGGCGAATTCGACGCGGTCTTCGGCGAGCCAGGGCGGGAGCCGGCCGTCGGGGCCGCGGTCACGGTCTCGGCGAGGCCGGAGTGCTGGACGATCTCCGAGGGGCGCCCGGCCGGCAACTCGGTCCGCGGCCTGATCGGCAAGTCGATCTACCTCGGCGAGAACGCCCAGTACGACTTCGTCTCCGGCGACACGACGCTCAAGATACTCGAGCTGAACCCGCGCTTCACCGAGCGCTCGGGCGCCGGCGAGTTCTTCGCGGGCATCCAGCCCGAGGACGTCGTCGTCCTGGGCGACTAGGGGCCCGGCGATGCTCAAGCGGGGGATCATCGTCCTGGCGCTGGTGGCGACGGTCGCGCTGCCGTTCATCCTGCGGCCGCGCCAGGAGTCGCAGGAGAGCGCGGACGACACCCTCGTCCTCGTCTCCCCCCACAACGAGGCGATCAGGCACGAGTTCACGCAGGGCTTCCGCAGCTGGTACAGGGCCAGGACGGGGCGCACGGTCTTCCTCGACTGGCGCAACGTCGGGGGCACGACCGACATCGCCCGCTACCTCGAGGGGGAGTACGTGGCCTCGTTCCGCAGCATGTGGACGGGGAGGCTGGGCAGGGCGTGGAGCACGGACGTCCAGTCCGGATTCCAGAATGGCCAATTGAAGGCGGACGCCCCGGCGGCGGCCCGGGAGGCGCGCGCGGCCTTCATGGCCTCGGATGCCGGCTGCGGGATAGACCTCTTCTTCGGCGGGGGGCCGTCGGACTTCGAGGGGCAGGCCCAGGCCGGCCGGCTTGTCGACTCGGGGATCCGCCGGCTTCACCCCGACTGGTTCACCGACGAGGCGTTCCCGGCGGTCTTCGGCGGGGAGACGTACCGCGACCCGGGCGACCTGTGGTATGGCACGGTGCTCAGCTCCTACGGGATCCTCTACAACAAAGACTCCATAAGGCGCCTCGGGCTTGAGCACATTCCCCTCCAGTGGACGGACCTCGCCGACCCCCGCTACGTGGGAGAGGTGGGCCTCTGCGACCCGATGCAGAGCGGGTCGATAGCCCAGGCCTTCCTGAACGTTATCCAGCAGCAGATCCACCGCAGGGTCGATCCGCTGGGGCCGACCGACAGGGCGGGTGAGGCGCGCGCGGTCCGCGAGGGATGGGTCGACGCCATGCGGCTCCTGCAGCTGATCGGGGCCAACTCGCGCTACTTCACGGACACCTCCCAGAAGCCGCCGATCGACGTTGCGAACGGCGACTGCGCCGCGGGCATGTGCATCGACTTCTACGGGCGGGAGCAGCAGGAGGCCGTCAGGCGGCGCAACGGGGGCGTCGACCGTGTCGGCTACAGCGCGCCGGAGGGCGGGGCGTCGTACTCGGTCGACCCGATCGCGCTCCTGCGCGGCGCCCCGCATCGCGCGGTCGCGCTCGCGTTCATCGAGTACACGCTCTCCCTCGACGGGCAGAGGATCTGGAACTTCCGGACGGGCACGCCCGGGGGCCCCGGGCTCTTCGCGCTGCGCAGGCTGCCGGTGAGGCGCGACTTCTACGCCCTGGCGGACTGGCCGAGGTACACCAGCGACCCCGGCGTGGACCCCTACTCGCAGAAGAGCGTGCTCATCCCCAACAACGCCTGGACGGGCGATCTCTGGTACCAGATGCGCTTCATCATCCGCGTCATGACCGAGGACACGCATCCCGAGCTCGTTAGCGCGTGGCGCGCGATCATCGCCGCCCCGGAGCCCGCGCGGAGCCGCGCCCTCGCCGTCCTCCAGGACGTCTCGGTGGTCGACTACGACCAGGCGCTCGGCCGCATCAGGAAGGGCGTCCGCTCCAGGAACCTCGTGGACTCCGTGGTCCTTGCCCGCGACATCGGCGGGGTGTTCCGGGACAACTACAGGCGCGCGGAGCGCATCGCCAGGGGAGGCGAGTGACGCGGGCACGCGGCGCGCCCCGTCCGGGCGCCCCCTAGAGCGCCGCGAACGCCGCCGCGAACGCCGCCCGGTCCGGGGCCGCGAAGAACGAGGTTCCCGCGACGAAGGTGTCGGCCCCCTTCGCTCGGCACAGGGCGGCCGTGGCGCCCTCTATCCCGCCGTCGACCTCTATGCGCAGGTCGAGCCTGCGCTCGCTCCTCCACCGGTCGACCTGGGCAATCTTCGTGAGCATGTCCTGCCGGAAGGACTGCCCGCCGAAGCCGGGCTGGACGGTCATGACGAGGACCAGGTCCACCAGGCCGAGGAAGGGCTCGACCGCTTCGGCCGGGGTCCCGGGGTTGAGCGCAATGCCCGCCCGGCACCCGTGCGCGCGAATGGCCCCGAGCGCGGCGGCGTGGTCGTACTCGGGCTCTATGTGGATCGTGATCCGGCTCGCCCCGGCCTTCGCGAAGGGTTCGACGAACTTGTGCGGCTCGGACAGCATGAGGTGCGTGTCGAAGAACAGCTTCGAGCCGTCGCGCCGCAGCGAGGCGAGCGTCTCGGGGCCGAACGAGAGGTTTGGCACGAAATGCCCGTCCATCATGTCCAGGTGCAGCCACTTGAGCCCGAGCGCAGCCACCGCCTCGGCGCCCTTGCCGAGGGCCGCGTGGTCGCTCGCCAGGAGCGAGGGGGCTAGGATCGGTTCGTTCATCGGGGCGTGGGCGCCTCCCGCATCACCAGACGTCGAGGACGGCGTGGGTCACCCTGTCGGAAAGGAGTTCGGCCAGGAGCGGGAGCGTGTTGTACTCGGACTGGAGCTGGTCGTTGCTGGTGCCGAAGGGCACCAGGCCCAGCCCGTTGTCGAGGAAGGCCTCACGCTGGACGTCGATCTGCCTCCCGTCAAAGAGCATCCTTCCCGTCCGGTTGTCCCGCAGGCTGCAGGTCGCCGTCAGCCGGAGCGTGAACTTGCGGGCCAGCCCGTTGTCGTCCTCCCGGTTGGCGGCGTTGTCGCGCTTGTACTTAACGAGGGTGACCTGGAGGGACGCGTCGGCGTCCGCCTGCCTGTCGACGAGCTCGACGCGCCCGTCCCGGATGAAGGCCTCGCGGACCATCGTGCTCACGAGCTCGCGCGCCTGCGGGAGCGTCGTCTTGTTCTTGGCGGGCTCGATGAAGATCGTGGCGAACGACGGGGCCGGGCCGGCACCCATCTGGTAGTGGCTGCATCCCTGTGCAAGGATCGCCGCGACAAGGAGGAGGCCCCATGCTCGCGTCATCGGGGTCGAGCGCGGCGCGCTCAGAAGAACCAGAACCGCTTCTTGGGGGCGGTCGTGGGCCTGATCCTGTCCCTGGAGATCTTCGCCTCGAGGTCGGCCAGGCGCTTCTTGGCGAGGCCGGCCGGCTTGGAGTCCGGATAGGCCGTGATGGCCTCGTTGTAGTAGACCCTTGCCGCGACGAAGTTCAGCCGCTTGTAGAAGTAGTAGTCCCCGATGTAGATTTTGCTCTGGGCGAGTATTGTCTTCATCTTGTCGACCCCGGCGGCCGCCTGCGCGATGCCGGAATCCCCCGGGTAGAGGATCATGAAGTCCTCGTAGTAGGTCATCGCCTCCTTCGTGGAGGCCTGGTCGTACTTCGGGCCCTCCGTGAGGGACGCATGCAGGTCGCCCAGCTTCAGGTAGGCCACCGGGGCGAGGACGCTCTGCGGATAGGTGTTCACAAGCCGGTCGAGGGCGTCGATCGCCTCCTCCGTGTTCTTGTTCTGCTGGTGGCCGCGCGCGACGTCCATCAGCGAGAGGGGCGCGTAGTCGCTGTACGGCGCGTCGAGGACGACGACCTCGAAGTACTCCACGGCCTTCGGCCGGTTCGAGGGCCCGGGGAGCCATCCCCAGATCCTGTTGTGCGCCCCGTCTAGGAGGGCCGAGGCGATCCGGTACTGCTCGCCGATCACGTCGCTGAAGCGCTTCGTGTTCGGGTAGCGCCGGAGCATGAGCTGGAAGTCGGTGAAGGCGTCATAGTACTGCTTTTTGCGGAGCAGCAGGTTGCCGGCCCGGTAGAGGGCCTCAGGGGCGTAGACGGAGCCCTGGTATTTGCGGGCGACCGTCTCGTAGCCCCTTATCGCGGAGCGGAGGCTTCCCTCCTCCTCGTTGCGCCTCGCCTTGTTCATCTGCTCGAGCGCGGTCTTTCCCTGCTTGCCGGCGAGTCCCGAGAGGGAGCCCCCCTCGAGCTGCCAGCCGGTGGAGGGGGCCCACGTCAAGTCAGCGGCCAGACGGGGGGTTGCGCAAAGCGCAATCGCCGCCGCCACCCAGAAAGGCAATAGGGGATGGCGGAAAAAACGGGTCGGCATGAGTACGGAAATCACCAGCGAATCAGGGCGCTCCCGTAGGTCAAGCCTGCCCCGAATGCGACGAGCAGCGTCAGGTCGCCCGGCTTGATCCGGCCCCCCCGGCGGGCCTCGTCCAGGGCTATCGGGATCGAGGCCGCCGACGTGTTGCCGTAGCGGTCGACGTTCACGAAGAAGCGCTCGACGGGAAGCTCGAGGTACTGGGCTATCGCGTCTATGATGCGCAGGTTGGCCTGGTGGGGTATCACGAGCCCAATCTGAGTCGCGGCAAGCCCGTGTTGTTCCAAAATATCGCGGGCCGCCTCCTCCATGACCCGGACCGCCAGCTTGAAGACCTCCTTGCCCTTCATCTTTATGTACTGGTCGCCCTTGGCGAGGGTCTCGGCCGTCGTCGGCGTTCGGCTGCCGCCGGCCGGAATCCAGAGGAGGTCGGTGTCCTCTCCGAGCGCGCCCAGCCTTGTCCCGATTAGCCCGATGCCGGGCGTGTCGCTCGGCCCGATGACCGCGGCGCCTGCCCCGTCGCCGAAGAGGAGGCATGTCCCGCGATCCTGCCAGTCCACGATCGAGGAGAGCTTCTCCGCGCCGATCACGAGCGCCCTGCGGTAGCGCCCCGAGGCGACGAGGGCGCACGCGGTGTCCATGGCGTAGATGAACCCGGAGCACGCGGCGTTCAGGTCGAAACAGGCGGCCGTGGACGGTATCCCGAGCTTGTGCTGCACGATGCACGCGGTCGAGGGCATCGGGTAGTCGGGCGTCACGGTCGCGACGACGAGGAGGTCGATCTCTGAGGCGGCGGCGCCCGCGTCCGCGAGCGCCCGCTGCCCGGCGAGGACGGCCAGGTCGGAGGTAGCCTGGTCCGGGGCGGCTATCCGGCGCTCCCGGATCCCGCTCCTCGCGACGATCCACTCGTCCGAGGTGTCCACCATCTTCGCCAGGTCCTCGTTCGAGAGTATGCGCTCGGGTGCGTAGGAGCCGGTGCCCAGGATGACGGTGGAGGGGGTGGGCATGAAGGGGGGTCAGGGGACGGGCACGCTGAGAAGCTCGTTCGCGCGCGCGATGTCGGCCTCCATCCTCTGGTTCATGTCCGCCTTGATGATCTCGCCCGCCGCCCGAATCGCGCTCTTGATGGCGTTGCGGTTCGAGGAACCGTGCGCCTTCAGGATGTTGCCGCGCAGCCCGAGGAGCGGGGCGCCCCCGTAGCGCTCGGGGTTAATCCTGTCCTTGAGCGCCGCGAAGGCGCCCTTGGAGAGGAGGGCTCCCGTCCTGCGCATCGGGTTGGCGCCCAGTTCCTCGCGCAGCACGCCGCGCATGAACTTCTCCAGCGACTCCCAGCTCTTCAGCATGATGTTGCCGACGAACCCGTCGCACACGACCACGTCCACGTGCTCGGCGAAAACCTGGAAGCCCTCGATCGGGCCCGAGTACCTGATGATGCCGTCGATCCTCTTGAGGAGCTCGTTGGTCTCGGTGATGAGCGAGTTGCCCTTGCCGTCCTCCGTGCCTATGGACATGAGCCCGACGCGCGGCTCGGGGATCCCCAGCATCACGCGGCAATAGTGGCTCCCCAGGATGGAATTGTGCACCAGGTGCTCGGGCTTCGGTTCGGGGTTGGCGCCGGCGTCGATCAGCACGAAGTGCCCCCCCTCCCTCGGGACGACGGCCGCGAGCGCCGGCCTGGCGATGCCCTCCATCGTCCTCAGGCGCAGCGTCCCGCAGGCCATGAGCGCGCCCGTGTTGCCGCAGCTGACGACGACGTTCGCCTCGCCGGCCTTCACGAGCTCTATGGCCCGGACCATCGACGAGTCCTTCTTCTTCTTGAGCGCGACGAGCGGCTTGTCGTCCATCGTGACGACCTCCGACGCGTGGAGCGTCGTCAGCCGATCGCTCCTGTGCAGCCCGTAGTGCAGGATGAGGGGCCGCAGGATCGCCTCGTCGCCGACGAGCGTGATCGGGTTGAGCGCCGGGCTCTGCGCGAGCGCAAGCTTGACCGCGGCGACGACCTCGCTTGGGCCCAAGTCGCCTCCCATCGCGTCAACCGCGATCCGACCGGGTGTTCCGGGGGCCATGGCCGCCGTGTTGCCGCCTGTGCCGAGCGGCGGGTTAGACCTCGACGTTGAGGACTTGGCGGCCCCGGTAGGTGCCCGTCTTCGGGTTCACGCGGTGCGCGCGGACCAGGCTCCCGTCGGTGGGGTCGCGGGCGAACTCGGGCGCGACGAAAGCGTTTGCTGCACGGCGGTTTGCGCTACGACGCTTGGACTGCTTGCGTTTTGGATTGGCCATTTAGAAGGGGGTTAAAGGTTGACCGTTTAAAGGCCGCAAGGCCCCCCCGTCAAGCGCACACTCATTCACGCGAGACTTGTGCCCCCGGCCGGGTCGCGTACCAAGGAGCGGACCCATGTCTCCCACGCTCGTACAAATCATCGTCCTGGCCGTTGTCCAGGGCGCCGCCGAGCTGCTTCCGGTCTCGAGCTCCGCCCACGTCATCGTCGCGGAAAAGCTCATGCGGCTCGACCCCGCGAGCCCCGAAATGATGTTCCTGATGATCATGCTCCACGCCGGGACGATGGTCGCCGTAATCGCCTATTTCTGGAAGTCGTGGGGGCGCAGCTTCTTCCCGAACCCGGCAGCGGCGGGGCGGGCGATCCTGGGAATCGCCGCAGCGACCGCCGTCACGGCCGCGGTCGCGCTCGCGCTGAAGGTGCTGATAGAGAGGGTCGTCCTTGGCGGGCGCCCCGGCGCGGCCGTCGAGGACCTGGCGTCCAACCTTCCGCTGCTTGCGGCCTGCCTGGCGGTGGCGGGAACGGTGATCGTTGTCGCCGGCCTGCGTTTCAGGACCAGGGGCGGCGAAGCGGAGGAAGCCGGCGCCGCGGGGTGCCCCATGCCGACCGGCCCGGCGCTCTTCGTGGGCGCGGTCCAGGGGATCTGCCTCCCGTTCCGCGGCCTGTCGCGCTCGGGGGCCACGATCTCGACGGGGATGCTGCTCGGCGTCCCGAAGCGCCTCTCTGAGGAGTTCAGCTTCGCGCTCGGGGTCGTCATCACGCCCCCGATCATGGCCCGCGAGTTCCTCAGGTTCTACCGGTTCCGCGCCGCCGCGGACGCGGCCGTCCGCGTGGGGGCGCTCGTGACCCCGGGACTCATCGGGATGGCCTTCAGCTTCCTTGCCGGGCTTTTCGCGCTGCGGTGGCTCTCGCGCTGGCTTCAGAGCGGGCGCTGGCACTACTTCGGGTTCTACTGCTTCGCTGCCGCGGCCGGCGTCTGCGCCCTGGCGGCAATGGGATACTAGCGGCGCCATGGACCTTCTCTCGCTCACATCCTCCCTTGGTAGGGGCAGGGACCTCACCCCCGGGGAGGCGCGCGCCGCCGCGGCGGCGCTTGCCGCCGAGCAGGATTCCGACCAGGTGAAGGCCGCCTTCCTATCCGCGCTTGCGGCGAAGGGGGAGACCGCGGGCGAGGTCGCGGCATTTGCCGAGGCCATCCGCTCGCTCGCGCTCGACCCCGGCACCGGCGCGTGGGCGCCCCGCGCGGTCGACATCGTGGGCACCGGGGGGGACCACGCCGGCGGCTTCAACGTCTCCACCATGGCCACGCTCGTCGTGGCGTCGGCGGGGGTTCCGGTCATGAAGCATGGCAACCGGGGGATCACGTCCAAGTGCGGCAGCGCGGACCTCTTCGCGGCGCTCGGAGTGGACCTGGAGGCCCCCGCGCAGACGCAGGGCAGCGCGATGGCCGCGCTCGGATATGCCTTCTTCTTCGCCCCGTCATGGCACCCCGCGTTCAGGCGCATTGCGCCGGCGCGCAAGCTCCTGGCGGCCCGGGGCGAGCGCTCCATCTTCAACATCCTCGGCCCGCTGCTGAACCCGGGCAGGCCCGCCCACGTGCTCCTCGGCGCCGCGACGCCGGCCCTGGTCGACAAGCTCGCGGAGGCGCTCGGCGCGCTGGGCGCCGAGTCCGGCCTGACGGTGCACGGCGTCATCTCCCCGGGGAGGGGGATCGACGAGCTGACCTCGGCGACGACCAACATCGTGCGCGGGACCGGGCGCCTGGCCTCGACGCGGGGCGAATGGACCCCGCAGTCGCTCGGGCTGGCGCCCGCGCCCTTCGAGGACATCCTCGGCGGCGACGTCGCGACTAACCTGGGAATAGCGAACGAGCTCGCGGCCGGCCGGGGGCCGCGCGGGCTCGCCGACACGATCGCCCTCAACGCGGCCGCCGCGCTCTGGGTCGCGGGCGCCAGGCCGGACGTGCGCGGCTCGATCGCCGAGGCCCGCGAGCTCCTCCTCGGGGGGGCGGTCAGGCGGAAGATCTCGGAAACCCGCGCCTTCTACTCACGATAGAAGGCAACGCATGAAACGAGTCTATTTCGGAACGGACGGTGTCCGGGGCCCCTACGGCGGCCCTGTCGTGAACGAGGCCTTCTTCGCGGGGATCGGCGCTGCCGCGGCCCGCTGGCTTGAGTCGCGGGGCGTCCGCTCCGGCAAGGCGGTCATAGGTCGCGACACGAGGGCCTCCGGCCCGGCGCTTGCGCGGGCACTGGGCGCGGGGTTGAAGGCGCGGGGCGCCCTTCCCGTCGCGGTCGGGGTGGTCCCGACGCCCGCCGTTTCCCGCGCGGTTAGCCTCGGCGGGGCGGCGCTCGGCGCCGTGATCACGGCCTCGCACAACCCGGCCTCGGACAACGGCGTCAAGTTCTTCGGGCCCGGGGGCGCCAAGCTCTCCGACGACGACGAGGCCGCGATCGAGGCGCTCCTCCCGCCTCCGGGCGTGGCGCCGGCCCGTGCCGGCGAGGACATTCCGGGCGAGTCGATCCTGGAGTCGTACATCGAGGCGGCCTCGCGGATCCTGCCTCCAGGCACGCTGCGCGGATGGCGGGTTGCCCTCGACACGGCGAACGGGGCGACGTGCGCCTCGAGCCCTGCCGTCCTCTGCGCGCTGGGGGCGGAGCTCTTCAGCATCGGCGACCGGCCCGACGGTCAGAACATCAACGAGGGCGTCGGAAGCGAGCACCCCGAGGCCCTCTCGAGGCTCGTCCTCTCGAGCGGCGCCCGGTTCGGCGCGGCCCACGACGGAGACGGCGACCGCTGCGTGCTCTGCGACGAGCTGGGGCGGACACTCGACGGCGACGAGGTCCTTGCGATCCTCGCCACACACGCGCTCGCCCGCGGGACGCTCGCCCGCAATACGCTCGTCGTCACGGTCCAGAGCAACCTGGGCCTCGACAGGGCGGTCGAGGAGGCGGGGGGGCGCGTGGTGCGGACCGCAGTCGGCGACCGGTATGTCGCCGAGGGGATGCGCGCCGAAGGCGCCTCGCTCGGGGGCGAGTCCTCGGGCCACATCCTCTTCCTCGACCTGAGCCCGACGGGCGACGGCCTGAACGCGGTCCTGAGGGTCGCCGGGGTCATGGCGGAGACCGGCCGGCCTCTCTCCGAGCTCCGGAAGGTCCTCCGAAAATTCCCGCAGCTTTCCGCGGCCCTCGTCGTGCGCGAGCGCAGGCCGATAGAGTCGCTTCCCGGGCTAACCGAGGCGATCGCGGCCCTGGAGAGGGACCTCGGCTCGTCCGGGCGCGTCCTCGTGCGGTACTCGGGCACCGAGCCCAAGCTGCGGCTCCTGGTCGAGGGCCCGACCGGCGCCGTCGTGCGTTCGGGAATTGATCGCCTGAGCGCCGCGGCGCGGGCCGAGCTGGACGTCCTCTGACGCCGCGCCCTGTTCAGCCGGAGGCCGGCTCCCGCCTGCCCCCGGCCGCCCACACCCCGAGGGCCATGAGGCCGCCCCCGGCGAGGAGGCGGCCCAGGTCGGCGTGCTCCCCGAAGAAGATCAGGGAAACGGCGATCCCAAGCGGGATCTTCGCGTTGTTGAACGCGGCCAGCACGCCCGCGTTGACACTGGCCGCGCCGACATTCCAGAGGAAGAACCCCAGGCCCGACGCGACGGAGCCCAGGTAGGCGATCGTGAGCCACTGGGGGCCAGTGGGGGCGAACCGGTGCCAGTCCGTCGTGAACAGGGAGACGGCGAGCGTCAGGGCAAGCCCCCCCGCGTACGTGACACCGAAGACCGAGGCGTCGCTCCAAGCCTTGGGGAGCCGTCGGCGCTCGCGCCTCCATGCCACCTGGCCGCACGCGAAGCAGAGGTTCGAGAGCTGCATGAGGAAGAATCCGCCGAGCGCGCCGGAGTCGCCGACGGACGTCCAGAGGACGACGCCCGCGCCGGCGACCGAGAGCGCGGCCGCGGCGAGGAAGCGCATCCTCCAGCGGCGCTCGGCCAGGGCGTCCAGCAGCGTCACGAAGATCGGGGTCGTTATCGTGAAGAGCGCGATCTCGTATGCGTGGAGGTGGGCGTAGGCGCGCAGGTAGAGGATGTACACGGCGCCGAACTGGACCGCGCCAATGAGCGCGAGCGCGGCCAGGTGGGCCGCCCCGAGCCGCGCCGCGCGAAGGAACGGGATGAAGACGACGAGGGACACGGCCAGCCTCACCGCGCCAATCGCGGTCGGGTCGAGGCCCGCGAGCCTCTTCACGAGGCCGAACGAAAAGGCCCAGATGAACGAGACAATGAGGAGAAGGATCATCCGGAAGCCGCGCCCTCGGGCGCCCTCACACGCGGAAGATGGCCCCCAGCCGCCTGCCGAGGAGCAGGCTCACGCCCGCGACCATCGTTCCGAGGAAGACCATGGCCCAGACGCCGAGCGCGCACGCGAGGAACTTGCCGTCGCCCAGGAGCTGGAAGAGCTCGAGGATGGCCTTCGTGATCGGGAAATAGGCCATCTTCTGCGCCAGGATGATCGAGTCGCTGACCTCGAGCATGGCGAAGGCGAAGGCGAGGAGCGCGCCCGCCATCAGGTTCGCCGCGATCAGGGGAAGCGTGACCTTGATCATCGCCTTGAAGGGCGGGCAGCCGAGGTTCTCGGCGGCCTCCTCGAGCGTCACGCTCGTCTGCTGGAACCCGGCTGCGGCGGCGCGAACGACGTACGGGAGCCGCCGAAGCGAGTAGGCGATGATCAGCAGCACGGTCGGGTTCCGGACGGGGTTGATGAAGTGGAAGAAGCGGCCCTCCTGGGACATCGCGAGGTAGCCGAATGCCAGCACGATCCCGGGCACGGCGAGCGGGAGCATCGAGAGGAAATCCAGCACGCCGCGCCCCGCGATCCTCGTGCGGACGACGACATAGGCGATGGCGACCCCGAGGAAGACGTCGATCACGGTCGAGACGCTCGCGTACTTGAGGCTGTTGGCGATGGCGGGGACCGTCATCTCGTGGCCAAGGGCGGCGCGGTAGTTGCCGAGCGTGAGGCCCCTCGGCAGCACGGTCCCGTACCAGTCCCGCGACGACGCGATCAGCACCACGCCCAGGTGCGGCAGGACCGCGATGAAGGTGACAGCGCAGAAGGCGGCCGTGCAGAGCCACGCCTTCGCCCCCGGGAGCGCCCGGGGGCCGCCGGCCGACGTCGCCTTCGCCATCATCGCGTGCCCCGATCGCCCGAACACCCCCTTGCCGACGGCGTAGATCAGGACCGAGGCCGCGAGCATGACGGCGACGATCGTGTAGGGGAGCGGGTTTCCGCCCATGGCCCCCAGCCCGTAGAATACCTGGACGCTCATGACCCGCGAGTAGTCGAAGACGAGCGGCGTCCCGAGCTCTGTGAACACCCAGATGAAGACGATCGTGCACCCGGCGAAGAGCCCGGGATGGATGAGGGGCAGTGTGATCCGCCAGAAGCGGCGCAGGCCCGTGCAGCCGAGGTTCTGCGCCGCCTCCTCCATCGCGGGGTCGATGTTCGCCAGCGCGGCGACGGCGTTCAGGTAGATGATCGGGTAGAGGGAGAGCGCCTCCACGACCGCGACACCCCAGAACTGGTTCGCGGCGAACCAGTCGTACGTCCAGCCGTGGGGCCGGAGGCCGAGGTTGACGATCAGGGCGTTCACCGCGCCGTACTGCCCGAAGATCTGCTTGATCCCGATCGCACCGACGAAGGGCGGCAGGATCATCGGCACCAGGACGGCCGAGTTGAGGAATCCCTTGAGGGGAAAGAGGAACCGGTCGGAGATGACGGCGAGCGGCAGCGCTATCAGGAGTGCGACCGAGGTCCCGGCGCACGCCAGCAGGAACGAGTTGCGCAGGTCGACGAGGTAGAGGGGGTCGGTCAGGAGCGTCCTAAGGAAGGCGAGCGTCAGGTGCCCGTCGGCGTCGATGAAGCCGCCCTTCAGGATCTGAAGGACGGGCCACACGAAGAAGGCCGCGAAAAACGCAGCCGTTATCAGGAAGACAAGCCGGGCCGAGGTCCTGGACATGACTCCGGCCGCCTAGGGCGAGCTGAACGGCCAGATCCTGAAGAACGAAAGGAAGAACATGAAGGCGACCGCGTAGCCGAGGAAAGGCACCTGGCGGCCCTTCCCGAGTCCGACCCTGAGGAGGACGGAGCAGATGAGGCCGATACCGATCCCCTGCGCGATGCTGAACGTGAGCGGTATCGCGAATATCGTGAGCACGGCCGGGGCCGCGGTCTCGAACTCCGACATGTCGATCTCGACGACCGACTGCATCATGAATATCCCGACGATCACGAGGGCGGGCGCGGTCGCGCACGGCGGGATGGCGAGGATGAGCGGGGTGAGGAAGAGCGCCGCGAGCATGAAGATCGCCACCCATATGGCCGTGAGGCCGGTGCGGCCGCCCGCCTCGACGCCCGAGGCCGACTCGATGTAGCTCACGACGGTCGAGGTTCCGCAAAGAGCCGAGATGATCGTCGCTATCGAGTCGGCGAGGAGGGCGCGGCCCGCCTTCGGGAGGCGGCCGTTCTCGTCGAGGAGGCCGGCGCGCTTGGTGACGCCGATCAGGGTGCCGATGTTGTCGAACATGTCGACGAGGAGGAGCGTGAAGATGAGGGGGAGGGCCTTTGCGAACGCCGGCCAGCTCTTCAGGAACCCGAAGCTCAGCTTCAGGAAGACGGGCGCCGCCGAGTGGGGGAGCGAGAAGAACCCGGCGCTCAGGTCGGTCACCCTGCCGCCGGCCCCGTTCGAGGTGAAGAGCCCGGCGATCGTGATCGCCAGGATGCCCAGGACGATCGCCCCTGGCACCCTCCTTGCGACCAGGAGCGCGATGAGGATGATCCCCGCGAGGGTGAGCGCGACGGGGCCCGACGTTGAGGTCCACGGCCCGACGAAGGTGGCGTCGTTGGCGACGATGACACCGCCGTTCTTGAGCCCTATGAAAGCTATGAAGAGGCCGACGCCGCAGGTCACGGCGATCTTCAGGCCGAGCGGGATAGACGCGATGATCTTCTCCCGGACGCCCGACACGGAGAGCGAGAGGAAGATGACTCCGTTTATCATCACCATTCCCAACGCCTCCTGCCACGGCTCATGCCTCGCCAGGCAGATGGTGAACGTGAAGAAGGCGTTGATCCCCATTCCCGGCGCCATCGCGATCGGGTAGTTCGTGAAAAGCGCCATCAGCGTCGTCGCCACCGCGGCAGTGATCGCGGTCACGGTGACCAGAGCGCCCTTGTCCATCCCGGTGTGGGCGAGGATCTCGGGATTGACGGCGAGGATGTACGCCATCGCGGCGAACGTCGTCAGCCCCGCCTGAAACTCCCGGAACGGCGTCGTGCCGCGGTGCTCGAGTTTGAAGAAGCGTGATACCATGCTTGGGCCGTCGCCTTGGGAGTGTGTGGCCGAAGGCCCGCGCCGCTGCAACGCCAGTTTTTTGGTTTAAAAATTCCCCGGCGCGGGCGAGAGTCGGTGCATGACCACCCCAGAATCCAGGCTCTCAGAGCTGGGCCTCGCGCTCCCCAAGCCGCCCGGCGCGGCCGGCAGCTACGTCCCCACCGTGCAGACCGGCAACCTCCTCTACTGCGCCGGGACGCTCCCCATCATCGACGGCAAGCTGACCCATTCGGGCGCGGTGGGGCGCGAGCAGACGGTCGAGAGCGGCGCGAAGGCCGCCGAGAACTGCGCCCTCACGACGCTCGCGAACGTCAGGGCCGCCCTGGGCTCGCTGGACCGGGTGGCCCGCGTCGTCTTCGTGGGCGGGTTCGTGAACGCCGTCGACGGGTTCGCGGACAGCCCGGCCGTGATCAACGGGGCGAGCGACCTCTTCGTGAAGGTGTTCGGCGATGCGGGCCGCCACGCGAGGGCTGCCGTCGCGGTGAACGGCCTGCCCCGGGGGGCGACCGCGGAGATTCAGGCCGTCATCGAGGTCCGGGACTGAACTGACCGGCCGGGTGGGCCGGTCAGCCGCCCATTGGCCTCAGCGCCAGTAGCCCGCGACGTAGACCCTGCGGCCGCCGCGGACCTCGTAGCGGGCGCGGATCCAGGCTGCACCCGGGTGGGGCGGGCGCGCATAGTGGCCGCGGTACCAGACCCAGCCGCCGCCGCTCCAGTGGTAGTAGCCGCCGATCCAGAGGTATCCGGGCCCGGGGGCGATGCCCACCGTCTCGTAGACGGGGGCGGGCGGATCCTCGCTCACGACGACCTCGCCGGGGGCGCCGGCAGGGACGGGCTGTTCGTAGACGACCGGGGCCGGGCGGACCGCCACGACGCAGCCGGAGGAGAGGGCGAGCACTGAGAAGAGTGCCGAGGCGCCGGCCGCTGTGCGAAGCAGCGGGAGGCGGACGTTTTCCTTAAGGATATTGGAGTTCATGGTATGTATTATCTACATACCCCTAGACGCCACCTGCCGGCTTTGGTTACGCCAAATTCTTGGCCAAGACCCGCGCGTTGCGCCCGTTTTCCTCATACACCTTCAGCCGGGCCTCGGGCAGGATCTCCTTCGTGCTCTCCTCGAACCCGCACACGCTGCTGAAGAAGCCGAAGCTCTGCGTGGAGAGGGCGATGATCGTCTTCGCGCCGCGCTCCTTTGCCTGGAGGCAGGCGTACTCCACCATCTTCTTGCCGATCCCCCTGTTGTGGTAGAACGGGAGGACGTAGAGCGACCCCACCTCGGCCGTCTCGGGCTGGTCGGGATAGAACATGAGCGTCACGCACGCGATCAGGGCCTCGTCGACCTCGAACACGAAGAAATGGTCTATGTTCTTCTCGATCGCCTGCAGGGTGCGGTGGATCAGCTCCTCGCGCCTGACGGCGTTGCGGGTCAGGTTGTAGAGGGGCCGCGCGTCGCGCCGCGCGGCCTTGCGGATCTGCTGGTAGTCGTTCCCGTACACCAGCGAGCCGACCCCCTCGTTCGAGAAGATCTCGTTCAGGAGCCCGTCGAACACGCGGCCGTCGACGATGTGCACCCGGAGCGTGCCGGTCTCGATCGCCTTGATGGCGTGCGCGGCCTTGCTGCGGCTGGTCTCCGCGATCTTGTCCGGGTGATCGGTGAGGAGCGAGCGCAGGGCCTCGACCGAGATCTCGTGCTGGACCTCGCCCTCGATCTCGAGCCCGGCGCTGGGGGCCAGGTAGATTATCTTGGTCGCGTGGAGGGCCTCGGCCATCTCCGCGGCGAGGAGGTCGGAGTTTACCCGCAGCGACTTGCCGTCGGGGCCGAACGCGATCGGTGAGATGAGGGGCACGACCTGGCGCTCGATAAGCGCCGTGATGAGCTCCTTGTCGATCCGGTCGACCTTCCCCGTCAGCTGCTGGTCGACGCCCTTGATGATCCCGACCGGCACGGCGCGCACCGCGTTTGTGATGACGGCTTTGAGCGCGCTCCCCGTCAGGCCCTCGAGAATCAGGTGCGAGACCCGAGACGAGGCGCGAATGGCGAGGTCGAGCGTCGCGGCGTCCGTGATCCCGGTGCCGTCGCTGTTGGAGATGGGAACACCCCTGAGCGTTGAGAGTTCCTGGAGCTGGTGGCCTACCCCGTGCACAAGCACCACCTTGATGCCGAGGCTCCTCAAGACCGCGATGTCGACCAGCAGGTTGCCGAAGTTCTCGTCGGCGACGATCGAGCCGTCGATCGCGATCACGAATATCTGCCCCTGGAAGCGGGGCACGTACTGGAGTATCCCGCGGAGGTCCGTGGGCTTGATGGTGGTAGCGAGCGCCGTCGTGGGCGCCGCAGGGGGGGGCTGACCGTTTCCGCTGGCCATTGGCAGGAGTGCGTTTTCAGGCAACTGGCCCCGCACGTCAAGGGGCCTCTCTGGAGCTGTCCGGCAGTCGAATGACGAAAATTCGACCCGGGACCAATCGGCCGACAAGAAACCGGGCATGTCAGCGGGCAACTGTATCTTCTGTGATGGCGCGCCTCAGCAAGAGGCATTTCGAAACTCAACCCAATGGTTCATCCATCACGTAGGGTGCCGGGTCGATCAGCCGGAGGCCAACAACGCGCTGGAACTCGGAGCCGTTTAGAGTGACGACGGAATGGCCATGGTGGAGCCCAGTGGCCGCAATCAGGAGGTCATAGGGACCGATCATGCGTCCGGTTTTCTCCAGCGAGGCCCAGAGGGCGGCATGACGGCGGGCCACGGCAAGGTCAAAATCAATGGCCTCGAATGACGCTAGGACGGCCTCAACAAAGACGGCACGAGCCTTTCTCCTTGCCGCGGGCTGGGCTCGCTCGACGCCGTGAAGCAATTCGGCGCCCGTGATAGCCGCGACATAAAACGACTCTTTGGGGTGATCCGCGAACAATCGGCCCAAATCGAATCGCCGCTTTTCCGCCGCGATTAGGACGGATGTATCGACTATCAGTCCCATTTCGGGGTCAGACGAGGAAGACGACGCCGGGAGGCGGCCAGATCGAGGCCGAATGACGCAGCCTCATCAGTGCTGAGGTGGGGGATGCCCGGCCAAATATCTGCCAATTCACGTCCCGTCTTGGCCCAGCTTGCGGGAATCACCTTAACCATGGGCCGGCCTCCCTTGACAAGCAATGCGCTCTCACTGCGGTAGTGCACCCGGCTCACGAGGTCGGAGAAATTTCGCGCGGCTTCGGTCACGGTAAGCGTCTTCATAATAATCAGATAATCATATTATCAGATTATGTCAAGCGCTCCTCAGCGCACGAGCAGCGTCCAGGCCCTCGATTCGCGCTCCCCGACAAGGGTCACCCGGTAGGTGCCGGGCCTCAGCGAACCCGGCGGAACGTCGAGGAGCGCCGAGCCGTCGCGCGTCCGCGAGAGCAGGCCCCCGGCGAGGCGCTCGAAGTCCGCAACGATCACGATCTCGCCGGGCTTCTCGTAGATGTGGGCCCCGGAGAGCTGGCGCTTGTTGTCCGGGATCGTGTAGGTGAGGCCTATCTCGTAGTCGATCCCGGACACGGCCGACGGCGCCGCGGTGGCCGAGATGATCTCGAGCGGCATGAGCGGGGTCTCGACGAGCGTCCTGCGGAGGTCGTCGGGCAGCCCTCCCGCCGCGGGCGACGTGGCGCCGCCGGCCCCAGCGACGTCCTCTGCGGGGCGGCTGGCGTCGATCGAGATCCGCTGGTAGCCGGCCTTCAGGAGCCTGATCACGTCCGCCCGGTCGCGCATGTCCCGGTAAGGGTTGAAGGACGGGCCCGGGCGTCGGTAGTGCAGCGTCAGGTACGTGTAAATGGGGATGAACACCAGGATCGCCACGACGATCCATTTCATGGGCCACGGCTTGCGGTCCTTTGGGGCTGCGTTCATGCGGGTTGGAAGGGCAATTCGGCGGCGCCCAATTGGCAACAAACGTTTTCGCGTGTTGCCATATGCACGGCCCCTTTCTTGGCTGTCAGCCCTCGATGATATTCTGGTCGCGCTATTTCATACCCACGCTGAAGGAAAGCCCCGCCGACGCCGAGATCGCGTCGCACAGGCTGCTGATCCGCTCGGGGCTGGTCCGCAAGCTGGGCGGCGGGCTCTACACCTACCTTCCGCTCGGCCTGCGCGTGATGCAGAAGATCACGCGCATATGCCGCGAGGAGATGGAGCGCTCCGGCGCGATCGAGCTCTCGATGCCGCTTATCCACCCGGCCGAGTTCTGGGCGGAGGGGCCGCGCTGGGGCCCCGTCAGGGAGATCATGTTCAGGGTCGACAGCGCGGGCGAGGGGAAGCGCGGGCCGAGGGAGCCCGAGTTCGTGCTCGGGCCGACCCACGAGGAGGTCATCACGCCGCTCATGAAGTCCGAGATCAGCAGCTACCGGGACCTTCCGAAGAGCTTCTTCCAGATCGGCACCAAGTTCCGAAACGAGATACGCCCGCGCTTCGGCCTGATGAGGGCGAGGGAGTTCGTCATGATGGACGCGTACTCGTTCGACACGGATGACGAGCACGCGATCCGCAGCTACATGGCGATGAAGGCTGCCTACGAGTCGTTCTTCCGCCGCATCGGGGCCAACGCGATATCGGTCGAGGCCGACACGGGGGTCATGGGCGGCAGCTTCTCCCACGAGTTCATGGTGCCCGCCGAGGTGGGCGACAACGACCTGCTTTACAACGAGGAGAGCGGGTACGCCGCGAACAGGGAGAAGGCGCGAAGCGCCCTCGTGGCCGAGGGCTTCGCGGACCCCGCTCCGGCGGGCGCCCTCGAGGAGTTCCCGACGCCGGGCGCCGTCACCATCGCCGCGCTCGAGGCGCCCCCGTACGGCGTCCCGGCCGACAGGCAGTTCAAGACGCTCGTCTATGTCGGCGACGGCAGGCTGTTTGCCGTCATCCTGCGCGGATGCGACGAGCTGGAGGAGGCGAAGCTGGGCGTGCTCGGGTTCACGCTCCTGCGGCCGGCCACGCCCGAGGAGATCGAGCCGGTCATGGGGGCGAGGCCCGGAAGCCTGGGCGCCGTCAGGGGCACGCTCCGGAACCCCTCTGCCTTGGCCGGGATCTACGCCGACAACGCGATCCGCCTTGTCGGCAACGGCACCACGGGCGCCAACAGGGACGGCGTCCACGTGCGCAACGTCAACGTTGCCCGCGACCTGGAGGTCGCGAGGTTCGGGGACTTCCGCCGCGTGCAGGCGGGGGAGCCCGACCCGGTCGGGGGAAGGCCGCTCAAGGTCCGCCGCGGCATCGAGGTCGGCCACATCTTCAAGCTCGGGACAAAGTACTCCGAGCGGATCGACGCCGGCTACACTGACGACAAGAAGGAGAGGCACCTTTTCGTGATGGGATGCTACGGCATCGGCATCAGCCGCACGATGCAGGCCCTGGTCGAGCAGTGCCACGACAGGGACGGGATCATCTGGCCCTGGGCGGTGGCCCCCTTCCAGGTCCTCGTGTGCCTGCTCGACCCCCAGGACACCGAGGCGACGGTGATAGCGGGCAGGCTCGCGGCCGCCGCCGGCCGCGGCGGGGCCGACGTGATCGTCGACGATCGCGCGGAGAGGCCGGGGGTCAAGTTCAAGGACGCCGACCTGATCGGCATTCCCCTCAGGATCACCGTCGGCGGCAGGGGCATCAAGGAGGGCATAGTGGAATTGAAGTGGCGCAACGCCCCCGAAACCGTCAAGATACCGCTCGATGAATCGGAAGCCAGGGTTGAAGCGGCCGTCCGCGAGAGGGCCTGAAAACAGGCCCGATCGTCCGAATTTCCGTGCCTGAGTCCCGCTCCCACACACGGACGGATACCCGCGCGTCCACGGAGCTTCAGATTGAGGATGCCTGGCGCGTCGTCGTTCTGAACGACCCGGTCAACCTGATGTCCTACGTCGTCATGGTTTTCAAGAAGGTGCTCGGGTTTGACGAGACCAAGGCGCGCAAGCACATGCTCGAGGTCCACGAGCTGGGGCGCTCCGTCGTCTGGACCGGGCTCCGGGAGACCGCCGAGGCCCACGTCTTCACGCTCCAGCAGTGGCACCTGACCGCCGTCCTTGAACCCGATGAAGCGCCGCGTTGAGGTAAAGCTCAGCCTTCCCGTCGTCGCGCCGCTCCTGGACGTCATCAGGGAGCTCTCGGCCGAGCTCGAGAAGACCCTGGCCGCGCCCCAGGCGCTCCACGACCTGGACCAGGATTTCCGGGGGGCCTGGATCGGCGACCTGCTGGACAGCCAGAACGGCGACCTGCGCGCGCTCCTCTCGCTCTTTGACGGCGAATTCTTCACGGAGGGGGTGGTCGCGTTCGACGAGACCAACGCCGAGCCGATCGTGAGGGCCTGCACGGCCTTCCGCCTCCAGCTGCGCGAGCGGCGGCTCAAGACGCTGAGCGACGAGGCGCTCGAGACGGGCGACGTCGAGATGGCCGGGCTCGACGAGCCCGTCCGCAAGGCCTTCATGTGCTACCTTTTCCTGGCGACCGTGCAGGAGCTCATCATCCAGCATTTGGACTCGACGATCCTCGGGGCCTAGGCGATACCGGCACGATGATGGTCAGCGCTTATGAGAAGGTCGGCGGCGTCGTCTGGATTCCCAGGATGCTCAGGAAGATCAGGCTTCGTGCGGAGGGAAAGCTGCCCGAGGACTACCAGGCCAACATGGGGAAGGGGTTCGACGGGCGGTGCGTCCGGTTCCTCGGCGTCGACTACGACAGGCTCGTCGAGCGGGTCCTGAAGGGCGGGACGGACGAGGAGATTTTCGCGTGGTGCATGGAGAATGGCTCCGGGCCGTCGGCCGACCAGATACAGGTCTGGAACGAGTTCATGACCAAGCGCGGCTGGCGCGACACCGACGTCCCTCCGGGAAAGCTGCAGGAGCACAAGGTGAAGGCCGGCGTCGGTGAACGGGCTGACATCCTGACATTCTTCGATTTCTACGACGTTGACGAGGGCCGGAAGCCCTAGCCCGGCCCTTGCTGCCCTAGGCCTTCAATGAGCGCGCAGGCGCGCTCCAGGGAGGCCCTGCTGTCGATCAGGGGCGCAAATTCGCTGCAGCGCCGGCGGATGTCCGCCGAGCCGAGGAGGTGGGAGATGGCCCGTGCGGCGCGGCTCGTCCCGTATCCGGATTGGCCGACGCCAATCCCGAGGCCGAGCCGCTCTATCCTCTGGGCGTTGTCGGGCTGGTCATGCGCGTTCGCCACGACGAGTTGGGGAACGCCGGCCTTGGTCGCCTGCGCCAGGGTGCCGATCCCGCCGTGGTAGACGACGGCGGAGCAACGGGGCAGGACCCGGCTGAACGGAAGGTAGGAAAAAGCGCGGATGCCGGCCGGGAGTGACGGCGGCAGCTGGCCGGGGTGGTTCGTGACGAGCATCGCACGCACGCCCAGCTTCCGGCACGCCTCGACCGTTTTCTGAAAGTATCTTGAGCGGTCCATGGCGGCCGACCCGGGGGTGACGAGAACGGGGGCGGGCCCCCCGTCCAGGAAGGCGACCGCCTCGGAGCGGGCCTCCTCGGTGCCCCCGTCGTCGTGGAGGATAAACCCCGTCAGGTGCGTGTTTGGCGGCCAGTCGGGCTGGGGCGCGGCGAACCAGTCGGGGAACAGGCCGAGCACGAGCTGGGGCGAGTGGAGGTAGCGGCTGAAGACCCCGCGGACCGGCGCAAGGCCGAAGGTCGCCCGGAACGCGTTCAGCCCCGGGCGCACCTTTGGCTCGGAGTAGATTGTGTCCATGAGCCAGAACAGAACGCGCTTCACCGGGCGCGGCATTCCCGGCCCCATGTCCAGGCGCCAGAGCTTGCCGTTGTCGACGTGGCTGCGGAAGGCGATCGGCTGGAGGTGAAGGCTCGCCGTCGGGACCCCGAGCCTTTCCTGCGCGACACGCGCGCCGAGGCAGAGCGTGGAGGCGGCGACGACCATGCCCGGCCCGTTGCGCTCCTCGATTATTCTGTAGAGGCGCTCGATGTTCGGGAGGAGCGCGAGCTCCACGATGCTCCCGAGGCCGCGCCTCGGGTGCCAGAGCCTCGGGTCGCGCATGAGCGTCTCGGCCTCCTCGCGCGTCCCGAGCGGCGCGAACCCGAGGCCGTTCCTGGCGACCTGCTCGGAGAAAATCTCATTGGTGGCGATCGTCACCTCGTGGCCCCGGGCCTTGAGGGCGCGGCCGATCTCGATAAAAGGATTGACGTCGCCCGAGCTCCCGATCGTGGGCAGCAGAATGCGCAAGGCCATACTTGACGGTGGGCCGACATCTCCCAGACTCAAGGCCAGACACCCTGCAGTGTTCGAGGTGCTTTCAATAACTGCTCTTTGCCTTGGAAACATTACGGGAGCCATAACCGGCGCGGGAGCTGCTAGGCCGTAAACCGGAAAGCAAACACCGCGAAGGAGGCGCCCACCTTGACATGAAAAGGTCTTGAGCCTTTGGGCACACGGCACAGGCGGGGTGTTATTTTACTTTCCCTAGGCTAAAACGATGTCCCTCACGACATATCTGGTGCTGCACCTGAGCTCGATCATCGTGCTCCTTGGCTACACGTTCTACGCCTTCGCGGCGCCGGCGGAGACCCGCAGGAGGGTCCTCATGGTCACGGGCGTCGCCGCGCTCCTCGTCCTCGTCACGGGGGTCGGCATGCTCCACAGGCTGCACCTCGGTATGCCGGTCTGGGCCATCGTCAAGCTGGTGTGCTGGCTCGGCCTCTCGATGATAGGGGGCATCGCCTTTCGCCGGCGCGCCCAGGCCGACACCTTCATGATGATCGCGCTCGTGCTCGCCATCACGGCGGTGGCGATGGTCTACATCCGGCCGTTTTGAGCGGGCAGGGCCCCATGGACGGCACGCTCTGCGGCGTCTGGATCGACGGCGGGGGGCGGGCCCGGGTCTCCATGGCCGCGACGGGCGGGGGCAGGGAGGAGAAGACGCTCCCGTTCGAGCCGTTCGCGTGGCTGCCCTCAAACCCCTTCGAAGCCCCGGTCTCCGGCGTCCAGTTTGAGCGGCTGGGCGGGAGCGCGGCCCTGGGGACGCTCGCCAGGGCCGCATCGCTCGAGGCGTTCGAGGGGTTCGTCAAGGCCGCGCGGGACCTGGTCGCGGTCGACGCGATCCGGCCCCTCGAGAGCCAGTTCCTCCTGCAGAGCCGCATGCGCCTCTACGGGGACATGGGCTTTGCCAGGCTGAGGAGGTGCCAGGTGGACATCGAGACCGGCTCGGCTGACGGGGGGTTCAGCGACGCCGAGCGGCCCGGGGACCGGGTGCTTGCGATCGGGATGCGCTTTGGCGGCGTCGACCGCCTGCTGCTGCTCGACGCAATGACGGACGAGGCCGAGAAGGCGCTCCTCCTCTCCTTCAACCGGGAGCTCGCCGCCCTCGATCCCGACGTCATCGAGGGGCACAATATCTTCAAGTTCGACCTCGACTACCTGAGGACGCGGTGCCGGCTGCGGCGCGTCCCGTGCGCCTGGGGGCGGTTCGGCCAGAAAGCCACGTTCCGGAGCAGCCGCCTGAAGGTCGCGGAGCGCTGGATAGACTTCCCGCGCTGCGACCTTCCCGGGAGGGCGGTCGTCGACACCTACCTGCTCACGCTCCTGAACGACATCACGACGCGGGAGCTCAACTCCTACGGGCTCAAGGAGGTCGCCGTCCACTTCGGGATAACGCCCGAGGACAGCACGGAGCGCACCTACATCGAGGGAAGCCGGATCGCGGAGGCGTTCGAGGGCGACCGCGCCCGGTTCTGCGCCTACCTCGCGGACGACCTGAGGGAGACCCAGGGCCTCGCGGACCTGCTGCTGCCCACCTATTTCGAGCAGGCGCGCACGTTCCCGATCCCGCTCCAGGAGGCGACGCTCCGGGGAACGACCGTCAAGATAGACCTCCTGTTCCTCGAGGAGTACTACCACGCGAGGCAGTCGTGCCCGCAGCCGCCGGAGATCCGGCCGTTCGACGGCGGCTACACGCGCAGCTTCAACGAGGGCGTCTTCAGGCACGTGCTCCATTTCGACGTGGCCTCTCTCTACCCGAGCCTCCTCCTCAGCATCGGCAGGAACCCGGCGAACGACACGCTCGGCGTGTTCATACCCCTGCTCCGTCGGCTCCTCGAATACCGCCTGAGGTACAAGCAGGTCGCCCGGAACGCGCCCGCCGAGGACGAGAGGGCGGAGGCCCAGGCGCGCCAGGCCGCCTACAAGATCCTCATCAACTCATTCTACGGCTACCTCGGGTTCTCCGGCGCACGATTCGGCGACGGCGAGCTCGCGGCCGAGGTGACGCGCCGGGGGCGCGAGCTGCTCCAGAGCCTGATCGAGGAGTTCGGCAGGCACGGCTGCACGATCCTCGAGGCCGACACGGATGGCATGTACCTCTCCTCGGACGAATTCTTCGAGAGGCCCGAGGAACTCCTGGCCCGCGTCGTCCCGATCCTTCCGGCCGGAATCGAGCTCGAGTTCGACGGCCGCTACGACGCGATGTTCTGCTACAAGGCGAAGAACTACGCGCTCCTGGAGGGGGGCAGGGTGACCCTGCGGGGAAGCGCGCTGCGCTCGAGGGGCATCGAGCCGTACCTGAAGAAGCTCACCGACTCGCTGATCGGGTTCCTCCTCGGGGTGTCGAAGGAGTCGCCCGTCGGCCTGATCGACGGGTACCGCAGGGGCCTCGCCGACCGCTCGCTCCCGGTGGCCGAGATCGCGAAGGGCGAGATCCTCGGGATGAACCCCGAGGCCTACGAGCGCTTCATCGCGGGCGGCGGGAAGCCGCGGCGCGCGTCGGCCGAGGCGGCGCTCCAGATGCCCCAGCGCCCGAGGATGGGGGAGCGGGTGACCTACTACATCACCCCGAAGCAGAAGGGGAAGGCGAGCGACTGGCAGCGGGCCCGCCCCTTGGAACTGTACGACCCGATCGCGGCGCCCTACGACCCTGGCCACTACGCCGGCAAGCTCGACGACTGGATCGAGAGGTACGGCAGGTTCCTCGGCGTCAGCGCCCCGGCCAAGCCGGCCGACGACCGCCAGGGCGAGCTCCTCTGACGGGCGTCAGCGCGGTGACTTGCTCCGGGCGGCGACCCAGTCGACGGTCGCCGTGTCGTTGTCCCCATTGCGCCAAATGACGCCGAGGAACTCGGAGGGCAGGATGTCGTTCGCCTTGAAGAAACGGCGGTCACCCCCGCAGCAGTACATGAGGCTCGCGGGCAGCTCGCCCTTGAGCTTCGCCTTCGCCTTCGGGATTATCCTGGGCAGCCACTCGATGCCCTTGGCCGTGTCGGTCTTCGCGGGCAGCTTCGCCTCGTCGAGCACGGCCTTGGACGGCACGCCGTGCTGGACGTTGAGGAAGTAGTTGTGGCGCGCAGACTCGATCAGGACGGCATGGGCGAACCCGGGCTCGCCGCCGGCGTTCTCGTCCTCGGCGTAGTCATAGAGGTGCTGGGGCGTGATGCCGTTCGACGCCAGCCACGCGGTCTGGGCCTTGTCGAAGTAGGCTTTCGCGTCGCGCTGGCCCTGGGCATAGAGCACCACCGCGCGGTCATAGAGCACCCGGAACTGCATCGGGAAGTCGTAGTTTTTCATCGTGAGACGGCGAGGAAACCCAGTCCATTAGGACTGAGAAGAATCCCGGCATCTTTTTTTGTTGTGTTTCGTTTCGTGCCTTAAAAGTTGCGTGCGTCGGTTGGCAACAACCAAGCACACCGACGCTGTTCTTTCGGCGGAGGGACACTCCGCGACTGCGCGTGGAGGGCGTATAAGACCAAAGGCGACACAGGTCTCCCGAGGCAATGCTCCTGTGAAGCGTGAACCAACCTGCTCTGCTCTGAGATTGTGATCATTGTATTCAGGAGTCCCGGCCCTTTAGGGCCGGGAGGATGTCAACTGGGTTGTGGGTCAGGAAGGCCGAAAATCGATGATACGCTTGAACCGGTCAACCTTGTCCACCTCGACGTCAAGCCGGCCGTTCAGTTCGTAGGTACGGTGCTTCCTGCGCCCCACGAGGGCGTTCCCCTCGGCGTTGAGCTGGTAGTAGTCGTCCCCCAGCGTGTCTGAGGAAACGAAGCCAAACGTCATTGACTCCACGAGCTCGATGAAGAACCCGTGCCTGCGCACGTCCGTTATGATCGCCGCGAACGCGGTGCGCTTCTTCTTGGCGAGCTCGCGCTCGAAGAACTCCAGGAGCTTGATCTTCACGCTCTCGCGCTCCGCCTCCGACGAGTTGATCTCGGTCAGGCTCAGGTGCTCCGCCAGCTGCTGGACTCCCCTGATGTCGTGGCGGACGGCGCCGGAGCCGGGCTTGTGCCCCAGGTAGGACTGGACCACCTGGTGCACGACCAGGTCCGAGTAGCGCCGGATGGGCGAGGTGAAGTGGGTGTAGTCCTTCTTGTGGAGTCCGTAGTGCCCGTCGGGGGTCGGGCGGTAGCAGGCCTTCTTCAGGCTGCGCAGGAACTGGGTCCGCAGCGTGTAGCCCTGCGGGTGGGTCTTCAGGATGCCGAGCAACTTGACCACCTCCTCGCGGTGGGTGAGGTCGCCGACCTTGATCCCGAAGGTCGCGACGAACTGGCGGTAGTCAGCCAGCTTCTCGGCGTCCGGGTTGTCGTGGACCCGGTAGAGCGAGGGGAGCTTCTGCGTGCGGGTGAGCCGGGCCACGGCCTCGTTCGCGGCGAGCATGAATTCCTCAATAAGCTGGTGGCTCTCGTCCTGCTCGATCCTCTCGAGGCGGTCGGCGTAGCCGTGCGCGTCCACGAATATCTTCGTCTCGGGCATGTCGAGGTCGAGGCTGCCGTGCGCCATCCGCTCGCGCCTGAGCGCGCTCGCGATCCGCCAGAGCGAGCGGATCCACGCCTGCAGGTCGGTGAGCTCCCAGTCGGTCAGCTCGCGCAGGGCGCGGCCGGTGGAGCCGGTCTGGTGCTTGGGCGGCACGGGCATGGACCTGATCTTCTCAAGGTTGTCCTCGAACAGCAGCGCGTAGGCCTGCTTGTAGGTGAGCCGCTTGCGGCTGCGGATGACCGTGTTGGCGTAGCCCGTGTTCTTGATCTTGTAGTCGGGCCCGAAGACGAGGAAGACCGCCTTGCAGAGCCGGTCCTGCGCCTCGACGAGCGAGCAGAGGCCGTTCGAGAGCTTCTCCGGCAGCATCGGGACCACCGTTCCCACGAGGTACGTCGAGTTGCCGCGCTTGCGCGCCTCGCGGTCGATCGCCGTGCCGTGCTTCACGTAGCTCGAGACGTCGGCGATGTGGATTCCCACGCGCACGTCGCCGCCGCCCAGGTCCTCGATGGACAGGGCGTCGTCGAAGTCCTTGGCGTCGTCGGGGTCGATCGTGAAGACCGGGATCTGGCGGTAGTCGACCCGCCCCTCGATGTCCTTCGCGCTGACGCGGTCGGGGATTGCCTGGGCCTCCCGCTCGACGTCGGCTGGAAAGTTCGGCTCGAGGCCGTGCTTGATGAAGATGCCGAGGAGCTCCGCCCTGGGCTCGTGGGTGCGGCCGAGGCGCTCGGTTATTTCCCCGACCAGGGGCTGCTCGCGCCGGCGCCATTCGCCGAGCTTAACGACGACCTTGTCGCCCGGGTGGGGCGCCGGCTTGACGGCGGAGCGGGCGGGGTCGGGGACGGCGACCTCGTAAACGAAGCGGGGATCGTCCGGTGCGACGAAGAAGTTGCGGCCCTCGCGCCTCAGGTCGCCGACGATCGTGGCGCGCCCGCGCTCGATGATCTCGACCACGCGGCCCACCCGTTCGCCGGGGCGCTTTCCCGCCACGCCACGGTAGATCCTGGCGACGACGGTGTCGCCCGGAAGGGCGACACCCGTGTCGTCCGGGGAGATCTGGATAGAGGGCTCGTCGCGCTTTCCGTCGACGATGACAAAAGCGGAACCGCCTGCCCTGAATTGAATTACGCCTTTGACTGTGTCATCGGCCTGTGGGCCCTTGCGGCCCGACTTTGTATTTAACATTTCTTTGCGGGACCCGCATTCGGCGAGTCAACCGCTCCCAACATCCCTCAGTTACTACCCGTTGGCGAGCGCATTAAGCAGATAAGGGCGTGGAATGCAGGGGCCGCCGGCCCTTTTCCCTTGTGGAAAGGGCCTGTTGTTGACACAAATTTGCATGTTCGCACGAGCCAGGATTTTCACCGGTCTGGCCGGTGTTCTTGTCGTCGGTCTGCCGGCGCGGGCCCAGACGGCCGTTTGGGCGGGCGGCGGGCCCGACCAGAACTACTCGACTCCGGGCAACTGGGTGGGGGGCGTTGTGCCGCCCAACACCGGAGCCTACACGGTCCAGCTGAGCGCCGCGTCAAACTTCCAGGTCAACTTCATCGCCCCCGCCGTCGTGGCGGGCCTGCAGGTCCAGGGCTATCCAAGTTTTGAGGACTATTATCTGAGCGGTGACGGCGGGAGCCTGACCATTGGCAGCGGGGGGATATCCACGCTGGGCACGTTCGGTTCCTACCTCCTCGGCAACGTGCCCGTGATCCTGTCGGCAAGCCAGACGTGGGCCACCACGGGATACATCGACCTTTACGGGCCGATCTCCGAGACCGGGGGCTCGAGGTCTCTTACGACGATGGGCGACGTCTATCTGGACGGGAACAACACGTTCACTGGCGGCATCACGGTTGCCTCGGGGCAGCTGTACCTGGGTTCCAACACCAGCGCGGGAACGGGCCCCATCACCATCGCGAGCGGCGCGACTCTCGACGGCTATGACGCCGACATTCCCAATTCGGTCACGCTGGCCGCCAACGTCAGCCTGGCGTCGTACTCCGGATATGGATACGGATTGACCCTCTCCGGGCCGATCACGCTCCAAAGCAGCGCGACCACCATATATGTGAACAACGACTCTTCGGTGTCATTGTCGGGCGCCGTCAGCGGGCCGCCGTCGACAACGCTGACGATCACCGGCTACGGCCCGCAATTGACAATCGATGGGGGATCCCAGCTCGTTTTCCAGGGGTCGCTGAGCCAAGTCACGGGGATCGACGTCGAGAACGCGGCGCTGATCCTGGCCCCGAATGGGCCGCCGGGAAGCTCCCTTTCCGGCCTCTCCACCGTGCAGGTGGGCGCCAGCGAGGCGGCCTACCTCGGGCTGGACGGCACGTTCGCGACCACGCCCGGCGCGGTTTCCAGTTTCATAAGCACCTACGGGCCGGCGCTGGGTCCCGTCATCAACGGCACCCTGGGCTTCGACACCGTGGCAAGCCCTGGATCCCCGAACGTCTTCAGCGACCCCATAGACCTGACCCAGTTCACCAGCCCGAATTTCATTGGGCTCGGTTCCGAGACCGCGGCGGTGCTTTCCGGGGCCATAACGCCCACCTTGGGCAACACGTATCCCTTCGGCGGTGGAGGCGGCACGCTTACCGTCACGAGCGACCTCGACGACGCAAGCGGGACGAGGCTGATCATGAACGGGGCGCCGGAGCCGCTCACGCTGGTCCTGCAGGGCGCCAATAACTACACGGGGGGAACCCTCTCCAACGGGGGCGTCCTGATCTTCGATTCGCCGCCGCCCACCTCCGGCTTGATCACGCTCAATGGCGGCTATGTCGGCGACACCGAGAACGCGTCGCTCACGGCCCAGCAGTTCGTCCAGTTGTTCAGCACCGGGGAGAGCGTGAACGGCGTCATAGGGTTTGACTCGGCCAACCCGGGTAGCCCCCGGACGATCTGCGGGCCGATCGACCTGACCGCCTTTGACAGTGACCTCGGCCCGTTCATCGGCACGGCCACCGAGGTCACGCTCATGGGGACCATCACGCCCGCCAACAACCAGTTCGAATTCACCGGGGTGAAGGGCGGACGCCTCACGGTGGCTTCGTCGCTCGGCGACGACGGGCTGACCCCCAACGGCGTCACAATCGGGCTTCCCATCCCGATAGAGACCGGTGGGAGCACCTCCGTCGTCAACATCACAGGCGACAATACCTACACGGGCGGAACGACAATCAACAGCGGGACCGTTTTCATAAACAGCAACACCGCCTTTGGCGCGGCATCGGGCGTGGTCACGGTCCCCGACACCGCATCGACGTATGTCGCGCCCTACCTGGCTTCGTTCGGGGGTGCGCCCGTCACGATCGCAAACCCGATTTCCTTGGCGTCGATCTACGGCAATCCTGGGCTGACCGCGGGCAATACCGAGCCCTCGGAGGGGGACATGCTCGTCCTGAATGGCGTCATCAGCGACTATTTGGGGACGCCCGGCGTCCTCGCCATAGGGGGCCCCGTCACGCTTGGGGCCGCGAACACCTACAGCGGGGGAACCAACATCACGGGCCAGGGGAGCGCGCTCGCCCTGGTCACCAATGCAAGTTCGCTAGGGACGGGCGACGTCACGGTCCAGAGTTACGGCGCTCTGGCTCCTTTGGGGGCCGACGTGGCGCTCGGCAACAACTTCCACCTCAACTACGGCACCCTGACCCTGGGGCAGCCAGGCGACCCGAACCGCCTCACGCTCAACGGCGTCATCGACGGAACCTGGGGCCTCGAGATCGACAGCGCGGTGACCCTGAACGGGGCCAATACATTCAGCGGGGGCACCTACATAGACCAGGCGAACGTCATCATCGGCAATTCGGGAGCGTTAGGAACGGGCCCGGTGAGCCTCTATGAATCGACGTTGGGCTTCTCCGCCAGTCAGACAATCTTGGACCTGAGCGATCCGTACCCCTCCACCACCAGCTTGATCAGCCTTTCCCCGGGCCAGACACTGACCCTCGACACCGACCTCAATGTGGGCCAGCCCGCAGTTTACATGGGCACCATAGCCGGGGACGGCACCAACCAGGTGCTGAAGACGGGGCTGGGCGCGGAATACCTCGGCGGAAACTCCACCTACGGCGGGGGAACGAGCGTCTTGAGCGGCGTCCTCGTGGCCGGGTCCGGCGGGGCGCTCGGCACGGGCGGCGTAACGGTCGCGGGCGGCGCGGGACTCGGGGTCGACTCCGGGGTCACGCTCACGAACCCCATCACGCTCAACCCGGGCGGCGGGCTGGGTGGGCGCGGGACTTTTTCCCCTCCGGGCGGCGTCGTGTTCTCCGGCGGGTCGCTCGTCTCACCCGGCGGGAACGGGTATGTCAGCCCGTTCGTGGCGACCCTTTCCTTCGGAACCCCGGTCACGTTCGGGGCGGGAGGCATCTACGTGTTTGATATTGAGACTGCGGGGGGCGCCGCCGGGTCCGGCTACGACACCCTCAGCATATCCAGCTCGCTCACGATCGGCTCGACCCCGGTCGCCCCGTTCACGATCGCGCTGGAATCGGTCAATTCGACGACCGGCCTCGCCGGCATGGCGAACTTCAACCCCTTGCTTCCGTATTCCTGGACCCTCCTGACGGCCAGTTCCGGGATATCGAACTTCAACCCGTCGTACTTCTCGATCAGCACCGCGAGCTTCCAGAATTCGCTCGGTGGGGGAGGCTTCACGCTGGTCGATACCGGGGCCGCGCTGTCGCTCGACTTCACGCCGGTTCCCGAGCCCTCCACCTGGATGCTGATGCTCTCGGGAATCGCCGCCGCGGGCGCCGCATGCGGACGCCGGCGCCAGTCGGCGCGGGCGCGCGCCTCATCGTAGGCCCGCAGCCCGTCGTCCCCGCGGCGTCCTACTGGCCCTTCGCCTCCGACTGCCCGGCAACCCAGCGGTCCACCTCGGGCAGCCTGTCCGTCCGGATGCGGGCGTTGTCGCGAACCTGGGAGGCGATCTTGCGGATGTCCTTGTCCAGGCTCGGCGACACGTGCGCGGCCGCGAAGGCGTCGAGCCTGTCCACGGCCCCTGTTTCGTGCGAGGTGCCGAGCAGGCTCGAGATCATGCTGGCGCGCCTGTCGGGATCCTCGATCATCCGGCCGAGCGCATCCCAGTGCGCCACCGCAAAGTCGAACGCCATCTCGGGATGATACACGGCAACCGCCCTGAGGACGCCCGGCCTGAAGGTGATGTCGATCTCGTCGGTGAGGGCCAGGTCCAGCGCCCGCCTCGCCACCTCCGGATCCCGGGAATACCCAAGGTAGAAGGGGTACCGCTGCTTATCGAGCGTCGACGTCGCGGCGCGCGCCAGCGAGTGGAGCTGGTCCCACGTGGCCGGGTCCGCGTTGATCGCGACGGAGGTCAGGACCGACTCCTTGGCGGTTCCCGACAGGCTGTCCGGATCCTTCAGGTAGGCGGCGAACCTCCGGCGGGCGTCCGCCAGGACCGATGCGTCGGCGAGGCTGCCGAGGGAGTGAAGCAGGGTCGTGCGCAGGACCGCAATGTTGTCCGGCTCGCCCGGCTTCCCGTCGGAACCGACGCGACGCAGCTCGGACCCGAGGAGCGAGCCGGCGTAGGCCCGGAACGCCTTCTGGGATTCGAGCCCGTCGTGCTCCATGTCGAGCCATGAGAGCTCGCTCGCCGGCATCATCCAGACGACGGGATCCGCGCTTGGCGGAAGCTGGGAGGCGAGGGTGAGGAAGTCTGCCATGGGCGCCCGCCCGGCCTCGCCAAGGGTCTCCTCGTCCTCGAGCACGCCGAGCTGGTCGTCTGGCGCGAGGGTGCCGAACCTTTCGCCCAGGGCGGCGAAGGCGCGGCCCTGGTAGAGCACGCGGAAATAGCCGGTCTGGCCCGCGTTGACGACCGAGCCCGGGGGGAAGCCCGGAACGGCCGCCGGGCCGGCGCCCGTCACCACGGCGCGCCCCGCGCCGGCCCCGTCGGGCTGGACGATCACCGGCACCTGCCACGAGCCGCCGGACTGGCCGGACGCGTCCAGGGCGAAGCGCTCCTCGGACAGCCGCAGTCCGCCGCCCGAGGGCGCGGCGGTCACCAGGGGCACGCCGGCGGCCAGCGTGAAATCGTGGGCGATCCCGGTGAGCTTCCGGTCGCTGACGGCGTCTATCTCCTGCCAGAGGTCGTCCGTCACCGTGTTGCCGTAGGCGTGGTCCTTCATGTACTGCCTAACGCCCGCGCGGAAGTTCGCCTCCCCGACATAGGCCTCGAGCATGCGGATCACCGCCTGGCCCTTCGTGTAGGTGATCCTGTCGAAGGCGCTGTTCGCCTGGAGCACGTCGTCAATCGGGGTGATGATGGGGTGGGTGCCGTCGCGCTCGTCGGTCTGCATCACGTCGTTCTTGCCCGCCAGGGACTGCAGCCACACGTTCCACTCGGGGTGGAAGTGGTCGGTCGCCTTCTCCTGCATCCAGGAGGCGAAGCCCTCGTTCAGCCAGAGGTTGTCCCACCACTGCATGGTCACGAGGTCGCCGAACCACTGGTGGGACATTTCGTGGGCGATCACGATGTAGATGCGCTGCTTGTCGGACTCCGTCGATATCTTCGGGTCGAAGAGGAGCACCCTCTCGAAGTAGAATATGGCCCCCCAGTTCTCCATGGCGCTGAAGAAGGTGCTCCCGCCAGGGCCGGCGATGAGGTCGAGCTTCGGGAGCGGGTAGGGCGTGCCGAAATAGTCGTTGTAGTACCGCAGTATGTTCGCGGCCGCATCGAGGGCGTACTGCGCCGACGCCGTGTCGCCGCGCTTGACGACAACGCCCACGTCGGTCCCGTCAACGTCGCGGTGGATGCGCTCCAGGTCGCCGAGCCCGAAGAACAGCAGGTAGCACGACATCTTCGGGGTTTCCCCGAAACGGACCCTCAGCATGCCGCCCGGCGCCTCGTCGGTGGACGCGACGGGCATGTTGGACACGGCGAGGAGCCCCGCCGGGACCGTGGCCGTGAGGCCGAAGGTCGCCTTCAGCGCGGGCTCGTCCCAGCACGGCACGAAGCGCCTCGCGTCCGCGTTCTCGAACTGGGTGAAGAGGCAGCGCTTCGGGCCCGCCGGCGTGGAGTAGTCGAGCGCGAAGAGCCCGTACGCCTGCTTGAAGATCCGGCCGTGGTAATCGAGCGAGAGGGTGTAGTCGCCCTCGGCCAGCTTCGCCGGGAACGCAAAGGTGGCGGTCTGGACGTTGTCGTCATAGGAGATCCCGGGCGCCACCGCGGCGCCCGAGAGGGCGGCCCGGTCGACGACGATATCCTTGGCGTTCAGGACGATGCGGTCCGTCGGCGCCTTCACGGTCAGCCGGATCGACACCGAGGCCGTGAACGTCAGGTTCTTTGTGTCCGGCTGGAAGGCGATCTCGTAGTGGACCGGGACGACGTCGTCCGGCAGGACGATGCGGCCGCCGGGGAGCGGATCCGCGGTCGCGGCCGACGGTGCCAGGAGCGCCGCTGCGAAGGCGAACGATCGAATGCCGGCCGGAATGCGCATGATTTCGCGATCGTAGGGCCGCGGATCCGCGGTATGCGAACCTTTACGCGGCGCGGTTCCCGGGCGGGGCCCGCCGGCGCGCCGCCCCGCTACTGCCGGACGACGACTCCTCCCTTCATCACGAAGGAGACGCGCCGCACAAGCGAGATGTCGGCAAGCAGGTCGCCCGGGACGGCCGTCAGGTCCGCGTACTTGCCCTTCTCCACGGTCCCGAGGTCCCGGTCCGCCCCGATCAGCCTCGCGGCCTCGCGGGTTGCGCTTTGGATCGCCGCCATCGGCGGCATGCCCGCGGCGACCATGTATTGGAACTCCTGGGCGTTCTCCCCGTGCTCGGAGACGCCGGTGTCGGTGCCGAACGCGATCTTCAGGCCCGCGAGGTAGGCGCGGTGGAATGTGCCGTCGACGATCGGGCCGATCGTGGCCGCCTTCGCCCGGACCAGCTCCGGGAAGAAGCCCGGCGCCTTCGCTTTCTCGCTGACCCAGTGCCCGGCCGTCAGGGTTGGCACGTAGTACGTGCCGTGCTCCTTCATGAGGGCGATGTCCTCGTCGTTCATGTACGTCCCGTGCTCGATCGAGTCGACCCCGCCGAGGACCGCCCGGCGGATGGCCTCGGCTCCGTGGGCGTGGACCGCGACCTTCAGCCCGTACTCGTGGGCGGTGGCCACGACCGCCTTGATCTCGTCCTCGTCCATCTGGGGGCTGTCCCCGCTCGCCTCCTGGCTCAGCACCCCGCCCGAGGCCATGATCTTGATCAGGTCGGCGCCGTCCTTGTAGTGCTGGCGGACCGCCTCGCGCGCCTCCTCCGGCCCGTGGATCACGCACTTCCTTCGCAGCTGGTCCATGACCTCCTCGCTGAACCCGACGGTCGGGTCCGCGTGGCCGCCGGTCGTCCCGATGGGGCCCCCGGCGGTGTAGATCCGGGGGCCGATCACGGTGCCCTTCTGGATCGCCTTGCGCAGCGCGATCGTCGAGTTGAAGTGGTCGCCGACGTTGCGGACCGTCGTGAACCCGGCGAGGAGGGTCTTGCGCGCGTCGGCGACCGCGAGGATCGCGTAGTCGGCGGGGTTGAGGACGGCCTCGTCCGTGAAGCTCCGGGGGGAGAACTGCGCGTCGAGGTGGACGTGGCAGTCGATCCAGCCCGGGGTCACCGTCGCCGCGCCGAGATCAATGACCGTGTCGCCCTGGCCTGGGGCCGTGAAGCCGTCGTCGACGGCCGCGATGCGGTCGCCCTGGACGGTGATCGTGACCTGGTGGCGGGGCGAGTCGGAGACGCCGTCGATCAGCGTCCCCGCGTGGATCAGTGTCAGGGCGTTGGCTGCGTGGCCCGCGCCAAGCGCGACCAGGGCGGCGGACAGGCACGCGTAGGGGATGCGCATGGCCCGTTCTCCTAGCCGCGGGGCCAGGGTCCCGCAATCTTCGAGTTGGGGCGCCGGCATGGAGGCGCCGGAAACCGCGTCCCCGCTCTCGACAATTTGCCCGCCCAAGGCGTAGATTCGGCGTCCGGTGTCCACGAGCCTGCGTTCATCCTCAAGCCCAGCGACCTTTGACAGCGGGGCCGTGTCCGCTTGGGGGGCGCGCCGGAAACGCGGGTGCGCCCCGGAGGGCGGAGGGGGGCCCTCGTGAAGATCGTTCATACGGGCGCATCGTAAGGGGTTGATATTCAGGGACCATTTTTGCGAGTGAATATTCCTAGAGGAGAAAAGGTGTGGCAATTTGGTGGCAGCACCCGAGGACGGCCCCACATGTGTGGCAGCGCGTGGCATTTCACTGGGCATAATGGTGGATTGTGGAGGGCGATGTATCCCTGATCTCGGTTTGCCATTTGAGCCCGAATCCAGTCTGCCTTTCGACGCGAAGCACTTGACTCATTACTTGACTCACACTTGACCGATGGGGATACTATGAGCCGTGGGTTATCAGCCGAGATTTCTGATCAGCCCGGCCTTACTGAGCCGGGTTGAGGGCATAGCCGTGCTCCGGGAGCGCATCCAGGGAGCGGCCGTGCAGGTATCGTGGATCCCGGCATTGCAGAAGGATACGCGGGCCCGCAATGCCCATTCCTCCACAGCTATCGAGGGGAATCCGCTGACACTTGAGGAGGTGCGGGCGGTCGAGGATGGCGCGGCGCTGCCAGTGTCGGGCCGGGTACGCCGGGAGGTCGTAAACTATTTTGCCGCGTTGAGGCACATCGAGAAGAATGCCGCCAAAGGACGGCTGACCCACGAGGATGTGTTTCGGCTGCATCGGATCGTCGCCGGAGAGGTGATGGACCAGGGCGAGGCTGGCCGCTACCGAGACATCCGGGTGCGGGTTGGGCGGTATATTCCGCCTCCACCCGAGGAGGTGTCAGCTCTCATGTTCGAGCTCTTGGAATGGTGGAACACTGATTCCTTCTCGCTTTCTCCAGTGCTCAGCTCGGCCATCGTGCACCACCGCTTCGAGACGATACATCCCTTTGCCGACGGCAACGGACGCACGGGCCGGGCACTGGCGCTTTGGGACCTCTATCGGCGAGGCTTCGATTCCCATCACATCTTCTCCGTGGATGAATTCTATTGGGAGGATCGTCCGCGCTATTACGCGGCCCTTCAGGCTGCTCAGAACAACGAAGGGGATCTCACGTCTTGGATTGAGTATTGCGCCGAGGGACTGCAACAGACGATGGAGCGGGTCTGGCAACGAATCCAGCAGCTGACGGCTGCCCACGGAAAGAGGAAGGTGGTTTTGCGTCCCCGCCAGGAGCAGCTTCTCCAGCTGCTCAGGGTGCGCGGCAGCTTGAGCCCTCGAGAATTGTGGGATGGGCTTGGAGTCTCCAAGCAAGGCGCGATGGATCTCCTTCGGCCTCTAATGAAGGCCGGTTTGGTGGGACGCGTCGGCACGTTGAAAAATGGACGTTATGTTTTGAAATGACGGCAGCCCTGAATCGGAGAGTCTGTTCAAGCTGGGATTTCCTCGTCGTCGTTCTCGACAATTTGCCCGCGCCCAGCGTAGGTTTGTCGCCCGGTGTCCACGAGCCAGCGTTCAACTTTTGAGCCTTATTCCCCTTGGCCGGGACGCATTTCCGTGAGAGAAATGTGCCAGAAACGTGGCGGTAGTTCGAGCGCAGGAGGGAAGACGCCTTGAAGATCGTCCACGCCGCGAGCGAGCTCTACCCCTACATGAAGACCGGGGGCCTCGCGGACGCCGTGGGCGCGCTGACGGAGACCTTCGCGGACAGGGGCCATGAGGTGTCGGCGTTCCTGCCCGGGTACCGGGAGGCCCTCGCCCATCCCGCCGCGGCCGGGGCGGAGCGGAAATTCCGGCTCAAGATCGAGATGGGCGACCGGTTCCTCTCCGGCGACGTCCTCGCGTTCTCGCCGAGGAAGGACCTGACCGTCTACCTGGTTTGCCGCGAGGAGTTCTTCGACCGCCGGGGCCCCTACGGAAACGGGGAGCGCGACTACGACGACAACGCGGACCGGTTCATCTTCTTCTGCAAGGCGGTCGTGGAGACCATGCGCCTCGCCGACCTGGGGGCGGACATCGTCCACGCGCACGACTGGCAGGCGGCCCTGCTGCCCCTCCTTCTGCGCGAGTCGGAGCGCCGCTTCGGCGTGACGCTCGCCATGAAGACGGTCTTCACCGTGCACAACATGGCTTACCAGGGGCTGTTCTCGGCGGCGTCCTTCGCCAGGACGAACCTGCCCGAGGAGCTCTTCACCATCGACGGCCTCGAGTACTACGGGCAGATGAACCTCCTGAAGGGGGGGATCCTCTTCTCGGACCGGGTGACGACGGTCAGCCCGCGCTACGCGGTGGAGATACAGACCCCGGAGTTCGGCTGCGGCCTGGAGGGCGTGATCCAGGCGCGGGCCGGCGACCTGTCGGGGCTGATCAACGGCGTGGACACGGCGGTCTGGAACCCGGCGACCGACAGGCTGATCCCCGCGCGTTACTCGGCGTCGGACCTCGCGGGGAAGCGGGCCTGCCGGGGCGACCTCCTCAGGCAGTGCGGCTTCGACCCGGCGTTCGGCGGCCCCGTCTTCGGCATGGTCTGCCGCCTCACGGAGCAGAAGGGGATCGACCTCGTTCTCGCGAACGCCGACTTCTTCAGGACCCGGGACTGCAAGTTCATCGTCCTCGGGACCGGGGACAAGCGGATGGAGCGCGACCTCCGGAGCCTCGCGGGCGAGGTGCCCTACAGGGTCTTCATCTGCACGCGCCTCGACGAGCAGATGAGCCACCACATAGAGGCCGGCAGCGACTTCTTCGTGATGCCGTCCCTGTTCGAGCCCTGCGGGCTCAACCAGATGTACTCGCAGGTCTACGGGACCGTGCCCATCGTCAGCCGCGTGGGCGGCCTGGTCGACACGGTGCGCGACGCCGACAGCGACCCCTCCGGCGGCACCGGGCTCATGTGCGAGCCCGACGCGGTGTCGCTCCGCGACGCGCTTGACCGGGCCCTCAAGCTATTTGCCAACAAGCCGCGGTACGCCGCGGCCCAGCAGCGCGGCATGGCGCGCGACTTCAGCTGGAAGACCGCTGCGGCGGCCTATGAGGCCCTGTACAGGGAGTCGCTCTGACACGCCGCGGCCGCCGCATGGCGCTTGCCCTTTTTCGGGGCTCAATTGGAATTTGAGGATGCGGAATCCATGAAGATCCTCGTTGCCGGAGCTTCCGGGCTGATCGGCCGCGCGGCCACCGCGGCCCTCCGCGGCGACGGGCACGAGGTCGTCCGCCTTGTGAGGCGGCCTGCGGCGCTGCCCGACGAGCTTGCGTGGCACCCGATCGCCGGGGAGGTGTCCCTGGAGGCCTGCCGCTCCGCGGACGCGGTCATCAACCTGTGCGGGGCCGACGTGGCCGCCTCGCGCTGGACGACCCGGCGCAAGAACGAGATCAGGACGAGCCGGATAGACACGACCCAGACCCTCGCCAGGATTTTCGGCTCGCCGGGTGCGCCGGCCGGGCGCCGTCCCGGCATCTTCCTCAACGCGTCGGCGACGGGGATCTACGGCGACCGCGGGAACCTTGAGCTCAACGAGTCGAGCGGGCCGGGCAACGGCTTCCTCGCGGACCTCTGCCGCGACTGGGAGGGCGCCGCCCTCTCCGCGTCGGAGTCCGGCGCCCGCGTCGTGTGCCTTCGCTTCGGGGTCGTCCTGTCCCGCGAGGGCGGCCTGCTGCAGAAGATCGTTCCCTATTACAGGGCCGCGCTCGGCTGCCCCCTGGGCACGGGCCGCCAGTGGATGAGCTGGATACAGATCGAGGACGCGGTCGGCGCCATCCGCCACGCGCTCGCCTCGCCCGAGCTCTCCGGCCCCGTGAACGTGGTGTCGCCGACCGCTGTCATAAACGCGGTCTTCACCCGGGCCCTGGGGCGGATCTTCGGCAACCAGCTTCCCATGGCGGTCCCCAGGATCGTGCTGAGCGTCCTCTTCGGGCAGATCGCGGACGAGGTCCTCCTCGCCAGCGCCCACGTCGTCCCCGCCAAGCTCCTGCGCTCGGGTTATCCCTTCAGGTACCCGAATCTGGAGGATGCTCTTTACCAGGCGCTTGCCCTGGAGAAGGCGGACGCCTGACCGCCAAAATCATGCTTTCCATCGGAGGGGCCATGCTTATGTTCGTCCCTTCCAATGGAGAAAACCCTCATCATTCTTAAGCCGGACTGCATGGAGCAGCGGCATGTGGGGAACGTGCTCGGTCGATTCGAGAAGGCGGGCTTTTCGATCGTCGGGTGCAAGATGACCCTGCTTTCTGCCAAGATCCTGCGCGAGCACTACGCCCACGTCGCGGACCTTCCCTTCTATCCCGAGATCGAGAGGTTCATGAGCTCGCGCCCGGTGATCGTCTTGGCGCTCCAGGGGCATTCCGTGGTCGCGAAGGTGCGCGACCTGCTGGGGCCCACGGACTCGCGCAAGGCGCCGAAGGGGACCATCCGGGGCGACTTCGGCACCGAGATGATGAAGAACGTCGTGCACGCGTCCGACAGCGTGGAGAACGCCAAGGCCGAGATCGCCCGCTTCTTCACGCCCGGCGAGATCTTCAGCGTCTGAAGTCGAGGTGGTTGGGGCCCCCGGCAAGGGAGGCGCTCCGGCCCTCGAATTGGAGCGTGCCGGTCAGCCCGGGGGGGAGCGTGATGTCGAAAACCCAGCCCGCGTCCGACTTCTGGTAGCGCGCGACGATGTCGCCGGCGGGGTGGGGCAGGGTCGCGCTGAGCGAGGTCAGGCTCCCCGGATGCGGGGCGACCCGCACGGTGGCGAACCCCGGCGATGCCGGGCGGATTCCGGCCACGAGCGTCAGGAGGTCGTAGTCGGGGTGGGCGCTCCAGGCGTGGTCGTCCGACCGGGTCGGCTCGGCGGTCTCCGCGAACGTCGTCAGGCCCATGTCGAGCATCCCCCTCCACGGCCCGAGGGAGTCGAGGTAGAGGTCGTCCATGCCGGCATGGTCAAGCGCACGGGCCACGTAGAAGCGGAAGTAGACGCTCGACGGCGAGAATTCCCCCGGCGCGGGCACGGCGGCCGCCGGCGAGTGGCCGAGGATCGAGCGCATGACGGCCGCCTGCCGGTCGGCCGGCACGGCGTCCGTTATGACGCCCATCGTGTTGGTCTGCTCGCTGAAGTGCCCGTGCGCCGGGGTGTCGGCAAGGAGCCCGTGGGCCTCGTCCCAGCAGAGGCGCCTGACCGATTCCGCGGTCGAGTCGGCGCGGCGGCGGTAGTCTGCCGCGACCGCGGCATTTCCCAGGCTGGACTCGAGGTCCGCCGCCTCGCGCAGCGCGGCCACGTAGTAGAGTGAAAGGAGCGCCGAGCCGCCGTCCGCGTCCTGGGGGGGGACCCCGAACACGAAGTCCTTGGTCCAGTCCCCGAAGTCCCACCAGGGCATCTTGCCGAGGAGCCCGTCCGCCCTGACGTACCGGGCGTACCAGCCGAGGACGGACCTCGTGTGGGGGACCCATTCGGCGAGGGCCCCGTTGTCCGGCCTGTACATCCAGTAGTCATGGAGCATCCCGATCCAGAAGAGCGAGAAGGTCGGTATGACCTGGTTGAGCGCGCTCGGGAACCGGGCCTGGCTGAGCCCGTCGGCGATCCTAGAGTTGTCATAGGCGTCGAGCGCCTGCCGGGCCAGCCGGTCGTCGCCGAACGCGGTGTAGGAGATGAGCGCCTGGATCCTCGTGTCGCCGATGTACTGGAGCTGCTCCCAGTAGGGGCAGTCCATGTAGGTCTCGTGCGCGTTCATCCGGGCCGTCCTCCTGCCGACCTCCCATATCCTGCCTAGCACGGGATCGCTCGCCTCGAAGGAGCCGCGCTCCCTGAACGGGTAGCCGCTGTACCGGGCCTTGAGTGACTCGATCGCGACCGCCTGGTCCCCCGTCTCGACGTCGATCTGGAGGTAGCGCCAGGCGCGCCACCAGAGCGGCGACCAGGCGCGGTGCGCGCCGCCGTCCGGGAGGACCGTGTCCCTGAGGCCGATGATCCTCCGGTTGGCTATCTCGTCCCGGTTTCCCTTCTGGCCCTTGTCGTCCACGAGCGCCTCGGCATAGGTGAGCCGGACGGTCGAGCCCTTTCCCTGGCTGAAGACGAGCTCGGGAAAGGCCGTCGTCATCGTTCCCCGGTCGAAAAGAAGGCTCGCCTTGGTGTGCGCGGGCACGGTCGCGGGGAGGCTTTCCGCGCCGACCGGCCCCTCCACGCGCACGATCCTGCCGATCTGCGTCTCGGAAAATTCCATCGGCGGCAGCGGGTCCGCCACGAGGAACCACCGGTTGATGCCCGACCCGCCGCCGTACGGGCTCGGCTTCGGGTAGCGGCCGGGCTCGCCGGTGCCGACCGTGATCGCCGCGGCCCAGCCCGCCGCGGACGTCTGCCAGTCCCAGTCGTAGCGGGTCCCGTCGAGGATCTCGCCGGGGGCCGCCGCATAGTAGTTGGGCACGTCGGAGGGGTTGATCGGCAGGAAGCCCTGGCCCTTCTCCTCCTCGGCCTCCCAGGTCCTGTCCGTGTTCGCCGCCGATTCCGCAAGGGTGTCCCCCTGGACCAGGAACCCGGTCTGGTCGCTCATCTGCGCCGCCGGCGCCAGCGACCCGCAGTTCCAGACCGTCGCGCACAAGGTGTTCTCGCCCGCTCGCAGCATGGGGGCGATGTCGAAGGTCTCGAAGCGCCAGTGGTCAAGGTCCCCGCGCGCCGGGCCCTCGCCGACGCGCTCGCCGTTCACGAAGAGCCTAAAGCGGTTGTCGGCGGAGACCCGTATGACGAAGCGCGCGGGCGCCTCGCCGAGGGCGATCCGCTTGCGGAAATGATAGACCCCCGGGGCGCGGGGGTCGGCTCCCGGGCAGGTGATCCAGCTCGAGGGCCACTCGAGGTGGACCAGGTCGGGCTCCGGCTTGTCGGCCTGCGTTGGGGGAAGCGAAAGCGCCGCGAATGCGGCGACCACGAGGGCGCGGCTGGAAATCATGGTGGGGCGGGGTTGAACGTGGATCGTGCGGTTTGCGGGCGCGGAGGCAATGGCGCGATCGGGCCCCATTTGAATTGATTGGGGGGCCGACTTCTGCCGACAGTGTGCCCGCGCATTCCCTTTTCCAAAAAAAATGAAGATTGCCATCACGGGCGGCGGAGGATTCCTGGGCCGCCGTCTTGCCGTTGCGCTCCTGGCCGACCCCAAGGTCGAGCGGCTTGTCCTCGCGGACGTTCTGCCGATCGCGCCCTTCAGCGCCGACCGCCGGATCGACCTGCGCGCCACGGACCTCGCGGACCCGAAGGCCGCGGAGGCCACCGTCGAGGGCGCCGACATCATCTACCACCTCGCCGCGGTCGTCAGCGGGCAGGCCGAGGTGGAGTTCGACCTGGGAATGCGCGTTAACGTTGACGCGACCCGCAGCCTGCTCGATGCCGCCCGGGCGTCCGGCAAGCGCCCCCGGTTCGTGTTTGCGAGCTCGCTCGCCGTCTTCGGGCCGCCGTTTCCCGCGCTCATCAGCGAATGGACCGCCGTGCGGCCCCAGTCGTCCTACGGGGCCGAGAAGGCCATCGTGGAGCTGCTCGTGGCCGAGTACACCCGGCGGGGCTTCGTCGACGGCCGCGTGCTGCGCCTACCGACCATCTGCGTGCGGCCGGGCGCCCCCAACGCCGCCGCGTCGTCTTTCGTGAGCGGGATCATCCGCGAGCCCCTTCACGGCGAGGAGGCCGTCTGCCCGGTCAGCCGCGACCTGGAGCTGTGGCTCACCTCGCCGCGCACGGCCCTCGCAAACCTGGTCCACGGCGCGTCGCTCGGGCCCGAGGCCCTCGGCTCCCCGTGCATCGTGAACCTGCCGGGGATCACGGTGACCGTGGCCGAGATGATCGCGTCCCTCGAGCGGGTCGCCGGGGCGGAGGTGTCCGCCCGGGTCGTGTTTGAGGAGGTGCCGGTGGTGAAGCGCATCGTCTCAAGCTGGCCGGCCCGTTTCGACGTCAGCCGGGCGACGGCGCTCGGGTTTGGAAGGGACCCCGACTTTGAGAGCCTCATCCGCTGGTTCATGGCGGAGGAGGGGCACGGCAAGACCCTCACGCCTTTCTGACCAGGTCGCGGAGCGCGTCCGGGCCGCCGACATTTCCCGGCCAGACCACGAGCCTCATCCCGGGGAACCGCGTCTCCGGCCCCATCTCCCAGACCGGGACCCCGGGCGCCGCCTGCCCGAGGACCAGCGCCCTTTTCATCCCGAGGCCGTGGACCGCGATGTCGCTCGAGGTTATGCCGCCCTTTGCGATCAGGAATCGCGGGCGCACCGGCAGGCCCCGGACGACGGCCGCAAGCGCGCCAGAGACGATCCGGCCGGCCGCGAGGTCCCCGGCGGCGCCGATCGCGCTGGTCTGACCCCGGCTCGTGAAGACGACCGCGTGCCGGCCGGCGGCCATCTCGTTCCGCGCGGCCTCCGCAACCCGGCGCGTCTCGTTGGCCCCGGAAGCCGGGGCGGCGAACCTGCCGACGGCGAGCTCGATTGCGGCGACGCCCGGGAGCCCGAGAAGGGACTCGAGCTGGCTTGTCGTCTTGCCGACATAGGAGCCGACGACGACGAGCCCTCCCGCGGCACCGGGCCCGCTGATTTCCGGGCCCGTGAGAGGCGGGCGCGCCTCAAGCCCGGCGCGCACCCTGACAAAGCTCGCCGCGGAGCGGACCAGGTACCTCCTGCCGGAGGACTCGGCCCCAAGGAGGCCGCGCGTGAAGGCCTCAAGGTCCGCGTACGCGGCGGCGTTCACGACCATGAAGGCGCCCCTGGGCAGGGCGAGCAGCCTCGAGCGGACCGCCGCCGCGGCGTCGCGGCCGCGCAAGGTCGCGATGTCGACCGACGCGACGGATCCGGCGGGCACGGCCCCGCCGGTCTTTTCCTCGATCCATGCGGGCAGATCCGAATGGGAGTAGCCGAAGACCCTGTCCCTCGCGAACTCGGTCTCGGCCGCGGGGACGAGGTCGTCCCCCTGCGCAACATAGTGGATGTCGCCGATCGTGTAGCGGCCGCCCTCGAAGAAGGCGGGAATGACGATCTTGGCGTCGATTGGCGCGCAGAGGCCCATCTCGAGCGCCCCCAGCTCCTCCGCAAAATGGCCCCGGAGCGTGGAATCGCCGCGGCTGATGACCGAGAAGTCCACGCCGGAGGCCCTGCCGGCGGCGGACAGGTTGGCCGCGATCGCCCCTGTGAGGGCCGCGGCGTCGGCGGCGGCCAGGCTGCGCGTGTTCGTGAGGACGTAGAAGCAGGGACGCGGATCGGCCAGGGCGGCAGCCAGGGCGCCGACGGACCAGTCGGCGAGTACGTCGAGGCCGTGCACGGTCTGCGTGCCCGTGGGGTCGTCGTCGAGGACGACCGCCTTCCGGCCCGCGGCCGCGAGCCGGCGGACCTCCTCGAAATTCCCCGCGCCGTCGGGCGGCGGCAGCGAGTCTATGAGGGACCTGTTCATGGGCGGGATTCCAAAAAATAGCCCGGGGCGCGCAGAACTCGATTCCATTTGGCGGGAGTGCCGGGACGAAGTGATCTTGCGGATGCCGGGGCCGTCGGCTATGAACCCCGCCACGCAAATGGAGATCAACCGGCGCCAGTTCCTTGCGATGTCGGGCGCGGTGGCGCAGGGGGCCGTCCTCGGGGGCCTTGGCGCCAAGTCCGTCCTCGGCGGGATCGCCGGGGCGCCGGGCGGGGGCGGGCAGCCCTGGCACCAGGGCATCAGCAGGATCGGCCAGCTCAATTTCAACGAGCGCGACCCCCAGGACCTCGACGTCGAGGAGTGGGCCGACTACTGGGCGAGCCTCAAGGTCGACGCCGTCCTCGTTAGTGTCACGGGCATCCTGGCGTTCTACCCGACCGACGTCCCCTTTCACCGGAGGAGCAAGTTCCTCGGGGACCGGGACCTGTTCGGCGCGTGCTCGGCGGCGGCCAAGAAGCGGGGGATGCGCGTGATCGCCCGCATGAGCCCCGACTTCAACTGGGAGGACGCGGTGAAGGCGCACCCGGAGTGGTTCATGCGCGACTCGGCCGGCGCCTTCCAGCCGCACGGCGAGGACCCGAGGCTCTTTCGCACCTGCACCTTCTCGACCTACTTCACGGAGCACATGCCCGCGATCATGCGCGAGGTCCAGGCCCGCTACGACGTCGACGGCCTCTTCACGAACGCATGGCCCCCGCTCGACCAGCTCCCGGTCTGCTACTGCGACGAGTGCCGCAAGCTGGCCAAGCCGAAGTCGGTGGCGTACTGGCAGCAGTTCACAGACCGGGTCGCCTCCGTCTGGCGCCTCTACGACGGGATCGCGAAGGAGAAGAAGCCGGACAGCCTCTTCTTCGCCAACATGGGCAACGGGATCAAGGCCACCCCCAACCTGGTGCAGCTCGGCCAGGTCTGCCAGTGGTACAACTGCGACAACCAGGGGCGCGGGGGGGAGGGCAACCCGGTCTGGGGCGCGTCGCAGCAGGGCAGGGTCGCGGCGGCGATCATGAAGGGGCGCACGGTGACGAACGTCACGGGCGCCTGGTCGACCAACGGCGCCGTCCGGTGGCGCAATGTCGCGAAGTCGAGGGCCGAGGCGGAGATATGGATGGACCAGACGGTGGCGAGCGGCATGACGGTCTGGTACCACTGGGTCGGGGGGCAGAAGGGCATGGGCGAGGACCGACGCTGGCAGGAGATAGGCAAGCGCTACATGGACTGGCTCTCGCGCCACGACCTGCACTTTGACCGGCTTCGCAGCGTGGCCAACGTCGGCGTCGTCATGGGCCAGCGCTCCCACCTGTTCTATTCGCCCCCGGGCGAGGGGGGGATGCCGCAGTTCATCGACGGCCTCTACTACGCGCTTATCGAGGGCCGGTTCCTCTTCGATTTTGTCCACGAGGACGACCTGGGGCCGGGGACGGTCGGCCGCTACAGCGCCCTCATCCTCCCCAACATCGCGTGGCTCAGCGACCGGCAGTGCCAGCAGCTGCGCGACTATGTCGCCGCGGGCGGCTCGCTCATGGCCTCGTTCGAGACCGCGATGTTCGACGAGAACGGCCTTCGGCGGGCGAACTCGGGCCTCGCCGACGTCTTCGGCATCGACTCGGTGGCTCCGGTCGCCGGCCCGAACGGGAACGGCTTCTATGCCTGCATCGAGAGCCAGCACGAGATCCTGAAGGGGTTTGACGACACGAACTGGATCCCGGGTGGCGCCTACCGGCTCCCGGTCACGGCGGCCGGCCCGCTCGTCCTCTCGGTGGTTCCCGCCTACACCGCCTACCCCCCGGAGCTATCCTACGCGCCCGTGGAGCACACCGACGAGCCCGCGGTCGTCGTCCGCGACGACGGCAGGAGCCGCCTGATCTACCACTCGGGCGACGTCGAGCGCGCGGCGTGGCGCTCCGGGCACACGGACCTGAGCCGGCTGCTCCAGAACTGCGTGGCGTGGCTGACGCGGGGAAGCCAGCCGGTGACCGTCGAGGGCGAAGGCGTCATCGAATGCCTTGCCTGGGAGACCGAGCCCGGGTTCGCCCTGCATCTCCTCAACTACACGAACCCGAACATGCACCGCGGCTGGCTGCGCCGCCACTATCCCGTCGGCGAGCAGAGGGTGCGGATGACCCTTCCCGAGGGCCGCGCGGTCGTGCGGGTCGAGCTCCTGCGCGCCGAGCGGGTGGTCGCGTTCCGGCAGACCGGGGCCGTCGTCGAGTTCACGGTCCCGGGCGTGGCCGACTACGAGGTGGCCGCGCTCTACGCGTAGCCCGCCACGCGCGTTCCCCATGGCTCCACAAAGGGCGACTCTCGTCGCATTGGCCGCCGCCGCCGCCGCCCTGTGCTCCCGCGCGGCGGACACCCCTGCCCGGTTGAAGGCGTACGAGCGGCCCGAGTACCTCGCCATCAAGAAGGGACTTGCCCGCGGATGGGGGACTTGGGACAGCCGCGACGCCCTCGCCCAGGTGCACCTGCCCGACGGCCTGTCGTTGAGCCTCTCGTTCCGGCGGACGTCGGGATCCGAGGTCTACTCCAAGCCGCAGATCGCCTCCTACAAGAAGGGCTCCGACTTCCGGGCGGGAACGCATGCCCTGGACGGGAGCTATTCCGAGGCCGACATCAACTGGAAGGGCATCCGCATGCGCGTCCAGAGCGCGACCCAGGGCGACGACCTCGTCCTCCTCATGACGAGGCTCGGGGACACCTCCATGCCGGTGGACGCCGTGGTGACCGTCACGATGCTGTGGGGACGTCCCGGATCGGTGTCGCACGAGGCCGCGGGGCTTGTCGCGTCGCCGCCTGGCAGGACTGTCGGCATCTTCACCACGGGGCGCGAAACCGACGCAGGTGGCGCCTCGTTGCTGGACATTGAGATGAAGGGCGAGGTCGGCGTCTCAACGGGCAAACCCCGGACGATCGGGGAGATCGAGGCCATAGTCGCGGCGCAGAAAATGGGCCTTCAGAAGGAGGCCGTCAGGCACGGCGACCTCTTCATGGCCTACGACGCCATTCGCGCAGCGATCGGCTGGAACACGATCTATGACCCGCAATACGACCGCATCGTGACCGTTGTCAGCCGCGAGTGGAACAAGTGGTTTGGTGGCTATGTGATCTTCGGCTGGGACAACTTCTTCATCCCCTACGCATGCTCCCTCTTCAACAGGGAGCTGGCCTATGCCAACTTTGCCGAGCACATGCGCAGCCTGACGCCGGGCGGCTTCATTCCCAACGTCGACGAGACCGGCGGGAGATCATCATGGGACCGGTCGCAGCCGCCAGTCGGAAGCCTGATGCTGAAGGAAATCTACAAGCGCTATGGCGACCGCTGGATCCTCGAAGCCTCCTTTGACGACCTGCTTTCCTGGAACCGGTGGTGGATCAAGAAGCGGATGAACGGCAAGCTCCTGGGGTGGGGCTCGGACCTCACGGGCAATCCCATGAACGAGAAGGACGCGCACACCTCGGTCGCGGCGGCGTGGGAATCCGGCATGGACGATTCCCCCATGTTCGAGGGCGTCCCCTACGACCCGAAGAAGGGCATGTTCGAGATGCAGGATGTCGGGCTGAACGGCCTGTATGTCGCCGACTGCAGGGCGCTGGCGGAGATAGCCGACGTCATCGGGCGCAACGTCGAGGCCGCCGAGCTGAGGCTCAGGGCCGAGCAGTTCAGCAGGGAGATGGAGTCGCTGTGGGACCCCGCGGCGGGACTCTACTTGAACCGGCGGACGGACACGGGCGAGGCGTCGAGGCGCGCCTCGCCGACCATGTTCTATCCCCTCATAGGGCGGATACCGACGGCGGACCGAGCGACCGAGATGGTCGACCAGCACCTCATGAACCCGGCCGAGTTCGGGGGCAATTTCGTCATCCCGTCAGTCCCGCGAAACGACGCGGCCTTCCCGACACAGCATTACTGGAAGGGCGCCGTCTGGCCGCCGCTCAACTTCCTGGTGTACCTGGGGCTGCGCAATTACGACATGCCGAAGGCGCGCCTCGAGCTCGCACGGAAGTCGCTGTTCATGTTTCTCGGGGAGTGGAAGGACAAGGGGCTCATAGGCGAAAACTACTCGGCGCTCGACGGCACGGTCGACGACCCGCACCTGACCAGCACGCCGTTCTACACCTGGGGCGTGCTGATGGGGATGATCGGGTTCATCGAGATGGGGCAGATGCCGGCCCCCGAGGCTCCCATAACGGCGCACGCGCCCCACTGAGCCGCCCGCTCAAGCTCCCGGCTTCTGCGGGCTCCTTGCGGAGACCACCTTTATGACCTGGTAGGAGCAGGGGACGGAGCCCATGTTGCGCATCGTCCGCTCGTCATTGGGGGCGACATAGAAGAGCGAGCCCGCGCCGATCCGCGACGCCGTCCCGTTCAGCGTGGCCTCCAATGCGCCCGATTTGACAATGAAGAGCTCATCGCCCGGGTCGCGGCTGCGCGGCGTGGTGCTCGCCCCCGGGGCGAGCGTCGAGACGTGGCTCTCGAGCCGCTGGAAGGTGGGGGTGGGCGAGTCCAGGACCTCGCGGTGGCCCCCGTTGGGCGGATCCGGGATGCTGTCGCAGTCTATGACGCGCGATGAAAGCATCCCCGGCGGGGCCCACTCGGCGGCCGGCTGGTCGCGAACGGTGTGAACGGCGTCCGTGCAGAAATCGATGACGTAGTAGGTGGCGGGCGCCGCGCCCACGTTCGTGATGTTGTGCGGGTCGTGCGACGCGATGAAGACCAGGGCGCCCGGGCCGGCCCGCTCCTTCCTCCCGTTGATGGACATCTCGACCTGCCCCTCCTTTATGAGGAAGATCTCCTCCCAGGGATGTTGATGGGGCGTGTGCGACGCCAATCCCGGATTCAGCGTCGTGACATGGACCTCGAGCTTGTCGAGGGTCGGGGTGGGGTCGTCGAAGATGGCGCAGAAAAGCCCGACCGGGGACGCCTTGAACCTGAGCGAGTCCCAGGCAACCACGGTCGACCCGAGCGGGATCGACCGCGCCGGCGGAGTGTAGGGCACGGAAGTCGGCTGCGCGAACATGGGGGCTGACGCAACCGCTGACAACGCGGCGACGAGGAGCGGGAGGCTTCTGGGGCTTTTTTTCATGGGCGGGGCGGCCGGGTTGGGAGTCTACACCCAATGTGCTGGCCGGAAGCGAGTCGAGGTTTGCTGCAACCACCCAAGGCCGGGCGGCGGACAATGGGCCCGTTTCGCCTGATGGCACCCAATCCACTGGGGGTCAATGAAATGGCATCTGGTCCAGGGGATTGGCACGCATCGGGCAGAAGCCAGCGTGCATTATCGCTCCTCAATGAAGTCCCTGCACGCGCTCCTTACGAAGCCCAGGCTTTTCGCGGGCGTCGGCATGCTCCTGTTCGGCCTCCTTCCGGCAGGCGCCGAGGAATCCATCAACGGTGTCACCGCGGTTTCAGCAAGGGTGACCAAGGATTACATCCGCTCCAGGCTTCCCGACGGATCGTTCCTGCCGGAGGGATACGCCTTCGGCGACGGGGGAAACTGGGCGGGCGAGATAAAGGACAAGACGTTCGACAACCTCAAGTTCATCGATGTCGCCCGGGTCATCGCCGCGCCACTGGCGAGCCAGAACTACCTTCCGGCGAGGGACCCGGAGAAGACCAAACTACTCATCATGGTGTACTGGGGAACGACCGCGGTCCCGATGCCCTACGACGAGGATCCCCTCTACATCAATTACAAGCAGGCCCTCGATGAATACAATATCCTCATGGGATCGGGCCAGGTTGACGCGGCCTACTCGGTGCTCTCGTCCGGCCTCACCCAGCTCTCCCTCGCGAACCAGATACGGGACCAGATCGACTTCAAGAACGCGGGAATGCTGGGATATGACTCCGGCTCGTCCGGGTTGATCGGGACAGATTCCGGGGCGCATCTCGGGGCAACGGCGTTTGGGCTGGAGAGGAACGACCAGGTCGCCGAGATAGAGGAGAACCGGTACTTCGTCGTCCTGATGGCCTACGATTTCCAGCTCATGTGGAAGCAGAAGAAGCACAAGCTTCTCTGGGAAACCCGCTTCAGCATAAGCGAGCGCAAGAACGCATTCGACAAGGCGCTGCCGTTCATGGCGCGCTACGCCTCGCAGTATTTCGGCCGGGCGACCGACGGGATACTCAGGACGCAGGTCCAGAATGGGCGCGTCGACATAGGCGACGTCAAATCGCTCGGCACGGTCGACGAGCCCAAGTGGTGACGCGGCGCCCTGGCGCCAACCTCCGCGGAGGACCGGTCGGCCCGAGACCCTAGCGGATGACGGTTATCAGGACACCGGCCACCGCGAGCACGCTCGCGATCAGGATGACGGCCGTTTTCTTCGAGACCTGCTGCTGTTGGGCAACCTGGTAGTGTATCGTGGAACCTGTGGATTTCATGGGCGCGAGTTAGCACGTTCCATACCAAATGGCGCCGGCGGACGCCCGGGTCCGCGGAAATCCCCCGGGCGGCCCCGCGGAACTAGGCGATTTTTGGTCTTTACCGGCGGAATGACGAGCAGCCACCGTGTCTCGTGGGAAAGGGAGCCCACGAACCCCAACACGAATGGCCAAAGACTCGAAGACGAGGATACTGAAGTCGGCGTTGAATGAATTTGCGGCACATGGCTATGCTGGGGCGCGGGTCGGGCGGATCGCCGCCGCATCCAGGACGAACAAGCAGCTCATCTACTACTATTTTGGCGGCAAAGAAGGGCTCTTTCAGCAGGTGCTCGACGGCGTGTACGAGGAGGTCCTCCTTGCCGAGAAGTCCGTACCCCATGACCTGGAGCACAATCTCCTCTACTGGATGGATTTTCACCAGAGGCATCCCTACCTCCTGCGGCTCCTCGAATGGGAGGGGCTCGTGTACGCCCGCAAATCCAAGGCATCGGCAAAGCCCAGGCGGATGTGGAAGGTATCGCTCGAGAGGATCGAGAGGAACCAGGGCGACCCGGGCTGGCTCTCGGGCCTCGACGAGGGCCAGACGCTGATCGCCTACATGTCCCTCGTGACCTGGCCGATCGCGTTCCCGCAGATCTGCCGCCAGATAACGGGCCTCGATTCGGACGACCCCAGATTCATCCGCGACCGAAGGAAATTCATCGGCACGTTCATCCGGTCGCTGTCCGGGAAGCGATCCAAGCGCTGAAGCGGGAGAGTTGCCTTTGCCTCTGCCATTCGCAGATCGCCGCGAGGTCCGCCACCGGCTCGCCTGAATAGGGCAGCGTCGGCAGGTAGGGCGGGGGACCGAACTCCGGGCAGAAGGTCGAAGCCGTCTCCCCGCGCTTGAGCTGCTCGTCCCAGACGATGTCCCACCAGCGCTCGAATGCGAGGACGTAGGGCAGCGCCTCCGGGGCGCGGATGTCGGACACCTGGGGGGCCTCCTCCGTGCCGACCCGGGCGTGGATGTGGTCGGCCCGGGAGCCGCACAGCCGGATGAGCCCGATCTGGTCGTCCAGGAGGCGCTCGCAGGCGACGACCCAGTGGCTGAAGTCGCAGGTCAGCCTGAGCTCGGGGAAAAGCCCGAGGATCCGCGCGGCCGCGGTGGGGTGGAAGAGCGCCGAGTTGCGGTGGATCTCGAAGGCGACCGGCACGCCGGAGGCTGCCGCGGACTTGAGCGCCGCCTCGAAGAACCGGGTGGCCTCGTCCAGCGACCAGCAGTCGTACCCGCATATCGCGTTGACCGAGTCGGCGCCGGTGCGGATGAGGTCGCCGAGCTGCGAGTCGAACAGGCCCATGTGCTCCTCCACCGAGTGGCCCGCGTCGCGCGTCCAGACGGTCCCCTTGAACGGCATCCTGCGCCGGCGCAGGATGCCCCTGAGCTCGGCGTGGTCCGACGGCGTGAAGAGGATCGCCTCGATCCCGTCGTAGCCGGCCTCCTGGATCGCGGCGACCGCGGCCTCCCTCGGGCCCGGGATTCCCCAGAGGCTTCTGAATGCTTTGAGCTTCAATTTGAAAGGTGCGATTCCGTGCAGTCGCGAGGCAACGTAGGAGTTGACGGCAACCCCCAAACCGTTTCAACCCAAAGGTTGAGGCGCGAGCCCCGTGGCACATAGCATGCTGGGGGGAAGGCGCGCCGCCCCCACATGATTTCGCCCACCACCGCCGCGCTTCCCCGAAACTGCACGTTCGCCCCCTCGGACTGGGCCGCCCTCGCGGCCTTCTGGCATCCCGTCTGCTTCTCGTCCGACATCGGCGGGCCGAGGCCCTTTTCGGCGACGCTTCTCGACGAGAAGCTCGTTCTCTACAGGGCAGGCGGGCGGGTGGTCGTCGCAAAGGACATCTGCATACACAGGGGCGTGCCGCTCAGCTTCGGGAGGGTCGAGGGCGAGGAGGTGGTCTGCGCCTACCACGGGTTCCGCTACGGGGCGGACGGACAGTGCACGAGGATTCCCGCGCAGCCCGACCTGGCCATCCCGAAGAAGCTCTGCCTGCAGACCGTGCTTGCGGAGGAGAGGTACGGCGTCGTCTGGGCGTGCCTGTCGGGCGCGCCCCGCCAGCCGCTTCCGGACTGGCCGGAGCTCGACGACCCGCGGCTCAAGCAGATGAAGCTGGCCGCCGGCATCTGGAAGTGCTCCGCGGCCCGGCACACCGAGAACTTCAACGACCTCGCTCACCTGTCCTTCGTGCACGTGGGCACCTTCGGCAACCCCGACCGGCCCGAGGTGCCAAAGTACGACGTCGAGGTTCGGCCGACGGGGATGCATTTCGAGGCCGACTACGACCGCCATTCCATCGAGGACTACGGCAGGAAGGGGCCCGTCGAGCACATCCACTACACCTATGACCTCACGTTTCCGTTCTACACCCGGCTCGGCATCGGCCTCGGCCCGGACAGGAACTTCGTTGCGTACAACCTCCCGTCCCCGGTCTCAGCGCGCGAGACGAACGTCCTCTTCCGGCTGACGCGGGACTTCGACCTGGACAAGCCCGAGGACAGCTCGATCGCCCTGCAGACCCGCGTGGTCTCGGAGGACAGGCCCTTCGTCGAGGCGCAGAGGCCGGAGGAGCTTCCGCTCGACCTTTCGGAGGAGTTCCACATCCGCTCGGACCGTTTCTCCACGTGCTACAGGAAGGCGCTGGTCGAGCTCGGCCTCGGCGGGGACATCGTGGCCTAGGCCCGCGCTGGACTCAGTCGCCGCCGGCGTGCGGCGCGTCCGAGTTTCTCGTCAGCCAGGGCGTGACGGCGCACATTGCGGCCAGCATGAAATACGCGAGCGGGATGGCCCCGGGGGCGTAGCCGATGGTCCCGACGATGTCGGAGGACGTGATGACGTAGTTGTGGGCGAGGCCCAGGATCGCGATCACGCCGCCGATCGCGAACCAGGCGGCGGCGCGCATGAACTTTCTCTCGATGATCTGCACGGTGGCCGCGCTCAGGATCATGCATGTGTAGATGTAGCCCTCCCCCACGGCGAACACGCCGGCGGAGTAGTAGTCCGCGCGCTCCGCGAACAGGGCGTTGAGCGTCGCCGGTATGGGATGGTCCGGGGTCCCGTAGCCCACCGCCAGGAGGGTGCGCTTGATGACGAACTCGATGTAGGCGCCAAGGGCCGGGACGAGGCCCACCACGACGGCGGGGATGTGCTTCTTGGGGACGACCTCGAAGGCCTGGGCCGTCATGGCGAGCCCGATCCAGATGATGAGCGCCATGCCGGCCTCGACGGGGATGAAGTGGACGATGATCCCGAGCGTCCCCGTGCAGGCGATCGCGGTCATGACGGCCGCGTTCAGCACGGAGTAGCCCGCCCGCGACCCGATGGCCTTCCAGCCCGGGTGCCCGAAATAGATCGTCGCGAGGAAGGGAGAGCCGAAGAGCGCGGAGCCCATGCTCGCGAATCCGTTGAAAAGCAGGCAGTTCTTGGTGTTGTAGCTGTCGCCGGCCGCCTCGGCCGACTCGACCGTCTGCAGCGACCAGAGCGTGCTGATGAGCCCCAGCGGCAGGACGACCGGGAGGCTCTCGCCGATAGAGCGCCACCACGTGAGGAGGAGCGAGGGGTTGGGTATCGGCGGATAGAACCCGAGGGTCGCGAAGGTGAGTCCGCCCACGGGCACGATGGAGGAGCCCGTCAGGAAGTGCGTCGCCCACGCCAGGGCCGTTCCCACGACGAGGATGACGAAGCCGCCCGGGAGGGAGAGCTTCGGCTCCACCCGGCCGAAGTAGAAGATGAACGTGAGCCCGAGCGTCGCCAGCCCGACGATGGGGAAGGCGTAGGCCCGGAAGAACAAGTCGAGCGCTAGGAACGCGAGCGCGATGCCCGCGAGCGTCGAGAGCAGCGCGGCCCTCGGCGTGAAGCGCCGGATCCACCCCCCTGCAAAGGCGCCCGCGCATTCGATCACCCCCATGACGAACGCGGCGCCGACGCCCGCGCGCCACGCCGCCATGCTCGCCTCGGCCTCGCCCAGGCCGGCGTTGAGCGCCCGGATCTTGGCCGGGTAGAGGACGAGGAAGACGAAGGTGACGAGCAGGATGATGCTCAGGCCGAAGGGGAGCGCGCACACGTCGGTGCGATTCTCGCGGCGGGCGAGCCGGTGGGCCTGCCAGGCGTAGTAGAGGTTGCCGATCAGGAGCCCGACGGCCGAGGCCGGCATGAGCCGCGAATAGAACAGGTGCGGATCCAGGTAAAGCGGGAATCCCAGGCTCAGCTTAACCATCACGATCGCGACGACCAGGTTGTCGAGCCAGAGCGCGATGAACCCGTCGATGTCCCCCTTGACGAAGGCCTTCATGCGGGAAGCGGCGGGCGGCCCGCCCCCTTGATCCGCAGGGAGACGAGGAACCCGGCGCCCATGGTCGCGGCAAAGATGTAGGGCAGGTAGCAGGCCGGCGACGGGGGCACCGGGTATACGCTCTGGACGAGGACGCCCGCAAGAAGCACGAGGGCCGCGACCGAGGCGGCGATCGCGCCCCAGCGCAGCTGCCCGATGCTGGCGAGGAAGAAGGGCGCCGCAACGCAGACCATGAAGTAGGCGCCGATGTACCCCAGCGCCGCGAGCTGCGAGACGTAGTTGATGCAGGACACGAGCGACACCCCCGCGAGGAGAAGCCCGGCCGGGGTGGCGATCGAGATCGCGCAGATGAGCGCGATCGCCCGGTGGGGGGTCGCGTTGACCGGGTGGGCGTAGCCGATCGACTTGAAGAACATGCCGCCCTCGGAGAGCGAGTAGAGGGTCCGGGCACCGGCGTTCACCGAGCCGAGCGTGCATGCGAAGTAGCTGAGCGCGATCCCGACGGAGCTCGCGGTACCGAGCAGGTTGAAATGGGTCGCCCTCGCGAGCGTGTCGAACGGGGCCTCGAGCTGGTCGAGCGCGATGCCGAACCGGCGGCCGAGGCCGACAAGCAGGTAGGTCATGACGAGGTAGAGGAGCCCGACGGGGACAACGCACGCCATGATGGCCCTGGGGATCGTGCTCTGGGCGTGCTTCGCCTCGTCGCCGAGGGTCGTCGCGCTCTCGAATCCGCCCATCGTGAGGAAGGCGAGGACGAGGCCCGCGCTGAACGCGCGCGGCCCCGCGCCCTGGAGCGTCAGCTGCGGGCGGTCGACCCACGTCCCCCCCTTCGCCATCGCGATGGCGATGATGGCGACCATGACGGCGAGGGACGTCACCTCGATGACGATCATCACGTCGCCGGAGAGCTTCATGTCGCGGTACGCGGTCCACCACGCGGCCAGTAGGACGAGGGTAGTCACGACCCCGCCGAGGAGCGCGTTGTTCGCCAGGCCCGTGTACTGAGAGATCACGAGGCAGGCGTAGTAGGCGGAGGACGGCGCCGCGCTGGCCGCCCCGAAGAGCATGGCGCCGATGTAGATCCATCCCGTCGCGACCCCGGCACGTGGCCCGAGGCCCAGGCGGGCGTAGGTGCAGAGGCCGCCGGCGGACGCGCACCTCGTCGCAAACCCGTTTATGTTGACGAGGATCAGCAGGCATATCGCGAGCACCCCCAGGAACAGGAGCCAGGTCCCGTTTCCCGTCATCCCGATGAGGAGCGGGATGACGACCCCGAGCGTGCCCGTCGGCGCCATGGTCCCGAGCGTCTGCGCGACGTTCTCCAGGCCCGACAGGTAGTTTTTCCTGAGGGTGGGGTGGCCCGCGGAGAAGGCGGCGTGCTCCCGCTCGACGATCGTGGGATCCATGCTCAGCCGCGGCGCGGGTTCCCTCCGGCGCGCGCGATGCGGTCAGGACGTGCCATACTTGAGGCCCAGCTGCCTGAGCCATTTGCGGTAGGCGATTGCGGTCCGGTCCGATCGCAGATGGAGCTCCGCCTGAAGGTCCAGCGGGAGCATCTCGGGCCGCTGGGATTCCACGATCGGCAGGTCCTGGGCGGTGACCACGTCCTGGAACAGGCGGATCCTCTCCGCGGACGCGTCGAAGGCGTAGTTCATCGACATGATCGCCCAGGCAAGGCTGTTGCCGGCGTCGACCGGCGTGACGATGTCGATCATGCAGAAGCGCTGGTCGCCCTGCGCCTTCGTGAACCGCGCGGTGAGGGGCTTCAGCGCGGCATAGGTGTACGCGACCTTCGCGGCCCTCCCCGTGCCGTCGGGGTCGGGCTGCCAGATCGGGATGTCCCTCGCGATGACGCCGTCCGGCGTGATCTCGGCCTCGTAATCGTCGATCTCCGTGTGGCCGGGGTCCCCCAGGTAGCCGGCGTGGACGAAGGGAAAGTGGCCCACGTCCAGGAAGTTCTCGATGACGCGGGGCCCGAGCGCCTTGAACGCGTACGGGCCGGAGGGGATCGACCGGTAGGCGGGGTCGTCCCACTCCGGGTACGGGGGGATGTCGCCCGAGGGCTCGCCGAGGCAGGTCCAGACGAGGTCGTAGGCCACCTTGACCGGGCGGGCGTTCGTGTGCGCCCGGACCGGCGGCTTCTGGGAGGGGTGCGCCGGGATCCTGACGCATTCGCCGGACACATTGTAGGTCCATCCATGATACGGGCACTGCAGGCAGCCGTCCTTGACGCGGCCCCCGGAGAGCTTGGCCCCACGGTGGACGCAGAGGTCCTCCCAGACCTGGATCGACCCCTCCGTGCGCCAGACGACGAGGTCGACGCCGAGGAGCCGCGCCGGCCGCGCGGTGTCCGGCGCCAGCTCGGAGGCGCGGGCGACCACGTGCCAGTCGTTCACGAGGACGGGGTCGTCGAGCATGAGGGTCGCGCTAGGAGGTGCCAAACCCCACGCCGAGCTCGTTGAGCCACTGCCTGTAGGCGATCGAGGTCCGGTCGCAGTTGAGGTGGAGCTCGGCCTGCAGGTCCAGCGGGAGCAGCTCCGGCCGCTGCGACTGCACGACGGGCTTGTCCTGGAGGAAGACGCGGTCGGTCCACTCGAGAATCTGCTGGGACGGCGTGGATTCGGCGCCCCTCATTGAGAGGACGATCCACGCCATCGAGCGGGCCTCGTCCACGGGCGTCGCCACGATCATCATCGTGAAGACGCTCTTTCCCGCGAGCTTCGACAGGTAGGCCGTGAGCGGCCGGATGACCTGGTAGGTGTAGTGCGCCTCGGCGGGATGCCCGGAGCCGTCGGGGTCCGGCTGCCACACGACGATCTCCGTCGCGAACACCCCGTCGGGGCGCTTTTCAACCGCGTAGCGGCCGATCTCGGCGCGGCTTTCCATGCCGAGGATCCCCTCGTGGACGACGGGCAGGTGGGCGAGGTCCAGGAAGTTCTCGATGATCCTCGGCCCGCTGGCATCCATGACGTACGGCCCCATCGTGAACCTGCGCACGCCGGGATCGTCCCATTCCGGGAAGACCGGCAGCTCGTTCGGCGTGCCCGACATGCATGCCCAGACCCAGCCGTAGGCCTCGCGGCACGCGTAGACGGTGGTCTTCGCCCTCGCCGGCGGCTTTTGCTCGGGATGCGCGGGAATCCTCACGCAGGATCCCGTCACGTCGTAGGTCCAACCGTGGTAGGGGCACTGGAGGCAGCCGTCCACGACCTTCCCCAGCGAGAGCTTGGCGCCCCGGTGGACGCACAGGTCCCTCCAGGCGTGAAACTTTCCCGCGTCCGACCAGACCACCAGGTCCTCCCCGAGAAGGCGCGCGGGCGCCGGCTTCCCGGACTGCAGGTCCTCGACCCTCAGGATGGGGTGCCAGTCGTGGACAAGCACGGGATCGGGGATCGCCATATTTGGACGGGTGATTCTGGGGCCCCCGGGCCGACGCGGCGAACGGGGGATGGGAGAGGTTGGAGTTTTCCGATTCGCAGAGACCGAAGCCAGACTGAAGTTAACCCCACGGTTGAGAAACGGCATGTTGAGTTTAGCACATCCTATGCCACGGCCCGGCGCGCGCCGGAGGGCGGCGCTTCTTCCCGGGCCACACAAATTGCGTCGATTTTCACGGGCGCGCGGCCACAGTCTGGCGCGGGAATGGAACACAAGAGCGCGACGAATCCCTCCGCGAATGCCCGCTGAAGGCGACGCCAGCCGGGGCGTCGCGACCGGCTTCGAGGCGAGGGATGTCGGAAGGCGGTTCCGCATGGGGAGGTCCTCGGTCGATGCCCTGCTTGGTCTCCGGCTGTCGACCGGGAAGGGCTCCTTCACGGCGCTTCTCGGGCGCTCGGGATGCGGGAAGTCGACGCTCCTGCGGCTCTTCGCCGGCCTGGACAGCCCCACCTCGGGCGAAGTGTTCATACACGGCCGCGCCGTGGAGGAGATGCGGCGGGAGCACCGGATCGGAGTGGCGTTCCAGGATCCGGCCCTCCTTCCCTGGCGAAGCGCCGAGGCCAACATCCGCCTGGCCTTCGAGGTCTCGGGCATCGCGGCCGCGCCGGGGGCGATCGACCGCCTGATCGGGCTCGTCGGCCTGCAGGGGTTCGAGAGGGCGCGCCCGAGCCAGCTTTCCGGGGGAATGCGCCAGCGGGTCGCGATCGCCAGGGCCCTGGCGATCGACCCGGAGGTCCTCCTGCTCGACGAACCCTTCGGCGCCCTCGACGACCTCACCCGCCAGCGGATGAACCTCGAGCTGCAGCGAATCTGGCTGGACAGGGGGCCGACGACCCTCCTTGTCACCCACTCGGTGGCGGAGGCCGTCTTCCTCGCGGACGAGGTCGTCGTCATGGGGGCGCCGCCCAGGCGCCACGTTGAGGTGGTCGCGGTGGGCCTCCCGCGCCCCCGCACGCGCGAGATGCTGCGCAGCCCCGCGTTTCACGCGGTATGCGACCGCCTGACGGAGCTTCTGTTCGAGGACGCCGGCGCCGGGCAGCCGTAGTGCATCCATGAAGCCCCCGTTGGAAGCATCCCGCGCCCCCAGGTCCCCCGACTGGGGCGCCCCGCTGCGCGCTTCGGCGCCGGTCGTTGCCGGCCTCGTCGCGCTCCTTGCGCTCTGGTGGGCGGCGTCCGCGGTCTTCGCCCCGCTCCGGCTCGTTCCCGCGCCGCTCGCCGTTTTCCGGCAGATGCTCGCGGACCGCGGGGCCTACGCCGCAAACGGGGCCACGACCCTGCGCGAGGCCTTCGTTGGATTCTGCTGGGGCAACGCCGCCGCCATTGTCCTCGGCGCCGTCTTCGTGCAGTTCCCGCTCGTCGAGCGCAGCCTGCTGAAGGTCGCTGTCGCAAGCTACTGCATCCCGCTGGTGACGATCGGCCCGATCCTCGTCGTGGTGCTCCCCGGCGACGGCCCGAAGGAGGCCCTGGCCGCGATGGCGGTTTTCTTCACGTCGCTGCTCTGCACGCTCCAGGGGCTCCGCTCTGCCAATCCCGCGAGCCTGGACGTCGTCCGCTCGCTCGGCGGGGGCCGGGCCACGACGTTCTGGCGGGTGCGGGTCCCGAGCGCGCTGCCCAGCCTCTGCGCCGGGCTGCGGATATCCGCGCCGGCGGCGCTCCTTGGCGCGGTGATCGGGGAATATTTCGGCGCCAGCCAGGGCCTGGGGGTCGCGCTCGTGCAGGCGCAGTCCTCGTTCGAGGTGGCACGCAGCTGGGGGATCGCCCTCTTCCTGGCCCTGCTCGCCGGGCTGCTCTACGGCCTCGCCTCGCTGGCATCGCGCCTGCTCGTGCCGTGGGCCGGCCAGGATGCGACCGTCGCCGCGGGCTCGGCCGCCGATCCGCCGGCCGGGGGGTTGGGGGCGATGGGCGCCCGCCTCGCAAAGGCGCTGTCGTTCTCCCTTTGGTCCCTGGTCCTCGCCGTCGGCCTCTGGTACCTGCTTATCCGGGCCTTCCGGCTGGACAACTATTTCGCCAAGACGCCGCTCGACGTCTGGCGCTACCTGGTCAGCGACCCCGCCGCCCCGGGCAACCGCGCCGAGCTGGCCGCGGCGCTGCGCGTGACCTTCGTTGACGCCGGGGTCGGCTACCTCGCCGGCACGGGGCTCGCCGTCCTGGCCGCGATCGTCCTGTCCGCCCTTCCGCCGCTCGAGCGGGCGTTCATGCCCGGCGCCGTCTTCATGCGCTCCATCCCCATTGTCGCCGTGGCGCCCCTCATTGCGCTCGTCTTTGGCCGCGGCCTCCTCGGCGTCACGGTGGTCGTGTCCTCCGTCGTCTTCTTTCCCACGCTCGTCTTCGTCCTGGCGGGATTGCGGAGCGCGCCCCGGGCCGCGGGGGAGGTGGTCTCGGCCTTCGGGGGCTCGCACCTCGCGGTCGTGCGCAAGGTGCGCTTCTGGTACAGCCTGCCGTCACTGTTCACCTCGGCGCGCAACGCGCTGCCGGCCGCGATCGGCGGGGCGATCCTCGCCGAGTGGCTTTCGACCGGCAAGGGGGCGGGCAACCTGCTCGTCGTGGCCTACAGCGAGTCTCAGTTCGACACGCTCTGGTCCGGCAGCGTGGTCGTGATCGCGATATCAGCGGGATGCTACGGGGCGCTGGGCCTCCTCGAGAACTTGGTGTCCTCGCGCTGGGGGGCGTCCGCCTCCGGCCGCGCCGCCAGGGCCTGAGCCCGCGGGTCTTCCCGCCTCAGAGGCGGATCCTGCCGCCAAGGGCCTCGGCGACGAGGGAGGGGTCGAACAGGTCGCCGACGGAGGTCTCGACCCCGATCGACCGGATTGCGGCCACGTTGGCCTCCATCCCCTCCGGGCTCATGGAGAGGAGGCCGTTCCTCCGGGTCTCGGGCGTCGAGACCAGGGGTGCCAGGGCGACCGCGGAGAGCCCCTGGGCCTTCGCGTCAAGGTTGAGGTACTTGCCATAGGTGTCCACGGCGAGCCGCGCGCCGCGCGCCGGATCGTCCACGGCGTCCTGCCACCCGCGGATCATGGCCCGGATCGCCCGGACGACCTGGCCCCTCTTCTGCGCGTCCGCCAACGTCGACTCGCTCACCACCACCACGTCGGCCCAGATCGAGTAGTGGAAGTCCGACATCACGAGGGAGACCGTGTCGACGCCGCGCAGGCGCAGCTGGATCGGCTGGGAGGTGAGGAAGGAGACGATGCCGTCGACCTCGCCGTTCACCAGCGGGGAGGGATCGTTCTGGACGGGCACGATCGTCATCTGGCCGATGTCGATGGCGTTGGCCTTCAGGAATCCCTTGAACGTGATCCGGTTGGCCTGCGGGACGCCGATGCGGCGCCCGATCAGGTCCCTCGGCTCGCGGATCGGGCCCGAGGCGAGCGACATGATGGAGGTGGGGTTCCTCTGGAGCGTCGCGGCGACGACCTTCAGCTTCGCGCCGTGGAGGCGCGCGCGCGCGATGCCGTCCGTGCTCTCGAAGCCGATCAGCACCTTGCCCGAGTCGACAAGCGGCGGGACGGACGCGCTCGGCCCCCCGGGGACAAGCGTGCAGTGCAGTCCCTCCTGCTCGAAGTAGCCCGCGTCGGCGGCTATGAATTCCCCCATGTACTCCACGTTGGCCAGCCAGCCGAGCTGGATCGTTATGTCCTCCAGCGGCCGGCCGGCCGGGGCCTCCGCGCCGGCCGCGGTCGCCGCCAGGGCGAAGAGGGACAGCGAGGCCGCCAGCCCCCGCGTGATGGCCGACGGCGACGTCACCACGGGAATGTCTCGTCCTGGCGGAAGAACCCCCCGGTCGGGCCGTCCTCCGGAAGGGTGGCAAGCCTGGCGCTCGACCTGCCGCCCTCGCTCACCTCCACGAGCGCGTGCTCCCCGCCCATCTCGGTCTTCACCCATCCAGGGTCGGCCGAGTTCACCTTGATCCCGGTGCCGCGCAGCTCGTACGCGAGGTGCACGGTGAATGCGTTCAGCGCCGTCTTTGAGGCATTGTAGGAGAACAGCTTGCTGTCGTAGATCCTCGAGTTGGGGTCCGAATGCAGGGTCAGCGAGCCCAGGATGCTCGAGACGTTCACGATCCGGCCCGACCGAGACTTGCGCATCAGCGGCAGGAGGGCCTGCGTGAGTTCCACGATCCCGAAGAAATTCGTCTCGAAGACGCGGCGCAGCTCCTCCCTCCGCTCAAGGCTTGAGGAGTCCTTCACCATGATGGCGGCGTTGTTGACGAGGATGTCGAGTCTGCCGAAGCGGTCCGCCAGGAACTGCCGGGTCTGCTCGCGGTCGGCCGGGAGCGTGACGTCGAGCCTGACCGCCTCGGCCGCGATTCCCCTGGCCGAGAGAAGCGAGGCCGCCTTTCTGCCCCGCTCGAGGTCGCGCGAACCAAGCACGACCTGGATCCCCATCTCGCCGAGCTCGCGGGCGGTCTCGAGCCCGATTCCCCGGTTCGCGCCGGTGATGAGGGCGACCTTCACGTGCTCGGCGCTCCCATCAGCCGGCCAATCGTGACCCGCTCGAGGTAACGGATGCCCTGGTAGAGGGTGAGCGAGAAGAGCGTGGCGAGGGCCACCCGCGTCCACAGGGCGTCGTAGTCCGAGGTGGCGACATCCGAGGCGATGGAGTAGCCCAGGCCGCTCCCCGTCGCGAGCCACTCTGCAAGCATCGCGCCCGTGATCGCGAGGGGCGACGCCACGCGCAGCGAGGAGAAGAGGGCGGGCAGGGCGTTCGGTATCTGGACATGGGTCAGCGTCTCAAGGCGCGACGCGCCGAACACGCGCATCAGGTCGATCGAGTCCTGGGGCGTCCGGTCCAGCGCGAGCGTGAGGTTCACGAGCGTCGGGAAGAAGGTCACGATCCCGCCGATGACCGCGATGGCCGGCAGGTTCCTGCCGAAGATGAGGACGATGAGGGGCGTCATGGCCACAAGGGGCACCGATTGGAGCGTCATCGCCGGGCCCATGAGCATTTTCCGCACCGTCGGCGCGACGTTGAACAGGCTTGCCGCGACAAGCGCGGCGACCGTGCCTGAGGCCAGGCCCAGGAAGGCGTCGCGCAGCGAGACGGCCGACTCGCCCCAGAGGGCGGCCCGGTTCTCGGCGCCAGAATTCGGGTCGGACAGGTAGGCCCAGACATCCGCCGGGCCCTTCCCGATGAACGGGGAGACGTGGAAGACCCTGAGGAGAAGCACCCATGCGAGAAGGACCACGAAGACGGAAAAGCACGCGGAGACGAGCACCTGGAGCCCCACCGGGATACCGGCCGCCCTCAGCATTCCCCCGGCGCGCTCGGCCGTCTCTCCCGCGAGGTTGGCGTGCGTCTCCCGCGCCCAGGGCGTCAGCAGGTTTCCCGCGAGGCCGATCGCGAGGTAGGCGATTCCGGCTAGGGCGGTGGTGAAGAGGGCCACGGCCCACGTGCGGGGGTAGTTCATCCCCTGCTGCGAATTTATCAGCAGGATTCCTAGCCCGCCCTCCGCGCCCATGAACTCGCCGACGATGGAACCTAGGATCGCCGCGGGCGCCGCCACGCGGAGCGCGGCGAACATGTAGGGAAGGGCGGCGCGGCACCTGGCCTCCCTCAGCTTGGCCAGGGCGCCGCCCCCGAAGGCGTGGATGGAGTCGAGGAGCGAACGGTCCACACTGCGCAGGCCCGCGATCGTGCCGACGAGGGTGATGAAGAAGACCGAGAGGGCGGAAAGGATGATGCGCGGGGTGCCGCCGCTGAAGATCACGATCAAGACGGGCCCGATTGCCACAATTGGCAGGCAGTACGAGACCGCCCCGAGCTGAAGGACGGGCCTCTCGATCGGCGGGATGGCGACGACGAGGAAGGCCAGCGCGATCGCCAGCGCGTTGCCGACGAGCCAGCCCACGAGCGCCGTGTGGAGCGTGGGGGCGGCGCTGGCCAGATAGAGCGCGAGCCCGTCGCCGGCGAACTGCCGCGCGATCTGGAGGGGGCTTGGGATCGTGCCCCTCCCGGAGAAGACGTGGTCCACGCCCTCCTGCCAGAGGGCCAGGAGGAGCAGCGTGCCGGCAAGCCCGGCGAGGAGGCCCCTGAGGGCCTCCGGTCGGGGGTGGCGGGTCACGCCTTTTTCCCGGGCTTTCTCGCCGGGGCGGGCCCGCCCGAGGGCGGATTGAGCTTGAGCAGGTAGTCGCCCCAGCGCGAGTCGAGCCCCTCGATCTGGTTCAGGAGGACGGCCCCCCCCGAATGCCACCAGTGGTCGCGGCCCCGTCCCATGAGGGTTCCCCGCCGCGTGTGGAAATCGACCTGGTAGTCGTGCACGACGACCTTGCGCTCCCCGCGCGAGGTCACGGCCTCGGCCCAGGCCCCGAGTTCCATGCTGGTGCGGTCCTTCTTCGCCGTGGCGAGGAGCCGGACCGCGTGGGCGGAGTAGAACCAGCGGTCGGGGCCCGGCGGAATCCTCAGGCGCTGGGAATTGAGGGCCTCGAGCAGCACCGGGGCCATGATGAGCCCGTAGCCGACGTCCTCGGTCGCGATGATCTCGAGGCGCCTCCACAGGAGCTCCTCGGTTTCGGGCCCCGTGATGTAGAGCTCGTGGGCGGCCAGGATCGCCTCTTCGAGGAGGCCGCGCCTGATCGACTTCTGCAGGACGGAGCGGAGCTCATCGATGGCGTACCCGTTGACCGACTGGCACCGGCTCCAGACGTCCTCATGCTGCGGGCGCAGCGGCGACGGCGCCGCGGCGGCCTTCTTCTTCCGGCTATAGCGTGGTTTTGCCTTCATATGCTTCCTCTAGGATTTCATTGGTGAACATGTCGGGAGTGGCCCTGACGCCGGCGGCGGCGAGCGTCGTTACGGAATCCTCGATGCCGGAGGGGCTCATCCAGAACAGGCCGTGCTGGCGCGTGGTGGCGTCCTCCATCACCGCGTTCGTCACCAGGCAGGAGGCCAGCTCGCCGTCGAAGTCGAGCCCGTTGCCCTTTCCGTAGACGTCGACCGTGAGCCGCGCGGCCGTCGCCGGGTCCTTGATCGCGTCCTGCCAGCCCTTGATCTCGGCCTTCATGAAGGCGACCAGTTGCGCGCGCCTGGCGCGGTCCCGGAGCGAGTCGGAGGCGACGGAGTAGGTCGCCGTGTACATCCTGTAGCCGAAGTCGGAGAACGGGAAGTAATGGATGTCGTTGCCCTTGGCCTTGAGCTGGACGACGTCGTCATTCAAGTACCCAAAAAAGCCGTCGACCTCGCCGGAGACGAGTGGGCTGAAGTCGAACTGCACCGGCACGGTCCTTATCCGCCTCACGTCGATCCCGTTGAGCTTCAGGAACGCGTGCCAGATCACCAGGTTGTTCGTCTGGATGCCGATCCTCCTGCCGATCATGTCGCCTGGCTCCCTGAGCGGCGCCCGGGCCATCGATATCATGGCGAATATGGTCTTGCGGTAGCTGGCCCCTATGCACTTCAGGTCGGCGCCCTTGGCCACCGCGTTGCTCATGAAGTCCGGCGAGCTCTGCCCCACGAGGGCGCGGCCCGAGGCCACGATGGGGTCCGCGTTTATGGTGGGGCCCCCCGGCACGAGGTCGACCTGGAGGCCAAATTTCTCATAGTAGCCCCGGCTGTCGGCCATGTACTCGCCAGCGAACTGGAAATTCTTGATCCAGCTGAGCTGGTAGGCGATGCGGCCGAGCGGCGGCGCGCCGTCGGCCAGCAAGAGGCCCGTGCCGACCGCGGATTCGGCCAGGGCGAGGCCCGCCCCCCAGGCGCCCATGCTTCTCACGAATCTCCTCCGGTCCATGGTTGCCTCAGTAGTTGTAGGCCTTCGACTTCGACCCATAGCAGTATTCGGCCGTCACGTCCGCGACCCAGCCGCTGAGGGCGTCATAGAGCCTGTCGCCGATCTCGGCGGTCGCGACCGACGGGAAGCCGAGGATCCCGCGAAACTCCGGGTCGCCGTTGGTGGTCTTGCGGGGGAAGTAGACGCCGCCGCCGGACACGACCGGGTTCGCGAAGGGGACGGGCGAGACCGCGGCCTCGAGCCGGTAGTCGCGCTCCTTGTCCTGCGCCACCAGCTTCGGGTGCTGCGCCAGCATGCGCGCGGTCTCGCCGGCCCCCCCGTGCCCGTCGCGCATCCCCTTGGGGATCCCCGCAAAGGCCTCCGGCAGCAGCTTGACGACAAACGGCAGCCAATTGAGCACGATCACCTCGAGATCGTCCGAGGTCTCGGCGGCCAGTTCCCGCGCGGCCACCATGAGGGCGCCCAGGCTCATGTCGTGGCCCATCACGAGCACGATCTTGCGGATGCCGTCGCGGCGCAGGCTGAGGCACACCTCCTTGACCAGGAGGACGAGCGTGGAGGGCCTTATGTCGATGCTCCCCGGGAATTTTAGGTTTGAGATCGGCGCAAAGGGAATAGTCGGCCCGAAGATGGCCTTTTTCCCCGAGGCGCCGAGCTTGATGACGGCCCTCCTGACGATCTCCTCGATCTGGTAGTTGTCCTGGCCGAGCGGCAGGTGGCCGCCGTGCTGCTCGATCGCGCCGACCGGCACGAGGGCGACGTCGGTCTCGGCGAGCGCCTTCGCCAGCTCGTGCGAGGTCATCATGACCCAGGACTTGGGTCCGATCACCGTATAGAGCGGGGGTTCTTCCATGGAGTCGTGGACTTTCTTTGGCCGTGACAGCGGGGCGGGACGTGCGGCAAAGGGTTTTCTGGGCCGGCTTCGCTCAAGCAGTTACCGTGCCCCCCGCATGCGGGCGGAACCGCCTCTCCGGGGCCTCGAAGATTCCCGGGCCGGGAACGGCCGAGCCCCGCACCCAGGTCGCGCGGACCATGCCCGGTCGCGCCCTGAAGACGAGCAGCGTCAGGAGCTGGTCGACCCACTTGTCCACGAAGCCGTCCGTGATGCGCAGGGACGGCACGTCGGCCAGGAACATGTCGGCCTCCTTGCCGACCTCCAGCGAGCCGATCTGCCCGTCCAGGCCGAGCGCCCGGGCCCCCGAGAGCGTCGCCAGCTCGAGCCACCGCTGGAGCGAGAGCACGACCGAGTCCTCCGGGCGCAGCCTCTGGCGGACCGACTGGCAGACCCAGCCGAGAGAGATGGCGCTGAACATCGAGATGTCGGCGCAGCCGCCGACGTCCGAGCCGAGGCCGACCTTGAGCCCGAGGTCCACGTAGCGGCCGAGGTCCATGACCCCGGCCGTGTTGAGGACGTTCGAGGGGCAATGGGCGACGATGCACCCGGTCTCGCGCATGCGCTCGAGCTCGCCCGCGGAAAGGAAGACGCAGTGGGCGAAGATGCTCCTCGGGCCCAGGCCGCCGGCCTGGTCGTAGACGTCCAGGTAGTTGCTGCACTCGGGGAACGTCTCGCGGATCGTGACCATCTCGCCCGGCGTCTCCGACAGGTGGGTCTGCCAGTAGGCCCCGTGCTTCTTGGCCAGCGCCGCCGACTCCCGCATCATCTCCCTGGAGCAGCTGGGGGCGAAGCGCGGCGTGAAGACGTAGCGCAGGCGGCCATTGTCGTGGCCGTTCCACTTCAGGCAGAGGGCCTCGGACTGGCGCAGCCGCCTCTCCGTGACCTCGGAGTCCGGGATCGCCCCGTCGTAGCGGTAGCGGTCCATCAGGCACTGCCCCAGCAGCATGCGGAATCCGTGGCGGGCGGCCGTGTCGAAGGCCGCGTCTGTCGCCCCCTCGTCAACCGACCCGTAGAGGACGGGGGTCGTGGTGCCGGAGGCGGCGAAGAGGCTCAGGTATTCGAGGGACTTCTCGCGGCTGCGCTCCCCGTCGAACCTGCGCTCCATGGGCGACATCACGTCGACGATCCAGGGCATCACCTCGAGGCCGTAGGCGTTCATGCCCGTCATCGGGAACTGCGGCAGGTGCCCGTGAAGGTCGATCATTCCGGGCAGGAGCCACATGGGGCGGACGTCGGACACGGTGGCCGCGCCCCGGTAGGCGGACGCCGGCCCCACCGAGGCGATCGCCCCCGAGGCGTCGACCTCGAGGATCCCGTCCTTCTCGAATAGGAAGGACCCGTCGGCCCGGGCGCTGACAAGGGTCGCCCTCAGGGCGAAGGGGCCGCGGCGGGGATTGCCGGGAAGGGAGGGTGGGGCCGTTTCCATCGGGGGTGGGTTCGCGTGTGTCATGGGAGGTGGCGTTGGGGCTCTGGGTTTCCTAGTCCCTCGCGCTCTCGAACAGGAGCTCGCTCAGCCTGTCGCAGTACGAATGGAACGCCGCGCTCCTCAGGTCCTCCGGGCGCCGCGGTCTGGGCAGGTCGATGTCGACGATCTGGCCGAACCCCCCGGGGTTCGTCCTCATGACGACGACCCGGTCCGCCAGGAACACGGCCTCCTGGATGGAGTGCGTCACGAGGACGGTCGTCATGGGATTCTCCGACCAGATGCGCTGGAGCTCGAGGTTCAGCCGGTGCCGGATCATCTCGTCGAGCGCCCCGAAGGGCTCGTCCAGGAGCAGGAGCTTGGGGTCGATGATCAGGGCGCGGGCCATGGCGACGCGCTGCTGCATGCCGCCGCTCAGCTGGGCCGGGCGGCTTTTCTCGAACCCCTTGAGCCCGAAGAGCGCTATGATGTTCGCGACCGCCTCCCGGTCGATCCTGCGGCCCGCGAGCTTCAGGGGGAGGCAGATGTTCTCCTCCAGCGATCGCCAGGGAAGGAGCGTCGCCTGCTGGAAGGCGACGCCCATCTTGTGCTCGCGCCTCAGCACTGACGGCGCCTCGCCGTCGACCAATATCGTCCCCTCGCTCGGGGCGTCCAGGTCGGCCAGCAGCCGCAGGAGCGTGGATTTCCCGCACCCGGACGGGCCTATCAGCGCCAGGAACTCGCCCGGTGCGATCTCAAGGGAGACCCGTTCCAGGGCGAGGAACTCCCGGGCACCCTGGCGGAATCGCTTCGTCAGGCCCTGGATCGAGACGGCCGCGCCGTGCCGGTCACGGCCCGGGGAGGGGAGGCTCATGCCGGGGCCGCGGCCCCCATCCCCGCGTAGGCCTCCTCCAGGATCTCGTTCGTGAACATGTCGGGAGCCGCCCTGACGCCGGCGGCGGCAAGCGAGGCGATCGTCTCGTCGACGGCCGCCGGGCTCATCCAGAACAGCCCGTGCTTCTTCGTTTCCGGGCTCACGATGAAGCCGTTGGCGACGACGCAGGACGCCTCCTGCCTCCTGAGGTCAAGCCCGTTGCCCTTGCCGTAGACGTCGACCGTCAGCCGGGCCGAGAGGGCGGGGTCCCTGATGGAATCCTGCCAGCCCAGGAGGTCGCCCTTCATGAAGGAGACGATCTGGGCGCGCCTTGCCGGGTCGGCGAGCGAGCCGGCGGTCGCCGCGTAGGTCGCCGTGAGCATGTTGTAGCCGAAGTCGGAGAACGGCATGCAGTGGATGTCGATTCCCTTGGTCGTGAGCTGGACCGCGTCGTCGATGATCTCCCCGAAAAACCCGTCGACCTCGCCCGTGACGAGCGGAGTCAGGTCATACTGCACGGGAACGTTGTTGATTCGGGCGGGATCGATCTTGTTGAGCTTCAGGAAGGCGTGCCACGGCACCAGGTTGTTGAGCTGTATCCCGACCTTCCTGCCTATCATGTCCCGCGGGGTCGTGAGCGGGGCCTTCGCGAGCGAGATGATGGCGTCGACGTTGCCCTGGTAGCACGCGGCGATGCACTTGATTGTGGCGCCCTTGGCGTTGGCGTTCGCCATGAAGTCCGGCATGGTCTGGGCGACGAGCGCCTTTCCCGACATGAGGATGGGCTCGACGTTCACCGTCGGGCCGCCGCTCAGCAGGTCGACCTCGAGGCCGAATTTCCGGTAATACCCCCGGTAGTCGGCGATGTAGTCCCCGGCGAACTGGAAGTTCTTTATCCAGCCCAGCTGGTAGGCGATCCTCGGGAGCCCGCTTCCCTGGGCCCGCGCCCACGGGGCGAACGCCGGGCCGGCCAGCGCAACCCCGGCGCCAGCCGCGCCGAGCCGCCTGAGAAAGGTCCTGCGGTCCATCTGGCTACGGGGTGTTCGACTCGTGCGGGCCGCTGCGCCCCTCGCCGAAGGGAGCCTCGTCAGCGTTCACGCCCCCGGGGACCTGGTCCCTGTACTTCGCCCAGCCGTGGACCCATTCCCCGACGACGACCTTCCCGACCGCGTAGGCCGAGTCGAGGGCCTCGTTCTCCGCCATGTAGGCGTTTGCCGAGTCGTACTGGAGGCTCTGGGCGGACGTGAGGCCGGGGCGCGGGATGCAGTAGTCGCTCGCGACCCGCAGGACGAGGACGCGGTTCGCGTCAACGCGGCCCGCCTTCGAGAGGAAGGTCATCGCCTGCATGAAGCCGCTGTCCTCGCACGAGGAGGTCGTGAACGTTCCCTTGCCCCTCGTGTAGAGGTTCACCCAGCGCCGGGCCCACTGCGTCGCAAGCGTCCCCTGCCAGTAGGTGGCCGACGCGAGGTTGTCGCCGATCAGCACGAACGGGGGGCGCTGGGCGTTAGGGAAGCCCGTGAAGAGGGCGCGGTAGCGGCTCATGCGCTCGTTGTCCCGGAGCGGGGTATCGCGCGTGAGCGCAAACGCCCAGTGCACCAGCCCGCCGTTCAGGTGGTAGAACTGGCCGATGTTCGACGACGGGGGATCAAAGGGGGTCGACTTGTCCCAAGGTATGTGGCCGTCGGGCCAGTCCTTCGGGATCTCGCGCGGATCCACGAAGTTGTCCAGGTCCCCGTCCACGACCCATTCCGCCCACGCGGCGCTCGCCATCGACGCCTGGGCCGGGTCCACGCCCGCGGTCCCGGCGAGTATCCAGTAGGCGTGGGTGAGGTCGAACCTCGGGTCGAGCCCCAGGGCCATCGTCGACGACGCGGCCCTCGCCGTCGCCATTCCCGTCATCAGCTCCAGGACCCCGTCCGGGTTCATCCGGACCGGCCGGAACCCGGCGGGAAGCGGCAGGATCTGGTCCAGGTGCATCCCCTCGATCCAGCGCGAGGCCTCGCCGTTCGTCGCCCCGGTGCCGATTGGGTTGTCGTAGTCCTTCTCGAACGTGGTCACGATGACGGCCTTCACCTCTATCGGGGCCGACGACCCGGAGGGTGCGAGGAGGGCGAGGGCAGCGCAGAGGCAGGCCGCTTCAATGGGTCTCATAGGGTCGGGCTAGCAGTCGATATGCCATCCGGCGGGGCCTTCCGTCCGCCGCGGTGCGGATATACGGCCGGCGCAGGGCCTGTGGCATGTAAGCTGCTCTGGAGCATGGCAGCGTTTTCAACCTTATGGTCAAATTTAAAACGACTGCGATCTCACTCGCGGCTGTCGTGGCGCTTTTCACGGCTTCCGGACTCCTTTCAACAGCCTCGTTTGCGCAGGCTTCGTCCGCACCGACGCCGACGCCGACACCCGCTCCTTCCAGTGCGACCGGGACCACCACGACAACGACGACCACGACGACGCCTGCCGCGACGACGACAGGGTCGGGCGACCAGGAGGTGACCACGCTCGAGAAGTTCACGGTGAGCGACGTCCCGCTCTCCGAGCAGATCCTGCCCACGGTCCGCCCGGTGGACAGCGTCATGGGCGACGCCGCGAACGTCCTGGATATCCCGCGCTCGGTCTCGACGATCAACAAGGCGTGGATGGACGACCGGCAGATCAAGAACGCGATGGACTTCGGGCAATTCTCGCCGGGCGTCTATTCGCCGGCCCGCTACGGCGTCCCGACGACGCCGCTGATCCGCGGCGACAACGCGCAGATGTACTACGACGGCCAGCAGGCCCTGTACACGGGCAGCAGCATCTTCCCGAGCTTCAACGGGGTCGAGGGCATGGACATCGTCAAGGGCCCGGGCTCGGCGGTCTTCGGCCCCCAGAGCCAGGCGCCGGGCGGCTACGTGAACTATGACATGAAGGAGCCGCAGTTCGACGGGGAGCACACGCAGATCTCGGCGACCTTGGGCTACTGGGCCAGCGGGCACTCCTACTCGAACCCGGAATTCACCATAGACACCGGGATGCCGATCACGGACAAGCTCGCCTTCCGCGTCAGCTACCTGAGCCGCTACGGCGACGGCTACTACGACAACGACCCCAACCAGACCCAGGACATCTACGCCGCGCTCATCTACCGCTTCAGCTCAAAGCTCACCCTCAAGTGGTGGAGCCAGTTCTACGAGAGCTACTTTAACGACGTGACCGGCGCCAACCGCGTGACGCAGCAATACATCTGGAACGGCACCTACATAGGGGGACAGGCGACGGCCTACCCCGATGCCTACGCGGGCAACGTCGTGGACGGCTCGTTCAGCCTGCTCAATCCAGCGACGGCGTACACGGTCAAGCTACCGGCCTACGACACCGGGCTCCTCGCGCCGGGCGACAGCTGCAGGACGGGCCGCTTCCAGTCGCAGCTCACGGCCACGCTGGAGCTTCCGGCCGACCAGAAGCTGATAAACAAGCTGTACTTCGAGGACTCGGACGACAGGGAATTCAACTTCTTCGGCTACGACGAGTACATGCCGATCCAGCAGTCCATCCAGGACCGCCTGGAATACCACGCCACGTTCACCTTGGGCCCGGTGACGCAGAGCATCATCGCGGGCGGCGACTTCAGGTTCGAGCGCCTGGTCTCCTATCAGGACTACTCGGTTGAGCCCTTCTTCTACTACGACCTGTACGCTACAAAGTCCCCGACCTACCTGCAGTTCCCGGGCTATTATGCCGAGGGCAGCACGTTCGGCGGCAGTTATGGCGTCCCCGGAGTGCCCGGCTACAGCACGGGCCTGACCGGGTACCCGTCCCTCCAGGACTCGCACATCTACGATTCCGCCGCCTTCGTCCAGGACACGATCAACTTCAACAAGTACATTTCCGCCGTGATTGGCCTGCGCGGAGACGAGATATACGCGACGGACGCAAATCCCGGCCTGACGCAGGTGTTCAACACGACCACCGGGCAGGTCTACAGCCCGGCGATTCCGATCGCGCAGGGGAGCTTTTTCAACACATCGGGTTCGCGCTTTGACCCCTCGGAATTCGCCAGCCTCATCCTCAAGCTGAGCGAGACGGCCTCGCTGTATTTCACCTATGACCGCGTCGACTCGATCCTCGGCTCCGCGAATTTCGGCGGCGTCAATGTCTACTACGAGGGCGAGTCCGCCCCGAACTCCCCGGACTTCCACAATGAGCTGGAGACGGCGATCGACAACTTGAGCCTCCTCTACGAGCTCGGGTACAAGCAGAGCTTCCTCAACAACACGCTCTACTTTGCGGCGACCGCATACGAGCAGGACAAGACCGAGCCCCAGCTGAACGGCATCCCGTTCCAGGTGAAGGCCCAGGGCGTGGAACTGGAGTCCGTCTACCAGCCCACGAAGGCCCTGAGCCTCAACGCGAACCTCACCTATCAGTCCGTCACGGACTACGGCTCTGGATTCTTCCAGCAGACCTACAGCTACCTGGACGGCTATCCGGTGGGATTCATCGTCGACGGGCAGTCCGGAACCGGCAACGGCAGCCCGAACTACAGCGCCGTCCCCCAGAACAATTATTCCTACTCCTACGCGCCGCCCAACGGCCGCATGAGGGCGCCCGGCGAGCCGGCCGTCCTCGCGAACGCATTCGTCCAATACCAGTGGAAGAACGGGTTTGGATTCGGAGTCGGACCGCAGTTCAAGGGGCGGATGTACGCGGACGATGACGACAACCTGCACATCCCCGGCCAGCTGTTCTTTGACGGATACATCTACTTCCGCCAGAAGACGTGGGACGTCTCGGTCAACATTCAGAACATCACCAACGCGCGCATCCTGGATCCGGTCGATGTCACCTTCGCGGGCAATGACGTGGTCTACATCCGCCAGCCCGTCAACGCGTCGATCACATTCCGCTACCGCCTCTGACGAAAGGGTGGGGGCCGCTCGTCCGGGGCGCCGGGTCGCGGCCGGCTTTGGTCAGCCCCGGCGCCGGAGCACGACCGGCTCGTGCTTCTCCTTCGGCGAGATGCCCGGGTCGACCATGAGGTGGAACGAGGGCGTATACCCGATCTCCCAATCGTAGTTTCGAAGGAGCTCGGCCAAGATGATCGGCACATGGATCCGGGTGAGGTTCATGCCGACGCAGATGTGCGCGCCGCCGCCGAAGTCGGTGAGGGCCTTCCGGTCCGGCGCCCTCTCGCCGAGCCAGCGCCGCGGCCTGAAGGCCAAGGGCTCCTCGTAGTACTCCGGGAGAAAATGCGGGAGGGTGTGCGCCTGCATGACCCTGGCGCCAGCGGGGATCGTCTTGCCCGCGAACAGAAGGTCCCTGACCGGCCGCCGCCTCAGGAACGTGGCGCCCGGATGGAGCCTTTCGCCCTCGAAGACAGTGGCCTTCAGCTTTGGGAATCCCCCCATTCCGCGGCCGAACGACTCGGGCGTGTACGCGGCGAGCTCGGCGCGGAGCTCGGCGACCCATTCCGGGTCCTTTGTGATCCGCTCGATGATCCTCGTCAGGAGGCGCGTCGTGTTGTGGATGCCGGCCACGAGGAGCATGTAGGTGTCGTTCCTCAGCTCCTCCTGCGAAAGGGGCTCCAGGTTCCCCGTTTCCTGCTCCATCATCTGCTGGAGGTTGTCCCCGGGGCGCAGGCCGTCGGCCCTCTCCTTGAGAATCCGGTCCACCATGGCGTAGACGCGCGCCTTGCGCTCGACGTAGCTCGGCCTGGCGAAGTGCTCGGCGGGCGCGGCGCTGACGCTGACCCCGTAGATCACCTCGGCCTCAATGGTTATGGCGTCGCGCATCTCCTGGGTTGAGAGCTCGGTCCGGGCGACGGTCGCCTTGTTCAGCGCGAGGAGGAGGGCGGGGATCCACTCGTTGGCGTCGTCGCTCCAGGCACCGCGGTCCTGGAGGAACCTCCCGGTCTCCACGGCCATTGTCTGGACGAACCGTCCTACGGCCTCCGCCGAGAAGCCCGCCTTCAGGAGCCGCCGCTTCCTGAGGTGCGGGGCCCCGTCCAGCTGCGTGACGTAGGTCGGCCCGAACTGGCTTGTGAACCCCGGTCCGGCCTGCGCGTAGCTCCAGTTCGAGAGGTTCTGCCAGAAGAAATCGTTGGCCTCGATCCCCGCGATAGTCACGCAGCTCTCCCCCCGGTAGCGCGTGTGGAACACCGGGCCGCGCTCGTGGTACCCCGTCGTGAAATAGCCCACGGGATCCGACATGAGCTGCGGGCTGCTGTATTCGGTTCCCGACTCGCCGGGTCCAAGGTGAAAGGGTATCTCGGCAGGTTTGACGTCGGTCTCGGGCATGGGTGCTCGGCGTTTAGCTGTGCGTGGAGGTCCGGTGGTCTGGACGGAGAGGCGGCGATCTCGTCACTTGGAAAGCGCGGCGAGCTCAGGCGGAAGGAAATCAAAGGACACGAATTCGTCGAGCGGAAGCGGAGCATCAAGGACCTTCAGCCTCACGTAGAGGTCTACCTGCTCCTGCATCCGGCGGCGCGTCATGAGGCCCAGGCGCTCGCCGAGCGCCGGGTCCCCCTTCACCAGGTGGTTGTCCGCCATCGCTTTGACGCTGAATTTCATGAAGTCCGGGGTCAGCGCCTCGTTGCGCGCGTAGATGATCCTGTTGGCGGGCGCCGGGTCGCCGTCCAGGTAGTCCTCCCATCCCCGGAGCGTCGCGGCCACGAAGGCCCGGGTGGCGTCCGGATGCGCCCGCACAAAGCCCCGGTTCGCGATGACGACCCTGTAGGGCCTGTAGCCTGAATTCGCGATCAGGAGCGTGCGCGAGGCCTCCCCGTGCTGCCGGATGTAGTAGGGCTCGCTGGTCGCGAAGCCCTGCACGATCAGGTTCTTGTCGGCCATGAAGCCGCCGAGGCCGTAGTTGAGGGGTATGATGCTGAACTCCATGCGGTACCTGGCCTTCAGGTAGCTGATCCATGCCGATGTCGGGTCTGCCATGACGACCCTCCCCGCGAGTTCCGGGAAATCCCTCACCGGGCTTTCCGCGTGCACGAGCACCGCCATGGGATCCTTCTCCATGTAGGCGCAGATTATGACCAGCGGCAGGTGGGCGCGGGCCACCGCAAGGATGACGTCGTCGCTGCGGCCGAGGGCCATGTCGGCGACGCCCGTGGCGACCTTTTGCATGGGGTACCCTCCGGGACCGCCGTTTAGGATGTTCACGTCAAGGCCCGCCTCCCGGTAGAAGCCGCGCGCCAGTGCCTGGTAATTGCCCCCCTCCTCGGCCTCGGCATACCAGTCGGCCTGGATGGAGATCGGAGTCAGGCCTTTTTCCGCGGTCGGCGCCGGCTTAGAGCACGACGCCAAGAGGACCCCGCAGCAGATCGCGGCGCATCGGACGGGGGAGGTTTTCGGCATCACGGGCACGCGATGCCTTCCTGTACGAAGGAATCGTGCCAACAGGGGCCCTGATTTCCCTAGAGCGTCGCCGGCGTCTTTACGGGGAGTCGAACCACACCTCACCAAACGGCGAAATAGCTTCGCTTGGCGTGCTCGAATTTGTTTTGCCGTGAGATAGAACTGGCAACAAAATACGGGGACGTGCGGTGAAGGCAGACCGGAAACTTGTTCTCCGGCAAGTCGTGGCAAGTCGCTAGACCAAATTACCACTGCCTAGGGGAAAACACGATTCGCTTGGTGCGTTCAAGCTACGGCACGACTGATCCGCATGACTGCCGAATCGAATTCTGGAAATCAGGCGACTCAACCCACTTCCATCGGGACTGAAAAGGAGTCCGAGATCTGTTACCGTTGGACCCGAGCCGTGTCGTCCCCTCAAGATCTGCGTGGAGCAGCCATTGCGAGTCGGCGGGCTGGGGGGATTTTCCGGCCGTAATTTCCGGCGCGGTTGTCCCCGACGGTCTCCCCAGGGCGATGTAACGCGACCGCGAGGGCAGGGCACACCAAGTTGTTAGCCTCGGCCAGTTCCAGCTCGATCACTGCCGAGGCTTACTTCGGCATGCCCAATATGAATCTGTCTAGATCCAGAATGCTCTAGCGGCTCACGAGCTCGTCGAGCCAGTACCCGCGGCGTTTGTAGAAGTCATACAGGCTGGTCTCATACTGCCTCGTGATAAGCGCCTCGCTTGTGAACTCCGGGGCCGTCTTGATGGCGTCTCGGGTGTGGTTCGTGAAAAATTTGGATTCGGTCCAGCTCACCCGTTCGATCCAGCTCGGGGAAATCAGGACCTTTCGCCCCGGCAGCCAGTTGGTGGTGTCGACAGTCAGGTAGCGGATCGCCCACGTCTCATCATCGACGATGAAGTCCGCCACGTGACCGATCTCCCCGTCCAGAGCCTGGATATGGTAACCACTACCTTCCTTTGTGCTCCGCAGGTGGGAATCCCAAGTCTCCATTCCGGCGTGTCGGTGGGAGGGTATCGGACAATATGGCTGAAATCAGAATCAATGGTAACAAGTGTCCGTTTCTGCTCCAAGGCGAACCCCCGGACGGCTTCGTCGTTCGCTCCGCCTAGGCCTGCCTCAATGACAGCCAAAGCATCATGGCCAGCTTCGCGCAATCGGACGGCGTGCGCAGGCGAAAGATTCTCGTCTAACAGCAGTCTCACGCGCCGGCTAGCACCGCTTCTTCGGCGACCAACTGCGAGGCATAGTCAAGGGACGCCGCCAAATCGGCAGGCTTTAGCTGGGGGTAGGCGGCTAAGATCCTATCTGCCGATTCCCCGGCTTCCATCTTTTGCAGAAGAAGGTACACCGGAATGCGCGTGCCCTTGATGCAGGGCTCGCCGTGCATCACGTCGGCCCGGATCTCGATTTGTAACGGCAGGTGCATGGTTACAATGCGCCAGCGGCAGAGCCTATTGCAAGCCAGGTTCGGCGGCCGGCGCATTGCCGCTGCTCGCCCATCTTGAGCGCAAGGCCGAATCCAATCTGAGGCTCAAGAAAACCGAGGAAACGACAGTGGTCCATGACCTTTCCCTTATGTCTCGTCAACGACAGATGTTTCCCGGCGGTGATGACAATTAGAAACCGCCATCGGCGGTTGGGACAGGAGACATATGTTCAAGTGATGTCTTGGCCGGCTCCGAGACAGGAGCGCTTAAGCTTGCCGCAGGAGCCGGCCCGAATGTGGCGGGTGGCGCCGCTCTCATTTTTTGTCTCCGCCTCGCGCTGTAGACTCGGCCATTATTTTCCATGAGACGCCAAATCGATCGACTACGATTCCGTATCGCTCCGCAAAGAAGGTTTTGAGCAAAGGGATTTGGATCCGACCACCATCGCTGAGAGCTGCGAAGAACTGTTCGGCTTTCCCCGGGGTATCCACTCGAAGGGCGAGCGAGAATCCGGCAAAAATCGTATCAGTGGGCGGCTTCTCGCAACCGCAGTCCGAAGCCATGACTTCCGTGGATCCGATTCGAAAGGTGGCGTGAAATATTTTTTCCTCCAGTCCTGGCCTCAATTGGGAAGGGTCAGGACAGTCGCGAAACCGCATCAGGAAGAGTGTCTCTGCGTCAATCGCCCTGCCATAAAACATGACCGCTTCTTCAGTGCGTCCATAGAAATTTAGTGTGGTTTGAACGTCCATGATTTGTCCAATTAAAGCGCCTAACTTTGATTGCACCGCCGCCAACGGCACAATCCATTATTATGGAAGCGGCTCAGCTCTGCCGCTTCTTAGCGGCGTTGGCGCGGATGCTCTCGCCGGTGAACTCGAGGATCGTGGCATGGTAAACCAGCCGGTCGATGGCGGCCATCGTGGTCATTGGGTTTACGAGCTGGCGCCCTCACGGGGAATCGAACCCCGGTTTACCCGAACTGTTGGTACCTGTCTGTATCCGTTGGTGGATTACGAGCGAACAAAGTTAAGGCAATGTAACCGCAGCTACGTTCTATTACACTCATGAACCTCACCGACACTTCTGTCTATCCTCGAAAGGATTCTCCCTACTGGTGGATAAAGTACTGGTGTCCCCGCCAAATAAAATGGCGTGGCAAGGGCACAGAGCACCACCGTGACAGCCCTCAAGGATTCAAGAGGGCTCTTGCAATGGCCCGCGAACTGTCAGCCGAAGGGCGGGCCGCAAGACAGGTTGCGCCTACTGCCCGGTGGGAGTGCTGGGTATTGGATTGGCTGAGGGAGAAGCACCACGATAGCCCAAAGAGCCTGGAAAGCGAAACGGGCAGGTGGCATTGGGTTGACGCATTTCTCTCGGAGCACCATATTCGCCGCCCGCAGAGTGTCACCCGTCCGATGGGCAGGGTGTATATGACATGGCGTACGAGCCAAGTTAAGCGGGTTTCCGGGAAGCACCCTTGCCACAATACGGCTCTAATGGAGGTTAAGCTTCTTTCTCGGGTGATGCGGGAGGCAGCCGATCGTGAATTCATACCCGCCAACCCACTTGAGAGGCTGGGAATCAAGCGACACAAGCCCGCTGAGAAGCCCGAACTCACCGACTCCGACATCGCAACAATAAGGCAGGCATTACAGGAGACCGAGGGGCACCTGCCATTGCGGGACAGGTGGATGACTATCAGCTTTGAAATTGGACTACACCAAGGGTGTAGGATCAGAGAAACCAGCGTTCTCCTGTCGGACATCGATGAGGAAGCTGGACGAATCACTTTTCATGCGAAACGGGACAACGTTTTCACCACACTGCTTCACCCTAGTCTGGTTCCTTTGATTCGCCCACTGCGAGATGCAGGAGCAGAAAGCACCTGTGTTCTTCCCCTTATGGTCACCAAGCTTTGGCATTGGTTTCTGAAGGGTCGCCCCGAGAGAGGTTGGAAGGGTGTTTGTCCCAAGGCTTGTTTTCATTGTACCAGGGTGACGGTCAGGGTCGCCCCGGCGCTCGTGACGGAGCCGAGCGCGTTTGTCACGGCCACCGTGTAGGTCCCGTCATTGGCTGCCTTCACGTTGTTGAGCGTCAGGTTTGCCTTCGTTGCGCCCGAGAGGGGCGTCCCGTTGAGCGACCACTGGTAGGTCGGGGCCGGGTTCCCGGACGCGACGACGCTGAACGTGACGCTTGAGCCCGCAGCCACGGTCTGGGACTGGGGCTGGGCGGTTATCGACGGGGCGGCGTCGACCGTGAGTGTGGCGGCCTTGCTCGTAACGCTGGAGATGCTGTTCGTGACGATCACGGTGTAGCTTCCCGCGTTGGCCGGCTGGACGTTTCCGATCGTGAGGGTGGAGGAGGTCGCGCCGGATAGGGGGATCCCGCCCAGGTACCACTGGTAGGTGGGGGCCGGGGTCCCCGTCGCAACGACTGTGAACGTGGCCGTGTTGCCCTCGTCCACCGTCTGCGACGCGGGCTGGGTCGTTATTACCGGCGCCACGTCGACGACCAGAGTCGCCCCGGCGCTCGTCACGGAGCCGAGCGCGTTCGTCACGGCCACCGTGTAGGTCCCGTCATTGGCTGCCTTCACGTTGTTGAGCGTGAGGTTCGCCTTCGTTGCGCCCGATAGGGGCGTCCCGTTGAGCGACCACTGGTAGGTCGGGGCCGGGTTCCCGGTCGCGACCACGCTGAAGGTGACGCTTGAACCCGCAGCCACGGTCTGGGACTGGGGCTGGGCGGTTATCGACGGGGCGGCGTCGACCGTGAGTGTGGCGGCCTTGCTCGTCACGCTGGAGACGCTGTTCGTTACGATCACGGTGTAGGTTCCCGCATTGGTCGGCTGCACATTACTTATCGTGAGGGTGGAGGAGGTCGCGCCGGATAGGGGGATCCCGCCCAGGAACCACTGGTAGGTGGGTGCCGGAGTGCCCGCCGCGACGACCGTGAACGTGGCCGTGTTGCCCTCGTCCACCGTCTGAGACGCGGGCTGGGTCGTTATTGTCGGTGCCACGTCGACGACCAGGGTCGCCCCGGCGCTCGTCACGGAGCCAAACGAATTCGTCACGGCCACCGTGTAGGTCCCGGCACTGGCCGCCTTGACGTTGTTTAGCGTCAGGCTGGCCTTTGTTGCCCCAGAGACGGGCGCACCGTTGAGCGACCATTGGTAGGTCGGCGCCGGGTAGCCGGTCGCCCCGACGCTGAACGTGACGTTGTTGCCCGCGACCACGGTCTGGGACTGGGGCTGGGCCGTTATCGCCGGGGCGGCGTCGACGGTTAGCTTTGCGGCCTTGCTGGTCACGCTGGAGACGCTGTTCGCCACAACCACGGTGTAGCTTCCGGCGTTCGCCAGCTGGGAGTCGCTTATCGTGAGGGTGGGTGAGGTGGCGCCGGGGAGCAGAACTCCGCCCAGGTACCACTGGTACGTGGGAGGCGGGCTCCCCGTCGCTACGACCGTGAACGTGGCGGTGGCGCCCTCATCCACCGTCTGGGACTGGGGCTGGGTCGTTATCTTTGGCGCCTGGGGGGGGTGCAGGCTGACCGTGGCGTTCGCACTCGTGACGTGGCCGGCGCTGTTGGTTATGACGACGTGGTACGTGCCGGCGTCCGCAGGGGTGACGTAGGGGATCAGGTACTGCGCGCCTAGCGCCCAGGAAACGGCGGCGCCGTTTCTGTACCATTGGTAGCCCAGCGGTCCCGTGCCGCTCACGCTGACCTGGAGCGTCAAAGACGAGCCGGGCTGGACGTTTGCAGCCGACTGCGGCTGCGCCGTGATCGCAGGCGCCGTGCCCGAGCCGATCGTCTGGATGAATGCAAACGCCGTCGAGTCGTCGGAGGCGCCGTCCACCGAGACGACGCCCTGCGCCACGTCCACGATGGGGCCCACGGGTCCTGGAGAGTAGAAGGGGTTGCCGGCGCGATACCGCAGGATGCCGTCGGGCTTCAGGTAGTAGGTCCCGGTGCCGTCTCCGGTCGCGGTTGTCGTGCCGCTGTCCACCGCCATCGGGGGTGTGCCGGCGAGCCCGAAGCCGTCGCCCATGGTCCAGAGCGTGCCGTCTGTCGTCGTGAACAGTATCTGGTTGATGTTGGTGTCGACCCAGGTCACGCCCGCATCCAGCAGTACCGTCGAGGAAATGGGGTTGTCGAAGTTCTGGCCCGGCGCCAGTCCGTCGTTCCACGCGGCGCCTTGGCCCCAGAGAGTGCCGTCGCTCTTCACGTAGAGCAGCACCCAGCCCGGCGCGGAGAGCGACACCACATGGTCGTCGACCTGCACCGGGTCCGTGCCGTCGCCAAACTCGATGGCCCAGCCGTCGCCTCCCTGGGCCCAGAGCGTTCCGTCCGTCTTGATGTAGGCGATGTAGTCGAGGCCGGCCGCCGCGTATACGACCCCGCTAGCCACCTGGAAGGGGGCGGTGTAGGTCCCGTCCGCCTCAAACTGCCAAAGGGTGCCGTCGGACTTGAGGAAGAGCTGCCTCGCATTGTAGCAGCTCGAGATAACCTGCACGACGTCGCTGGCCCCGGCCAGCTGATCCAGCGGCGCGCTGAACTCAAATTCTGGCTGCTCCCACACAGTGCCGTCGGCCTTCAGGTAAATGCTGTTCTCCTGTGATCCGATCTGGGCCTCGACGAACCCGCTGGGGGAGATCTCGAGCGGCCCGGTCGGCGACTGGCCGTCGCCGAGCTCGCCGTCGGTGTTGAAGCCGGTCCCCCAGAGGACCCCGCTCGAGTCGACATACAGCGTCCAATCCTGGGCTGCCACGGTCGCCACGCCGCTGGCCAGCTGCACGGGCGTGGTCTGGTTCCCCGCGATGGCCGGGATTCCGAGCTCGCCGTTGCTGTTGCTCCCCATGACCCATAGCGTTCCGTCCGTCTTCACAAACGCCGAGGCGAAGTTGCCTGCACCGTAGCTGGCAACGCCGCTGGCCACCTGCACGGGGCTGTATTGGCTCGTGGTCGTCCCGTCCCCGAGCTGACCGCTGCTGTTCTGGCCCATGCCCCAGAGCGTCCCGTCGATCTTCAGGAACAGGGTCGATTCCCCGTTCGAGCTGACGGAGACCACTCCGGTTGCGACTTGCTCGGGGCTGCCGGCGTTGTTCGTGGTCCCGTCGCCCAGGTTGCCGAATTGGTTGTCGCCGACTGCCCAGAGGGAGCCGTCCGACTTGACGAAATAGCTCACGGGTTGGTAGGTCCCGCCGGCGATCGCCGTCACGCCCGAGGAAACCTGAATGGGGCTGTCCTGGTTTGTTGTGCTTCCGTCGCCCAATTCGCCGAATGAGTCATCTCCCATGGCCCAGAGGGTGCCGTCCGACTTGATGAACAGGGTGGATCCCCCGCTGGCGGCGACCGCGGTGACGCCGGTCGCCCCTGGCACCTGCACGGGGACCGAGCTGTTGGTCGTGTTCCCAATGCCAAGCTGGCCGCTGCTGTTCTGGCCCATGCCCCAGAGGGTGCCGTCCGCCTTGATGAACATCGTGTGATAGTATCCGGCCGCGACCCGGACCACGCCCGTTGCGACCTGCTCGGGCGTGTCGCGGCCCGCGGTCGTCCCGTCGCCCAGCTGCCCGAATGAGTTGCCTCCTGTGACCCAAAGGGAGCCGTCGGACTTGAGGAACGCGGTGTGGGCGCCGCCCACGGCGATGCTGCTGACGCCGCCCGTGATCGCCTTGGGGCTGGTGACTTGGAGGAACGAGGGAGCATCGTTTTCACCCCAGGTGATGCCTGAGGCCGTCGGGGGCGCCACGACCGTCAGCGCCGCGCCCGCGGACGTGACGGAACCGGCGTCGTTCGTGGCAACGGCCCGGAAGAGGTCGCCGCTCATCCCGGACGTGACGCCGCCCACGGTCAGGGTCGCCGTCTGCGAGCCCGAGAAAGCGCCGCCATTGGCCACGTTGGACCATGTGCCGCCGCCGTCCGTCGACTCCTGCCACTGGTAGCTGGTCGCGCCCGGCGCAGTGACGGTGAAGGTGGCGTTGTTCCCCGCGAAGACCGTCTGCCAGGGCGTCACCGCCGCGGCCCCCGGTCCCACCTCCACGGTGACGGTCGCGCTCGTCACCTGGCCGGCGCTGTTCGTTATGACGACGTAGTACGTGCCGAGGTCCGCCTGCGTGACGTCGGGGATGGGGAACTGCGGGGTCTGCGCCCAGGAGACGGCGGCGCCATTCTTGTACCACAGGTAGCTGAGGGGTCCCGTGCCATCGACGCTGACCTGGAGCGTAAGCGATGTGCCGGGCTGAACCACCGCCGACTGCGGCTGCGCCGTTATCGTCGGCGCCGTGCCGGAGCCGATCGTCTGGATGAACACGTTCTCCCCGGAGGCGTCGGAGGCGCCGTTGACCGCTACCACTCCGCTGGCCACGTCCACGACGGGGCCGAGCGTCCCCTGGTAGCCCGTGCGGGAGCGAAGGACGGCGTCGGCCTTCAGGTAAAGGGTCACGACACCGTCGCCGATCGCGGTCGTCGTGCCGCTATCGACCGCCACCGGGGGGACGCCGTAAGGTCCGAAGCCGTCACCCAGGGTCCAGAGCGTGCCGTCTGGTGTCGTGAACAGGATCTGGTTTATGTTGGTGTCGACCCACGTGACGCCCGTGTCCAGCAGGATCGTCGAGGAGACGGGGTTGACATAGTTGTTGCTCGGCGCGAGCCCGTCATTCCATGCGAAGCCCTGGCCCCAGAGCGTGCCGTCGCTCTTCACGTAGAGCAGAACCCATCCCGGTGCGGAGAATGACACAACGTGGTCGTCGACCTGGACGGGGTCCGTGCCGTCGCCGAACTCGATGGCCCAGCCGTCGCCGCCCTGGGCCCAGAGCGTGCCATCCGACTTAAGGTAGGCAATGTAGTCCTCGCCGGCAGCAGCGGATATGACGCCGCTGGCGACCTGCGTGGGGGTACTGTATATACCGCCCGCCGCAAACTGCCAAAGGGTGCCATCGGCCCTGAGAAAGAGCTGCCTCTGGTTGTAGCAGGCTGAGACCACCTGCACGACATCGCTCGCCCCAGGCAGTTGCACGAGCGGCGCCGCGAAGTCCCCGCCTGGCTGCTCCCACACGGTGCCGTCGGCCTTGAGGAAGAGGCTGTTCGCCTGCGAGCCGATCTGGGCCTCGACGAACCCGTTGGGCGAAATCTCGACGGCCCCTGTGGGCAGCTGGTTGTCGCCCAGTTCGCCGAAGGTATCGTCGCCGCACGCCCAGAGCGTCCCGTCGGTCGTGACGAAGAGCGTTGAGTACATGGCCGCCACATCCGCCACCCCGGTTGCCACTTGCACGGGCGTGATCTGTATGCCGGTGATGGCCGGATTGCCCAGCGCGCCAAGACCGTTATTCCCCGTGACCCAGAGCGTTCCGTCGGTCTTCACGAATGTCGTGTGGTCCCTTCCTATGCTGTAATGCGCCACACCCGAAGCCACCTCCACGGGAATGCTCTCGGCGAACTTCTCTCCGTCGCCGAATTGGCTGTCGCCGTCATAGCCCATGCCCCAGAGCGATCCGTCGGTCTTCAGGAACAAGGTGTCATACCCGTTGGAGCTGACCGTCGCCACCCCGGTCGCCACTTGCTCGGGATTGAAGGCGGTGTTCGTGGTCCCGTCGCCGATCGCGCCGGGGAGATTGTTGCCCATAGCCCAGAGCGTGCCGTCCGTCTTCACAAAAAAGCTCGTCTGGTTGTTGTTGCCGCTGGAGATTGCCGAAACACCGGTCGCCACCTGAATGGGGCTGTTCTGTTGCACCGTGCCCCCGTCGCCCAATTCTCCCCAACTGTCGTCACCCATCGCCCAAAGCGCACCGTCCGAGGTCAGAAACAGGGTCGAATCGAATCCGGCCGCCACGGCGATCACCCCGGTCGCCCCCGGCACCTGGACCGGGACCCAGCTGTCGGTGACTGTCCCGATGCCGAGCTGGCCGTTGTAATTGTAGCCCATTCCCCAGAGCGTCCCGTCCGTCTTGATGAACATCGTGTGGTAGCCCCCGGCCGACACCTGGGCGACGCCGGTGGCCACCTGCTCGGGCGTGTCGCGGCCCACGGTTGTCCCGTCGCCCAATTGGCCATAAGCGTTGCCGCCCGTCACCCAAAGGGTGCCGTCCGCCTTGAGGAACGCCGTATGGGTTCCACCCAGCTCGACATCCGCAACCCCGCCGGCGATGGCCTTTGGAGTGGAAAGCGGAAGATAATAGGCCGTGTCGCTTTCACCCCAGGTGATGCCCGTGGCCGTCGGCACGGGAACGAGGTTCAGGGGCGCATCCGGCGAGTTGGTGGAGCCGTAGGCGTCCGTGGCCACCGCGCGGAAAAGGTAGCCGCTCATCCCGGTTGTGACGCCGCCCACCGTGAGCGTCGCGGTCGACGAGCCCGAAATCGCGCCGCCGTCGGCCAGGTTGTTCCATGTCGCGCCGCCGTCCGTCGACTCCTGCCACTGGTAGCTGGGCGCTCCGAGCGCCGCGACCGTGAAAGTCGCGCTGTTGCCCGCGAAGACGTTCTGCCAGGGCGTGGAGGCCGTGAAGACGGGAGCCAGGTCGTCCGTGACGCTCAGGATCGCCGGGCCGCTCTCCACGCTTCCCAGGGCGTTTGTCACGGTCACGGTGAGGACGGCGTTGTCCTCGTCCGTCTGGAGGTCGGCGATCGAGAGGCTGGACGTGGCCGATCCCGACACCGTGCTTCCGTCCAGGAGCGTCCCGTCGGTGAGCGCCACGCCGTTTAGGTACCACTGGTAGGACAGGAAACTGCCCGACCCGACCACGGAGAAGGAGGCGGAAAGCCCCGGAAAGGCTGATTGTGAGGCAGGCTGCGTCGAGATCCCGGGTCCCGCCCCGGGTATCGGCGTCAGGAGGTAGGCTCGTCCGTTGGTCCCGTCCGCGACGATCTGGCCCAGGTCGTTGATCGCGCCCGCCTCGGCCAGGGTGACGCCTGGCAGGTCCACCACCGTGTTGAGGTCGGTCACGAGGCCGTCTGTGAAAGAGACCGCAAGTTCGCCGGGACCGCCGACCGGGTATCGGTCCCCGCCGCCGCCACCGTAGCTCGCCGATCCGACAGCCGTGCCGAGGTTGTTGATGGCGTTGCCGATGGTAGCCATGTATGCGCCGCCGAGAACCCCCAAGTCGATCACCGCGCCGTTGCTGAAGGTCACCGCGTGGTTGTAGCCGCTTGGCCCGTTGATGGCGTAGCCGACGGCCACGCCGGCATTGTTGATCCCCTCTGCCTGGCTGAAGGTGCCGCCGTTCAGCGTGCCGAGGTCCGTCATGCTGGCGCCACTGATGCTGTAGCTGAACCCGTGCGCCTCCGATGACGTCACCAGCGTGGTATCGGACCAGCCGACCACGGTTCCGGAGTCGTTGACACCCGTGGCAAAGCTCCTCGCGCCGCCGAGCGTCCCCAGTTCGACGCCCGTGCCATTGGAGTAGACGAAGGCGTGGAATGGCCCGTCACTTCCCACGGCGGCGCCCGTGTTGTTCATGGCGTTCACCTCGGTGACGTTTCCCGTGCTCGGTCCGCTGTCCACGCCGTCCAAGGCGCCCAGATCGACCGTGGCGCCCGCGTGGTAGATGAAGGGATGGTAGTTGCCGTTGTCGTCCGTGTACGACCAGCCCACGATGTCCCCCGCGCTGTCGACCGCGTCGGCGGAGCTGGCCGGGCCGCCGAGCGTGCCCAGGTCGGTCATCGCGCCGTTGCTGTAGCTGAAAGCGTGCGCGGCCGCCGTGCTGCCGTCGGGGAGGTTCTGGCCTGGAAACCCGTCCAATTCCGGCGTGCTGAGGATTCCCGGCACGAGGGAATACCCCACCACGGTGCCCGAGTTGTTGATGCCCATGCCGTAACTCCTGCCGCCACCCAGGTCGCCCAGGTCGACCGCGGTGTACAGGAGCGCGCCCAGCGGGTAGCTGACGGTGAGGGTCGCGGCGGCGCTCGTGACGGATCCCAGGGGATTGTACACCTCGACCGTCAGGCTCGCGTTGTTCTCATCCGCCTGGACGTTCGTGATGGTCATGCTGGCCGTCCCCGCCCCCGAAATCACGCTCCCGTCCGGCTGGGTCCCGTCCGTCAGCGGGGAGCCGCCGATGTCCCATTCGTAGGAAAGCGACCCGCCGGATCCGGTCACGGTGAATGTGGCGCTCGAACCCGCGGAGGTGGACTGCAAAACCGGCTGCGTTGCGACGCCCGGGGCCTCCCCGGGGATCGGGGTCAGGAGGTAGGCGCGCCCGTTATCATCATTGGCCACAATCTGGCCCAAGTCATTGATGCCCATGGCCTCCGCCAGCTGGATGCCCGGCAGGCTGACGAGCGTGTTGAGATCGGTCACCCGGCCGTTGTTGTAGATGACGGCGAGCTGGCCTGGGCTGCCGACGGGGTACCCGCTTCCGGTCTCGCCGCCCATGCTGGACGACCCCACCGCGACGCCGGCATTGTTGATGGCGTTTGCGATGCTGTAGGGGTACTGGCCCCCGATGGTCCCCAGGTCCGTTATCGTGCCGCCGTAGTTGAAGGTCACCGCGTTGTTGAAGCCGTTGGGACCGTTGATCGCGAAGCCCGCGGCCGTCCCCGAGTTGTTGATGGCGTCGGCCGTGCTGAAGGTGCTGCCGTTCAGCGTCCCGAGGTCCGTCATGATCCCAGTGCTTATGCTATACGAAAACGCGTGGGACTGGGCCGGGTTGCTGAAATTCGCGTCCGACCAGCCCACCACCGTGCCCACGTCGTTGATGCCGGTTGCAAAGCTCCTCGGGCCCCCGAGGGTCCCGAGGCTCGTTCCCGTCCCGTTGGAGTAGACGAAGGCGTGGAAGTTCTGGTCGCTCCCCGCCGCCCCGCCCGTGTTGTTGATGGCCTCGAACTGGGTCATCAGGTTGTTGATGAGTCCCAGGTCCGTCATCGTGCCGCCGCTGTAGGTGAACGGATGATACGGACCCGCCGCCGTGATCACCCATCCCGTGATGGTGCCGGAGTCGTTGATCGCCTGGGCCGAGCTCGCCAGGCCGCCCGCCGTTCCCAGGTCGGTCATGGACCCGTTGCTGTAGCTGAACGCGTGGATCGGGGTTGTGTACCCCTGTGGGACATTCGAGCCGGGAAAGGAGTAGTACTGGGCGTTCAGGGGAGCGCCGGCGACGGTGGCGTACCCCACCACCGTCCCCGAGTTGTTGATGCCGATGCCGAAGCTGCTCCCCTCGCCCAGGTCGCCCAGATCGGTCGCCGTATACAGGGGCTGCGCCGATGCCCCGCGGGCCAGGCCCAAGACCAAAAATGCGAGGGCCGCCAGTCGGCTCCGGGAATTAACAAGGGCTGGGAAATGTTTCATGATGGCTCGTGTATATTTCGGTCGGGATGATGGGGAAGGAATGGAAGGGTCGCGGGCACGACGTGGCCCAGTGGATTCGGTCGGATAGGGAGAACGGCCAGCGGAGACGTACCCTTCTATGGGGTGGGCCAGCCCGAAACCGGCGCGCCGCGGAAAAAAAAGTCCCAGCGGCGGCCGCATCCGGTGGGCGCGTGCCGCAAAGTGCCCCCGCCAGTTTTCACGACCGCCTTCGCAGGGGACGCGTCCACCGCACTTGCAATCCAAAGGGGCGACGATGTCTCGTTAAGCGGGCGACCCGATAAACGCACGGCAATCCCGTGCAGACGACATATCCGCGAAGTGGAGGACTCGGACAAGACCGCGCGATTAGAGCCATAGATAAGGCTGGCTCAAGCTCTTATTAGGTTCCGGACTATCTAGGGTTATATAGGGAAGGAAGGGCGGTCCTCCCTTCACTGTATTTAGGCATGGGATGGAGACCCATCCACCCAAGGTATCCCACGACCTGGCAAACCGCCCACGCCGGGTCGCCGCCGAGCCTGCAATCCTGGCGCCCGGTTGATTTGGCGACGGCGTTCCCGAATTCGCTGGGACGGGTCGCATCCAAGGGATAGCCAACCCACTCTTTCATGCTAAAGGCATAGCAATACTTAGTTAAGTATCAGGATGTGTCATGGAACTGGGTTCCGCACCACGGACATCGCCCGGCCATGCGGATCACGGCCGCTTGGAGCATCTGGCGCATCATCGGCAGGGTGACACCAGAAGTGTTTTTTAGAGCGCGTTTGTTCGCTGCGTAGGAAACAGAAGGCGAGAGATACGAGTGTGACGTGATGGTGCCAGCCAAGCCAGCCACGGCCCTCGAAGTGATCGAGGCCAAGTTCGTCTTTGAGCTCACGATAATCTTGCTCGATCTTCCAGCGGCCGCGGGCGGCGTGAACGGCCGAGCGCAGAGACGGAGGCGCCTCGCTCGTAGGATGCCACAGCATCCAGTAGTCGGAGGGTTCGACGGCGTCTATCGGCCACTCTATGAGCAGCCATTCGGGAGCCCGCTTGGGCTGTGTCCGCTGCGTCCAGTCGTGCGCAGCCCAAGCTCTGACCATGGCGAAACGCGAAGTCATGGGTCCCTTTGTTCCCGCACGCCAGGTCAACGTGTGCCACTCGGCGGGCGCCAGCTTGCGGGCCACCTCGGGCACGGTAAAAACGGGTGGGAAATCCTCTCGACGGGGGTTGCTCCAAGGCCGGCCGCCTCTGGGTTTTGGTGGCGGCAGCGGTACCCGTGGATCCTCAAGCCAGACCACGGTCCTTACTTCGACCGATAGTGCGTATCCCAGCCCTTGGGCGCGCAGTTGCTCGCGAAAATCAAAATTGCTGCCGTAGGCCGCGTCGGCCAGAACGATTCCGACGGGCAATGACCAATCCCTGGCCTGTGCGATTAGCTCCATCGCCAACTCCCCTTTGGTTCGGAGCACAACATCGGAGGGAATACGTGCCTGCTTACGGCGCGCCGCGTCGTTGATCCATTCCTTCGGGAGATACAATCGCCAGCTGATCGGATAACTCGCTGCACCCTGACTCCAATGCAAGCTCACCGCCACTTGGCAGTTGGTGATCTTCCCAAGCGCGCCGCAATACTGCCGGGCGACGCCCACCGAGTGCTCTCCGGCCTTTGGAAACGACGTCTCATCGACCACCCAATAGACCGGTTCAGTACCTTCGTCGGCCAAACGCTGCGCCAACCGCCGCTGTATCTCGGTCACCTCCCACGGACTCTGATTTAGAAATTGGTTGAGCGCCTGCTCGTCCCCGCCGCCAACCCGTTCCGCCATGGGCTGCACCGACTTGCGTTGCCCGTCCAACAGAAGCCCCTGGAGATAAACCTGCGCCCAGTGGCGACGTTCGCTGCGCCCCATCGGCTCCACCAGCTCTTCAAGAAACCGATCGAGCCGCCCCTGCACTCCCGACAGTTGTTTTTCGGTCATGCCCCAAGAGCGGGGCAAAAATCCTCGACAGGCGCAACCCTATTACTTAACTAAGTATTAATAGAACAGGCAACAAAGTGCAGTTACGTATGGTGAAAACAAGCCGGGAACATGTTCGGTGGCAAATCACGAACTAATTCCCGTTTGGATTCGAACCGTTGCCAGTCGATTCCTTCGGAGTTCAGTCGACGATTTATTTTTTCCTCTGTGTGCGGACGCGGGCCAAACTTCTTGGCTGGCATGTATGGGGCAGCTTTGGGAAGCTTTTTTTGGGCCTTGTGCCGGCATTGTCATCGCACGCCACTCCGCCCCTAAACCTTCTTGGAATCCAGATGAACCTCATCTCCCGCCGCGATGCCCTTAAGGCGGCTCTCCTCGGTGCGGTCTCGCTGCAAACCGTCGGCGAGTCGGCGGCGCAAACCGGCGGACCGGGCTCCGGCTCCGCCGTGAGGCCCGCTGTTGGAGTCGAGGGCCAGCGCCGGGCGGATCTCGGCAACGGGACCTACGTCAACCCGATCGTGGCGGGTGACCATCCGGATCCGACCGTGCTGAAGGACGGGGACGACTATTACATGACGTTCTCGTCATTTTTCTCGTACCCGGGCGTCATAATCTGGCAGTCGCGCGACCTCGTGAATTGGGTCCCGGTAGGCCCTGCCTTGACGAAGCCGATCGGCACGGTCTGGGCGATGGACCTAGTGAAGCACAACGGGCGTTTCTTCATCTACATTCCGGCGAATCCGGGCGGCAGGCAATCCATCTTCGTCATCCATGCCGACGCGATCCGCGGCCCGTGGAGCGACCCGATTGACCTGAAGGTGTCCGGCTGCATCGATCCGGGTCACGCAGTCGGGGAGGACGGCAAGCGATACCTTTTCTTTAACGGCGTCCGGAGGATTGCCCTGAGTGACGACGGCCTGGCGACCATGGGCGCGCTGGAGCAGGTCTACAGCCCGTGGCGCTACCCTGACGATTGGGTTGTCGAGATGTTCGCACCGGAAGGGCCGAAGATCTTCCGCCGCGAGGATTGGTTCTATCTGGTCGCGGCCGTTGGAGGGACGTCGGGTCCGCCGACAAGCCATATGGTCACGGTCGCGCGTTCGCATTCTATCAACGGGCCATGGGAAGATTGCCCCCACAACCCGATCGTCCACACAAGGTCTGCCGACGAACCGTGGTGGTCGCGCGGCCACGCCACGGTGATCGAGGGACCCGGCGGCGACTGGTGGATGGTCTATCACGGCTATGAGAACGGCTTTCGCACCCTAGGCCGACAACCGCTCCTCGAGCCCATCGAATGGACCCCGGACGGCTGGTTCCACGCGCGGGGCGGCACCCTGTCACGGCCTCTTGCGAAGCCGGGGAAGGGGCCGCCGGCAACGTCCGGCTTCGCTTTGTCGGACGATTTTTCGGCGGATCGCTTCGGCGTGCAATGGACCTTCTTCAATCCGGGGCCGGGCGAGACCAAGCGGGCGCGCTACGAGGACCATGTCCTGGCGATCTCCGGAAAGGGCGCGACCTTGGCCGACTGTTCCCCGCTCACTTTCCTTATCGGCGACCGAAGTTACGAAGCGGAGGTTACGCTGGACATTGGCGAAGGAGCCCAAGCCGGAATATGCCTGTTCTACAGCGAGCGCATGTTCTGCGGCCTCGGTTTCAGCAACTCGCAGATGTTCACCTATAATTACGGCCAGGAGCACAGCTGGATGCGCCAAGATTTGGCGACCCAAAGCGTGCGCCTTCGCGTGACCAATCACGCCAACATCGTCACCTTCTATTATTCGAGGGACGGCGGCGGAACATGGGTCAAGCACCCTTGGCAAATGGAAGTTTCAGGCTACCACCATAATGTCCTCGGGGGCTTTTTGAGCCTCAAGTTTGGCGTCTATTGCATCGGTAGTGGGGAAGCGAAGCTGCGGGATTTTGTCTACAGGGGCGTATAGCGCCGGGTATCGGGCGCTATTCCCCGCACTGCGCGCCCCGGCGGTTCATCGGGCGTCGAGAATCTGCGCCGTGGTCGCCGGCCCGAGATCGGCGGGCTGCGTCCACGACCGCAGGGCCCAGACGATGCGCTTGTCGGGCGTGACCTCCAGGGCCTGGACCGACGACGGCCACAGGGCGCGATCCTTGAGTTGACCCGGGCACCAATTCGTAATCACCGTGTTTCCATTGGGCAGCCTGCTGATCCCCTGGCAAACATACAGCGCTATGCCGGCAGCCGCGGCGTCCTTCTGGTCATACTCCCAAACCACGCCGCCATGCGGATCGTACTCGCGCACGAAGGCATGGTTGCTGCTGACCAAGGTGTTGCCGTTGGCCAACCGGAGCGCCGCCCAGGGCGATGGAACCGCGATCGACCAGATGCGGCGCCCGGTGCCGTCGTATTCGGCGACAAGATCAGCGTCCATGTGCGCGGCAAGATACGTGCCCGCGCGGGTGATCCGCACGCTGCGAAACTGACCGTGCGCGCTCTTCGGTTTGCCAACCGGCAACTCGAAGAGCCTCTCCGTGGCCCCAGTCGCGGTGTTGATGATGCGGAGCGTCGCGGGGTTCCCGTTCTGAACGATCATGACGCGGTCAGCGCCGGCGGGCTGCGCCACGTGGACCTCAAAGCCCGGGGGCGCGTCGTAGCTCCATATGATCCTCTTGTCCGGCGTCACGATCCCGGCGCCCGTCTTGCGGGCAAAGACGACGTTGCCTTCGGGCAGGAGCGTGGCGTCGTCGAGCTCCTGCAGAACCCCGTCACTGTCGTCGTTCGGAATCGAATAACGCCAGGCCACACGGCCCTGGCGCACGATGAACATCGTCTGGACCGGCTTGCGGGTATCCCATTCGCCGGCGTAAAAGAAATCGTGTTCCTCCAGGCCGCGACCCGGCAGGACCGCTGGAGCGAGGGCGGGTGGAGTCGAGGCGCTGGCGGCCACTGGCCAGCGGAACTCCAAGAGCGAGACGGCCTGCCGCGGTAGGGCGAAGCGGAGGTTCGCCCGTCCGCCTGGTGCCGCAACGGCTTCCGGCGCCTCCGCGAGGGGCGTGAGTTCGCCCGCGCGCTGAAGCGCGGCGTATTGGGCGGCATTGGGAGCCGGCGGCGAGCCCATCCGCTGCCATGCGGCAAAGGCGTTGGAATGGTCTTGGTCGATCCGGAAATGGCGCAGTTGGACCGCGGCAGACGCCGGGAGCCCGCCGACCTGGAGTTCGACGTCGGCGTCCGGCCCCGGCACGTCGTCATCGTGGTAGTGCCAGACGAGCACATCCAGCCGGCCCGGGCCTGTGGTGGCCACGACTCCGACATCGGGGCGTTCCCGTACCCCGTGCTCAACGATCTCCGAAAGCGCGACCTGCCCCGAGCTGGTCGCCTGGATGCGCGTTTGGTCCATTCGGGAAAACATCCGAAACACGTTGAGAACGGGAAGATCGATGCCCGCCGACGCGAGCACACGCTGTCCGGCGAAGAAGGGCTGATCCTCGAACTCGAAGGCCCACGTAAGCGCCCCTTCCAGGTTGGTGCCGCGCTGATCGGCCAGATCCTGCTCTCGGGCGAGGCAGGCGGTCGTGTAGCTGGCGTAAAGGGTGCCCGGCCGGTAGCCGAGCTGCGGTCCCACGCAGGCTGCGCAGCCGTCCGGATCGGACTCGCCGATCACGATGGGTTTATCCTTCAGCTGCGGAACAGCGGCGACGAGATCGAAGCCCCGCTCCATGTCCTTGAGCTGGGCGGCGATACCCATGCGGATGTGCTTATCGACATATTCCGGACGTCCCTTCGCGTGGAACGAAATGAAGTCAACCGGCGTCCCGTGTCCCCCGGTGGCATAATTGGTGCCGCTCACGCAGTGCTCCAGAAAATGCAACATGAACGCTTCGCCGCTACCGGCGCAGTCGGGTCCGCCCACCCGGGCCGTTGGCACAGCCCGCCGGATCGCTGCGACGGCATAATCGTGCAGCTTGTAAAAATCCTCGGGCGAGGCGTGCCAGTACGCCGAACCGTTCGCCTCGTTCCAGATCTCCCAATACCATTGGGAGACCTCGGTTTCGCCGTAGCGTTCAACGCAGTGCTTGGCCCATTGGTAGACTAGCTCGGACCATTTGCTGTAATCGGTCGGCGGATAGGACCAGCCTGTGCCAATTTCGCCGTGGCCGGGGCGCCATTCATGCTGATAGGGCTGGGGATGAACGGAAAGGGCTTCCGGCATGAAGCCGACCTCCACGTAGGGGCGAACCCCGCTGGCGAGGTAGGTGTCGAAGATGCCGTCGAGTATCGTCCAATCGTAAATCGGTCGGCCGAGGGCGTTCTCCGTGTAAGCGTTCGAGCTGCCCCATTTATAGGCCGGCGTTCCGTCGCCGCTCGTGAGGAGATTGTGCGTGCGGAAATACACCGCGCCGGGGCGAAGCGCGCCGAGTACACCCAGGAGGCGCCGGCCGTCCTTCATCGTCGCGTAATTTGGCTCGTCAGCCCCGAAAAACCGCCAGATGGGCTTGAGCTCGCCGATTGGGCGACTTGCGTCGACGGCGATTTGCACGGGAAATTGCGCCGCAGGTGAGCCTTCATCGGGTGCCGCGAGTGCGCTCGTGGCGACAAGCGCTTGGGCGGCCAGGACCAGGGTGAGCGCGGCCGAATTGAGAGGGAAGTGCCGCATGGGGGTAATATTGCGCAGATCCGTCCGGAGGATTCTCCCTCATCGGACATTCAACTAGGGGAAGAATGCGATCCTGAAAAGCTGGCGCCCTCACGGGGAATCGAACCCCGGTTAACGAGTTGAGAACCCGCTGTCCTAGCCGCTAGACGATGAGGGCGTGCCGCGGAAGGGAGAACGCTTCAAATTTGGGCGCGAGCGTCAAGCAGGGAGTGGGCGCATTTTGCTCTTCCACGGGTTTTGGTCCTCCTATCTGATGCGCACCGTGCGGGATACATTCAGGATGATTCTCGGGGTGAGGTTTTACATCTCCGATCTCGAGGGCCTCCTGGACTTTGTCCCCGGGGGGGGCCTGATCGTGGTTCCCTCCGCCCCGGTCATGACCCGGCTTGCCGAGGACCCCGCCCACCGCGAGGCGCTGGAGGGGGCGGACATCGCGGTCACCGATAGCGCATTCATGGTGCTGCTCTGGCTGCTGCGAACCGGCGAGCGGGTGCGCCGGATATCGGGCCTGCGCCTGCTGCGCGGGCTTTTCGGGCGCGGGATATTCCGGGGCAGGGGAGAGACCTTCTGGGTGATGCCGTCCGCGGGCGATTCCGAGGCCAACCTCGCCTGGCTGCGGGGTCAGGGACTCGAGGTCTCGGGGGACGATGCCTACGTCGCCCCTATCTATCCCAAGGAGGGACCCATCTCGGACAGCCGGCTCGTCGACCTAGTGGCCTCCCGCAGGCCGAAATTCGTATTCATCGCGCTCAGCGGCGGCGTGCAGGAGCGGCTTGGCTGGGAGCTGCGCAAGAAGCTCGGCTACAAGCCGGCCATCCTCTGCATCGGGGGCGCCATCGCCTTCCTGTCGGGGCGCCAGACTACCATCCCCGTCTGGGCTGACAGGCTGGCGCTCGGATGGCTCCTGCGCTTCGCCTACTCGCCGCGCTCCTTCGCCGCAAAGGTGAGGGGCGTCGAGAGGCTGGCGCCCCTCATTTGGAAATTCGGGTCGAAAAGCGTCGGCTCCTGACCGGCCTCTAGCGCGCGGCCGCGTTCACCACCGGCTGGCTCGTGGCGTCGCCCAGGAACGCGAGGAAGTCCGCCTTGAACTTGGCGCGCGAGGGCGCGTGGATGTAGACCATGTGGCCGGATTCGTAGTAGGTGAATCGAAGGTTCGCCCGGATGGACGGGTCGAGGTTCATGCTCGCGACCACCCTCTCCGCGCCGAAAAAAGGGGTCGCGAGGTCGTAGTAGCCGCACACGACCCAGAGCTTGAGGTAGGGGTTCCGGGTCATTGCCCTCCTTAGGTCCTCAGCCGTGTTGGGCGGGCCGTCGGCGGGGTCGCCGAAATTCCACGGCGACACGTGGAAGAGGGCCTCGTAGGGGATGTCGCTCTCGAACTTGAGCTCGCGGCGGACGTAGTCGTTGAGGGCCGCGTTGAAGACGGGGCTGACCGCCTCGTAGCTCGGGTCATATTCGTCGTCGGTGGACTGCCCTGGCGAGTAGCTCAACCCCGTGAAACGGGCGTCGTAGCGGCCCACATATCGTCCCTCATCCATGAGGAGATGGTCGAAGAACATCGTGTCCGGAAGCCGCAGCCGGAGCAGCTTGAACTTGCTGGCTGGAATGCCCGTGAAGTGGCTCAGCTGGTCGGCGATCCTCTGGCGCTCCTCCTCCGTTGCGGCGTCGCCCTTCCCGAGGGCCAGTGCGTAGTCGGTTGCCGCGAAGGCCCTGGCCTCGCTCGCGACCTGGTCCACGCCCTTTGCCTCCATCTCCGGCGAGAGCTTCTTGTGGTACCAGGCCGCCGTGGCGTAGCTCGGCAGGAACCCGATGTACGGCTCGTCGTTCTCCGGCGAGAAGCCGATGGCCTGGAAATTCAGCACCGACGACACGAGGACGATGCCGTTAAGGTAGAGGCCGTAGCGCGTCTGGAGATAATCGGAAAGGCCGGCTGCGCGGAAGGTGCCGTAACTCTCTCCGACGACGAACTTGGGCGACAGCCAGCGGCCATTGCGGGTCGTGTAGAGGCGTATGAAGTCGCCCACGCTCGCCAGATCCTCCCTCACGCCGTGGAACTGGCCGGCGCCTTCCTTAGGCATCGGCCGGCTGAATCCCGTCGAGACAGGGTCAATGAAGACAAGGTCGGTGCGGTCGAGCCACGTCGATTCGTTGTCCGCAATCTGGTACGGCGGCGCAGGCGCCTCGCCGTCGGGCGTCAGGTTTGCACGCCTTGGCCCGATGGCCCCCATGTGGAGCCAGATCGAGGCCGAGCCGGGCCCGCCGTTGAAGCAATAGGTGACGGGGCGCTTGGACAGGTCGGTCACGTCGTCGAGCGTGTAGGCGACAAAGAAAATCTTCGCTTTCGCCTTCAGGCCGTCCTTCGGCTTGTCCGCGTCGTCCTTCTCAGCTGCGGGAGCCGGCGGCGGTCCCTCAGAGTCCTTGAGCAGGGGCTTTCCCTCCTCCTCCTTCTGGATCATGTAGCCGGCGGTCACGTGGTACTTGATCACCTTGCCGTCGACCGTGACCGTGTGCGCGGTGACGGAGAGGACGGGCTCCTCCTCAACCTTCGTTTCAGCCTTTGCCGGGCTGTCGGGCTTTGCGTCCTTCGTCTTGTCGGCATCGGGCTTCGAGTCGGCCCGCATCGTCAGGCCCAGGGAAAGGGCCAGGAGAATGGCCGCGGCTCGCAGGTATTTCGAGATGGTCATGCCCGGACTATGTCCTTGCCCCGCAAGGGCTGGAAAGCGAATTCAGGCGGGTAAGGCTCGCGCAGCCGGCTGTTGAACTGGGGCCGATTTCCGTTTCAGATGGCCCGCGAACGCCATGATTCTTGGACTCACAGGGGGATTCGGCTGCGGGAAATCGACGGCGGCGAAGCTTTTCGCCGAGAGAGGGTTCCGCCACGTCGACTCGGACATCATCGTCCGGGAGCAGGTGCTGACGGCCGCGGCTGTCCAGGCCGAGATCAGGAAGCGCCACGGCGGGGCCGTCTTCACCCCGGAGGGGCAGGTCGACCGCCCCGCCCTGGGCAAGATCGTCTTCTCGGATGACTCGGAACGGCTTTGGCTTGAGGATCTTACGCACCCAGTGTACTTCGGGATCCTGAGGGGGCTGTTCCGGGGGACGCCGGGGGCAAAATGGGTTGCCGAGGTGCCCCTTCTCTTCGAGAAGTCGCTCGAGAATTGGTTTGATTTCACGGTCTGCGTAGCTTGTGATCCTCTTTCGCAACTCGCTCGTTTGGAGCAGCGCGGTTTGGACCGAGCGCTCGCCGAGCAACGCATATCCAAGCAATTGCCGCTGGCTCGGAAGATCGAGCTGTCCGATTTCGTCCTTTGGAATGATGGTTCAACCGGATTTCTCAAGTCACAGGTCGACCGCATCGTGGACTCCCTGAACCGATCAGAGGCAGGCGCACCCTTTACAGAAAACCCCGATGTCCCTTCCTCCCAAGACCGACGACGAAATATCCGCGCCTGACGACGGCGCAAAGGCCGTGAAGCGGGGCCGTCCCCGCGCGCGCAAGGCGGAGGGAGGGGCCGAGACGCCCCGGGAGGAGACGCAGCCCGCGGTCTTTGTCCCAGAGGGAAGGCCGGAGCGCGAGGAGCCGCAGGGCGCGCAGCAGGAGCCGTCCCATCAGGACACCGGGGGATCCCGCGACGTCGCCTCCGAGCAGGGCGGCGGAAACGAGGGAAGGCAGGGCGACGGCCAGGGCCACGGCGGAGGCGGAGGAGGGGGCGGCGGTCGCGGCGAGTGGCAGGACCGCAATTCCTGGAAGCGCAACAAGCGCAAGCGCGGGCGCCACGGCGGCGGCCAGTGGCAGCAGGGGCCGGGCGGCGGCGGCAACGCGCCCCGCTATCCCCAGCAGCCCCCCCCGCCGAGCCCGGCGCCCGTCTACGGCGACCTCCCGAGCCCGTCCCGGTTCGCGGACACGGCCGCGCTCGACGCCCTCGCCAAGGAGATAGGCTCCGCCAAGGGCGAGCCGCTCTACCTGGACCACCTCTACTCGCTCAACCTGGCCGACCTGACCGCGTTCGCGCGCACCCAGAAGGTCACCTTCGAGGGCGCGCCCAACCGGCTCCAGCTGCTCCCCCAGATCTTCGCCAAGGCCACCGAGGACAAGCGCGCCCTGGCAGACCGCGGCTACGTCGACATGACCGACCAGGGGGCCTTCATCGTCCACGAGCACGTCAACTACCGCCTCTATCCCGAGGACGCCTACCTTCCCGAGAGCCTCATCCGCCGCTACGGGCTAAAGAGGGGCCACCAGGTCGAGGTGAGGATCCAGCCGCCCCAGGGCGGCGAGCGCTGCCCCTCGGTCATCCGGATCGACAGCGTGATGGGGCACGACCCCGAGGACATCTCCAAGGTCACGCCCTTCGAGGAGCTGGTCCCGTACTACCCGCTGAAGAGGATTCTGCTGGAGGACACGGACATCCAGAAGGACGTGTCGATGAGGGCCGTCGACATCCTGACGCCGATCGGCTTCGGCCAGAGGGGGCTCATCGTGGCCCCGCCGCGCACCGGGAAGACCATCCTCCTCCAGAACATCGCCAACTCCGTCTCGGAGAACAGCCCCTTCGCGAAGCTCATCCTCCTGCTCGTCGACGAGCGACCCGAGGAGGTCACCGACTTCAGGCGCCACACGAAGGGCGAGGTGGTCTCCTCGACCTTCGACGAGGCCCCCGAGAGCCACGTCCACTGCGCCGAGATGGTGGGAGAAAAGGCGCGCCGGCTGGTGGAGCAGGGGGAGCACGTCGTCATCCTCCTCGACTCGATCACGAGGCTCGCGCGCGCCTACAACGCGCTCGCCTCGAGCTCCGGGAAGATCATGTCGGGGGGCCTCGAGTCCAACGCCCTGCAGAAGCCGAAGCGGTTCTTCGGCGCCGCGCGCAACATCGAGGGCGCCGGCAGCCTCACCATCATCGCGACCGCGCTCGTCGACACGGGCAGCCGGGCCGACGAGATCATCTTCGAGGAGTTCAAGGGAACCGGCAACATGGAGCTCCACCTCGACCGCGGCCTCGTCGAGCGCAGGATCTTCCCCGCGATCAACATCGACCGGTCCGGCACCCGAAAGGAGGAGCTGATCTACCACCCCGAGGAGCTGCAGCGCATCTACGGCCTGCGTCGCGCGATGCAGGGCCTCGGACCCATCGAGTCGATGGAAATGTTGATTCAGCGCCTGAAGAAGACCAAATCAAACGCTGAATTCCTGCTGAGCCTCAGCCGGCAGTAGGACCCGACCCACCGCCCACTCATGAGCTACGAAATGAACGAGCTGCTCGAACTGGTGTTCGAGCAAAACGCCTCCGACCTGCACCTCCAGGTCGGCCAGCCCCCGACCCTGCGCCTGAGCGGCAGCATGACACCGATAGACGGGCCCCCGCTCCAGCCGATCGACACGGAGAAGCTCATGCTCTCGATCACGCCGGACGTCCACATCCAGAGCACGAAGCTGAACGGCGGCGCCGACTTCGGCTTCGCATACATGGATAAGGCGCGCTTCCGCGTGTCGGTGCTGAAGTCGAAGGGGAACTACGGGATGGTGCTGCGCCAGATCCCGAACCGGATGTTCGGGCTGCGCGACATCGGCATGCCGGACAAGATACGCGAGCTCCTCTACCGGCCGCGCGGGCTGATCCTCGTCACGGGGCCGACGGGCTCGGGCAAGTCGACGACCCTCGCGTCGATGATCAACTACGTAAACGAGAACCGCGACGGCCACATCATCACGATCGAGGACCCGATCGAGTACTACCACGCCCACAAGCGCTGCGTCGTCACGCAGCGCGAGGTGCACGTGGACGTCCCAAGCTTCTCCGAGGCCATCCGCCGCGCCCTGAGGCAGGACCCGGACATCATCCTCGTGGGCGAGATGCGCGACTTGGAGACGATCGAGGCGGCGATCAGCGCAGCCGAGACGGGCCACCTCGTCTTCGGCACGCTCCACACGAACAGCGCCGCGAAGACGGTCGACCGCATCGTCGACGCCTTCCCGGCGAACATGAAGGACATGATACGCACGCAGCTCGCGTCGTCGCTTGTCGCCGTCATCTCCCAGGTCCTCTGCAAGAAGATCGGCGGCGGCCGCGTCGCGGGCTACGAGATCATGGTGAACACGAGCTCGATCGCGTCGCTGATCCGCGAGAACAAGACCTTCCGCATCACCTCCGACATCCAGACGGGCGCGAACCTGGGGATGATCACGATGGACACGCACCTCATGAACCTCGTCAACCGGGAGCTCGTCTCGCCGGACGAGGTGCTCGAGAAGGCCCAGGACCCGGTCGTGATGAGGGACAAGCTGATCGCGATGGGCGCCCGGCTCAGGGAAGTCTGACGCCTAGGGGCCGCCGGGTTTACCCGGCAGCTTGTTGAGCAGGAGCTGCTGGCCGTCGAGCCCGAGCAGCTTCTCGGTGAACTCGTCGCCCTCGATCCCGTTCCTGAGCGCCCTCTGGACGGTCCCCATCTTCGCGTCCAGGTTGTCGACCATCGAGACAAACACGGCCTCCGGCGTCGCGGCCACCGTGGCCGCGCCCCACTCGAGCTTGCCCTGGTGGCTGAGGATCACGTGCTCGAGGCGCTCCGTCCTCTCCGGGTCGAGCCTGGCCTTGAGCGCCCCCTTGCGCACGAGCTGGTAGCCGAGGACGACGTGGCCGTGGAGGATGCCGCGGCGCCCGCGCCTTGCGGCGAGCACCCCCTCGTACTCGACGGTCTTGCCCACGTCGTGGAGCAGGATGCCCGCCATGGCCAGGTCCGGGTCGACCTCCGTGTAGAGGGGCAGGAGCGCCTTGGCCGCCCGGGCCATGTGGACCGTGTGCTCCAGGAGGCCGTGCCGGTAGGCGTGGTGGACGTGCGTGGCGGCCGGGGATGTCCGGAAGACGTCGCCGACCTCCTCCATCACGTTGCGCACCGTCGAGCGCAGCTCGGCGTGGGAAATCCCGTCCATGAACGCGTTCAGTTCGGCCCAGAGGGCGTCCGCATCCTCGGGGGCGGTCTCCACCAGGTCGGCGGTCACCTTGGACGAGAGCTGGTCGGCGGGGATGACCGTCGCCTTGGAGAGCTTCGGCGAGAACCGGCCCTGGTAGGTCTCGGACTTGCCCTCGACCCTCAGCACGGAGCCCTCCTCGGCCGCGCGGACGGCCTCGAACGCGGGGCTGTCGGAAAACACCGTGCAGGTGAACGACCCGCTCTTGTCGCCGAGCTCGACGGCGAGGTACGGGTTGCCGTTCGAGGCGGTTTTCACCGCCGTCCTCCTGAGGACGAGCATGCTGGCGAACGCGCGCCCGGCGGGGGCGTCCGGGGCCTTGAAGTCGCGGACGGAGGAGAGGGCGGGTGTCGGGTCAGCCATATTTTTTCACGAGTCCAGTGTAGGCCCTGAAGAACGGGTGCGACGAGCCTCCAAGTATGGAGTAGAACACGGTCTCCGCCGGGAGGACGTGGGCGCCGGCCCGGGCAAGGGCCTCGAGGCAGGTGCGCGCGTCCGCCTCCCGCCGGGCCCCGACGCAGTCCGAGAGGACCGTGACGGGCGTGCCCGCCTGCAGGGCGTCGACGACGGTCAGGAAGACGCAGACGGGGGTTTCGACGCCGCAGACGATCAGGTGCTCGATGTGCCTGCCCTCGGTCAGAGCGCGGCGGACGGGGCTTCCCGGGGCGAGCGCGGAGAACGTGTCCTTCGCGAGCGCCAGGGGGGAGCCCGCAATCTCGAGGAGCGCGGGCTCGGTCCCGCCGAGCTTGTCGGGGACCTGCTCCGTGAACGCCAGCGGCATCCCGAGGCCGCGCGCCGCGGCGACCGCGAACTCGCACCTGCGCCGGATCCCGGCGCCGCCCGCGACGGCGCGCAGGAACACGGGCTGGAGGTCGAGGCAGAGGAGGAGGGCCCCCTCGACGGATTTCGCGGCGCTCACGGGAAATACCTCTGGCGCGCCTTGACCTGGACAACCCGCCTTTCGGGAAGGACGTAGGCCGTCAGGTGCCCACCCATGACGCAGCCTGTGTCGATCCCGATGGACCACTTGAGCCGGTAGACGTCGGGCCTCGGGGTGTGGCCGTAGACGACGAAGGGCGGTCCGCCCCACAGGTCCGCCCAGGCCGGGGCGTCGGGCGCGTCCGCGCGCTTCCTCGGGCGCCCCTCCTTGTCGACCACCTGGATGCGGGTCACAACCTCGGCGGGCTGCTTCTGCCAGGGCTCATTCGGCAGGAAGCCCCCGTGGACGAACACCGTGTTGAGCTCCGGCTCCTCGAAGGTGAGCGGCATCGCCTCAATGTAGGCCCAGTCCTCCGGGCGCAGGCGGTCAAAGGTCTCGATGTCGTGCTCCTTCATGTACTTCCGGTCGCCCGTCTTGCGGAACTTAAGGAGGCGCAGCTCGTGGTTGCCGAGGAGCGACACGGCGCCGGCACCCTTGGCGAGGTCGATCACCTTGCAGCTGTCGGGCCCCCGGTTGACGAGGTCCCCGAGGAGGACGAGGCGGTCGCCGCCCGCCAGCTCGAGCAGGCCGAGGAGGTCGGAGAATTCGCTGTGGCAGCCGTGGATGTCGCCGACGGCGATGAGGCGTCCGGTCATTGGTTGTGCCGCGCATCCCGATGCGGCCCTTTTTGGTAGCGTCCGCGGGCCGTGAAGGTAAACAAGAAAGGCTCCAACCCATGGAATTGAACCTGCAGCCAAGGGCCCTGTCGTGCTTTGTCTCCGGCCAGCCCTTCCGCGAGGGCGACCGGGTCGCGAGCCTCCTGGCCAGGGACGACTCGGGCGCCGTCACGCGCTACGACGCCCTGGAGGCGAACGCGCCCTCCCTTGCGCCCGCCGGCTTCGTCGCCTGCCGCTGGGTCCAGGTGTTCAAGCCCCAGGCGAAGGACGAGAACCGCGACCGCACGCTGAAGCTGACCGCAGAGACCCTCTTTCTGACGCTCGGAGACCCCTCGACGGAGTCCACGCCCGAGAACGACCGCCTCGTGCGCTTCCTCGCCCTCCTCCTCGAGAGGAAGAGGGTGCTGCGCCCGCGCGGCAGGGCCCCGGGGGCGGAGAGGGACCTCTACGAGCACGCAAAGACAAAGCAGATGTTCGAGGTCGCGGCCCTGGAGCTGACGCCCGAATTCTTCGCGGCGGTCAGGGAGCAGCTCTCCGTGCTCGTGGGGGAGCCGGCGGCGCCGGCGGGCGCGCCGGGGGCTCCGGCGGCGGAGCCGGCCATTCAGTAGATTGAATGCCGCCCGAAGATTCCACGCGGCGCTTGTCGCCGCGTTCGGACTCTGGGTAGCGATGTTCTTCTGGATGGGGAGCCAGTCCGATCCCTTTTGGAGGGGATACGATTTCTCCGGGAGGAACGACTACTACAACATGCTTGTCGACGGGTTCCTGGGCGGGCACCTGGCCATGAACGCCGGTGTTCATCCCGACCTCCTCAGCGCGGATCCCCTGGTCCGGAGCCGGGCGCCCTACCTTCTGGACGCGGCGCTCTACAAAGGGCGGTACTACCTCTATTACGGCGTCACGCCCGCGGCGACCCTGCTTTATCCGTACGCGCTGCTCACCGGAAGGCACCTGAGCCTCCAATGGGCCTGCCTCCTGTCGGTCGCCGCGGGCTTCGGCGTCGGCGTTATCTGGCTGGCGCGGCTGCGCGGCCGCCTGGGCGCGGACTGGCGGCCCGGCTTCGCGGTCTGCGCGGTGGCCCTCCTGGCAATCGTCCCCGGCACGATGTTCCTGGTCCGCCGCTCGTCATTCTACGACCTTCCGATAGCGGCCGGCTACATGTGGATGAGCCTGGTCTGGTACGCCCTTTGGCAGGCGATTGCCGGGAAAAATGCGATAGGCTGGCTTCTGCTCGCCGGTGCATCATTCGGCCTGGCCGTGGGATGCCGCGCCAACCTTCTCCTGTTGGGACCGGCGGTCATCGCGTGCCCGTGGGTGGTGGGAAGGGGAACGGGACGCAGGCTGGCCACATGGGTCAGCTTTCTTGGACCTGTAGCGATCATCGGCGCGGGCCTGGCCTGGTACAATTACGCGCGATTCGGGAACCCCCTGGATTTCGGATTCAGGCACGGGCTCAACTCGTTTTTCAGCACGGGAAACCCGCTGCTGTCGCCGCGCTTCCTTCTTTCGAATGCGAGGGCCTATCTGCTCGCGCCGCCATCCTTCGGCTCGTGGTTCCCGTTCATTTTCCCGCTCGATTCCGGTCCCATTCCGACCGGCTACAGCAATGCGGAGGCGATGGTCGGTTTCCTTCCATTGACGGTCCTTGGCGCCTGGATCGCCGTAGCCTCCGGTGTTGCCGGGCGGAAACGATCCGCAGGCGAAGATGATTCCAGGATCTGGATGAAACTCCTCCTGGCGGCCGCCGCAATTGAGGCGCTGTTCGCCTTCCTGCTGGGGATACGCGCCTATCGCTACGCGGTGGATTTTCTCACGCCCGTGTCGCTCGTGCTCGTGATGGGCCTTGCCGCTTCCTGGGAGGCGGCCGGCTGGACCGGACGGGTTGCCAGGACGGGTGCCGTTGTCATGGGGCTGCTCGCAAGTCTTCAGGTCGTCTTCGGATCCGTGCAGTTGTTTTCCCAGTTCAAGTACACGAGGTCGGCCGAGTTCGCCGCCCTTTCGGCCCTGCTGGACCCGGAGCAGGCGACGCTCGAGAGAACGGGCGCCCCAATGCCGGGCGGCGTCGCCCTCAAGATCAGGTTCCTGCAGCCGAAAAGCGCGGAAACCGCATCGATCCTGGCGACCGGACTGCCCGACGCATTCGATTCGCTTCGGGCCACCGTCTTTCCAAACGGCTACGTCCAATTCTCAATATTTCACAGCGGCTACGGGGGCCCCAGGACCGAGCTGGTCCCGATCGTCTGGGGCCGTGCCTACACGCTCGAGGCATTCATGGGCTCCCTGTATCCCAGGGCGGATGACCGGTTTTTTCAGGGCCGCGCAAATGTTGCCCTGAAGGGCCTGAAGACACTCGGCTGGCTCCGGTTTGACGGGAAGACGCTGATCGACCGCCGGATGGCCTTTTTTGAAAGTTCGCCTTGGCCAAGGGTCGCCAATGGCCCCGGAGATGCCGGTCGCCCGGTCGCCGTCGACTCGGTGACACTCGGGATCCCGGCCCCGGGGATGCTCACCGACCCGCGGCGCAGCCCGACGGCGATTTACTCGCTTGAGCTGGCTCTTCCCGCGCCCCGCACGACGCGGCCCTTTCCGCTGCTTTGCAGCGGCGTCACCGGAAACGGGGACCTCCTGTTTTTCGATCCCCTTCCGGACGGGCGCTACCGGCTCGGAGTCGACGAATGGGGCTTTGGCGCCCTCTTCGGGAATCCGTTCACCCCAAAGGTGGGAAAATGGGTCCATGTCGATGTCGTCGCGGGGCCCGCGCTCGGGCTTGATCCCCGGCTGCTCTCTCTGCCGGGTATTTCCAAGGTCGACGACCTGAGGGACCGGATAATCGTCTGGTACGGAGGCGAGTTGATTGGAAACCTGGCGCTTACCCATCACCTCGACACGTTTGAAACCCTGCAAGTCGGGCTGAACGAGGCCGGATTCTCGTCCGCGGTCGAGACTTTCGTCGGGGAACTCCATCAGCTGAAGCCGTCAGAGGCCGAGCTGGAGCAGATACTTGAGCGGGCCGAGGGAGTCCCGAGATAGGACCCCCGATGGGTCTTCCACCGGGCGGGTCATGGCCCGAGGGCGGCGGGCGTGTCCCATGCCTTGCGCTGCAATCTTGGTCCGTCTGTCAGATCCTGACCGGGATGTCCTGCTCGGCCAGGTAGCCCTTGAGTCCCGGGATCGTGAGCGCCCCGAAGTGGAAGAGCGACGCCGCGAGGGCGGCGCTCGCGCCGCCGAGCCCCAGCACCTCGGCGAAATGCTGCGGCCGGCCGGCGCCGCCGCTCGCGATTACCGGCACGGGGACGGCGTCGCTGACCTGCCTCGTAAGCTCGATGTCGTAGCCCGCCTGCGTCCCGTCCCGGTCCATGCTGGTGAGGAGGATCTCCCCTGCGCCTAGCTCGACGCCCCTCCTCGCCCAATCGACGGCGTCGAGGTCCGTGGGGTTGCGCCCGCCGTGGGTGTACACGCGCCAGTGCGGCTTCGGGCCCGCCTCGAACTTGGCGTCGATCGCCAGGACGATGCACTGGGCGCCGAAGCGGTCCGAGGACTCCAGGATGAGCCTGGGGTCGATTATCGCCGAGGTGTTGAGGGAGACCTTGTCCGCCCCGGCCCGCAGCATCGCCTCGATGTCCGCGGCCGAGCGCAGGCCGCCCCCGACCGTGAGCGGCATGAAGCAGCGCTCGGCTGTCGCGGCCACGACATCGTGGAGGATCCTTCGGCCGTCGCTCGACGCCGTGATGTCCAGGAACACGAGCTCGTCGGCACCCTGTGCGTCGTAGGCCGCCGCGCACTCGACGGGGTCGCCGGCGTCCCTGAGCTCCTTGAACCTGACGCCCTTCACGACCCTTCCCTCCGTGACGTCGAGGCAGGGGATGATGCGCCTCGAAAGCATCTAGCTGTCTTCCCGCACGACGTCCGGCTCGAACGTAACGGCCAGGCGGTACACGTGCCCCGGCCTCATGATGAGCGGGTGGTCCCGGATCAGGTACTGCAGGTAGTGGATCTTGCCGAAGTTCGTGCGGTAGGTGGGGTCGGCGGTGACGACCTCCGTCTCCTGCCACGTGCCCTGGAAGTCGTCCTTGACGACGCTGCAGCGGTGGCCGAGCGGGCCGAGGATGGGGGAGCCCGGGACGCGGTACCGGGAGTGCGGGGCCGCGACCACGAGGACGTAGCGGAACTTGTCGAGCGTCACCTGCTGCTTGACCGTGTACGCGAACTCGCATGAGACGTTCTTCCCGGAGAAGCTCCACTGGACCTTCACGCTCCCGAGGTTCTTGACGAACTCCTCCTTGGTCGTGATCAGCTCCGGCTGCTCGTACCGGAAATAGAAGCTGTTGCGCATCCCGAGGCCCGTGACGCAGTTCTTGCCGTAGAAGGCCGGCAGCGTCACGTGCTCGCCGAAGGTGAGCTCCGGGAGCATGACCGGAAGGTATACGTTGTTGGGCCAGTCGAACACCCCAGGCGAGTGGGGGAACGGCAGCGCGTCGCTCGAGAGGTGCCCGCCGCAGCTGATCAGGGGCAGCGTCAGGTGCAGGCCCGACTCCGCGTCGCGGTACATGAAGAGGCCCTGCTCCTTGCGGTTGCCCTTGTCGAAGATGACGAAGCGGCCCGAAGTCTTCGGGGGCTCCGACCAGGGCGCCCCCGCGGGCTGGATCGTCTTCACGAGGCGCGACCACTGGCAGAGGTAGCGCGCCGCGTCGAAGTTGGCCATGCGCGTCGTGTGCGCCCCGTAGGCCGTCCGCTCGTCGTCCCTCAGGTCCAGGAACCCGTGCTCCTGGTCCAGGTACGTCTGGTAGAAGAACATGAAGAGCCGGCGCATGATATCGAGGTACTTCTGGCGCTGGTCGTCGGGGATCCACCCGTCGCGCAGGCCCTGGAGGATCAGGCTCACGCAGTGCATCTGGCCGTAGGCGCCAGCGGCGCGGCCGAAGGCCCAGCCGAGGCCGTCCGCGCGGACGAGGTCGGGCATCATGCGGATGTACTTCTCCGCGTAAGTGCGCAGCGTCGGGAGCTTGCGGTCGCGCACCCCGCTGTTCGCGTGGAGCTGCAGGGCCGAGCGGATGAAGACGAGGGCCATCACCCCGTAGAGGTTGAAGTTGCCGCCGAGGCCGCTGACGGAGTCGTCGAAGAAACCCGCGGAGCTCGTCTGGTTGATCCTCTCCACCATGCGCTCCACGAGCCGCGAGGTCTCGTCCTTCTTGGAGAGCCCCAGGCTGAAGCGCGCGACCGCTTTCGCCACGTTGAACGCCTGCCAGTGGTTGTCGTAGTCGCTCCTATGCAGGAGCTGCTTGTCGATCCGCTGCTGCGTCTCCTCGACCAGGCGCTCCCAGACGGGGTTGCGGTCCTTCGAGGGTCCGAAGCAGAGGAGGCCCAGGGCCGCGTACGCGAGCCCGTTCTCCGCCGGAGGGTCCGTGAACATCTGGGCCGTCACGCACCGCGCGGCCAGGTCTATGATGTCGTATCCCTTGAGCGTCGTCTCGCCGGTCGCGCGGTAGTATTCGCCGAGCGCGAACGCGACGTGCCCCGGCTCGTCCGGCCGGGACTGCTCGCCAGGGGCGGGGAGGACGGTACCATCAGGTTGGATCGAGTCGAGGTTGTGCCCCAGTATTGACCGGGCCATGTCGAGGCATTGCTCGGAGAAACTATGCATGCGTTTTTTTAGGCAGTGGGAAGGAGGGGGAGGGTTAGAGTGCCGCCCGCGCGCGTGGCCGGGCAAGGGTTAAGTTGGCCTTTGTCAGCGGGTGATGAGCTTGAGGAACTCGTCGTTTGTCTTCGTCTTCGACAGGCGGGCGATCATCGTCTCGGTCGCCTCCTCGATCTTCTGCTGGACGAGCGCGCGGCGGAAGAAGTGGATGCCCTCGAGCTTCTTCGGGTCGATCAGGAGCTCCTCCTTGCGCGTGCCCGAGGCGGCGACGTTGATCGCCGGCCAGAGACGCATCTCGGCGCACTTGCGGTCGAGGACGAGCTCCATGTTGCCGGTGCCCTTGAATTCCTGGAAGATGACGTCGTCCATGCGGCTCCCGGTCTCGACGAGGACGGAGGCGACGATAGTGAGCGAGCCCGCCTCCTCGGTGTTGCGGGCCGCCGCAAAGAGCTGGCGCGGCCTCTCCAGGGCGCGCACGTCGAGGCCGCCCGAGCCGGTCCTGCCGGAGTTGCGCTGGGTGTTGTGGGCGCGGGAGAGGCGCGTGATCGAGTCGACGAAGAGGACGACGTGCCTGCCCGCCTCAACGAGGCGCTTGGCGCGCTCGATGCAGAGGTCGGCGATGCGGATGTGGTTCTCGATCTGCTCGTCGTTGGACGAGGCCCAGATCTCCGCCGGCACGCTGCGCCGGAAGTCGGTGACCTCCTCGGGGCGCTCGTCGACGAGGAGGATCATCACGTGGCACTCCGGGTTGTTCTCGAGGATGCCGAGCGCCATGTCGCGCAGGAGGATCGTCTTGCCGGTGCGGGGCGGCGCGACGATGAGGCCGCGCGTTCCCTTTCCGATCGGGCAGAAGAGGTCGACCGCGCGCGTCGTCATGCGGCCGTCCTTCATCTCGAGCTTCAGGTGCTTGTCCGGGGAGATCGTCGTCAGCGACGCGAAGTCGAGCATCGTGCGCCGGTCCTCGAGCGGCAAGCCGTCGACCGTCTCGATGAAGCGCATCTTCGGGTTCGGAAAGCGGCCCTCGGGCGGGAACGCGGTTCCGCCGATCAGCGAGCCGGCCTTCAGCTTGAAGCGCCGTATGAGCTCCTTGGGGACGAACGTGTCCGTCGGCCGGCGCTTGCCGCTCTTCGACATGTCGAGGAGCTGGCCGTTGCCGCCCTTGGTGATGTCGATGTCGAGGATCCCCTCGACCCGGATCGTGTTGTCAGGCGGGGGGGCGCTGGGTGCGGGTGGCATCACGGCGGCGGGGGTTGCGACCGCGTCCTTGGGGGACGTGTCGGGGTGTTCCGCCGGGGCGGAAAGGGATTTCTTTTCCATACAGAGTGAAGCAGGGGCGTACCCGCGCTTGACGCTCAAAACTCAAGGGAGGATAAGTGCCGCGTCTTTCGAGCGTCCTTAACCCCAAATCAGCCACATCGTGACCGACCAGACGATTACCTCAATTTCCCGGGAAACCCGGGTTGTCAGGCCCTCGGCCGAGTTCAAAGCCCAAGCCAATCTTGGGAGCCAAGCCTTATATAAGAGGCTGTACTCGGAGTCTGTCAACACTCCCGAGAAATTCTGGGGGAGGCAGGCCCGGGAGCTGCTGGCGTGGAGGCGCCCATTCAAGAAGGTGCTGTCGTGGAAGTTGCCGCATGCCAAGTGGTTCGAAAGCGGCCAGCTGAACGTCGCCGAGAACTGCATCGACCGGCACCTAAAATCGGCGAGGGCCAACAAGGCCGCGATTATCTTCGAGGGCGAGCCGGGCGACGTGCGCACGATCACCTACCGCCAGCTCCACCAGGAGGTCTGCAGGATGGCGAACGCGCTCGCCGGGCTTGGCCTGAAGAAGGGCGACCGGGTGGCCATCTACATGCCCATGGTGCCGGAGGCGGCGGTCTCGATGCTCGCCTGCGCGCGCCTGGGCGTCATCCACACGGTCATCTTCGGCGGGTTCTCGAGCGAGGCGATCAAGGACCGCGTGAACGACTGCCAGGCGCGGATCATCATCACCGCCGACGGCGGCTGGCGCCGCGGCAAGATCGTCGAGCTCAAGTCGAACGTCGACCGCGCGCTCGCCGGGACGCCGAGCGTCGAGCGGGTCATTGTACTGAAGCGCACGGGCCAGGACGTGCCGATGGTGGCGGGGCGCGACATCTGGTGGCACGACGCCGTGCAGGGCATGCCTTCTTCGCACAAGGCCGCGGCCTTCGGGAGCGAGCACCCGCTCTACATCCTCTACACGAGCGGCTCCACGGGGAAGCCCAAGGGCGTCCTGCACACGAGCGCGGGCTACCTCCTAGGCGTCACGCTGACCATGAAGTACGTCTTCGACCTCAAGGACGCCGACGTCTATTTCTGCACGGCCGACGTCGGATGGGTGACCGGGCACAGCTACGTCGTCTACGGACCGCTGTCGGCGGGCGCGACCGTCCTCATGTACGAGGGGGCGCCGAACCATCCCGAGCCGGACAGGCTCTGGGAGCTGATCGACCGGCACCATGCGACCATCCTCTACACGGCGCCGACGGCCATCCGCGCCTTCATGCGCTGGGGCGACGGCTACGTCAATCGCCACCGGCTGGACTCCCTGCGCCTGCTCGGCTCCGTCGGCGAGCCCATCAATCCCGAGGCGTGGATGTGGTACCACAAGGTGGTGGGCAAGGGGCGCTGCCCCATCGTCGACACGTGGTGGCAGACCGAGACCGGGGCCATCATGGTGACGCCGCTGCCGGGGATCACGCCGCTGAAGCCGGGCTCCTGCGCGGTGCCGTTCTTCGGGGTCATCCCGCGGGTCCTGGACGAGAAGGGAAATGACGTGCCGCGAGGAAGCGGCGGAAGGCTGTTCCTCTCGAAGCCGTGGCCGTCCATGTTGCGGACGCTCTGGGGCGACGACGCGCGCTTCAAGAAGCAGTACTGGAGCGAGCTGCCGGGGTATTATTTCGCCGGCGACGGCGCGCGCTTCGACAAGGACGGCTACCTCTGGGTCGTGGGCAGGATCGACGACGTGCTCAACGTCTCCGGGCACAGGATCGGCACGGCCGAGGTGGAGAGCGCCATCGTCTCCCATCCCTCCGTCGCCGAGGCCGCCGTCGTCGGCCGGCCGGACGACCTGAAGGGCCAGGCCCTGGTGTGCTTCGTGACGCTGAAGAACGGTGTCGAGGCCTCGGCGGCACTGAAGGACGCCATCCGCGCCCACGTGGCGAGGGAGATCGGCTCCCTCGCGCGCCCCGACGACGTGCGCTTCGCCGCGGGACTTCCGAAGACGCGCAGTGGAAAGATCATGAGGCGCATCCTGAAGGAGATCGCGGCGGGCGGGGTGGTGAAGGGCGACACGACGACGCTGGAGGACTTCACGGTCGTCGCCACGCTCCAGGCGGAGGAATGAGGGGTCCCGGCGTCCTGCATCCCACTGCGGGGGCGCGGATTGCGCGGCAAAAACCGGGGTTTGGCGCGGAACTTCACGCGAACTGCCAGTTCTAACCCGTCACCACACCAATGAACACCAAGTCGATCTTCTGCATCATAGCCGCCGCCGCGCTCTCCACGGGCTGCGAGGGAACGGGACCGAACACCCAGAACGGGGCCGTCGCGGGCGGGGCCATGGGAGCCTTGGCCGGCGGCATCATCGGCAACAACAGCGGGGGGCGCAACGCCGTGGGCGGCGCGCTCCTCGGGGGCCTCATCGGGGCGATCGCCGGCGGCGCGATCGGCAACTCGGTCGACCACCAGAACGGGACGATCTACCACTCGGAATACGAGGCGACGACGAATCTCGCGGTGCCCAACGTGCCGCCACCGCCGCCCCCCCCGGCCGAGCTGCAGACCGCCCAGCCCACGCCCTCGGCGATGTGGATCTACGGCTACTATGATTTCAACGGCAACGGCTACCTGTGGATTCCCGGCCACTGGGAGATCCCGCCGCCGAACTGCGCCACCTTCGTGAGGCCCCACTGGAAGTACCGGGGCGGGGCCTATGTCTTCGTCCGGGGCTACTGGCGCTGACCGAATTCCCGGACGGCGCCGGCGAGGCCGCGCTCGTAGGCGCCGATCAGGCGGTCCCATTCGGCGGAGGCCGCAACGTCGAGCTGGCGGCGCGCCGGGTCGGCGTCAAACCACGCGATCGTGCGCCTTATGCCCTCGCTGTAGCGAAGGGTGGCGGCGTAGCCGGGCACGAAGCGCTTGATCTTCGAGTTGTCAAAAATCGCAGTGTGCGACTTGTCGCCGAGCAGCGACCCGAGCGCCGAGGGGATGCAGGCGGCGATGAAGTCGGAGGCGATGTGGACGAGCTTCGGCGAGGGCACTCCCGCCGCCTCCGCCGTCATCGCGTAGATCTGGTTCCAGGTCGGCGCCTCGTCCGACGTGATGTGGAAGGCGTGGCCGATGGAGCCCGTGTGCCCGAGAAGGCCCACGAGGCCCTTTGCGAAGTCGGAATTGTGGGTGATGGTCCAGAGCGAGAGGCCGTCGCCCGGGACGATGACCGGCAGGCCCCTCCTCATGCGGTCCACGGCCGTGTAGCTCTTGAGCCAGCTGTTTACCGCCAGCGGAATGCACACGTCGCCGTAGGTGAGGGACGGCCGGATGATCGTCGCGGGGAAGCCCTCCTCGCGGTACGCCCGGATCAGCCGCTCCTCGCAGGCGATCTTGTTGCGCGAGTATTCCCAGAGCGGGTTCGCAAGCGGGGTCGACTCCGTGATCAGCTGGTCCGTGAGGGGCTTCTGGTAGGCGCTCGCGGAGCTGATGAAGATGAACTGGGCCGTCTTTCCCCGGAAGAGCTCCAGGCGCGACTCGATCTCCGCCGGGGTGAAGGATATGAAGTCGACCACGCTGTCCCAAGCCGTGCCCGCGAGGGCCTTCGACGCGCCCGCGGGGTCGGACATGTCCGCCGTGAGGGTGCGCGCGCCGGCGACCGGGGCGCGCTTCGAGCGGTTGAGGAGCGTGACGTCCAAGCCGCGCGCGACGGCCAGCCCCGCGCAGGCCGTGCTGATGATCCCTGTTCCGCCGATGAAGAGGACTTTCATTTTGGGGAGGCATCATAGGACGATCGGACGGGCCTGGTACAGGCCCGAAATCGACACCGGCGCCCGAGAGCGCTTGCCGCCCCGATCGGATGGGGGTAGGTAGGGGCGCGATGCGCATCCTCGTTGTCGAAGACGAAAGGCAGCTCGCCAGGCACATCACCCAGGCGCTGGCCCGCGGCGGACACAGCGCGACGGCCCAGTTTGACGGGCCCTCCGGCCTGAAAGAGGCGATCGCGCACCCCCCCGACCTGATCGTCCTCGACCTCAACCTGCCGGGCATGGAGGGCCTCGAGGTGCTGGCGGCCCTGCGCGAGGCGGGAAGCCCGGCCCGCGTCATCATCCTTACGGCGCGGGGAGAGGTCGAGAACCGCGTGAAGGGGCTGAAGGCGGGCGCCGACGACTACTTGGCGAAGCCGTTCTCGATGGAGGAGCTCGTGGCGCGGATTGGCGCCCTCGGGCGCCGCGGCGCGACGCCGACCGCCGCCGACCTGCTCGAGGTGGCCGACCTGCACATGGACGTGCACCACCGGCGGGTCAGCCGCTCGGGCAAGCCGATAGCGCTTTCCCCTCGGGAGTTCGACGTCCTGCAGCTCCTCATGCAGGAGCCCGGCCGGGTCTTCTCGAGGACGGAGCTCTGCGAGCGGGTCTGGCAGCGGGACCACGAGTACGACACGCGGACGGTGGAGATATTCATCACGCGCCTGCGCAAAAAGGTGGACTCGGGTTTCCACTCTCCCCTAATCCACACGCTGCGCGCGGTCGGCTACACCGTCCGCGCGCCCGAATGACACCGCTCGGCACCTGCCGCCTGTCCGCGCTTGCGGCCGTCCTCGCGCTGCAGGGTGGGCCGGCCTTCGCGCAGGCCGTGGTCGAGGGGAGGGTGGAGCTGCCGAAGATGATCCATCCGCCCGTGATGAACAAGCGCTACGGGATCGTCTCTTACAACGGCGTGCTCTCGCCGTACCCCCCGCTCGCCGTCATCTACATCGAGGGCCCCTTTCCCCGGCCCGCGGCCGAGCCTTCGGCGCAGATGGTCCAGAAGGACCTCAACTTCCAGCCCTACCTCCTGCCGGTCCAGGCGGGCACCAGGGTCGAGTTCCCGAACCTCGACGACACGTACCACAACATCTTCTCGTACTCGCCCGCGAAGCGCTTCGACCTCGGGCGCTACCGCTCCGACGAGAGGCCGATCCCGTCCGTCCTCTTCGACGTCCCGGGGATGGTGACCGTCCGCTGCGACATCCACGAGCACATGCGCGCGATCATCCTCGTCCTCGACACGCCCCACTTCGTGCTCAGCGACCCGAGCGGCTCGTACAGGCTGGGCGGGCTCCCCGCGGGACGGCGCGTCCTCAAGGTGTGGCTGGACAGCCGGACGACGCTCGAGCGCCCGGTGGACCTCGCGGACGGGTCGACGCTGCGCGCCGACTTCCCGTGATCTCCTCGCCGGAGCCGAGGACGGCGGGGGTCGCCAGCTTCCGCAGGAAGCTGACGGTGGCGATGATGCTGGTCGTCTCCTTCGTCGCGGTCTCGATCCTCCTCTTCGCGCAGCGCAACATGGCCGACGGCGTCAGGCTGGACTTCCAGCGGGAGTTCCAGAACGAGCTCGCGGCGCTGCGCGCCGTGCAGGCGGTCCGCCACGCGGCCCTCGCCGAGCGCTGCAGGGTGCTGGCGAGGAAGCCGCGCATACACGCGGCGCTGGAGGACGGGGCGCTCGACCTCCTGTATCCAAGCGCCCGCGACGAGCTCCTCGACGTCATGGAATCCGACGAGGGGGCGAACCTGGAGCCGGGCGCGTACGCGCTAAGGGCGCTCTACTACCGCTTCCTCGACGCAAGGGGCAGGGCGATACCGCCCCCGAACGCGAGGGACGTCGGCGAGCTGGGCCCCGGGGAGGAGTCCCAGCTTGACCTCGCGAGGCTGCCCGACGCGCCGCAGACCGGGTACATCCTGCGGGGCGCCGGCACGCCGCAGGAGGCCATCGACGAGGTGATCGCGATGCCGATCATCTCCTCGGAGAGCGGCGAGACGATCTCCGCCATCGTGCTCGGGTTCAAGCCGTCGGCCCTGGGCGGCGGGAACCCGGACGCCTGGATCCAGGGCGGCATCTGGCTGGGCGGCCACCTCGAGTTGCCGGCGCTGGTGGGCCAGGGGCTCGCGGACCTCGCCGCGCGGCTGACGTCGGCCATCGCCGCCTCGGGAGGGGACCACGGCGGGTTCGAATTCAGCGGCGACGGCACCCCCTACCTGGTCTCCTTCAAGCGGCTGAACCCGGGATCCCTGTTCCCGGCGGCCTACGAGGTCTCCGTCTTCCCGCTTGCCGCATCGATCTCGCGGCTGCACCGCCTCCTCTGGGAGTTCTGCGCCGCGGGCGTCCTCCTGCTCGCGGGAGCGTACCTCGCGAGCCATTTCCTCTCGAGGCGCCTCTCGGCGCCCGTCGAGAGGCTCGCCGTCGACTCGGAGGAGAACCGCGAGCACTGGCAGCGCGCCGAGGCCGCGCTCGAGTCCACGAGCGAGGAGCTCCAGCGCTCGGCGCGCTTCTCCGCCGACGCCTCGCACCAGCTGAAGACCCCGGTCACGGTCCTTCGCGCGGGCCTGGAGGGGCTCCTCGCGGGCGAGCAGCTCGCGCCCGAGGCCCGGGAGGAGGTGTCGGCCCTGGTGCACCAGACGTTCCGGCTGGCGACAGTCATCGACGACCTGCTCCTCCTCTCGAGGATGGACGCGGGCCGCCTGCAGATCCAGTTCAGCAGGCTCGACCTGTCGCCGCTCCTGGAGGCCCTCCTGGACGACCTTGGGGCCCTTCCCGACGTCTTCGACCTGGAGATCGACGCGGACATCCCCCCCTCCCTCTGGATCACGGGAGAGAAGCGCTACGCCTCGCTCATCCTCCAGAACCTCCTCGAGAACGCCCGCAAGTACAACCACACCGGCGGCAAGGTGCGCATCACCGCGGCGGCGCAGGGGGACTGGGCCGTCGTCGTCGTAGGCAACACCGGGCCCCAGATCCTGGCGCCCTCGCAGGCGCACATCTTCGAGCGCTTCCACAGGGGCGCGGTCGGGGAGAACGTGCCCGGGCACGGGATCGGGCTCAACCTCGCGAGGGAGCTCGCACGGCTCCACGGCGGGGACCTGCGGCTGTCCCGGTCGGATGGGTCGTGGACCGAGTTCGAGCTCCGGTTCCGCCTGGCCCGGGGGCCCGCATGAAGCCCGCACCCCGTCCCCCCTCGGCGGCCCTCGCGCGGGCGCTGGGCGCCGCGGCGCTCATCCTCGTCGCGGCGCACGCGTTGCCCGGCCAGGACGACCCCTTCGACCGGGTCGACCAGGCCCTATCCTTCAGCGGTTGGAACGACGACCTGCGGGTGCGCCTGAGCGGGACGCTCGACCTCGAGGGCTACTACCTGACCGAGCCCGAGGAGGGCCTCATCTTCTCCCCCGGGCACATGTTCGCCGTCCCCCGCCTGAGCCTGTTCCTGGACGCCCAGCTGGGCCGGCACCTCTACGCCTTCGCGCAGGCGCGCTTTGACAACGGCTTCGACCCGGACGAGCCCGGGCCGCAGGCGCGCCTGGACGAGTACGTGCTGCGCCTCACGCCGTTCGACGACGGGCGCCTGAGCCTCCAGGCCGGGAAGTTCGCGACCGTGGTCGGCAACTGGACGCTCCGCCACGGCTCCTGGGAGAACCCCTTCATCACCGCACCCCTGCCGTACGAGAACCTGACCGGGATCTGGGACACGGACGCCGTCCGCTCGGTGCCCGAGCTCATGGCGTGGGCCGGCGTCCTCCCGAGGCCCGACGCCGCGGGAGCGTTCCTCGACCAGTACCGCAACATCCCGATCATCTGGGGCCCGAGCTACGCGAGCGGCGCCTCGGTGTTCGGGCAGGTCGGGGAGGTCGACTACGCACTCGAGGTGAAGAACACCTCGCTCTCGTCGCGCCCGCAGACGTGGGCCCCGACCGAGACGCAGTGGCAGAACCCGACCTTCAGCGGGCGCGTCGGGTTCATGCCGGACGAGATGTGGAACATCGGGTTCTCCGCGAGCGCCGGGCCCTACCTCCAGCCCGAGGCCGGCGCGACGCTGGCCCCGGGCCGGGGCCTCGACAGCTACCTCGAGGTCGTCCTCGGCCAGGACGTGAGCTTCGCGTGGCACCACGTGCAGCTCTGGGCGGAGGCCTACGAGGCCCGGTTTGAGATCCCCGGGGTGGGGAACGCCGACACGCAGGCCTACTATGTCGAGGCCAAATACAAGTTCGCGCCCCAGCTCTCCGGCGCCCTGCGCTGGAACCAGCAGTTCTTCTCGTCGCTGCCCCTTCCCGGCGGAGGGGGGGCGGCGTGGAGCCGCGCCGTGACGCGGGTCGACGCCGGCCCCGCCTACCGGCTGACGGCGCACGTGCAGATGAAGCTCCAGTACAGCCTCGAGCGCCAGCAGGCGGACATCGGGGCGTGGAGCCAGCTGGTGGCCGTCCAGATGACGACGCGCTTCTAGAAGCGGCCCCGTGGGTTCCGGTGACCGTAACAGACCAGTTACGCTAGGCTGCTTCATTTTTTGACCCGTCTGCGGAAGATTGGCGCATGTATTTCGGAGGGGAATTCCCGGCGGCGGCAAGCGGCTCCTTGGGCAGCCGATGAGACGCCATGCAACGAGGCCCATACCCCCGTCCGCGCTCCTCGCCGCAGCGCTCGCGCTTTGCGCGCCGCGGCCGTCCGCGAGGGCCGACGACTCGATCGCCTACAAGTTCGAGAACTACCGCGAGGAGGACGGCCGGATCACGGTGGAAACCGAGAGCTCGCAGGTGGACCAGGACCTGCCCGCCAACGGCCACATCAGCCTCACCGGGACGATCGACGCCGTCGCGGGCGCGACGCCGACCGGCCGGCCCGCCCCGGAAGGAAGCGACCAGGTCGTGCTGACCGAGATCCACACCCGCCGGAAGGCGTGGAGCGGCGCCTACTCTGAGCAGATCGGCAACTTCAACCTCTCCGCGGGCTTCGCCGAGAGCCGCGAGCCCGACTACGTGTCGCTCGGCTGGTCGGTCAACGCGCTGACGGACCTCAACGAGAAGAACACCACGCTGCGGGTCGGCGTCGCCGGGACCGACGACCGGGTCGAGGTGTTCTTCGAGCCCGCTTACCTGCCGAAGCACACGAGGAGCGCGATTGTCGGCGTCACGCAGGTGCTGGACCCGCTGACGTTCGCGACCGTGAACGTCACGCTCGCGGACGCCGACGGGTACCTATCCGAGCCGCACAAGTTCGTCGAGAAGGGGATCGAGATCCTGCCGAACATCGTCCTCGAGGAGGCCTTCGGCGAAAACAGCCCGAACGAGCGACAGTCGGCGACGCTGTTCGCGTCGGTCAACCACGCGTTCCCGAGGGTGAAGGGCGCCGTCGAGGCTAACTACCGCCTGTACTCGGACACCTACGGAATCGTCGCCCACACGCTGGGGCTCTCGTGGCTGCAGCACGCGGGCCCGCGCCTGATGCTCGAGCCCGAGCTTCGCTACTACCAGCAGAGCGCGGCCCGGTTCTACTACTACAACCTGGACGACACGGCGATCACGCCGGTGCGCGTCCCGATGGGGACGGCCCCGTACTACACCTCGGATTTCCGGCTTTCCGCCGAGGACGACTGCACGTACGGGCTGAAGGCGACCTTCAAGGTGGCCGAGCGCCTGCAGCTCGTGGCCTCCTACGAGAGGTTCGCCATGCACGGCCGCGACGGCGTCACGCCGGCCAGCGCCTACCCGCGCGCCGGGATCACGACCCTGGGAGCGAGGTTCACATGGTGAACCTGAGGATGAGAACGGCCTGGGTCCTGTGCCCGCCCGCAATCTGCGCGGCGTTGCCCGGCGCCGCCCACGCGCAGGTCGCGCCCGGCGGCGACTTCCCGTCCCTCGCGTCGGCCGGGCTCGCGGGGGCGTCCCTGCCCGAGACCAAGGGCAAGGTGGTCCTGTATGATTTCTGGGCGTCGTGGTGCGCCCCCTGCAAGGCGTCGTTCCCCGTCTATTCCCGGATACAGGCGGACTACGCGGCAAGGGGACTCGTCATCGTCGCCGTGGGCGTCGACGACACCGCCGCCGCCTTCGAAACCTTCGTTGCGAGGATGAGGCCCGGCTTCGCCTCCGTGCACGACGCCAAGCACGCGCTGGTCGCCGCGGTGCAGGTCCCGACCATGCCGACGAGCTACCTCGTGGACCGCTCCGGCAAGGTGCGCTACATGCACCCCGGGTTCCACGGGGAGCAGACAGACCGGGAGCTGCGGCGGGAGATCGACGCGCTCCTGGCGGAGAGGCCGCCCGCGCCATGAGGTCCCGCCTGAAGCTCGCGCTCATCGCCGGCCTCGGGGCCGCGGCGCTCCTCGGCGGCGGATGCTCGACCTCCGCCGCGCGGGTGCGTCCGTGGGAGCGGGGGGCGCTCGCCGACGACACGATGAACCCGGACCGGGACCCGCTCGGCGGTGCCATGTCGGAGCACGTCTACTTCTCGCGCGAGGCCGCCAACGGCGGGCGCGGCGTCGGCGGGAGCGGCTGCGGCTGCAACTGACGCCCGCGGAGAATCCAATTTCCAGCAATTGAAACAGAGAAATCTAACCCAGATCAAAATACCATGAAACTAGCCGCATATATCCAACGCCGCAGCGGTTGGCTCAACCTGTCGACAACCACGCTGGTCGCGCTGCTCCAGCGCACCCCCGTGCTCCGCTTCGCAGCCGCCGCCGATGAATTCGTCGCCGCCTCCCCGGTCGGCAGCCTGCTCAAGTCCGCCGCCGCCGTCGTCGCCTCATTGGGGGCGATCGACTCGATGGCCGGGGCGACTATCCTCGCATCCACGCTCACCCCAAATCCCTCGGGGACGCTCCCCAACCTCGACGCGACGGTAGGGGTTACGATCACCACCGTGGGTTTCACGATCACCAACACCATGAACATCGCCTCGTGGAAGGTGACGGGGCAGATTCCCCCCGGGCTCGTCCTGACCTCGGTCGAGTCGGGCGGGCAGGTGCTGACGGGCCCCGGCGTCCTCGACGCCACCTCGTCGGGGACCGCGGGCGACCCGTGGACGCCCGGAACCACGGGCAACGACACGACGACGCCGATCCTCAAGGGGACGCCGACCACCGCCGGGACCTACACCTTCGACCTGCAGGGCTTCGCCGACCCCGGCGAGATGGGCGGAAGCGGCGCATCCTTCGTGGGGACGGGAATATCCGCGATATTCCCGTACACGGTCGTGGTGACGGCCCCGGGGGTCGTCGTGTCGGCGCCCGCGTTCTCGACGCAGCCGATCTCGGTCTCGGTCACGGGCGGGACGGTCGCCCTGAACGCGCTGGCCAGCAACTCGCCCACCTACCAGTGGATGCTCAACGGCTCGCCCGTCAGCGGCGCGACGAACGCAACGCTCATGGTGAGCGACGCTGCAAGCGCCGCGGGGACCTACACCTGCGTTGCGACCAACCCGGCGGGCTCGGCGACGAGCAATGCGGCGACGATTGGCATCGTGGCGACGTCGGATCCGGGCCACCTGAGCAACCTGTCCGCGCGGGCGGAGGTCGGGACGGGCGCCGAAATCATATTCGGCGGCTTTGAGATCGGCGGCGGCGGCCAGCTGCCCGTCCTCGTGCGCGCCTCTGGCCCGGCACTGGTCCAGTTCGGCGTGCCCGGGACGCTTCCCGACCCCCAGCTGCAGCTCTTCAACTCGGCCAACGCCGTGCTGGCGACGAACAACGGCTGGGGCGGCGACGCCACCATCCTCTCGACGGCGACGAATGTCGGCGCGTTCGCGTGGCCGAGCACGACGAGCCACGACTCCGCGCTCGTCGAGACGCTGGCTGCGGGCGGCTATACGGCCCAGGTCGCCGGCCAAAGCGGCGACACGGGCGACGCGCTCGTCGAGGTCTACGACGCATCGCCGGCCGGCTCCTTCACGGCGGGGGGGACGCGCCTCACCAACCTTTCGGCCCGCGTGGACGTGGGGACGGGCGCCAACATCCTGGAGGCGGGCTTCGTCATCGCCGGCAACTCGGCGCTCACGGTGCTCATCCGCGCCTCTGGACCGGCCCTGGAGCAGTTCGGTTTGAGCGGGACGCTGTCGGATCCCCAGCTCACGCTCCAGAACCCGGCCACGTCCGCGGTCCTGGCGCAGAACATCAGCTGGGGCGGCAGCGCGGAGATAACGAGCGCGGCGGCCTCGGTGGGCGCCTTCACCTGGGCCGTCCCGTCGAGCCACGACTCGGCGCTCCTGATCACTCTCCCCCCGGGCAACTACACGGCCGCGGCCGCCGGCACGAGCAACGACACGGGCGTCGCCATCGTCGAGGTCTATGAGGTTCAATAGGGCGCTCCTAGCCCTTGTGGCGGCACTTCCGCCGGCCTTCGCGGCCGGCGGGGGCGCCATCACGGCCGTGCCCTTGCCGGACCCGCAGGTCCCGGGGTTTCACTTCCCCGAGAGCGAGTCCACGATCGTCACCTGGGTGCACGACGCGGGGACCGGCGCGCCCGATGCCGCCGCGGCGTCCACCAACATGTACACCCATGGCTGGGGTCTCTGGACGGCGCTGACCCTGCAGACCTCGCAGGTGGACAACGGGGACCGCCTTCGCGTGTTCGAGACATGGTACACCCCGCAGGAGGTCTCCGAGCAGCCGGGCGGGACCGTCCCGGCGGCGCCTCCCGTGCCGCTGGCGGCCAGGAGGCGCCAGCGCCCCCCGCTTCAGGACTTCGTGCAGTTTGAGCACGGGCTTGAGCCCAGGGACCGGGCCCTAATGGAGCAGGCGCAGGGCTCCGAGGCGGTGTTCGGATACGTCAAGTTCGACCCGACCGCGGCCGACCACGTCGTGAAGCAGCAGCTCTTCAGCCTTGCCGCCCTGAACCAGCTGCTGATGGGCGGGGCGCAGCAGATCTCGGCGTTCCCGGCGACCGCGCTGACGCTTAAGTCGGCGTTCGAGGTCATCACGTCCGGCTCCCTCGTCGACGGCAGGTATTTCCGGCTCAAGGTCTGGTCCGGGCCCCCGTCGACGCCCCAGGCGTGGGGCCCGGACCTCTGGCCCGGCGTCGTCTGGATCGACATACAGGGCGGGGGAAGCGGGAGCGGCCAGATCGACACCGAGGCGTCGACCGACGGCGGCTCCCGGACGGAGCAGACCACGTATCCCGTCTCGGGCATGATCAACCACCGCCTGACGGCGCTCGAGGCGGCGCAGTTCAACGCGACCCAGCCCAGCGCGGGCGCGGCTGCAGGGGACTACGCGGTGCTGGTCGCCATGCACGTGGCCGGCCGCGAGATAGCCCGGTGGACGTGGCAGACGTTCTGGTGGAGCCCCACGCCCGACAACCCGCAGCTTCCGAGCTCGCAGGCCATTGCCGCGCTGCGCCCCGCCCAGCTCACAGGCGCCGCCCGCAACTACGCGATGGCGCTCGGCTACGACATGACGACGCCCGGGCAGCCCAACACGGGCGGGCAGAACGCGGGCAACGCCGTTTACGCGTACAATCCCTACCTCGAGGCGCGCTTCGGGCCGGCCAACCTTCCCGATTCCGAGCCCGGCAGCGACCCGAACGGCCAGCCGTCGGCCAACAGCTCCGGCGTGAACTGCAACTGCATGAGTTGCCACATCCGCGCCAACTACAACCCGAACAACCTGGCAACGGCGCCGAGGTACTCGGGCGCACGCTACACGGACCTCAACGACACGCAGTTCGCAGGCACGCTCCAGGTCGACCTCCTCTGGTCGCTGCCGGAGATCGCCAAGTAGGCCGCGGACGGCGACGACGCGGCGCCTGCGGGCGCTGTTGACCTTTTGGCGCCGGCCCCAAGGCTCGGGGGCCCATGAAACTGAAACCCCAACTTGCCTTCCTCGCCCTCGCCCTGGCCATGCCCGGCGCGCTCCTTTCGGCCGCCGGAGACCCCTCCTCGATGCCAAAGAAGCGCATCCTGTTCTTCTCGAAGTCGGCGGGCTTCGAGCACTCGGTGATCAGGGACCCCTCGAAGCCGTTCAAGCCGGCGCCCGGGAGCGAGGTGCCCGGCCTGGCCTTCCAGGTCCTGGGCGCGCTCGGCGAGAAGAACAACATCGAGTTCGTGTTCTCGAAGGACGGAAGCCTGTTCGCCCCGGCGTACCTGGCCCAGTTCGACGCGTTCTTCTTCGTCACCACGGGCGACCTGACCGAGGCGGGCACGGACGGGAACCCGCCGATGACGGCCCAGGGCAAGGCGGACTTCCTCCAGGCGATCTCCGACGGGAAGGGATTCATCGGGGCGCACTGCGCCTCCGACACCTTCCACTCGCCGGGCGGCAAGGAGATGACGGCGCAGCGCTGGCTCGACGACGGCGACAACGCCGACCCCTACATCAAGATGATCGGCGGGGAGTTCATCATCCACGGTAGCCAGCAGAAGTCTCACCTGATCGTGGCCGACCCGAGTTTCCCGGGAATCGCCGCGGTGCCCGCCGACAACGACATGAAGGAGGAGTGGTACTCGCTCAAGGACTTCGCCAAGAATCTGCACGTCCTGCTGGTCCAGGACACCACGGGGATGACCGGCGCTCCCTACGCGCGCCCCAACTATCCTTCGACCTGGGCCCGGATGTACGGCAAGGGCCGCGTCTTCTACACCAACATGGGCCACAGGGACGACGTGTGGAACAGCGCGCTGTTCCAGTCCGTCCTGACGGGCGGGATCAGCTGGGCGGTCGGCCGCGTCGACGCGGACGTGACTCCCAATCTCGACCAGGCGGTCCCGCAGGCGGGCGTGCTTCCGGTGCAACCTCCTCCCGCCCCGGACAGCCAGAAAAAGTAGTTTCCCGCCTGGCACAAGCGCCAAGGGGGGCTGTCCCAGGTCCATGCGAGGCAAGGCTGTGGACAGCCGGAGGGCGCGAATTCCGAGGGGAATTTGCGCTTGCCGGTGTTATGGCTATGTTGGCCGTGTCCGGCCGCAGTCAAAAGCATACCAAGGCATGAAATTCCCCATGAAATCGAACCCCGCCCGATTCCTGCTCCCCGCGCTGGCCCTTTGCGGCGCGATGCTCCCCGCGCACGCCGGCGCCCAGTCCGCACCGAGGTCGTACACCCTATTCGAGGGCGCCAACATCTCCGTGGACCTGGCCAAGAGCCTCTATCCCGTCCGGGATGTCGACGGCTCCGACTGGGTGGTCCTTGAGAACGGAAAGGACACCGTGATTTCGGGCAAGAACGGCCCGGTCAACCTGAAGATCGTCCCGGTGCTGAAGCTGACCGAGGATGCGGCCGCGATCACGGGATTCAAGAGGACGGCCTCGTACACGTTCGCGAACGACCCGGCCGTGAAGCTCACAAGGGGGATAAGTCAGGCGGCCGACGTCAATGCCGGGTACCAGGCCGCCGCAAGCCAGGCGACCGCCATCAACCCCCTTGCGATCAGCACGAACTCCAACGGCAACCATCCGTCGGGAACCAACGGCGCCTCGGCCGTGGACGCGTCCGGCGACGCCGCGGCGAGCGCCACTGCGGGAGTGGACGCAAGCGACGTGTCGACGATCATCCAGGATTCGACGGGGGGACACGATGCCATGGACGTCGAGTTCGAGATATCGTCGCCGAAGCCCCTGGACGATCCCTACCTCATCACGATGACGCTGTTCCACCCGAGGGGCAGCGAGCCCGGCGTCGTGCAGAGCCTCGTCTACGCCAAGGCGCTGGCCGCCGTAGGCCAGAGCCCGAGCAAGGTCCACTTCACGGAGGAGGGCTTCCCCGTCGACTACACGGTGACGGATTTCCAGATCCACGTCTACAACCACGGCATCGAGGTCGCGACCAACGTCTCGCCGAAGCACAGGGAGATGACCCCGGAGCAGGCCTTTGAATACGTGAAGGGCCTCTATATTGAGTCCCACAAGTCCGACACGATGCACGCCTCGCCCGTGATGGCCGAACTGCCCACCGACCTGCGCGCAAGGATTGAGATGGGGAAGTATTCCGAGACGATCTATGTCAAGGTTTCGAAGGATGGCCTGGCCGATGAGGCCTTCGCCGACCCCGCCTGCTCCAAGAGGATAGACGACCCCTACCTGGACTCGGTCGTAAGGACGGTCCGCTTCAAGCCGGCCCTGGACCAGGGCAAGCCGGTCGAGGGCATCGCCTCACTCAACCTCAGCCAGCTTAGAATATAGGCTTGGCCGCTAACGGGGCAGCTCAAACGGGATTCCGTTAGTCGCGAAGCCCGCGACACGGTTTTTTCCAGGAACGCTTACGTGGGCGTGGGCGTCGGACTCGGCCTTGGCGTAGGAGTCGGCCTAGGAGTCGGTGTGGGTGCCCGCGTCGGAGTTGGCGACGGTGTAGGCGTGGGCGTTGGGGTGATTCCTGGAGTCGGGCTCGGCTCTTGCGTTGGAGTCGGTCTCGGCGTGGGCGTCGGCACGCGTGTCGCGGTTGGCGTCGGGGTCGGTGTGATTCCTGGGGTCGGACTCGGTTCCGGCGTCGGGGTCGGCCTCGGCGTCGGCGTGGGAACCCTTGTTGGTGATGGCGTCGGCGTTGGTGACGGGGTTGGCGTTGGTGACGGGGTTGGCGTCGGTGACGGCGTGGGCGTGGGAGAGGGCGTCGGTGTAGGCGATGGCGTCGGACTTGGAGTGGGAGACGGAGTTGGCGTCGGCGAGGGAGTCGGGCTGGGTGTGGGACTCGGCGTGGGCGTGGGAGACGGGGTATGCGTTGGGGTGGGTGAAGGAGTCGGGCTCGGGGTGGGCGAAGGGGTGGGGCTCGGCGTAGGCGTTGGTG